>Ga0209606_1005441_pt1 | contig 11019 bp, 7 predicted proteins | sample AD_UKC057_MetaG_FD_184412 | JGI IMG/M metagenome (GOLD analysis project Ga0209606, IMG submission 184412) | Active sludge microbial communities of municipal wastewater-treating anaerobic digesters from USA - AD_UKC057_MetaG (SPAdes) (version 2) | ecosystem: Engineered > Bioreactor > Anaerobic >...
ACTTCACGAAAAGGAAGGTCGGGGAACTCAGGAATGAGCCTTCCTGATTCTGGATATGTCTTTAGCCGTGAAAGTACTTTTTCTGCCTTCTCGCGGAATTTTACCGCAGCGGAAGGATTATCACGGAAAATGTAAGCAATAGCGTCAAGAAAATGCATTCGTCCTGTGGGTGTAAAACGAACCTTCACCGTTTTGTTACCTCAAGAAAGCGTTCGGCCTCTCTCAAAACTTCATCCAAGTCGTAACCGACTCCGGCCTCTATCTCTTTCTCTCCTTTTGCAAGTAGCCTTAATATGTCAAGCTCGCGTTGAGTCTCTTCGTACGTCTCCATGCTCACCATGACAACCGCTGCACGTCCTCGCCGAGTAATGAAAACCGGTTGCCTGGTTGTTGAAACATCCTTGACTATGTCGCTGGCGTTTTCTCTGAGATTGGAAATAGGGATGATCTTTGGTGTTGATGGCATTATATTCACCTCCCTTGAAAATATTAATTGTATTATCAATGCCAAGTTCTGTCAAGTCAGCAACTATATTTTTGGATAACAATGGGATCATGACACAGGACAGAGATGCCCTTTATTTTTTACATTCTACCTGTGTTTCCTTCAAAAAGCGCATATCCATTTTCTTTTACCAATGTTTCACCATGTTGCACTGGTTATGTTTGTGCGGCAAAAAAAGATAGAGAATAATATTATGAATGGTGCCTGAGACATCTATACTTGCCTTCCATGGCACAATAAAAGCCTATTGGGAATGGGCAAGAATAGAAAATGAAAATATAAAGGTTGCGCCCATATCTTCTCTCTTTAGCCATGCTATTCTTCTCCAATGTTTAAAAAATTATTCTTGTATTCAAAATCTATAGTGGTATCAACTTCTACCAGTCTTTTTTTAAGTAAATGGGCATTTATAAATGTTTTGTTTTTTAAATACAAAAAACAAGAATTATTATACATGATTTGCCTATATATCGTAAACGAGCCATTGTCTGATTTCGGCAGTTCCTCCTTGAAGAAAATCCGGTGCCTTGTGGATCAAAAGCTGACCAAGGACAATTATTTTTGGTTAACATTATCTTTGATTTAATTTACTGATATTTTTATTCATCGCCTCAATACACATATCAGATTGGCAGGCAGCCAAACCAAGTTTGTACACCTCAAGGGCATCGCTGTTCCTTCCAGATTTTTCGAGCGTTAGTCCTATCTCCTCCAGTATTATAAAGTTATGACCCTGCGGTCCAGCAATACAAACACCATTTTTTATAGCTTTGATATCTGCCATACCCGAAACAAAATCACCTTTGAGACAATAGATTTGAGCACGTGAAATGAAGGTATCGCAAAGAGTTTTGTCCATTTCAAGTGCCCAATTAACCAATTTGAGCGCCTCTTCGAAGTTGTTTTTCTTTGCCTCCATATAACCCGCAACCCTATACTCCATAATAAGTTCTTTTTTGATGACCTTCATGTAATCATTGCCACAGACATCGTCAACAACTTTAGGCATATCACCCTTTTTCATGAAAAACCTATCTCCGGGCAATAAACTACCAGAAATCGATACAGCCTTACCTTCGAAGAAAGAAAGATCGATGTCATTTTCGATACGTATGGGATATGCCTTTGAAGGCACACTTGTCTGAGAGTCTTTATAAACGCTGAAAAATCTGCCCCCTATGACACAACCATCAAGTATCTTTTCAACAGGCATCGATCCTTCGGCAACCGTCAATATTAAAAAAGCAAAGGACAAAAGCAGGATAAAGGAAATTAAAACATTAACTGCATTTTTTCTAAGCATGTTCTGCTCCTCCTACATCAATTTAGGCTTCGCTAAATATCCAACAAAATTTTATTTTTATCTGTTCATTTGCCAAGGTTTACTGCAGCATCTGGCACTGATCCCACATTATATCTGTCATAACATCTTTTCGCACAATCACCGGTATTTATAGGAAAATGTCTCCAACACCCAAATCCTTGATTTACGCAAGGTCCATTTGATGGTTTTGCACAATGAGGTGAAGTATCTCTCGGCTTCGGGTCATAAAATGTTGCAACGACACCCGGTACTGCTGTGGTATTACACTGGCAAAGACAATTAAGCACATTTTGTTTTTCTTTATCTGTTAGTTGCTCATATTTTTTAGGTGGGGGTTTAGGTGCATCAGGTTTCCCGGTTTTATCAACAACAGGTTTTTTCGGGGTTTCATCCACAGTAACAAAGCGGCTTGTCTGGGCAAGTTTTGTCTGCTGTACATTATCTTTCATCCAAAGTTCCAGTGCTATTTCGTATCTTCCAGGTGTTCCTCCGGTGAAATTGAATAAGCTGCCAGTGCTTCTTACCTGACCGTTTACCAGCCATTTAAAGATAAACAACCCCTGATTCATCACATTGGTTTCTGAAACCATACCGTTAAGCGTTATTGACTCTCCAGCCTTAATCCTATCTTTAGAAGCACTGATATATATATACGCATAGGGTTGCTGCACCTCAAGTGGATATGTCGCCTCTCCAAGTTTATGCCATTTCCCTGATATTGCCTGGTATGCTTCTGCTTTGATAGTATAACTACCCTGTTTTGGCGATTTAATAACCTGAACACTGTTATTCCCGCTTAATTTTTGGTTATCCTGATACCATAAGAATGTTATCTGTGCCTTTTCATCGAGTGGCCTTACTGCTGCCCTAAGTGTTACATCCTGTCCTATCATTGTGCGTTTGGGGCCATCGATGTAAACCGATGAAGTGGGGTATTCTACTATCATTCGATGTTTAGCATCACCTACCAGTATGGATTTTCCTTTGATGGCCTGATATACGACAAGGTTTACCGTTATTGTTTCGGGTTTATCTAACTGCAAATCAAACGACTCTGCATAACTAAATGCCTTTGTCTGCCCTTCGTATGACCATGAGTATTTCAATGCAGATTTTAATGTTGGATTCACATCGACAACAGCCCTATATGTAACCTTCTGACCCACAAAAGCCTTATCAGGTGCAGATATCTTCAAGTTGGCTTTTTGGATGGTAAATCTATATGATGCTTCGCCAAGCCTTTCCCACTTGTCTTTTTCAAATCTTAATACTTCTAATTTAACACCAAATGTTCCGGCAGCAGAGGTGTCAATCTTCAATGTGTCTGACTGTTCTGAATAGCGAAGAGAACCCTGTAAATCGCTCCATACATAACGCAATACAGGCTGTTCCTTGAAAGGTGTGTTAAATTTTGCCACTCCCCTAAGCTTTAAATCCTGTCCAATCGAATAAGGGGGTGCGGGCTCACCTTCAATATTAATCAATACACAATTTTTAGAATAATATTCCCTGAATGCTGTAACAGCAGCTATACTCTGTGTATAGTGCTCCTTTGCCCAACCCGGAGCCGAAGCATAAAGGGTATTATCCTTTTTGAACAGCAAACTCCAGAGTCCCTGCCATACATTATTGCGAATAACATAATCAAGGGTCTTTTTATCATATTCGCTATCAAGCTTAGCGTTTGGCATACAAATAGCCTTTATTTCAAGAAGCTGTTTCTCAACGGTATTTCTTATATTTGTTACAAACTGGTAATACTGAACCGCAGTCCTCTTATCCTCTTCGGGTTTTGCTATCAGAAAGTCTGTCCCTGTCAATATCCTTACTCCATGTTCACTTGGATTGCCTGAGGAAAAGATCTTTTCAGATTCTTGTCTTGCCTCATATACAATCTTGTATGCATCGAGATATTTTTTAACAATCTCTCCTGCCTTTTCATAATCGCTCTGCATCTGTCCCTCGCTGAACAGATCGCGCTTCACGTTCCAGAGCCATTTAAAGATAGCCTTTAAATTGTTCGTGTCAAGTTCTTTATCCATTTCCTTCTCGAGCAACACCTCAATCTTCAGCGCCTTTGCAATCTTATTCAATTCAGCGAACAATTCCGGTAACATCCCTCTAGCAAGGGCATCATCAATGGCCTTTCTCGACTCAAGTTGGTGAATCATGTTCAAGACAAAATTCAGTTTTGCTTCTTCCCATCTTAACTTATAGATATCCCCATAATGCTGCATAAGCTTTGTTCCAACATACTCATTGCTCATCATCTGTTGTATGAGATTGAGGGCCGGATCGGTTGCAGCAATATTACGTTGCAACATTTTGTCAATAAAAACCCTGTCAGTTAATCCATAATATGCTTTCATAGACAAATCTCTCTGTGAAGAAGGCTTATTTAACTGTTGTCTCATTGCCTCGATATGTTCCTGTTTATATCCTGTGAACTGCTCTACATTTAGAACTCCCCCCTGGTATTTCGCAGAAACAAGTCTCCAAACCCCAACTTTAGCGGTTTCGTAAGACTCCACACGGATTAGCTTGAATTTCGAAGTAGCATATAGCGTATCAACAAAAGCGCTTATCTGTTCACTCCAATAATAAGACACAGGCATATCAATAAGGGCATATCTGCCTATACCATACGCAGCCTGCGCAAGACCAATAGGCGGAACAAGCGTGATAACAACCTCCCAACCCGCTGATAGGTAATTACCCATAAATACCTGTTCCACAGTAGAACCAAAAGGCACACGTCTGCGAAAAAACTCAGTGGCAAGTCCTCCCCAGCCGCTTTTCAAATAAGCATCACGATATGCTACCCCCTCATCGATCAATCCAATTGCAATAAGACCCTTTACAGCACCCCGACTTGCTGCGGTAGATTGTATAGCCTCGTTGCATTTTCGGTTAACCTGCTGTATTCCGTTTACAATTGTGCCCTTCAATCCCTTGAGTGCAGACAATTTTGCATGCGAATCCTTAATAGTTTTTGCCTCTTTATATTCAGTCACAAACCTGTCAAAGTCCGGATTATCGCCTCTTAATTCACCAAGCAGTTTATTGTCGAGTATATCAAGATAAAAGTGTATCGTGCTTATTCCCTTATCACCCATATCCAATGCTTTTCCTATCTTATTCATTAGATATGCAATGCCAAGCATGCGGCCAAGCCTTGTCTTTGCCTTAAACTGTGCCTCTAGATATTGTTTGTCCATTATCATATCAGGAGTAACCTTGACTCTCCCTTCTTTAAACTCAGAAGCCAACATTTTAAACTCATCGTGGAGCTTTAAAACACCATCATGTGTCAGTCCTGCATCTTTTAATACGTTTATTTCCGAACTAACCATCTTTTCAAGGTCGTTTATCTCTCTTATCAAACTATCCTCAAACTGCTTGACCTGTTCTTTAGTTGTTTCACTGCCCTCAATCTTTTTTAAGTGGTCGACTTGCTTCTTGATATCATCGATGCGCTTACCGTATCCAGCTTCTATGTTTTTCCACATTGCACTAATACAATCTTTGTTAAACCTTTCCATAATCTCTTTATTTGGTCTTGTAATCAACCATGTTCCTGTGTTTGACGTTGTCATCTCAAAGTGCAAAAAGGGCAATGCGCCATATTTTTGTTGGAAATAAGCCTTTATCTTTTGGTCCATCTGTCTAACCTTTGATTCTTTTTTCAATCTTTCGAGTTCGCCACTTAAAAAACTCAGATCGGGTTCAGAAGAACCCATCTTAAGATATTCCATTAGTGCGTTGTTGCTACGAGCCATATATTTTGAAGCCTTTATGACTGTATCGACAGGACTGTAGATACCTTCCTTCACAATATCAGAATAAAAATGACGGAGATTTTCCATAGAAAGTCCAGGTTCTGCTTTATATTTTCCAGATGGGTGCAATCGTGGATCTGCTGCATAAAGCTCAGACTCTCTAACTACACGTTCCACTGCCTCACCAAGTGCACTTCTTACAGTACCAGCAGCCGAGTCTTCAGAAAGACGCTTCAACCCACCCTCGGAAAATATGACTTCGTCCACAATCCGCATCTGTGAAAGTGCAAATTCTGCTCCATGCTGTCCTATATAGACCTCAAGCCCAGCCTTGCCATGAGCTGTACAAACCGAATCAATTGCCTGAGAAGAAAGCCCTGTCAGTTCTTTTATCTTTGTCTCAAAGGCATCCTTTAGTGCGGAAATGATATTTGTATCTCTTGAAACAAAACTAAAATCTATATCGCCTTCAAACTTTAAAGCCGCTGGAGGCTGGATCACCCAACTCCCCACATATGCTATAAAAACACTTGAGTTACTGTTCCTGCCTTTTATTATCTCCTTTATGGCAAGCTCTGTTTGTTTTTTCCTCCAACTTAAAAGCCCTTTCTCAACAGGGGTGCCGCCTTCATTGTATTTTTCACCCAAAAATTCACTCCCAAGACCTTCATTTTGGAGGTTTGTCTTTACCCTTATAACATCCTTCATATTGCTTCCTGCGTTGCTGAGTCCTTTGAAAAATGCCTCAGGACCTAAACTACCGTTTTTGACACCAAGAAGCATCCTCGCAATGGCAACATCATTCGGGGTATTAACAAACTTTGGGGAACCCTGAAGTTTTACCAGGACAGCGTCACGATCATCCTTTTTTTCTCCCGCTGCATTTCCCTGTCCACAAAGCCCTGAAGATAACGTAAGAACAAGTATAGTGTAGAAAATTATAAATAACCTTTTGTTGTTTGTGGTCTTGTCCATAATTACCTACTCCTTTTAACCCTCCCCCATTTCTGCTGGTTGCTTTACATAGTTTTGTAATTTCGCAAGAATCGAGCTCAATGTGCCTTTTCCAACAACAAGAGGTTGTTACGGGCTAATTCAAAACCGGGTTCTATCTGCAGTGCTTTAACATAAGAGCCCTTCGCCTTGTCATATTGCCCTGCAAGGTAATACGCATATCCAAGATTGTTGAAAACTCTCGCCTTTTTTGGCGATTTGCGTGCAGTGTCCTCCCATAGAGCAATCTCGCTTCGATAAACATGATTACGCATAATAGTGAAATAGCCGAGCATCAAAGATACGCATAAGCCAAAAATCAAAAGGGTCTTTTTGTATCTTTCACATATATTAAAAAACATTCCAGATACCATTGTTATAAAGAAAAACACCCCTAACCCACCTATATAGAAATGTCTTTCATTAATAATATCATTTCTCGGCACAATTGTATTGATAAACATGACTTGAAGGAAAAACCACAAAATACAGAATGATAACCAAGGCATTCTGAATATTGAAATAATACCGGCAAACAAAAGTAATGATAGTAAACCGGTTTCAAGGATAACGGGCAACGACCATTTCACTATCACTGGCAAATCAGGGTCTATATTCAAATCTGTAAGCAAGAATAGTCGGGACAAAAGATACATAACCCCGTTAATCTGGCTCAGCAAATTAGCATGAAATCCTCGCAACTCAAAACTGAAAACAAGGAGTTTTGCATAACGTGAGTGTGTAATAATGAAAAATATCATGGGAATTAACAGCAGCCAATGTACAGCCTGTCTCCTGATAATAACGTATACAGAAAAGGGTTGTCGTCTATCTGTCAACTCCCAGAGAATAAGTGCAAGAGGTAGTGTCACGGCTACTTCTTTTGTTGCGACACCAAAGACAAAAAGAATAGGGGAAAGAACATACAGAAAAAACCTTCGGTTTTCGATTCTTCCGTAGACATACGAAAGCATACTCCCAAAATAGAAGGTGCTCATAAGAGAAGCTGATCTGGCACTGATATATGTTACAGCCTCAGTCTGGATTGGATGAAGACCGAAAAAAAGAGCGGTGAGAATGGCGATACCACGCTTCGAGTACAGCGCATACTGTTGTTTATTTTCGAGGAACTTCAGAATAATTGCATATACAAGCACAACGTTCAACAAATGAATCACTATATTAAATAGATGGAAACCAAAAAGACCCATGTCTGAAGCCCAGTTCATAGTATAGGTGAATTTTAAAAACGGTCTGATACCCTGACCTATATCTTCCCACCACGCAGACCATGAATGAACAACAGGATTGAATACGATTACGTTGTAGTCATCGAACTGGAAACTACCACTGAAGGCGTTAATATAGACAAATATGACAGGAAAAACAATAATGGCAATGTCTGTTGCAAATTGAAAGCGTGGAGAAGAATTGGTTTTTGCATTGTTGCGGGCTTCACCAAAGGTCAAGCCCGCAATCTCATCTAATTTCAATATATCCTAAAGTTGAAATAATTGGTTACTTTTTTCTATTTTATAAAGACCTTGTGTTTTTCCAAAATCGTTCTGAATTCTTTGTGTTTTCTTAAATTTTCGATATCAGGGTCTTTTCTTAAAGAATCATAGCTGCTAAAACCTCTTGCCAGAGCAGCATCAAGCTCATCGAGACCGTAATCGACGCTGCCCATGAGTGAATAGCAGGATGCGAGGTTATAGCGTATGTTTGCGCTGTCAGGCTTTAATTCTTTGGCCTTTTTCAAATCATCAAGCGCTTTGTTATACTTCTTTTGCATCATATAAGCCACACCCCTGTTTGAATATGCCTCAGCATAGCTCGGGTCTTTCTTTATCGCATTAGAAAACTCATTGATCGCATTTTCGATGTTTTCATTAAAAATCGCCGGTGAGTTTGCATTCTTTGCAACACTTACATACGACAACCCCTGCTTTATATGGCTTTTTACTTCAAGACTCGGTTCGCCTGCCGAAGGTGTTTGTTGAGTTCCGGTCGGGGGAGGTGGAGGCGGCGCCGGAGGTGGAGGCGGTGCTGCCTCCTGTTTTGCAACGGCTGGTGTCTCAGGTTTCTGCTGACACCCTATAATACCTATTGAAAAAACACACAATATCATAAATACAATCAAAAACCTCTTTTTCATGCTGCAAACCTCCTTATATTTATCAGATTACTTTTTAGAAAATCTCATGTTCCAGTCAGTATTGGTAGCCATTGCTTGGGGGTTCTGCTCAATATCAGCGCCTTTTTCCTGTTTGACCTGTCTTACTACGAGAGGTTTCGCATATGTAAAGGCATCCTTGACAGATCCCTGATAACGCCCAAGTCCATCAACAAAATAATATGTAAAAACGCTCTGGCGCAAGGTATCGGACTCCCATGATTTTTCACCCGCACTGCTTGCGCTTATCAATACCTTGCCATATCCATCCTGTGAATCAACGCTTTTAGCAGAGCTTGCCTTCGGTCGTGGTTCATCTTCAAAAACTATGTCTTTGGCACCTAAAAGTCTCTTACCGTAAGTCTTTGAAACGCCATAACCCTCATCCTCTTCAACAACGCCCAAAGATTTGCCGCCAGCAGGTAAAAACCCTGGCACAGCTTTATATGCACCATTACTGTAGCAGGTGTCAAGGATCATGACAAGTCTCTTCGCCTGTAGATTTTCAACGAAGTCTTTCAGCATTGAGTCTGTTACAGAGGTGTGCCAGACCCTTTCACGGGGCTTTACCTCTGTGTCATAAGTTACAACATGAACACCGCCAAACTTATCCGGGGGCGTACCATGACTACTCATATATATAACAACAAGGTCATCGGGCCCCACAGCCCTTTTGATACCCTCAAGGTAACGAGCTATATTGTCTCTTGTTGCATTCTGGTCTGTAAGAAAATAGACATTATTTTTCGGAAATCCCGCCCTTCTCGGGTCAACAAGAAAATTATAAAAGCTTCCTGCGTCCCTGACAGAATACTGCAAGGGCGTTATGCCACTCTTAAACTTTCCCACGCCAACAACAAGCCCATACCTATTTCGAATCGGCCCGGGTGCGCCACCTGTTATTGGAGGCTTAAATACCGCAGCCCTGCTAAAAAGCCCTCCAAGCCTTTTCTCCCATTCCTTAACCTTAATATTCTCAGGGGTCACAGGAGAAACCCATTTTATACCAACAACCGTCTGCGCAAGGGAGAATGCCAAATCCACTTCTTTTTCGTCGGCATATTCACCCTTTAACATCACCCTTTTATACTGGTCAAATTCAACAAATCCATTTGCAATATTGTTGCTTTTAAAGAGTTTGTTGATTCCATCGATATGAGATTCGGTGACAGGTGACTCCGCTGTCTGTGCTAAACATACCACTTCGACAAACACGCTCGTTATAAAAATCATCAAAAAAATATATAAAAATCGTTTCATCAAGTTACCCCGTTACCACAAGGTTGTAGTCAAAGCTGCAAGCTCTAATTTTCCAGTCTCATTTAAAGCCTTTGCTTTCTGTACAAACATCTCTTTTTCAACGGTATCTTCTTTGCCTTCTGCGGAGATCTTGAACGCTATTTTGTAGCGCCCCTCGGGCACATCCTTCGGTATGTCGAACTTGCCATCAGCCTTTCTTGAGCCAGGTGCCGCAGTAATCTCTTGGTCAACGCTGCCGAGGTCAACAAATTGGTTCTTGCTCGGATCAAAATACTTGACTGTTCTCGTTTCAGTAACCTTGAGTTCCTTTGTTCCCTCAGGCACCATAACATAATACGAACCGCTCAAGCCTGCTGAGCCACCCTGTAAAACATTGTTTGGGTTTATATTGAAGTCTTGAACCTTAACAACACTACCCTGAGATGCATTATAATTGGTTTGCTTTACAGTTTCAGCGTAACCAGCGACTGGCCTGCTTTTAAGCGTAGAATAGAGGGAGAGGCACTTACCCCAGGCATACGCAAAACCAACTGCACCACCTGCCGCCGCACCAACACCGGCGCCCTTCCAATCACCGCTAATTAATCCGCCAATTAACGCACCACCTAAAGCACCTCCCACCGTATACATGGCAAAGCACTTATTTCTCGCTGAAATCAATTCCTCTTCAGTGGTGATTTCATCAGGATTTGGCAGCATTGACGCACAAGACGAAAGTAAAAAAACAAAAATTGATAGAACGGCAAATAATCTCATGTGTCTCATCTTCATTATTGTCTCCTATTTGTGTCTTAGATTGATTTCAAGTGTAAGTATCTTGCCATCGTCTATATAAGACGCTGGGATTACACCATAATTTTCGCCACCGCTGGATTCAAGTACAATATCCTTTTTGCCCTTCGGTTCTGGCTTCCATCCATTTTTTGGTGATATAACCGCGTATGTTGTTTTTTGATTATCATCCAGAACAATGTCTTTTGAACCC
>Ga0209606_1005443_pt1 | contig 11015 bp, 2 predicted proteins | sample AD_UKC057_MetaG_FD_184412 | JGI IMG/M metagenome (GOLD analysis project Ga0209606, IMG submission 184412) | Active sludge microbial communities of municipal wastewater-treating anaerobic digesters from USA - AD_UKC057_MetaG (SPAdes) (version 2) | ecosystem: Engineered > Bioreactor > Anaerobic >...
CCCGAGCTATCAGTGGCGCAAGAATGGCACGCCTATCCCTGGCGCGACCGATTCCGGTTACACGGTGGCCAACGCTCAGCCGGGTGATGAGGGCAGCTACTCGGTCGAGGTGTCCAACGTTGCCGGGACAGTCACGAGCGCGGATGCGGCGCTGACGGTGAACGTGGCTCCGGTCATTACAGCGCAGCCGCAGGACCAGAATGTGAACCAGACCAGCAACGCGGTCTTCAGCGTGGTGGCGACGGGCACGCCGGCCCCGAGCTATCAGTGGCGCAAGGACGGCACGCCTATCCCTGGCGCGACCGATTCCAGTTACACGGTGGCCAACGCTCAGCCGGGTGATGAGGGCAGCTACTCGGTCGAGGTGTCCAACGTTGCCGGGACAGTCACGAGCGCGGATGCGGCGCTGACGGTGAACGTGGCTCCGGTCATTACGGCGCAGCCGCAGGATCAGAATGTGAACCAGACCAGCAACGCAGTCTTCAGCGTAGTGGCGACGGGCACACCGGCCCCGAGCTACCAGTGGCGCAAGAATGGCACGCCTATCCCTGGCGCGACCGATTCCGGTTACACGGTGGCTAACGCCCAGCCGGGTGATGAGGGCAGCTACTCGGTGGAGGTGTCCAACGTTGCCGGAACCGTCACGAGCGCGGATGCGGCGCTGACGGTGAACGTGGCTCCGGTCATTACGGCGCAGCCGCAGGACCAGAACGTCAACGAGGGGAGCGACGCGGTGTTCAGCGTGGTGGCGACGGGCACACCGGCCCCGAGCTATCAGTGGCGCAAGGACGGCACGCCTATCCCTGGCGCGACCGATTCCAGTTACACGGTGGCCAACGCCCAGCCGGGTGATGAGGGCAGCTACTCGGTGGAGGTGTCCAATGTTGCCGGCACGGTGACCAGCGCCGACGCGATGCTGACGGTGAACGTGGCTCCGGTCATTACGGCGCAGCCGCAGGACCAGAACGTCAACGAGGGGAGCGACGCGGTGTTCAGCGTGGTGGCGACGGGCACCCCGGCCCCGAGCTACCAGTGGCGCAAGAATGGCACGCCTATCCCTGGCGCGACCGATTCCAGTTACACGGTGGCTAACGCCCAGCCGGGTGATGCGGGCAGCTACTCGGTGGAGGTGTCCAACGTTGCCGGCACAGTCACGAGCGCCGATGCGGTGCTTACCGTCAGCGAGTTGACAGCACCTCGGATTGACTTGATCGGCCTGTTGGCCGGCGGCCAGGTCCAGTTGCAGGTCAGCGGCGCGCCCGGTCATTACGCCGTCGAGGCAACTGCCGACCTGAGGGAAACGGTGATCTGGACAGAGTTGACCAATTACACCACCACCGGCACGAGCTTCCAGTTTGTGGATCCGGAGACCGGCCTCACGCAGCGCTTTTATCGAGTGCGTTTGATGCCGTAGCCATTCCGGGCCGGAGACGACCCGTTCGGCTTGGCGTTGGCCGGTATTGGCTGCGGGTCTCCTACGGCGTGGCTTATTGGTCTAATGTCGAGTCGCCTTGTTTGCATCTGTCTGGTGTGCGCCTGTGCCGCGCAGGCGCGCGCCTTTTCCGTGGTCCAGTACAACTGCAAAGGCAACGGGGCCTCGAACTGGAGCACTAAATCGGCTCAGGTGCGGGCCATCGGGCGGCAGATGATGTACTTGCAGCCGGACGTGGTCACCTTCAACGAGATTCCCCAGCGCTACTCCTACGAGATGACGAACTTCGTCAAGGCGTTCCTGCCGGGGTATTATCTTGCGACGAGCACCAATGGCGACTCGTTCATCACCACCTCGATCGCCAGCCGCTACCCCATTTCCCGCTACCGCAGTTGGCTGCACGCGTCGGACCTGACGCCGTATGGCGCCCCCGGTTACAAGTACACCCGCGATTTGTTTGAAGTGCAGCTCGCGGTGCCCGGATTTGCCCAGCCGGTCCATGTGTTTAACAGCCACCTCAAGGCGATGGGGGACAACACGAGCCTGAAACGACGCGCGGCCGAGGCGGGCGCTGTCTCCAACTTCTTATACACTGCGTATCTCACGACCAATGCCGCCCATCCCTACGTGCTGACTGGTGATTTGAACGAGGACATCAACCGCCCGCCCGATGGCAGCCTGCAGCCCATTCAGCGCCTGGCCAATGCCGCGACGGGCCTGGAACTGACAACGCCGGTCAACCCTTATACTGGTGATGACCGCACGATTTCCATCCAGACGACTCTTACCAGGCGCTTCGACTACATCCTGCCGTGCGGGGTCCTGTTCTCGAATATCGCCAGCAGCCAGGTGTTCCGCACCGATCTGCTGCCCAGCCCGCCTCCGCCGCTGCTCGCGGAGGACGACATTACCGCCAGCGACCACTTGCCGGTGGTGATGATCTTCAACGCCCCGGCTAATCCGCCGCTGATTGTTTCCGCGCCGCAGAGCCAAACGGCCGAGCTGTCCAGCAATGTCACCTTCACGGTATCGGCTTCCGGCGCGCCGCCCCTGGGTTATCAATGGCGCTTTGGCACCGGCGCCATCGCGGGCGCCATCAGCACCAACCTGACCCTGACTAATGTCCTGTTCGCCCAGGCGGGCAGTTATTCGGTCGTCGTCACCAATGCGGGCGGCGCAATCACCAGCGGGCCCGCAATCCTGGCCGTTGTGGATACCATCGCGCCCGCCATTACCGCCTGCGCCTCGAACCTCACGCTCGCCGTGGGGGGCAATTGCCAGGCTATGCTGCCGGACCTGGCCGCCCAAGTGGCCGTGGCTGATGCTTCCGGGGCCGTGACAGTGAGCCAGGACCCTCCGGCTGGCACTGTGCTGGGGTTGGGCCTGACAAGCGTCACCTTCACTGCGCGTGACTCCTCCAGCAACGCCTCGTCCTGCGTGGCGAGGGTCACCGTGGCCGACCTCGCGCCGCCGGTGCTGCTGGCTTGGGCTTCCGATGCTACTGTGGCCCCGACTGCCAATTGCCAGGCGGTTTTGCCCGACCTCACTTCCACCAACTACCTCCTCGCGGTTGACAATTGCAGCTCCGTGACGGTCACCCAATCGCCGCTTCCCGGCACGGCACTTGGCCTGGGCACCACTAACGCGGTGACGCTAACGGCCTCCGATAGTGCGGGCAATGCGACTAATTGCGTTGTGCTGCTGGTTGTGCCGGGCATGCCGATGATCACCGCCCAGCCGGCCGATATGAGCGTGACCGCCGGCGGCGATGCCGCCTTCGGCGTGGCAGCCTGCGGGCCCGGGCAACTCTGCTACCAGTGGCGGTTCAACAGCACGCCTATCCCTGGCGCGACTGATTCCAGTTACACGGTGGCCAGCGCGCAGCCTGGTGATGCGGGCAGCTACTCGGTCGAGGTGTCGAACATTGCCGGCACAGTGACCAGCGCCGATGCGGCGCTGACTGTCGTCGAGTTGACACCGCCCCGGATTGACTTGATCAGCCTGTTGCCTGGTGTCCAGGCCGAGTTGCAGGTCAGCGGCGCGCCCGGCCATTACGCCGTCGAGGCAAGCAGCAACCTGGTGGATTGGGCGGAAATGACCAACTTCACCACGACGAACAGCAGCTTCCAGTTCCTCGACCCGGACGCCAGCGAACCTCAGCGATTCTACCGGGTTCGGCTGATCCCTTGACCGGAGCCGGTTACGAGCAGCGCCGGCTGGCCTGGCGTTGGTTGCCGGGGTGCGGATTGGGCGCCGGCTTTGGCCGCGCGATTCTGCTGGCTTGACCCTGTTCGGTGCGAACCTAACATGACCTTTGATATGCGTTGGACCACATCGTCGCTTTCGTTGTCAGCGGCCGCCCTGCTGGCTTTGTGTCTCACTGCTCCGCGCGCCGGAGCCCAGATTCGCGACGGGAACATTGACCCGTGGAATCTCGGCAAGGGGGACTGGATATACATCCTGAGCGACGCGGCGTCGCAGCACGGCGGCACGGCCGGCCTGATGAACTATGAGAAGGGCAAGGGCGTGTCGTATGTGATCATCAAGGCTGGCGAGGGCGGCAGTTTGTATGCGCCCTACGGCAGCGTCCAGTTCACCAGCTCTACCGTCAACGCCGCCCACAACGCCGGGCTCAAGATATTCGGCTATACCCGTTCCTACGGCACCGACATTGCGGGGGAAAAGGGCGTGGCGGATTATGTGTTCAATCTGGGGGCGGATGGATTTGTGATTGACGCGGAGATCGAGTGGGAAAGTGTGGCCAACAACGGCACGGTGGCCATGAACCTTTGCTCGAGCATCCGCGCAAGCTGGCCCAACAAGTTCCTGGCCCACGCGCCCATGCCGATCATAAGCGTCCACCGGTCCTTTCCCTACAAGGAATTCGGCTACTACTGCGACGCCGTCATGCCGCAGTGCTACTGGGTCGAGCTGGGAGTGACGCCCACCTACATGCTCACCTGGATGGATGACGAATGGAGCAGTTGGCAGAATTCCCTGACCGGCATCTGGCGCAGCTCCATCAAGCCGCTGGCGCCGATTGCGCAAGGCTGGAACACCACCGGCACCCAGATCACGCAGTTCGCCAACGCCCTCAAGGGCGATTCGAGCCCCGTCACGGTCGGGGGCTACCGGGGCATCAGCTACTGGCGCGCCGCGCTGCACACCACCGACATCTGGAATGCCATTGGCGCCAACAGCATCGGGGGCGCCTACACCACCGCCCCGGCAATCTCCGCCGTGGGCGCATCGGGTATTTCCGACACGGGAGCGACGATTTCCTGGGCCACGGACCAGAACTCTGACAGCATTGTGGAATACGGGACCACCACCGCCTATGGCAGCTCGGTTTCGGGCGGCTTCTGCGGGGTTAACCACAGCCTGGCGCTCAGCGGGCTTAGTGCCTCGACCACCTACCATTACCGGGTAAAATCCAGGAACGCTTCCAGCCTGCAGGGCACGTCGGGCGATTTCAGCTTCGTGACCAACCCTTCCGGCACGGTCACCGACATCATCATTGATAATGGCGATGCAGCCGTCACCGTGAGCGGCTCGTGGCTCACCGGCACCTCTTCGAGCGACAAGTACGACACCGATTACTATTACAAGACCTACCTCAGCACCAAGGGAGGTTATGTCAATTTCGTCCCGACAATCGTCAAGGCGGGCAATTACCAGGTGTATGAGTGGCACCCTGCGGGAAGCAACCGTGCCACCGACGCTCCCCACGTCATCCATTACAATGGCGGCACGCAAACCGTGTCCGTCAACCAGGCTGTCAACGGCGGGCAGTTCAATCTGCTCGGCACCTGGAACTTCGCCGTCGGCACGGCTGGCTACATTCAAATCACCGATGGGTTCACGGGTGATTTGAACGTCATGGCCGACGCCATCAAGCTGGTCTATGCGCCGCCCGTCGTCGCGCCGGCGATCACCGCGCAGCCGCAGAACCAGGTGGTGACTGCCGGCGCCGCCGCCACGTTCACGGTCAGCGCCACCGGCACCGCGCCGCTCAGCTACCAGTGGCGCCTCAACGGAACGAGTATTAGCGGCGCAACAGCCAGCAGTTACACCCGCAGCAACGCCCAGCCGGGCGACGCGGGCAGCTACTCGGTGGTGGTGGCCAATGCCGGCGGGTCCGTCACCAGCGGGAACGCGGTGTTGACGGTGAACGTGCCGCCGGCGATCAGCCTCCAGCCCCAGGGCCAAACGGTGAACCAGGGTGGCACCGCCACGTTCACCGTCACCGCCAGCGGGACGGCGCCGCTGAGCTACCAGTGGCAGTTGAACAACGCCAATATCACCGGGGCCAACAGCAGCGCCTACACCTGTGCCAACGCGCAAGCCAGCGATGCCGGAAGCTATACGGTGCTGGTGGTGAACGTGGGGGGCAGCGTCACCAGCGCGGTGGCCGTGCTCACGGTCAACCTGGCCCCCTCGATTACCACGCAACCTCAGGACCAGACCGTCAACGAGGGCGGCACCGCGACGTTCACCGTTGTCGCGACGGGCGCGCCGCCGCTGAGCTACCAGTGGCGCTTCAATGGCGCGAACCTGGCGGGAGCCACCGGCAGCAGTTATACTCGCGCCGGGGTGCAACCGGTGGATGTCGGCGCCTACTCCGTGGTCGTCGCGAACATGGCTGGGAGTGCGACCAGTTCCAATGCCATGCTCACAATGAGCTCGGCGCCCGTCATCACCGCCCAGCCGGAGGATTTGGCTGTTGCTCAGGGCAGCAGCGCCACCTTTACCGTCAACGCCGTCGGCACTGCGCCGCTCAGTTACCAATGGCGGTTCAACGGCACCAACCTGGCCGGCGCAACGGGCACCAGCTATACCCGCGGCGCGGCGCTGCCCGCTCATGCCGGGGCCTACTCCGTGCTTATCGAGAACGCAGTGGGAAGCACCATCAGTTCAAATGCCATGCTGACTGTCAACGTGCCGCCCGGCATTGCCGCCCAGCCGCAGAACCAGACCATCTCTGCCGGCGCGACGGCGACGTTCTCGGTGACGGCCACGGGCACCGCGCCGCTGAGCTATCAGTGGCGCAAGGATGGGAGCGCGATCTCGGCCGCCACCGCCAGCCTTTACACGCTGCCCAATGCCCAGGTGCCCGACGCCGGCAGCTACTCGGTGGTGGTGAGCAACCCCGCAGGATCGGTCACCAGCGCGAATGCGGTGTTGACGGTGAACGTGCCGCCGACGATCAGCGCCCAGCCCCAGAGCCTGGCGGTAAATCAGGGCGGTGATGCCGCATTCACGGTCGTTGCGGCCGGCACCGCGCCGCTGAGCTACCAATGGCGGTTGAATGGCGCCAATATCGCCGGTGCCACCAGCAGCGTTTACACGCGCACGGGCGTGCTGGCCGGCGACGCCGGAAGCTACACCGTGCTGGTGGCGAACGTGGCCGGCAGTGTCGCCAGCGCAGCGGCCGTGCTGACGGTCAATGTGCCACCGTCTATTACCACCCAGCCCCAGGGCCAAGCCGTGAATCAGGGCGCCACCGCCACCTTTACCGTGAGCGCGACAGGCACGTCGCCGCTCACCTATCAATGGCGCTTGAATGGCGCGAACCTGGCAGGAGCCACCGGCAGCAGCTATGCTCGCTCCGGGGTGCAACCGGCGGATGCCGGCGCCTACTCCGTGGTCGTCGCGAACATAGCGGGCAGTGCGATCAGCTCCGACGCCATGCTGACCGTCAACGTGCCGCCTGGCATTGCCGCGCAGCCGCAGAACCAGGCCGTCTCGCTCGGCGAGACTGCGACCTTCTCGGTGACGGCGACGGGCACAGCGCCGCTGAGCTATCAGTGGCGCAAGAACGGGGGTGCGATTTCGGGCGCCACCGCCAGCAGCTACACGTTGGCCAACGCCCAACTAACCGATGCGGGCAGCTACTCGGTCGTGGTCACCAATGCGGCGGGGGCCGTCACCAGCGCGAATGCGGTGTTGACGGTTTCGGAGGTGGGGTTCCCGCCCTTGATCACGGGGCAGCCGCAGAGCCTGACGCGCACGCAGGGGGGCAGCGCCACCTTCAGCGTGACGGCAACCGGCTCCGCGCCGCTCTATTACCAATGGTATCGGAACGGCAGTTCGCTGGCCGGGGCGACCGCCAGCAGTTATACGCGGAGCAACATTCAGTCAGCGGATCTGGGGCTCTATACGGCGGTGGTGAGCAACCCCTGGGGGAGCGTGACCAGCCTGGAGGCGGCTTTGACGCTGACGGGGGCGATTGCGTTCCAGGACGACTTTGAGACGTGCGACCTTGGGGGGTGGAATGTGGCGGCGAGTCCGGCGACGGCGCTGGACAATTCGAGTGCGCAGAACCATACGCCGGGAGGGGGCTGCAGCGCGCTGGTGAACCATTCGCTGGACAAGATGTATCACAACTTTGGGGTGGAAGTGGCTGGGCGGATGCGGGCGACGTGGTGGATCTACGACGAGGGGCAGACCCGGGTGTATGCCGAGGTGCGAGCGCACACGGGGGCGGGCTACGCCGAGGGCGTGCTGCAGCAGCTCTTGGCCGCCGGCAAGTACAGCGGCGTGACGCTGTCGGGCGAGGTCTGGGACGGGACGAAGTATCAGGGTCGGGTGTCCTACGGTTCGAGTGTGGGGTGGTTTAACCTGAACGGGGCGGGGGCGCCGAGTCGTTCGACGGGATGGCACAAGTTTGTGATTGAGCGTCTGGCGGACGGGACGACGCTCAACTTTTATGTGGACGGCATACTGAGCCGGACGCTGACGGGGGTGACGGATGGGGCGTTGGATTCGATGCTGATTGGGTCGGTGGCGGGTGGCAGCACAGTGGGCGACGGGTGGATAGACGACGTGCTGGTGGAGTATCTGGACGCGCCGATCATCGTGACGCAGCCGGTTGGGCAGACGGTGACGGCGGGCGGCAGTGCGACATTGAGTGTGGGGGCGGGCAACACGGCGCTGAGCTACCAGTGGCGGTTGAACGGGGAGAACATAGCGGGGGCGACCACCTCCTCGTGGACGGTGACCAACGCGCAGGGGGCCGATGCGGGCAGTTATACGGTAGTGGTGGCCAACGGGGCAGGGCCAACGGTGAGCGCCCAGGCGGTATTGCTGGTGGCGCCGGTCATTAGCCTTCAGCCGGTGAGCCGGACGAATGTGGTTGGGAGCACGGTGAACTTCACGGTTAGCGCCGCTGGCCAGACGCCGGTTTCTTATCGGTGGAAGAGGAATGGGGTGGATCTGAGCGATGGCGGCAGTATTTCAGGGGCGCAGAGCGCGACCCTGACACTCACTGGGATAAGCCCGGCGGATGCCGGCACCTACTCGGTGGTGGTGACCAATACTGTCGGGACGGCAACCAGCGCGGACGCCATCCTCACCGTCACTCAACCGCTCCCGCTCCGGATTGACTCGATCAGCCTGATGCCCGGCGGCCAGATCCGGTTGCAGATCAGCGGCGCCCCGGGCCATTACTCTGCCGAGGCAAGCAGCAATCTGGCGGACTGGGCGGAGTTCACTAATCTGACTGCCACAAACACGACCTTCCAAGTCTTCGATCCAGAGACCAACCTGACACAGCGCTTCTACCGGATGCGGATGACGCCATAGCCCCGGCGAATAATCCCGATTGCAGGAGTGCGGTTTGGGTCGAAGCTGGCCGTGTCCTGCCACAACGCAAGGGCCGGAATGGCGCGTTGACGCCATTGCATAAGTGTGGGAAGTTTAGGAATGCGTTGCACATCGTGCCTTTCTCTGTTTTCAGCTCTTGCGCTGTTGACCTTCGGACTTCTCCCTCTGCCCGCTGCGGGCCAAATCCGCGATGGGGGAATTGACCCGTGGAATCTGGGCAAAGGTGATTGGATATACTACATGAGCCGGGCAACCAACCACCTGGGCGGCAATGTCATGAGTGTGACCAACGAGAACAGCCTGATGCTTTTCTACAAGAGCGTGGGTGTCCGTTACATCATAGTCAAAGCCGCCAGCAGCGATTACCTGTTCAATGGCAGCTACAGCTTTCCGCAATTCAACAGCCACCTGGTCAACATTGCCCACGCCAATGGAATCCTCATCTTTGGCTACAACCGGTCCTCGGGCCAGAATGTTCCCGGCGAAATCGCCATTTCGGACTATGTTTTCAACCAGGGCGCCGACGGTTTCGTCTGGGACGCCGAGTCGGAGTGGGAGAGCGGCCAGACATGGATTGGGACCAACGGTCCGGCGTTGGCCTGGCAGCTCTGCTCAGCGGTCCGGTCCAACTGGCCCACCAAGTTCCTTGCGCACGCGCCGTTTCCGATCATTAACTATCACTCTTCCTTCCCGTACAAGGAATTCGGCTACTGGTCTGACGCCGTCATGCCGCAGATCTACCCGTTTAACTGGACTGGTGTAAAGAGCCGCCCCAGCGGTGCCGTCAACTGGACCGACGTCAACTGGTATAACTGGCAGAAGTCGCTCGTCGGCCAGTCGTCGGTCATCAATGGCCAGACCATCTACTGGACCAACGCGATTAAGCCGCTGGCCCCCGTCAACCATGTCTATGGTCCCAACCCGCCCAACAGCGGCGTGTCAGAGATCCGCCCGGAGTATGTCATGGAATTTGTGGATTATCTGAACGCCGATCCCACGCCGCAAACCGTCGGCGGCTACAAAGGAGCCAGCTTCTGGCGTGCCGACCTGCATGGGGCAGCTCAGTGGGCCAACATCAAGGCCAGCACGATCGGCACGTTTGCCGGGATCGTGAATAATATTGTGATTGATGAGCCGAACGCCACAGCCGTGGGGAGTTGGACCTCGACCCGGACCTTCTACAACGGCAGCTTCTACGGCAACGGCAGCGGCACCGATACCAACTCCTTTGGCACGAACTACTTGACCAAGACCCAGGGCAGCGGCAGCGCCTATGTGCAATTCACGCCGAACGTCGTCGTGCCGGGCGACTACAAGGTGTACCAATGGCATCCTTATCTTGCGGCGGCCTCGGCCAGCGTGCCGCACATCATCGCCCATAGCGGTGGGTCCACCACCGTCTATGCCAATCAGCAAACCAACTCGGGGACCTGGAGCCTGCTGGGCACGTTCAACTTTGCCGCCGGCACCACCGGCTACATCCGCGTCACCGATGGCATAGCCGAATCCGGCGCGGTGGCCGCGGTGGATGGCATCAAGCTGGTCTTTGTGCCGCCCGCCTCCGTGCCTGCCGCCCCGAGCGGCTTGAGCGCCACGGCGCTCAGCGAAAGCCAGATCAGCCTGGAATGGACTGACAATGCAACCAACGAGAGCGCGTATATTGTCGCCCGTAGCACGACGGCGGGCGGGCCGTACACCAACCTTGCCGTTCTGCCGCTCAACGCCACGAGCTACACCAATACCGTGCTGATCCCTGCCACTACCTACTACTACGTCGTGCGGGCTACGAATTTCCTGGGCGCTTCTCCCGCCTCCGCCGAGGTCAGCGCCACCACCCCGGCCTCCGAAACGCCTCCCGCCATTACGACCCAGCCGCAAGGCCAGGCGGTTGTGTTGGGAGAGACCGCCGCCTTTAATGTCGTGGCCACGGGCGGCCTGCCGCTGGCTTACCAGTGGCGCTTCAACGGGGAGGACATCG
>Ga0209606_1005446_pt1 | contig 11010 bp, 6 predicted proteins | sample AD_UKC057_MetaG_FD_184412 | JGI IMG/M metagenome (GOLD analysis project Ga0209606, IMG submission 184412) | Active sludge microbial communities of municipal wastewater-treating anaerobic digesters from USA - AD_UKC057_MetaG (SPAdes) (version 2) | ecosystem: Engineered > Bioreactor > Anaerobic >...
TCTGGCGGAAGGAAGCCGAGCGGGTGGCGGTGCTGGAGGCGGCGCGCGCTCTGCGTCAGCGGTTACAGCGCGTCTGCCGCGTGCATCTGGATGACCGCGACACGGCCTCTGCCGGCTGGAAGTTCAATGATTGGGAGATGCGCGGCGTTCCCCTGCGGTTGGAGCTCGGGCCGCGCGACATCACTAACGGCACGGTGATGGCCGCTCGCCGCGATCAACCCGGCCGTGAGGGCAAGACCTTGCTCTCGTCGGCGGAGATCGAGATGACGGTGCCCGGCTTGCTGGCGACCCTTCAGCAAGCGATTTACCAGAAGGCGCTCGCCTTCCGCGATAGCCACATTTACGACGTGCGCACGTATGCGGAGCTTCAAGAGGCGGTGGAGACGGGTTTTGCCCGCGCCTGGTGGGCTGGCGACCGCGAGGACGAGGCGCGCATCAAGGAAGAGACCAGGGCCACCATCCGTTGCATCCCGTTGGAGCAGCCGGGTGGCACCGGGACGTGCGTCTACACGGGTCGTGAGGCTCACGAAGTGGCGCTCTTCGGCCGGGCGTACTGAGGCAGTTCTGAGGGGGATTTTCGGGGCGGCCGGGCGCCATTGAGCGCTGCGGTCAGCGGCGGGGGAGGGACGCGCCTTGGCGCGAGCGGCCGGAGTGGAACCCGGCGCTCGCGGAGCAGGAATGGCCAGGGGTAGATTGAACTTCGGTGGGAGTAGGGAAGGGTGAGGTCACCCGCACAAGGCCGCTCGCAATCTCTGGCGGGCGGCTTTGTGTTGGGCCGGTAATTTGAAAGGAGATGCCTGCCTTACGCGCAGGGGTCAGGCCAGGCGACCCTTACTGGATAACGGGCAATGAGGGATGGGCGCCTTATGCTGTTCCAGGCGGTTGAGCGCGTAGCCGCTGGTTCAGGCCGCCGTTTCCACCTGCAATTGGACGGCTGCGCTGCCCTTAGGCCGAGCGCCGTGGCATGGTCGCCCTGGGCAATTGCGCCGTCACGGGCAGCAGCGGTGTTTGTGGGGCTTTGCAGGCGGGCTGCGCCCGCCTGCAAAGCCCCCTTATTTTTTCGCCCCCTCCGCAACGGCGCACACGCCGTTGCGGAGGGGGCAGGAGGAGGGGCAAAAGCTACAGGTCACAAAGGTTCATCCATTGCCGTCTAGCTACCTGGCGCCACGCTGAGCAGCTACAAGATTTGAAAAGTTACAACCATGAACAGTATACATTGCAGGCATGCTTGCATAAATTCCTTCCCGATGACCGCGATTCCGCCATCGCATCCTCCCCCAATGCAAAATGGATTTTACGGCCACCAGCCGGTCAAGCGTCACGGTCAGTTCTTGATCAAATCACCCGCGACATGGGTCTGTTCCTGCACCTGCCGGCCGCGTTGGTCAAAAACCGGGGAGGTTGTGCTTCCCGTCACCTCATCTCCTCCGACGCTGCCGCCGATCTGCACCGCGGCTGGGCCCCCTTCCGCCAGGAACGGGGTCAGTACGGTCAGCATCCCCGCTGTCATTGAATGCCTCCCTGCTCACCCCACAATTTGATTCATGGAGGCGCTTCTCGTGCTGCGCGACCCATGCCCCGCCGATCAGGCACAGCGCTCCCGTGGCAATTATCACGCGGTTGAGTGGAATTGTCGCCCCAGATTCCGGTAACAGGGTGATGGGTTCGCCGGTCGGCGCTTCTACTGAGGGCTCAGGAATCATGGGAGCGGTTGTCGGTTCGGGCGCCACCGTAGGCATCGCTGTCGGCACAACGGTTGGCGTCTCGAGCGGCAACACGGGTGGACGGGTGGCCGTGGGTTCAGGCCCCTGCGCCCAGGCAACGGGCGAACCGGCGCTGGAAAAACTCGTGGCCAGCACCCAGAGCATCACAGCACTTATCAAAACTCCATGGAGTTTTAGTAGCGTCGGCATCAGCGAGCTCCTTGTGGGACGTAACGCGGACGCGCCGGTAACGGCGTGAGGGGTGCAGGCCGAATCGTGCTGAGGGCAGCCGTGCCGGCAAACGTCACAGGACCATAACGATTGTTGGTTTCGTTCGCTTCATTGAGTCCACCCCACGCTTGTGGATATCCCCAGGAATCCACATACGCCCAGACCTGCTGCTCGCCCACGGGGTAAGCGGTGGGCCAACGGCTCTGCTCAGCCACGAAGAAATCGTCTCCCAACGCCAACACCAGGCTTTCACCCGCACCCAGTTCTGGAACGAACCACGCCGCGCCGCCATAGCCCGGATTCAGAGTCTGCCAGGGTTGGTTGACCTCCGGCGGCGTTTCCGGATTGAAGTATGCATCCACCCAGAAGTTGTGCGCTGCGCTTGGGCCGCGATTAGCGATATGCACGGCCAGCACGGTCGAATTGGCGGGATCGAGCGCGATTTCTGTCACGACCAGGTCGGGTCGAGAGTCATAGCCGCGCATCACCACGGGCAGATACAGGGTGCGTGGTCTAAAATACACCTTGAACCACAAGGGACCGCCTACCTGCCCTTGCACCGCCTGCTGCGTATAATCATCGGTAAACTCACCGGCGCTGCGTCGAACACCCAATACTTGCCCCAGCGCCTCGGGTTGTGGTGTGTCGGCATGCTGCCAGATACCCTCATCCGGTTCCACCCGCAGCACGATGTCAAATTGCCGCGCTGCGCCGGGCGCCAGATCACCCAGCGACCAGCTCACCATATCCGGTGCCAGGTTGGCCCACGCCGGAAGCGACCAGGTCACAGTGACACCATAAGGGATCTCCAGGGTCACCGAAACGCCTCGCGCAACGGCGTCCCCTTCGTTGTAAGCCGTGACTTCCACCAATACTTCTGAGGGAGAATCTGAAGGCAGATAACACTCGCCGTCGTGGGCCACCACGTTCTGCGTGCCCGGCAGCAGAGAGGATGTATGCCCGCCCTCACACCAGTAATCCACCCAGAGCGCCGCCCCATGCGCCTCCACCTTCACTGCCGGACCCTGTGCGGTCCAGTCCAGATCAAAGGGATCGGTATAGCGGATGAACGGCCCTTCATTGACCACATTGGTGCCATGATGGGCGCGGAGCAGCGTGGTTTTGGCGATCAAATACCAGCTCTCCGCCGCCGGAACCTGCCGGTAGGCCGAAGGCAACATAAAGGTGGCCACATGGTCAGTCACGGCAAATGTGACCGTGAGCGCGCGTCCCTCTGCCAGCAACGTGTCGAGCAGAGCGCTCGCCGTATCCACAAGCGGATCCGCAGCATCGGCTTCCAGCGCTGCCCACAGCTCCGCGCGCGCGACGGTGTCGGTGATGAGCAGCGCCACATCCAGGCGTACCTCGGCGGGCAAGGTGTCGGTCAACACCAACGCCGTTGCCGGGGCGGAGACGAAACCCGGCGCCTCTGCGCGCTGCAAGAAGACGCGCGCGGGCGGCGCAGTATAATCAGCGGGCAATCCGTCCGCCGCCACCAACACCGGAATCTCCAGCAGGCGATCCCAGAGGTCGGCGTCCACGTCGTCGCCAACCTTGAGCTCGAAGTACCACACGCTCCGCCAGGCGTCTGGCACGGTTGTGCGATTGAGGAAACTCAGTTCGGGCCAGATGGGATCGGGGGCTGTGGCCGGATCGGTGTAAAGCAGGGTCGCTGTGATGCCGGGGGGCAGCTCGAGCGCCACGCTCAGATTGGTGAGTGTGATGCCGGTGTTGTTATCTACTGCGACGCGCACCCGGGTGCGGTCGCCCTCATGCAACACCGTGCGGAACAGCGTCCTGGCTTCGCTGCCCCCCACATAGGTGCACCAGACGAGATCGCCATAACCCCAGCACTTGAGATAGGGGTCATACTCGCGCTCGAAGGCCCACCCAGAGCGCGGTTCATAGGGGTCATCAACGTGATATTCCAGGATGACGGTATCACTGTAGATGCTGACCAGCGTGGGGCCGCCACGTTTGTCAATCGCGGCGTCGCTGCGCCAACCTTCGGCGGCGTGGACGCGAGCATCGTAGACCTCATAACGGTTGGCTCCGGCGATGGGCTGCCGGTAGACCAGGCGCCCGCCATCGTGCAGCTTGTACAGACCCTCACGGTTGAAGGGGTAATTCTCGATAGTGGCCGAAACCACAAAGGAGGCCCATGAACCGGGGGGAATATCTTGCTGGAAGAAGAGATGATCGTAAGCCAGCTGCTCAGACACGGTGATGAGTTCCGTGCTGCCAGGCCCGGCGTTGGCCCACGAATCCTCCCAGGTAGCGCCCCACGGTCCAATTTTGACGCCCAAACCGTGGAAAATGGGAAGGTCAATCACATTTTCGGCAGCGGGGATGGGGTAGACGATATCCCCGGCGTTGACGCTGTAGGTCTTGCCCAGCAATCGCAGCTGCGCCTCCGTCAGCCGGGTGGGAATCTCCTTGACCAGCGTATCGGGTTCGCCATCCCCCTCTGTATCCGCCCAAATTCCAAAGGTCACGGCAAAGCCGACATGCTGCTCGCTCTGTCCGCCGCAAGTAGCGCACGAATCCCAATCCCACACGTCGTAGAAGCTGCCGCGTAGGGTCATGGTATGCGTGCGCGACCAAACATCCAACCAGGTGACGCCAGGCATTGTGGGTGGTTGCGGCGCATAAGGTTCGACCGCCGTCAGATACTCGCGATAGGGCACAGGATTCGTGCCCGCTGCCACGAAGACCGAACCCGCATCGAAGGGCAGTACCACGCGCCCCTCGCGCGGCGTCCCGTGGAAGACTACCTCGCGGCCCAGCAGTTCGCGCGAATGGACACCATAGCGCAGCGCCGGCTCCCGATAATCGTAACCGTTGAACGCACCCAGGTCCCAAGAGACGCGCAAGCACGGCAACCACAGCTCGTGTTCGGCGGTGACGGAGATGTATTGAGTATAGGCAGGTGGGATCGTGATAAAGGACCCGTAATCGGTCACGACGGTCGTGTGCCGCAGCGGGTCAACATGGATACCGTGCGTGCTGGTGAAAACACACCGCTCGCCCTGCCAGTCATCCAAAGTGAGCGTTTGCGTGGTCGCGGTCGCGCCTTCCCACAGGGGATATCTATCGCCCCACAGGTAAGGCTCATTCAATACCCAAATCGTCTCGCCATCGTTGGCGCTGAGAATGACGTGCTGATTGGCGATATCCACAATGGGCGAAATCAGCACAACCCAATCCTGCGCAGCGACTTCAGGCGCAGCGGTATGCTCCTTGTTCTCCAACGGCAGCGCCATATCCAGGTACAGCCCCTCAGCGGGGATGCGATAATAGCGGTCGCCCTCCACATCGCGGTCACCCACCAGCCGGGCTGCCATTTGCGAATACAGGATAAAGGGGCGGTGCTGAGCTACACGCAGTTGCCCCTCCGGGTCATAGTAAGTCAACTCGCCCTGGCTGAAAGTGCTCACGCCCGCCGCCAACACCGTGGGCGAGGTAACCGCCTGGAACGTGAGAGTGATGCCCGCGCGCGGCACCAGATCGCCCAACTCCCAGATCAACACCACGGTACCATCGGTTTCGGTGTACAGGTCGGTGGGCTGCGGGGCCACTGTACCCGTGAGGTAATAGCCAGGAGAAAGCCGCTCGGTGACGATAGCCGTCTGCAACGCCTCATCCCACAGGTTCACGACGCGCAGCGTGGCGCTCACAGGCACCACCTCATACGCGGGGAACTCGTGGGGGGGATAAGCAGGGTTGAAGGTCTGGATGGCGTCGCCGCCGAACTCGACATAGCGGCTGAGGCTCAGGAAGAGCGCATCCATGAACAACGGGAGCTGATTGCGACGGGTGGGGTCGGTGGGATGGCCGGCCACACCGATGACACGCCCCGCCCCCCAACGGGCCTGGATAACCGCCGGAGACGTCCCGCCGAGGGTGTTGGTGAACACCGCAGCGACATCCACAGGGGCGTCAGCGGTGAGTACAGGGTCGTCGAGGACATAGAGCGCCTCGGTGTGCCAGGACCAGGCGAGGGGCGATTCCGGCATGAGAATTTCGAGACGTCCGATATTTTCGAAGGCGTCTTCCGGGACAAGTTCAATCACGGCAACGGGATCCACGGTACCCGGGGGGAGCACCCCGGCAGCCTGGGCGATGAGCAAGCCCGCGCCCTGCGCGTAGAGGGTGCCGCCGTTGCTCACAAATTCAGCGATGGTGCTGAGACCAACATCGCCCAAAGCCTCGATCACGGCATCCGTTTGCTCGCGGTTGAAGGCCGGGAGGACGAGCAAGTCGTAGCCTTCCAGTCCGGCGGACAACCCCGCCTCATCGAGCGTAGTGTAAGGCGCCGCGCCGCGCAGGTAGACATCGAAGAGCTGGCGGAACATGGCGTATTCCCACATCGCTACCGCCTCGCCCGCCGGGGGGATGGGATAGGTGACGGAGGAGCGGAAGAGGGCGATGCGGCCCGGCGCGAGCGCGTAGGCGCGGGAAATTTCGACTGTGCCGGTAAGCACGAGGGTAGCGCAGGTGGAGCAGAAGTCCGCATCCACCTCGCCCGGCGGGAGGTACAGATCGCCCGGCTGCACCGGTGCTGCGGTGAGGGGCGCGGTGTGAGCCAGCCATTGCACGCGCCCGCCGCGATAGACATGGCGCAGCGGTTCGGCATAGGCCGCGCGCAGGTCTGTCTGCATTAGGCCCAGCGGCACAATCAGTCCGCCTGGCTCCAGATCGGGCGGCGCGGCGGCAACCGAAAGGTGCCAGAAGGCGCCTAACAGCAGTCCCGCCGCGAGAAGAGCGATAAGGACACGCCATGATTTCATAAGAGAGCTCCTTTTGACTTGAATACTTCTTGTTACCTGCCGAGACGCAGAGGCAGCGAAATCCTTTTGGCCTCCTCTGCGTCCTTTGCGCCCCCGCGGTAAATCGCACTCCTGCAACCCTAACACCCGCCACCGGATGCCATCCCACAACGCCGACACGTTGATATTGATGAGCAATCCCACAGGCCAGCCGCCGAGTTTGAGACAGGTGAGCAACTGCGGCTCGTGGATAGGCAAGAGCGCCTCTACAGCCTTGAGTTCCAGCACCACCAGGTTATCCACCAGTACATCCAAACGATAGCCTGCGTCCAAAGGCACATCCTTGTACACCACCGGCAGCGGCTTTTGATGCTTGTAAGGTAGCCCGCGCAAGTCCAACTCGTAGCACAGGCATTCCTCGTAGGCCGATTCGAGCAAGCCCGGGCCGAGCACACATTGAAGGCTTACCAGGTCAATCCAGTAGGAGCGGCTCTATCATACGTCAATCGGGTCACAGAGCGCTGATCTAGTGAAAATAAAAACAGATCCCAACTCCCAATTGGTTCTCCCGTTTCATCTGTAAGATTGCCATAAGCAATATATCTACTATCCGGCGACCAAACTATTGGACCAGAAATATCTCCATCTACGGCAAACACTTCTGCGCTATCCACATCCAATACCATTAAATTCGCAATACCAACAACTCCAGACAAAGACTGTGAATTCATTAAGAACGCGATATACTTTCCATTTGGAGACACCTGTAAACAACATAAACTTCTATAAGCCAAATCAGGATCATCCGGCAGCAAAAGATGCACCCTCTTATCAACAACATCCACTGAATAAATCCCCATTATTTGCTGTCTCAAATCAGCTAAAAATACAACTGTTTGTTGACTTACAAGCCAAGCCAAACCATTGTTAGGATTAGGGACATATACATCGAGTAAATCTTGGCTGAGGCGGTTTTCAATATCCCAAATCTGTATCAAACTACCTGTGTAAACAGCTAATTGATTATTCTGGTGCGACCAGGCAAAATCCCAACCAGGTATAATTTCCACTTCACCGTCTGTGGTTGCATCAACAATATACACGAAAGCCTGGTTTGGATCTGGACTCACACGAAAAGCAAGATAACGCGCATCAAAGGACCATTCAGCCCCCATATTGCCAGCATAGAAGGGATAGGGACCGCCAATTTTGCGGGCATTTTGTCCTAAATTATCAGCTACCCATAAGCTAAAAACTTCCGTACCTTCATATACAAAGTAAGCTACCTGTGTCCCATCAGGAGAACGTAACGGGTAATCTACATTCTGCCGTGCTATCCATTGTCGCATCACCCTATCAGTTACATCCTGCTGAACTATCACAACCTGCCCATTTTCGTTGTATCTGCTGTATAAAAGTATGTTCTGCTGGCTGGAAACCACAGAATCAGGGATGACATCTCGCTTGCAAGACACGATCAATATTAAAAACGCAAAAATAGTGATTAGCGCTAAGTTTCTACGCATTTCAACCCCCCCCTTACTAGTAATAAAATTTGTTTGAGAAATGCAAATTCGTACCTGGAATCGTTAAATATCTGAAATCCGGATCACTTTGAGCTTTCAATTTCATGCTCTGTAATATAGCTGAACCATTTCCCACTATCTTTGCACTTTCACAGCGGATAAGTAGCGGACACGGCCAAACCAGCGATAATAGGAGTTGCTAGACAACCCATGTCGGAGGTGAGGCCATGCCCAAGCCGCTTGTATGCCTGTCTGAGCAGTTACGCCAGTTTGCAGAGTATTTTCGTCCTTGCTTCAGCCGACGCCAATGGCGGTACTTCGTGATCGTACTCCTGGGTCTCGTCGAAGGCGAGGAACGCCAAACCCTCACTGGCTTACTGCGCGTGATCGGCGAATCGGTGAGCCTTTCGGGGCTGTCCCGGTTTCTGAACCAGTGGCGCTGGTCTACAACCGCCCTCGCCTACCGCTGGTGGAGTTACTTCTGTGAGCGGATGAGCGAGCCAGTCCGAGCCGAACATGTTCGTCTGAAGGCTGCGCAGCCCCACCGCGTCGGACGACCCAAGGAAACCGTCGTGACAGGTTTCTTGATCTTCGACGATTCGGTACACACCAGGCCGAAAGGGCGGGTGATGGGAGGACTCGGACGGCACTACTCCACCACCGAGAAAAAGGTCGTCAGCGGACACTGCTTGTTCAGCGGCTTGTATGTGCTGTTGGAGCAGCGCTACCCGCTGGAGCCCCGCATGTACTGCCAGAAGCGCGTGTGTGAGGCAGAGGGGGTGCCCTTCCAGAGCAAGTATGCGCATCTCGTCCCAAGCGGGGTGCGCAAGTTGAGGCCTACCCTGGTACTCATGACCTGTCATGACCCGGAGGCACCTCTCAAGTCCGTGCGCTACTGGGGCTCCACGGTGATGGAGTTGACGGCGCAAGCGTTGGTCGACATCCTGGCAGTGCGCTGGGAAGTGGAGACCTGCTTCGAGTACGGGAAGGATCTCTTGGGTAGTGATCATTACCAGGTGATGACGCGCCAGGCCATTCTCCGCTTCTGGACCCTCACGGCGTGTTTGTTCTGTTTTCTTGAGGCACAACGCGCCGCGGCCCAGGAGGCTACGCTGACCTGTGGCGACGTTCGGCGACGTCTCCAGCAAGAACATCAGCGCAACCTACTGCAGTGGCTGGCGGAGGCACTTCAAGAGGGGCACTCTGTTGACCAGATCTGCTCCCAATTGACTATTGAACCTGGGAAAGTGCAAGGATAGTGTAAACCTGTTTCCTGTTAGTAATCACAAGATATAAATTTAGTATCAAACTCACGCACTATATCTAGAAAATCTTGTGGAGATCTAAAATTTTTTGCTATTGATGAACTCAAATGTGAAATATACTTTCCATAACGTAATACAGCGGCACACCTATCCCCCAAGTAAGGATCACTGCTCTCACCACATTGTATTCGCCAGGCATCTGCATTCCATGCTTCACTTTCACCCAATTTTCCCCATTGCCATCCTGATGGAAAGAAAACTTCTTTTTCAAGCACAAAGTGCAGTTGTGCCACATAGGTATTACGGTATTCATAGATAGTATGGTGAGCAGTATACCCATCTTGCTCTACAAAAATACGACACGTCTTTTCCGAGCCGAGTTTATCTTCTCCAGTGTGCCAAATTGGTCCCATCTCACTATATCCACCTGACAAAAGCGTGTTTTCATCCACGATAAAAGATGAAATATCACAACTTGGTTCATCTTTGCGTAATACACTCCATACACAAACGATAGTGAGCAGTGTCAATATTAGTAGCCCTATATATTTCGGAGTTTTCATCGGTAAACCTCAAACTCTCCCTTATCGTTTCTTCGAACCTTGTTTAGTTCTCTCTGATGGATATAAAGTTGCATCAAAACCCCCGTTTCTGTAACAGAATCTCCTTCCTGCTTGTATAACTCTATCCCCATTTTGATGCTTGCCTGATCGGAAGGATCATCTTGAGTTTGTCCTGGATGAGCTACAGATTGTTCCAACGCTGCACCAGACAATAATGCCTCATCAGAGAATGCGCCAGCTTTACCAACATATCCATAATGAATATTGGCCCAAATATCATAGTAGAAAATGACCTTCTCGGTATGCCCTATGGAACAAAAAGCGATGGTTTGCGAGTTACCAAATTTCTCACCGATCTCTTTTTTATAATCCCATTGTCCACAAACCGGCCGAGTTCTTGCATCTGCCACTAAGCAACCAAATTGAGCTGCTGCGGCCGCGTGAGCCGCCATGTCGGCATTCAACATGTTCTGTATATAATTTGTGCCAAACAATAACTGCTGCCACCAAGGCATCTTTTGATATTCTTCGTATGCTTGTTCATATAAATTGCTTTCATTATTAGCTCGAATGTCCTTACTGGCTTGGCTTTTAGCATTCTTCTTCATTTTTTCAACGATAAACTTAACCACATCATGAACAACACATTCTTCCGTGCTACAAGTTTCGTTATTTTCTCCCTTAACCTGCTCTCTTTCATTGTTTAACCCAACCAGATTGCTTGACACACTTTTAGGGCAAGTTCCACTTCGACAATATCCAAATATATCCAAATCATTAACAGGATTTGCTGCTACATAAACATATCGGTTAAATGAGGCTGGATCTGTGGTAGCGCCAGCCCATAAATCTCTGGCCAACCAGACGCTAGTTCTTGAATCATAATACCGCGCATAGAAATGAACCAACCCCGTCTCGACGTCGTAATCCTGCCCGGTATAGGCGAAGACCTG
>Ga0209606_1005453_pt1 | contig 11002 bp, 16 predicted proteins | sample AD_UKC057_MetaG_FD_184412 | JGI IMG/M metagenome (GOLD analysis project Ga0209606, IMG submission 184412) | Active sludge microbial communities of municipal wastewater-treating anaerobic digesters from USA - AD_UKC057_MetaG (SPAdes) (version 2) | ecosystem: Engineered > Bioreactor > Anaerobic >...
AGTTCCTGCATTTAATAAGGTGATTAATGCATTATTTGAAGACAATAAAAATAATGAAGTTGATGAAAACACAGAAGATGAACCAATAAAAGAACCAGTAAAAAAAAATAATTTAAAAGACAATATAGAACTTGAATTGCCAGAAGATGATGATTACGATGAATTAGAAGAACAGGAAGATGAAAAGAAATTAGAAAAAAAGAAAAGAAGCGTTGATGATTTGATGAAAGAAGTAGAAAGGTTGTAAATATGTCAATTGAAGGAACCATTGTAATGATGTCTCTAGATTGGCGTTATAAAATTTTATCAAATGCATTTGTTATTTCTTTGGTTTTATTTATTATGGCACTATGTAAGCAATCCTGGAAAGTATACAGATTACCATTACTTATAATTTTTATAATTAGTGGAGTTTTATTATATTGGTTATTTAAAACTATTGATAGGAGGTTTAAAGTAAATGAACAAAAAAAAAGAATATCATCAGACCAACAAACTTAAAAGAATTTATTCTGTGTTATATAAACAACAGCATGATGTAGCAATGACTTCTTTATTTATTGTTGCGACAATAATTTTTTTGTTTATTGTTATGTTGTGGTTTAATAATTATTTTTTATTGGTGCCATTGGTAGGTTTATTTTTTATTTTGTTATATCTTTTATATATCTATTATGAACTAAAAGACATCATTAAAAAATAGTAGGGTTTTTTAAACTCCAAAATACACTATATGTGTATTAACTTTTAATGAGGTGTAAATTATGGAAGGAGAAGGACAACCAGTTAGTATAACTATGATAGTTGTTGGTGTTGTTGTAGGGGTTGTAGGTATATTAATATCAAATGCTGTTATAGAAGCAGGTAATTTTACTGGAACCGTTTCAACAATGATTAATATAATCCCAATAGTATTAGCAGCAGTTATATTATTTATCGGTATTAGAGGATTAATGTTTTAAAATAGTGAATTTTTTTAATTTTGAAAAAATTTTAAAAACAATAAATTAAATAGGAGGTGTGAATTATGGCAAGTCCAGGAGATATAACTATTATAGTTGTTGGTGTTGTTGTAGGGGTTGTAGGTTTATTAATATCGAATGCAGTTATAGATGCAGGTAATTTTACCGGAACCGTTGCTACAATGATTAATATTGTTCCAATAGTATTAGCGGCTGTGATTTTGTTCATTGGTCTTAGAGGATTAATGATCTAAAATAATACTCATCTACACACAAGTCACAAGGGCTTTAATAGGATTTTGGTTTCTCCTTTTGCCCAAAATTCTATTAAGGCACCTCAAATAATAAATAAATATATTTATAAATTGTTTGTTATATGTGTTAATATATGCAATGGTATATTTTTTTAATGGGGATATTCTTTTTTTTATTTTGTTATATTTATGGTAATTCTAGAAATAGTATTCCTCTACATATTATAGCTGGTTTTATTTTAATTATTATGGCTATATTATTATATACAACAGGATTAGATATCCCTAATGGGTGGATTATATGGGGGTTATAAATATTTCTTTTAAACATCGTATTTTATATAGTATATTATTATTTTTTATTATTGTATCAATTATACCTGTTTGTTTTGCAACAGATCCACTTTTATGGGAAGAGGTTCAGCCAGCTGGTGCCACCAATCAGAATTGGCGGTCAAGTTCTATGTCAACTAATGGTAATATAATTTTGGTAAGTGTTTATGGTGGTAGATTATATTTATCAACCAATAGAGGTTCAAATTGGTCCGAGGTTCAGCCAGCTGGTGCCACAAATCAGAATTGGTTTATAAATTCCATGTCAAGTGATGGGAATATAATTTTGGCAGGTGTTGATGGTGGTAGATTATATTTATCTACAAATGGTGGAACAAGTTGGTCCGAGGTTCAGCCAGCAGGTGCCACCAATAAGAATTGGCGGTCAAGTTCGATGTCAGATGATGGTAATATAATTTTGGCAGGTGTTAGTAATGGTAGATTATATTTATCAACAAATAGAGGTTCAAGTTGGTCAGAGGTTCAGCCTGCTGGTGACACTAATCAGAATTGGTTTACAAGTTCCATGTCTGATGATGGTAGTATAATTTTGGAGGTTGTTAATGGTGGTAGATTATATTTATCTACAAATGGAGGAACAAGTTGGTCAGAGGTTCAGCCAGCTGGTGCTGTAAATCTGGCTTGGCATGCGAGTTCTATGTCTGATGATGGTAATATAATTTTGGCAGGTGTTAGTAATGGTAGATTATATTTATCAACAAATAGAGGTTCAAGTTGGTCAGAGGTTCAGCCTGCTGGTGACACTAATCAGAATTGGTGGACAAGTTCCATGTCTGGTAATGGCAGTATAATTTTGGCAGGTGTTAATGGTGGGAGGTTATATTTATCCACAAATGGTGGAACAAGTTGGTCAGAGGTTCAGCCAGCTGGTGCCACAAATAAAAATTGGTATACTTGTTCTATGTCTGGTGATGGCAGTATAATTTTGGCAGGTGCTTATCATAGTAGATTATATTTATCAACACCTCCAAATCCTCCAGTATCAGATCATAATTCAGGTGTCTATATGGATCCATTTTATGTGACATTGACAAATGATAGTAATGCTGATATATATTATACTTTAGATGGTTCCACTCCTGATAACACTAAAACAAAATATACAACACCAATATATATAAATGAGATAAAAACATTAAAGGCGATAAGTTGGTATTCAGCCATATCAAAATCAAATGTTGTAACATATGATTATAGTATAATTCCTGACAATCCAGTAGCAGATCATAATTCAGGCACCTATTTAGATCCATTTTATGTGACATTGACAAACGATAGTAATGCTGATATATATTATACTTTAGATGGTTCCACTCCTGATAACACTAAAACAAAATATACAACACCGATATTAATAAATAATCCTACAACTACATTAAAAGCAATAAGTTGGTATTCATCAATATCAAAATCAAATGTTGTGACATATAATTATAGTATAACTGAAAGCCATAATGGGTGTTTTATAAATGTAACTTGTAGAACCGGCACAATACATAAAGGGGACATTTTATATCAAAAAATACAAAATTCAAATAATCAAGAATATTGTTATTTAAATGGTTTAACCACGGAGAATAGTTCAAATGGAATAATCGAAATAGAATTAATAACTGGTGGGACTGGAAAAAATGGGATTACACAAAATTTTATAATTGACAATAATTTTTTATCAAATGTAGGCACAATTTATTTTTTTATTGATGAAAAAACATCACCAATATATATAAATTGTTATGATATTTTACCACATATTGATAACAATTATACAATATTGTATAATGTAAAATTAAAACAATTAGATCAATTTACATTTAGTTATGACACTGAACCAGTAATAGCAAATAGAACATATACAAATATTCCAGTAAATACGGACGATTGGTTATTATTAGGAATAGTTATATTTATGCTAAGTATTGGTTGTTTAATAATAATCAATATATGTATAAAAGTATATAGTAAAAATAAAAAAGCATAAATAAGGGGAGTTAATGTTCATAGGTAGGAACAGCATATATTTATATATATGTAGATAGAAAGGTGCAATTCCTGAAACTCCCATATATTTAAAAAATGATAGGATTATAAATATGTATAATATGACTGAATTAACTTTCCAAGAATTAGTAATAATATATAAATATAAAAATAAAGACATTGCTGATTTTAAAGAAAGTATAAAAAAAGAAAACAATACAAATATTTATAAATTATATTTAGCATATAATAAAGATTATAAACTAAAATTACCTGATGTCATATATCAAGATAAAAAATATTTATATAAATTAATTAATATATTAAAAAAAGAATTAAAACAAAGAAAAATATTAAATTAAATAGAGGTAATTAAATATGGTTGATGATTATACATATGATGATCCTTATTTTTCAAATGATTTTAGGCGTAAACCCCAAATGTATTCTTTTACAAATGAATATGATGTCCAATCAAATTTCCTACCCCCTAAAATAAAAATATCTGAAAAGATAGGATATGGTAAAGATGATGATGGTAGTTACAGAGTAGGATATATCCCAACAGGATTTCCTGAATATAATACAGAAGATTTACAAACAGGGGTTTTAGAAACAGAAACAGAAATTGCCTTTGTAAATATTGCATCAGTTGTAGAAATGATGTTATATGATTTGCATGCTAATTATGGCATTAATACTAAGAATAGTTTTGAATTTATAAGGGGTAGAATTGGAACATTTATGTCGATTACAAAAAGCAAAAAAGGAAAACTATTAGATGCATTAACAACAAAAAGATATATACAACACAATATAGAGTCTGATATGGGGGATAAATTAGCAAAAGCAACAAATAATTCATCATCTGTAAATGAATTAGTATAAAAGGAGGTAATTATATGTTAAAAGATATGAGTATTATAGAAATACATGAAGAAATATTAGATAAAAAATTAAATGACTATAAAACAGAAATTATTAAAGAGTTAAAAAAAGAATTATTAAATCTACAATTAGAAATAAATGCATTAAAGCGAGAAATTGCTGATATGAAAAGATTATAAAGGAGTGGAAATATATGGCTGTAATATCATTAAGTATTTGGTGGATAATAGGGGGAGTTTTAGTAATTTTGGCATTATTAGTATATTTATTATTATATAAAACCGCAACAGGAAAGTATGGTGCAGAAAAATTTAAGGCATTTTTACCCTGGAATAAAGGTAAAGGTATTTGGATAAGATACCATAATAGATCAGGTAAAGAATATGATAGATATATAAAAGCACCAATGTCTGGAAGATTTTATGAGTTTTCTCCAAAAGAAAAATTTTTTTTAGAAAATTGTTATCATCAATTATTTGATGATACAGGAACATTAGTTCCAACTAAAGACACAGCATATGGCATTCCTTTATATCATGTATTTGAAGGGGCACCAACCTCTGTATTGCCTCTTTATAGAAATTTTGAACAGGATATAAATTATTTTAAAGATATTCTAAAAAAAATAGATGAAGTAAATAGTTCTAAAAATATAGATGTGGCAAAAGCGATACAAAAAAAAATTTATGAAAAAATGTATTTATTAAAAGACGAATTTAAATATTTGCCTGATGCTAGAAAAATATCAATTAATTTATTAAATATCCCATTAGTAGAAGATAAAGAAAACGGAGAAAAAATAGAAATTGATGTTTTTGAAATTTTAAAAAAATATAAACAAATAATTGATGACTTAATAAGAGTTTTGCAAAAAAAAGATAAATCATTAGTTACTTTTACTGATTTTTTTAACCAGGGTAATCTATCAGCAATTTTATCAAATTTAGTTTCATTAACCTACACTACAGGATATTTAGATGCAATGTCAACAATTAAACAAAACAAACTTATAAATTGGCTATTAATTATTATAATGGTTATTGGATTTGTAATAGTTGGTGCCATGATTGGTAGTCAAAATAAAAAAATTGAAGCCCTACAAAATGGAATAAATGCAGTTAATAATGATATGAATATAATTAAACCAGTAATTTTAGAACAGGCAGGCATTATAGAACCAACTAATATATCTATTACAGATCAAAATATTGTAAATCGTCCGGGTGTATAACATGAGAACAATACCGTCACAAAGTAATGGTTATAATGAAAGATTTAAAGTTAAGGGTTTAGGGGATGTTGCAAGTTTAGATCTAAAAACAATGTTAATTTTATCATATTTAGACAATATAGAACTTATTGTCAAAGTTGGTAAAGATGATTTTTCATATGGTTCCGTTTGTGCTTCAATGCTCGGAACTATATCGCTTATAAATTTAGTTTATCCACAATTAGATAAAGATAGTGATTTAGCAATTAAAAAAGCACTTTTAGATATTAAAGATAAATTAGAAAAAAAATTAAGTGACAATAGAATAAGTTTAGATCGAGAGGATAAAGCAAGCATTATTAGATTATGTATCAACGCACAAGAATTAATTTCTATAAAGTTTAAAGCATTTGGGATAAAAATTGAAAGAAAAATAAGTGCGTCATTATGACTAAATTCACAACTTTAAAATTATGGAACCAAAAAGAAGTAAATATCCCACAACATATTGCAGAAATGCCCGATATTACCCGAGGGATTTATACATATATATATTGTAAAAGGTTTCAGGATCTTAATTATAACCTTACAGCCGTTGGTAAACCAGGTTCTGGCAAAACAACCGCCTTATTAAAAATGGCTTATGAGTTACAAGTTGATAAAAAAACATTAGAAAGAAATTTTGATGTCGAGACACAAGTTGTATTTACAACAGAAGGCTTTACAAAATTAATTAAAGAAACTGATCCAAAAACAGAACCTGGAAAGGTGGTAATATTTGATGAGATAGAAATTGAAGCAAATTCTAAATCATGGGATATGATTGGGCAAATATATACCTTAACAGCATCAACCTGTAGATATAAACAAAATATAATTATGGCATCACTACCATTAGAACAACAATTGGTTTTGCAAGGTAGAGAATTAAGGGATTCAAGATTAACATGTAATTTTATTGATTATGAACGAAATTTAATAAATGCAAAATTTGAAAACTTAGAATATAATGTCCATACCAAAGATACATATGGCAATAGGTTTTATTCCAATGCAATTGCAAAAGGCACCTTTTTTAGATTTAATAAAGATGATGTGCATTATATAGTGGATCCTGTTTGGATAGGAAATATACCAAGATACATGGATAAAAAATATAAAAAAATGAAAAATGACTATTTAAGTGGATATTATGATAAACAATTAAAGGTATTACAAGAAAGAAGTAAAGAAAAAAGAGCAATGTCTTATATGGAGATTGCTGAATTTATAGATAAAAATAAAGAGGATCTATTAACAAATAAAGGGTTAGTTGATCCTGTATTAGTACATACATATACAGGTTTGCCATTGGGTAGAGCAAAAGAATATGTGCGTGCCTATAATTTCTCAAATAAAAAACTTAAAAAAGAAATAAAAAATACCATTGCTTAACATTTTTCAACATATCCAACTTTATTTTTATATATTATTGGGCAATTATTAGGTTCTGCATTTGTTTGTATTACTATCCCTTTCTCTATTGTTGGTTGTATATGCCCATATATAGGATAGTATTGTTTAGTTTCCCAGGAATATAAATATCCAAAATCCCAAGAAACATTTATTTCTTTATTAGGATTTAATTTTTGTTCTGATTGGGCTACATGAATTAAGTCAATATATTGGTTATTTGGTGGTGCTGTAAAATTCTGCATGGTTGCTATTAAAAAAATAACAATTAAGACAATATAATTTATTATTTTAATGGTTTCTGGCTGTTTTTCAATAGTTAAAACATAATGTATGGCTAAAAAAGGATATATAAGCAATACAAATTTAACATTTAGTATAAGTAATAACAATGAAAACCATAAAGCGTATTTAATTGTGTCATATTTAGGATTGGTTTTTTTAGAATACAAGAAAAATAACATTGGTATAAATAAAACCAATATTCCAACTATTGGAGAATTCTCAACTATTAATAAATTACCAACTAAACCATTCCATAATTGTTTGTAAAATATAGTTCCTGTAAAAATACTTATTAGCGTTGTTTCTATATTAAAATTTGTCCAAAAAAGATATAAAAATATTAAATATACACTAAATTTCCAAAATAGGCAGGATACCCCCCAAAAGAATAAAGACAAATATAGTTGTTTTTTATCTTGTTTATTTGTTTTATAAAGATATTTAACCATAAAATAAATGGAAAGTGCAATAAATGGTAACCCAAATATATCATCTTCAAATCGTATTAAAAGTTTATTAAAAAACAGGTTACTTAATAATATTAAAGCAATTAGAATAGAATACCCTGGTTTTATATGTTCTCCTGCTTTACAAAAGATTAAAATACTAAATATAGTAATTAATAACATTAATAATTTTATAAATAAAATATTTGGAGGTAATACCGACATGACTAAATAAGATAGTGGAGCAGATTCAGGAATTTGATTAGTTACTCCCCATATATAATTTAGGAAACAATAACTATCCATACCATTAACAGGATATGCAACCGGTCTTAAAAATAAAGGGATAAAAAAAATTATGCATAATATTATTATTTCAATAATTTCTTTTGCTTTCAATAATAATCACTTTATTAAAAATCTTAAAGAATTTATAACATCTTTTATTGCAGATTTACGGATTGGATTTTTTTCTTTTACATATTCTGCTTCTAAATGACTAATTCTACTTGCTATGCTCATTTTGGCTGTTCCATAATCATCAGTTTTAATTAATGGATCTTTACCTATATATTCTGTTTTATATTGAAACTTCCTATATTTTCTAAGGGCATTTCTTACCACATTAATCACCTTTTTTAAATATGCTGTATATCCCAAAAGCAATTAATGTCCCTAATACCACCCCTAAAATCGCAATAATAGTTTTAACAATACCTCCAGTTGCAAAAAAACCAATTGCTATTAATCCAGAACACATAAATACAAACATTGGAGGAATATTTATTAAAAACATTATTATGGCTATAATTATAATTACTATAAAGGCAAATAGTTCAGCACTACCAAACATATTAGATAGTCCACCAGTGATAAAATCATTTATGGTTAATATTGGTAACATCATATACTTGCCCCCCTAAATATCCCAATAAAATATGAAGTCATATAAAAAATAGCAAATATTTGGAAGATTCCAATTATTGCTGTTAATAAGAATACTAATAAACTAGGTAACCCTAATAAAACAAATATTGCTGAGTATCCAATAGTTAAACCATATATCAAACCCATTGTCTTATCAAATGATGCCTTGCTTTCTTTTGAACTTGGTGCTGTTGATAAATAATTTGGATTGTCAACAGCATAACCACTAATTTGTTGCTGTTGTCCCCCATATACATTTACATTGGCACCTTCTGATATATCATCAACTGGTTTATCTAAAATGTTCATTTTATATAGCATTTGTTCATTAGCAACACCTAATCCAACTAAACACACATTTATAGAAAGTAATACAAATAAAAACAATAGTATACGATTAAGCATATTGCTCACCTCTCATTATTAAATATACTACTGCACAGCACATTAAAGCATAAAAGAATTTTGCAATATCTACACCAAAGACGGATACCCCAACATCCAACCAACCTAAAAACATAAATACACCTAATACAGCAATACCAATAATCAAGATGGCTGTTTTATTAATGTCTAACCCACTAAATGTCAATATGGCTAATATTATTGCTGTTAATATTATTGATAGTATTATTCCCCATGGCTGCCCTAAATCTTGCACAACTAATGGTGCATAATATAATAAACCTTTTTCTGTATATGTGTAATTTATAGTATAATAAAATGTTTCTGAACCTCCTGGATAATTTACTACTAATTTTAAATTTAAATTTTTATTTGTTTTATCTACTACTGATGCAGGAAAGGTATAATCAATATTGGTTGTTAAACCAGTTATTACACCAGTTGTTGATGATTTAATAGAGTTATTTTGCATTAAATATAAATTGTAACTTGTTGCTAAATTTTGGTTTTGTGTAACTTTTATTTTTACATTTATGTTTGAATCATTAATATTTATATTTTTTTTTGTATTATTAAAATTTGCATTTATTAGTAATGATTGATTTATTGGCGTTATTGAAGAAGTATCTATCACTATTATAAAAACATCTGAACTATCTCTTGGCTGTATCCTATAAGTTCCTTTATCAACCCCATTATAAATTACATTTATAAAATAATATTGTAAAAGTTCACCACTAAATGAAAATGTGCCTACACCAGTTGTTTTACCACATTCCACAATTGTAAGAACATTATTTATATATTTTGATATAAATAAGTCTACATCTTGAATTGGTTTGTTTAATTCATCTAAAACAACAATTTTTGGAACAACAGCATCTGTTTTTTTCAAAAGATATGGTTGATATACTTTTGTTGATGTATATCCAGAACCCATTGGAACCTGCACAAAATATTGCCTTGAAATATATAATCTATTTGCTGGTGTTGAATTATAATCTACAACAGAAAAATAATAATAACCAGTAGTTCCTGCAAAAATATTAAATGATTTTGAGGCATCAGTTTGATTTGTGAATGAATATCCTAATAATCCACCAACATAAACATCATAGGGACTAATTGCTGTTAAAGTTATCTCATCTTTTGGTTTGTTAATTGTTATTGTTGTTTTTTGATAGGTATATATTAAATCTCCATTGGTGTCATATAAATTAGCAGTATAATTTCCATCCGGTTGTAGTGATACAATTGTATATCCATCACCATCTGTTTTTGTTGAAGTTATTATTTTATTTATTTTTTTAAACATTAAATATTTGCTGTCCCAAATATTATTGTTTATATCCTTTACTAAAAATTCAATATTTGAATCTGTAGTATTTAGTAATACATCATAATTAGCATCTTCTCTTTTAAAATAAAAAGTAAATTCACGAGTATTATATCCTGATTTTGAAAAATAAAATGTTTTTTCCTGGTTTGAGATACTCGTTGTCCAAATACCATTAATATCTGATATATATATTGAACCATTGCTATCTGTAATTGTGACATTTGAAATCAATGATGAGGTATTTTCATCATAAAAAGTAAATGTTTGTATAGGCTCTCTTATATTGTAATCATATGTTATAACAATTGATTTTAATGTTGAAGAATACCAACTTATTGCTTTTAATGTAGTTGTTGGATTATTTATTAATATCGGTGTTGTATATTTTGTTTTAGTGTTATCAGGAGTGGAACCATCTAAAGTATAATATATATCAGCATTACTATCATTTGTCAATGTCACATAAAATGGATCCATATAGACACCTGAATTATGATCTG
>Ga0209606_1005456_pt1 | contig 10999 bp, 4 predicted proteins | sample AD_UKC057_MetaG_FD_184412 | JGI IMG/M metagenome (GOLD analysis project Ga0209606, IMG submission 184412) | Active sludge microbial communities of municipal wastewater-treating anaerobic digesters from USA - AD_UKC057_MetaG (SPAdes) (version 2) | ecosystem: Engineered > Bioreactor > Anaerobic >...
TAGGTGCGGTCGCGCCAGGTCAGCGCGCCTTGCGCAGCGGGCTCCACTCCCAGATCGTAATACCGCCAGACGGCGCCGCGCCCGACCAGGCTTTGCGGCTGAGCGGGCGTCTGTGCGACGTCCACCGCGATGGCTGCGGGATTGATGCTGCCGTCCGGCAGGCGCGGGTCCGTGCCGTCGGTCGTGTAGTAGAAGGTGTTGGTTGCACTGACCTGCAGCGTGTAGCCGGGCGGCACGGCGACGCTATTGGTGGAGAAACGCGGCGCGGCGAGCGCGGGCAGCCAGCCGCGGGCGCGGAACTGCGCGGCCACGATGTCGCGCCGCTGCGTCAGGTAGTTGAGCACGCTGTTGCAGGCGGGCAGCCAGGTGGCGTCGCGCGTGCGGCCGCGTCCCCAGCGGGCTGACTCGCCGATGATCGCCAGATCGATCTCGTCCATACGGCTCTGGAAAAGCGCCCGCGCACGTTCCGGCGTGAAGACGCCGTCGCCGTAGAGATAGCGCTGGGCGAGGTCGGCGAAGCGCAGGCGGTACGCGGGATGCGCGCTCAGCCGGTGGTGCAGCGTGGCCGGATTGAAAAGCGCCTGCGTCAGCAGGTTGGTGCCGAGATGCGTCGTGTCGGCATTGACCCCGCCGTTGGCGCCGAGCGAGTGTTCGGCATCGTGGCGCAGCCATTTGAAGCCGTCAGGATGCACGCGGTTGTAGAGCGCGTACATGTTGTTGGGGAAGGCGCCGCCGCCGCCGATGGGCGAATCAGGATCGCCGGTGTAGTAGGCGCACAGCATGTAGCCGATCAGGTTGTCCTCGTCGAGGTAGACCGGATAGGCGGGGTTGCGCGAGCCGTCCGGGTTCAGGCCCTTGACACGCGTGTAGTTGTCGGCGTACGCGCCGGCGAACCCTTGGTTGACGGCGATGTCGTGCAAGGCGTGGAAGGCCTCAAAGGTGCCGTCTGACGCGGTTGTCGTGTACCCGGGGCTCGACGTCTTGATGCAGTCCCAGTCATCGCTGTCGCCGCCCAGATAGGTCGCCGCGAAATCGGCATCGCCGCGTTCCTGGGTTTGGTAGAGGCCCCAGTATTGGCCGTTGATGTAGAGATGGTAGTAGCGGCTGCGCGTGTAGGGCATGCCCATCTCGCGTTGGGCGTCGCGCGAGAAGGTCTCGCGCACGAAGGTGTCGAGATTGCTGTTCTGAAATGCCCACGAGTAATTTTGCGAGGTGCGCAGGTCGACCTTGTCGAACTCGGAGGCGCCTTCGCCGTCGAAGAGCGGGAAACGCAGCTTGCCCGCGCCGTAGTCCGAGCGGAAAAAAAGGCGCAGCGAGTGCTTGGGATTGTTGACGCTGCGGCTGAACGCGCCGCGGATGCGCAGTCCCGCGTCGATGTGGAACTCGGCGGCCGCGCCGCGCGCCGGATCGATCAGCTCGACCGAGACCGGCCGCTCCCAGCCGATGCCGTCGTTGCCGGGATAGGCGTAGATGCCGGTCTGCGGCCCGAACAGGTGCGCGAGGTCGGTGACCAGAGAGAGCGACGGGATCGCATTGGTCATGCCGGCGCGCAGCCGGGCCGGGTCGCCGTCGACGATCGCCTGGCGCATGCCGTATTCCATGATGTGGTTGTTCACCGCGCGGTCCGCGGGCCAGCCCGGCGGGGGAGCCGTGCCCTGCCGCAGCACGTCCTCCAAGAAAAGCCAGGTGACGGTGGTGACGCGCTGCTGCACGCTCTCCGGATCGACGACTGCGGCGCGCAGCGTGGTTGTGGCGGTCACGGCCAGCGGCGCGGCGTAGAGCGAGCTGCCATCCGTGGGCGTGCTGCCGTCGAGCGTGTAGCGGATTTTGGCATCCGGCCGTTCGGGGCAGGCGAGCGCGGCGGTGAAGGGCGCCGTCTTGTAGCCGCGCGGCTCGCTGACCGTGATCGCGGGCGTCGGGGCCGTGTAGGCGCGGCCGTTCGCGGCGCCGGGGGTCGGCGTCTTGAAGTAGAACGGATGCTCGGCGGCGGTGCGCCAGGTCAGCGCGGGCTGGATCAGGAAGTCCCCGTCTGCGGCGGACTGGTTGAGCGCGGTGACGGCCAGCACGTTGGTGCCTGCGGTGAAGAGGGCTGCGGGCAGGGTAACGGTCAGCGGTTCGACGGCCGCTGAGATCGGACGTGCGGCGGTGGCGGCGCTGTCCCAGGCCAGCGCCGCGGGCATGTTGAGCGCTGCGACCGGCGTGCCGTTCAGCGCGGCGCTGAAGCCGTCCGCGACGCGCACGGCGAATAGCAGCGTGTCGTCCGGCGCGGGCACGGTGTCGAGGATAAACCGCCACTCGGCGTCGAGGCGCGCGTTGATGCTCAGCATCGCATCGGAGACGTCGGTGTCTGCGAAGGCGCCGATGGCGCCGGCATGCAGCAGGCCGCCGGCGGGGTCGCCCACCAGCCGGAACGATGCCGCATCGAACGCACCGTGGCTGCCCGGCGCGGCAGAAAATTCGAGCGACGCACCGCCCGTGTTTTCGAAGTAGGAGAGCGTGAGCGCATAGGTGCCGGCCACCGGGAAGTTGAAGACGGCCAACGTGTTGCCGAATCCGCGTCCGGCAGCGAACTCGGTGGAGAAGGTGGCCCCGTGGCCGGCGATGCGCAGGCGGAAGCCGTCGTCGCTGCCGACGCAGAAGGTCCACGGGCCGGCCTGCGGCACGTAGAGCGCCGTCTCGGCCATGACCGCAAAATAGCTGATATTGTCTCCGATGTTCAGCCCCGGGAAAGGCAGGTTGTTCGTGAAGGTGCCCGAGGCGCTTGATTCGTGGAAGTCGACGGTTGCATAGGTGCCGGTTATCGGATACGTACGGTCGGTGGCCCAGGCGGACGGATTCGCGACCATGCTTTCGGCGGCGTCGATGTTCGCGATGGCGCCGGTCATCCGGTAGAAGCGCACGGTGTAGGCACCGACGGTGCTGCTAAAGCCCAGCGCGCCGGACGCCTCCTGCCAAGGGGCGTCGCCGGCGGCGTTCGGCACGCGGTAGCGCACGGGCGTCGCGGCATCAATCAGCGTGCTCACGCGCGGCGCGCGGCCGTACGAAACATTCTTCACCTGCGGCGGATAGGCGGGCAGGTAGGCGTCGTGCAGCGTCACGCCGTCGGGGCCGGTCAGGGCGAGGAATTCGCCGTCTTTCGAGAGGCTGAAGGAGGCGTGCCGCTCGCCGTTGGTGAGGGCGACGGGCGAGCTGTCCGCGAACACCACGAGGTACCCGTTGGACGCCAGCAGCGTGCCGTCAGGGATGCGCCATTTGGCAGGGTCCGACGCGCTGTCGCTCAGGAACCAGCCGCCAAGATCGACCGTGCCGGGACCGCTGTTGTGCAGCTCGATCCAGTCGCTGGCCGCGCCGGCGGCCGTCAGCAGCCCGCCGTCGTTGTCGGCGACAAACTCGCTGATCGTGACCGCCGCGCGCGCTGGCATAAGCGCCAGCAGCGTCAGAGCCAGCAGACAGACGCTCCACACGTTTTTGTAGGTCTTTGCCATGTCTCCCTAAGTATGCCACACGTCGGTTCTGGATAGCAATCCGGCATAGCGCGCGGCCAGAGGGCCGCGACGTAATCGGTTGGTGGCCGGGGTGCGCGAAGGTCCCGCGTTTCGGGTGAAAAGGGAAGCAGGCGAGTCGGGAGTGCGAGCGTCCCCGCCCGCAACCGCGTTTCGTGCAAAAGGCCGAGTGCTTATTCATTGGGTGCCAGACCGTGCATCTGAATCGCGCGTGACCTTTCTCTGTGCGGGCGGGGACGCCCGCGCTCCCGACTACGCTTCGCTCAAAATACGCACTGAACTCGCATTCCCCGGCCACCAACCGATTACGGCCGCGAAGCCAGAGGGCATTGATTTCGGAACGATGAACGCATAAAATAGCGACCGAAAGCGAGATGTTCTACACACAGCGGAGAGGGCGGACATGGGCAAACGAACGGGATGCGGGATGGTGGCGGGCTGGATCATCGGGAGCCTCGCACGGGGGGCTGAGCTGCCGCCGGTGGCGTGCGACGTGGTGGTGGTGGGCGGCGGCTCGGCCGGGATCTGCGCGGCGATTCAGAGCGCCCGCGCCGGTGCCAAGACCGTGCTGATCGAAGCCGCCCATCAGGTGGGGGGCAACACCACAACCGGCGGGGTGAACTTCCCCGGCCTGTTCCACGCCTGGGGCCGGCAGGTCATCGCGGGCGCGGGCTGGGACGTGGTGACCAACGCGGTCGCGCTGGACGGCGGCACGCTGCCCGATTTCACCAAGCCCACCGGCCGCCGCCACTATGACCATCAGGTGCTGATCAACATCCCGCTGTTCGTGGTGCTGGCGGAGGACGCCTTGGCGCGCGCCGGGGTGACCCTCCACTACCATGCGGCCCCGGTGCGGATCGAAGCGGTCCCGGCAGGCTGGCGCGTGAGAACCGCCGCCACCGGAGACACGCGCACGATCACCTGCAAGCAGCTTGTGGACTGCACGGGCAACGGGACCGCGGCCGCGCTGGCCGGCTTCGAGAGGCTGCGCGAGAAGGAGCGCCAGCCCGGCACCTTCGTCTACCGCATCCGCCCCAACGCGGACCTTTCGAAATTCGACGCCAAGGAGCTGCAGGCGCGTTTTGAGGCGGCGGTCAAGGACGGGCGGCTCCAGCGCAACGACTGCCGCTGGAGTCTGTTGCACTACCTGCAGAGCGGCGGCAACACCGCGAACTACGTGGAAGGCGCGGATAATTCAACGGCCGACGCCCGCACCGAGACCAACCTGCGCGGCCGCGCCGCCGCGCTGCGCATGTTCCGGTTCCTCAAAGACATCCCGGGACTGGAAAAGGTCCGGCTGGAGAGCCTGTCGCCTGAAGTCGGCGTGCGCGAGACCTACCGCGTGCGCGGCGAATATCTGATCACGCACGAGGACTACACGTCAGGGAAGCGCTGGGAAGATTCGGTCTGCTATGCCTTTTATCCCATCGACCTGCACGACAAGACGTCGGGCGTGCGGCCGGCGCACCTGAAGGAGAACGTGGTGGCGACCGTGCCGCTGCGCGCGCTGATCCCGCAGGGCAGCCGCAACCTGCTGGTGGCGGGACGCTGCCTCAGCAGCGACCGCCTCGCCAATTCGGCACTGCGCGTGCAGGCGACCTGCATGGCGACCGGTCAGGCTGCCGGCGCCGCCGCCGCGCTGGCCGCGCAACGCGGCGCGTCACCCGCTCACGTGCCGATCGCCGACCTCAAGGCGCTGCTGACGGCGCACGGCGCCATCGTGCCGGACTGAAAGAAAGACGAATGTCCGCCCGTTTCTCGCCAACGCACAGCTCCGAAGGTTGATCCCGTTCCCAGCCTTTCCCGCGGGCGGGGCCGTCCGCGCCCCCAGTCTTGCGCACTTTTCGCGCTAAACATTCTTGTTGACAGGAATTCACCACGCTCTTACTCTGATTCCATCATTGCGGTCTGCCTATTGTGTTGCGGGGCTCGCCCGCATTAGGCTGTGCGGTCCACCAACGGAGCGAGGTCCCGAATGAGTGACGGATTGGCGATCTCTCGCAAGCACCAATATCTCTGGATGGCGTCGTTCTTTGTAGCGGCCTGTGTGGTGACGATGCTCGGCGTGCTCGTCTATCAGACCGACCGTATGCAGATTCTGAAAAGCCGGACTCAGGAACTGACCGCCATCGGCACCTTAAAGACGGGTGAAATCGCTGACTGGCGGCGGGAACGCTTGGCCGACGCGATCCGATTCGCGCGCGGTCCGACGTTAATCCGGGCGATCGAGCGGGACAACCCGGCGGATCTGCGCCTCATGCTCTCCGTCAACCGCAAAGGCGGCATCTATGCGGACGCGCTGCTGGTCGCCGCAGACGGCAAAATTCTGGGCTCCGCGCTTGAAACGCCCCTACCCCTCCCGGCGACCACGCTGCGGACCATCGCTCAGACCGTGGCCACGCGCGCGCCCATGCTTTCCGATTTTTATGAACAGGCGGACGGCTCGGTCCACATCGATGTCGCGGCGACCGTTTCTGGCGCCACGAAGGGACTCTGCGTCCTGGTCCTGCGCTGCGACGCCACCCAGCGACTGCATCCGCTGATTCAAGCCTGGCCCGGTTCAAGTCCCAGTTCAGAGTCTGTGCTGGTCCGCCGCGACGGCGAGTACGTCGTATACCTCAGCCGGCTGCGCCACCAGAGCCACAAGGCCATGTCGCTCAAGCTGCCGCTCGCGCGTGCCGATCTGACTGCCGCCCTAGCGGTCAAGGGCCGGGAGGGCATCGTCGCCGGGCTCGACTATCGCGGGGTCCGTGTCCTGGCCGACCTCCGCTCGATTCCCGAGTCTGATTGGTTCATGGTCACCAAAATGGATGCCGCCGAACTGGTCGGCACTGTGCGCGAACGCGCACTCACCATCGCCGGGATGGTCTTGCTGGGCATCCTGCTGGCGGCCTTCGCCACCGCCCTGGGATTCCGGCTCCGTCAGGCCGCCCTCTACCGCTCGCTGTACCACGCGCAGCGCGACCAGGTCACGGCCACTGCCAAATACCGCGCCATCCTCTACAGCATCGGCGACGCCGTGATCACGACCGACAGCGAGGGACGCGTCGTGCAAATGAATCCGGTGGCTGAAACCTTGACCGGCTGGCGCGAGGCAGACGCCCAGGGGCAGCCTCTGGATGTGGTCTTCCGCATCATCAGCGAGACCACGCGCGGCGAAGTCGATTCCCCGGTCCGCCGGGTGCTCAGTGACGGCAAGGTGACCGCCCTCGCCAACCACACCTTGCTGCTCGCGCGCGACGGCAAGGAGTACCCGATCGCCGACAGCGCCGCCCCGGTGATCGACGACCGGCACGCGGTGGCCGGCGTGGTGCTGGTGTTCAAAGACCAGACGGCGGAACGCGCCGCTGAAAAGGCACTGCTTGCCAGCGAACAGCGGCTCAAGACGTTGATCGACAATGTGCCGGGCGTCGTCTTCCGCTGCGGAATGGACACCTATTGGACCATGCAATATCTCTCGACCAATTGCCGTTCGCTCACCGGCTATGACGCCGAGGACTTGATCGACAACAGCCGGCGTTCCTATTATGACCTGATCCATCCGGATGACCGCCAGACCGTCTGGGACACGATCGCCGCCGCCATCCAGCGCGGCGAGTCCTACACGCTCGAATACCGCCTCGTCACGGCGGATGGCACCGTCAAATGGGTCTGGGAACGTGGCTGTGCCATCGGTGATCCCGCCCAGGGGCCGCAAATGCTGGAAGGCGTGATCCACGACATCACGGCGCGCCGCCTGGCGGCCGAGCAGCAGGCCGAACTCGACGGACAGATCCAGCAGACCCAACGCCTAGAGGCCTTGGGCCGCATGGCCGGCGGCGTGGCGCATGACTTCAACAACACCCTCACCGTGATCATCGGCAACGCCGAATTGATCCGCGAGCCGGGAACGACCGATGACGAGCGCGAAGCCTCGCTGACGGCGATCCTCAAGGCCGGCCAACATGCCGCGACGCTGGTCAAGCGCCTGCTCGGGTTCGCCGCGCGGCAGACCTCGCTGCCCCGCAGCATCGATCTCAACCACGCGATCAGCGCCATGACCGAACCCCTCGAACAAGCCCTCGGCCCGAACATCCAACTGGCGTGGCGGCCCAGCGAGGCGCTGTGGCCGGTCATGATCGATCCTGATCAGGTGGCCCAGGTCCTGATCATTTTCGCCGACAATGCGCGTGACGCCATGCGGGGTGAAGGCACCGTGACGGTTGAGACCGCCAATGTGCATCTCGACGGCGACAACGGCTTCGCGCCGGCCGGCGATTACGTGCGCCTCTCGTTCCGCGACACCGGCTGCGGCATGGACGCCGAAACCCAGACCAAGATCTTCGACCCCTTCTACTCGACCAAGCCAGACACCCCCGAAACCGGTATGGGCCTGGCGATCGTCTATGGCATCGTCAAACAGAACCGCGGCTTCATCCGGGTCTCCAGCCAACCCGGCGACGGTACCTGCTTCGCGCTCTATCTGCCGCGCCACGGCCAGCCGGAGCCCGCGCCCGCCGCGCCCGCCGCGCCGGCCCGCGCCGAAGCGACGCCGGCCAGCCCGGCCGCCACCACGATCCTGCTCGTGGAGGACGAGCCCGCCCTGCTGGGACTCGCGCGACGACTTCTGTCCGGAATGGGCTATGCGGTCCTCGCCGCACAGGACCCGACGGAGGCCCTGCGCCTGGCCCGCAGCCACACGGGCCACATTCACCTGTTGCTGACCGACCTGATCATGCCCGCTATGAACGGTGCCACCTTGTGGGACACGCTGTCGCGCGAACGTCCCTCGCTGAAGCGGCTCTTCATGTCCGGCTTCACCGCCGATGTCATCGCGCAACACGGCGTCTTGCCAGCGCACACCCCTTTCCTGCAAAAGCCGTTCACGCGCGAGCAGCTCAGCGCCAAGGTGCGCGAGGTCCTGGAAGCCGAGTGACGATCACCCAGAGGAGACAGAGACGATGAGCAAGATGGATGCGGATGCGTTGACACCGCCTGCCGGACGCATACATACCCAGAGGACGATACCCTTTCTGGCGGCTCTGGCTGCGCTCGCAGCGGCCTGCTGCCACGCGCAGGCCCCGTCCGCCCGTCCACCCAATGTTCTGGTGATCCTGGCCGACGACCTCGGCTTCTCCGATATCGGCTGCTACGGTTCCGAGATCGCCACGCCGCATCTCGACAGCCTCGCCGGCAACGGCCTGCGCTTCACCCAGTGCTACAACACCGCCCGCTGCTGGCCCACACGCTGCGCGCTGGTCACCGGCTACTACCCGCAGCAACTCCATCAGGACCCGCGCAAAGGGCGCTTCCCGGCCTGGACGCGCACGCTGGCCCACCTGCTCAAGCCGCTCGGTTACCGCGCTTATCATTCTGGCAAATGGCACGTGACCGGCGCTCCCCGACCGGTGGCCGACGGCGGGTTCGACCGCTCGTATGACCTTGAGGACCACGACCGCAATTTCTATCCCAAGCGCCACCTGGAGGATGACCGGCCGCTGCCGCCCGTCGATCCGCAAAGCGGCTATTACAGTTCCACCGCCTTTGCCGACCATGCGATCCGCTGCCTCAAGGAGCACGCCGCAACCCATCCGGACCGCCCCTTCTTCTCCCTCCTCGCCTTTACGGTGCCGCACTTCCCGCTGCACGCGCCGGCCGAGGATATCGCGCGCTACCGCACGCGCTACCGGCAGGGCTGGGACGCGCTCCGCGCCGAACGCCTGCAGCGCATGCAGGCGCTGGGCCTGGTGCGCTGCGGGCTCTCCGCGCCGGAACGCGATCTGGGGCCCCCTTATGATTTTCCCGACCACCTGACGCGGCTCGGCCCGAATGAGGTCAACCGGCCGCTGCCTTGGGAATCCCTCACGCCTGAACAGCGCGCCTTTCAGGCCGACAAGATGGCGGTTCACGCCGCGATGGTCGACCGCATGGACCGCGAGATCGGCCGCGTTCTGGCGCAGCTCCGCGCGATGGGCGCCTTCGAGAACACGCTCATCCTGTTCGCCTCGGACAACGGTGCCAGCGCCGAGATCATGGTGCGCGGCGACGGCCACGACCCTCAGGCCGCGCCTGGCTCTGCCGCCAGTTACCTCTGTCTGGGGCCGGGCTGGTCCAACGCCGCCAACACCCCGTTCCGCCGCCACAAGACCTGGGTGCACGAAGGCGGCATCGCCACGCCGCTGGTGGTGCACTGGCCGGCCGGCATCGCGGCGCGCGGCGAATGGCGGCGCGATCTCTGCCATCTCATCGATATCGTCCCGACCGCGCTGGCCGCCGCCGGCGCACCGGTCGCACCGCCGCCCGGTGCGCCGCCCTTCCCCGGTTTGAGCCTGCTGCCGGCCTTTGCGCACGACGGCGCCGTCACGCGCGAGGCGCTCTACTTCAGCCACGAGGGCAACCGCGCGCTGCGCATGGGCGATTTCAAGCTGGTCTCCGCGAAACGCGACGGCGACGCGTGGTCGCTCTACGACCTCGCGCGCGACCGCGGCGAACAACAGGACCTCGCGATGCAACAGCCGGAGCGCGTCCGCGCGATGGCGATGCGTTGGCAGGCGCTCGACGACGCTTTCGCCCGCGATGCGGGCGAGGTGGTGCCGCTGAAGAAACCGCCTCCCGGCAAGAAGCGCGAGTAGCCGCGAAAACCCGTTACGCGAGGTGGAAGATCTCCGGCAGTTCGGTGCAGACCGGCGAATTGTCGGGATTCACTTCCATCAGTGGCGCCATGTACGCCCACCATTTCTGCATGACCTCGGTCTGCGGCAGCCAGGCGGCGGTATTCGCCTCGCTGAGTTTCTGAACCGCAAAGAGCGACAGGCTCTCCTCATCGAGAAAGATCGAGTAGTCGGAGATGCCGGCCGCTCTTAGCGCCTGGGCCAGCTCGGGCCAGATCTCGTCGTGGCGGCGCTTGTACTCGGCGATGACGCCGGGCTTGAGTTTCATCTTGAAGGCGTGTCTGTGCATGGCGTGGTCTCCTTTAGAGGTCAGAAGTCAGAGTTATTGGTCTGGCAGGGAGCTCTGAAGCCAGCGACTGAGGGCCACATAGACGAGTACCGCGACGAACCAGCCGGGCAGGCTGACAAAGAAGATCTTGTCCGCGCCGAACGCCGCCAGCAGCCCGACGCAGAAGAGGACGCTGGCCAGCCAGGCCGCGCCCGCCGCCCAGTTCACCGTCAGACGGGCGTGCTCGGCGATAAAACGGCGCAGGCCGAAACGCGGCAGCAGCCAGTAGTCGGCAAAGATCACCGCGCCCATCGGCATCAGAACCATGCCCCACAACGCCACGAAACCCAGCAGCTTCATGATCACCACCGGGAAAACCGCGGTGACGCTGGCCGCCAGGCCGGTGAGCAGCGTGACCTTGGCGCGCGAGGCCTTGGGCACCAGCGCCTGGAAAGCGAGGCCCGCGCGATAGAGCGTGGGGTTGGCGGTGGTCCAGCCAGCGATCACGACGACCAGCAGGCCCAGCGCGCCGCAGGCGTTGTAGGCCAGCGGACCGGGCAGCACGGCGGTGTTGGCAG
>Ga0209606_1005460_pt1 | contig 10984 bp, 8 predicted proteins | sample AD_UKC057_MetaG_FD_184412 | JGI IMG/M metagenome (GOLD analysis project Ga0209606, IMG submission 184412) | Active sludge microbial communities of municipal wastewater-treating anaerobic digesters from USA - AD_UKC057_MetaG (SPAdes) (version 2) | ecosystem: Engineered > Bioreactor > Anaerobic >...
AAGGAATCGATCCTCGATCTGAGCATGCTCTACTATTTCATCCTCGGCGGCACCGGCGCCCTCGGCTCGATCATAGGCGGCGCCATACTCGACGCCCTCGGAGGAGCCGGTCTTTCTCCGCTACCGTCGTTCAGGATTTTTTTCCTGTTCGCGCTCGCCCTTGTCGGCGCCGGGCTCCGCATCCAGCGCAAGCTCATGGATCTTGGCAGCTATCCGGTCAAGGATACGCTCGCGGTTCTTTTTTCGCCGCGGGACATGCGCGCACTCACCCTGCTCAGAAGGCTCGACTCGAACGAGGATCCCGAAGAGGAAACCGGGATACTCGCAGAACTCGGCGAGGTCGGTTCCTCCGTGTCTGCCGAAAGCCTTCTGGACCGGCTGTCGTCCCCGCGCTTTGCCGTCCGCTACGAAGCGCTCCAATCTGTCGCTTCTCTGGACACTCTGTCCGTTCGCATACGGGATGCGCTTCTTTCGGAGCTTGAACATGGCGTCTTTTCGACAGCCGCACTCGCTGCGCGCATCCTCGGCGAATTCCGCGTTTCCCAGGCAGTTCCCCTGCTGACAAAAAGCCTTACCAGTCCTGACTACCGGCTTTTGGGCGAAGCGATGCTTGCCCTGGCGCGGCTCGGCGAAACGCGCGCCCAGTTCGCAATCAGCGATATCATGCTGTCGACGGACAATCCGTTCCTGATGGTTCGGGCCGTACAGGCTATGGAAACCTACGGGACTCCGGCGAGTATTCCCATTCTCATCGACTTCCTTCGGAACGAACACCTGCCGGACCATGTGGCAGACGAGGCTATTCTTGCATTGTCGACTCTTATGGCAGTTCCAAAAAAGTTTTTTTACGCGTATGAATCCTATGTTCGCGACCGATCTCGCGCCGGAGAAATCCTGGGAGATCTTCTGGAAGAGTATTTTTCACGGCATAAAAAAGAAAATCCGGAAATAATCGATCTGCTTTCTTCTTTTATGAAAGACCAGAACATGGATTCCGAATTTGTCCGGTGGCTCATGCAGTTCGGTCGAGGCAAAATGGGCGTCTATTCGGCTCTGCTGGTGGGTATCGCCGTCGATTCGGGCCTGAACCGGCAGGATTCTTTCCGTTTTTTTCTGTGCTTCTGGGCAGCTTCGGTTTTTGTCAATCCGGTGATGATTGAAAAGTAGGCCCCGATAGGGTATTGTGGAAGCATGACACGTCACTCCTGTTACCAGTCCGTCCGGCGTTTATCTGTATCAGCCCTCTGCATCGCCGTACTGCTGTTGTCCTCCTGCACTTCCCGCATCGGTTACGGGGTCGTTCAATGGTCGGTGCCCGAATACGGTCTTGCTGCCGGAGACGTCGTTCCGGTGTTCATCAAGTCGAATATCGGTAAGGTGTATGTTGTCGGTTCCGGTCCCGGATATAAAACCCGTCTTGAACTTCCCCTGTGGCAGCTTTCGCTGTACAAGAACCGGGGTGCTGCCGTCAAAGCTGCCGAAGCTTACGGCGAATACCGCTATACGTATGCGCAGGTAAAAATCGATGGTCTTCCCATCCGTTCCGATCCTGAAAACACTGCAAAAATGGTCTACCGCCTGAAGCTGGGCGAAAAAATCAAGATTCTCGAAAAAGGTGAAGGCTCTCCGGTCATGTCGGGCAAAACCGCGCTTCAGGGCGACTGGCTCAGGGTGCTCACCGACAATGGTACAACCGGCTGGAGTTTTTCCTATAATCTGACCGTCTACGATGAGCGCGATGAAAACGCTCTTTCCGGGAACACCGAAGATACCGGTCCCGATCCTGTTCTGGAAAATATCCTTGCACGGACCTGGTATCCGGAGTCGTACCGGACTATGATCGAAAAAAACCGCGTCGATCTTTCGCTCATCGATGTTTCCTGGGGATTCTTCCCCGGAGCCGATTCAAATATCGCCCGCATCGTCAGTGCGGACGGAACCGTTTCGTTCCAGTATACCTCTGTCGTCCGGCATTCCGCCGGCGAATACCGCTTTGAAGGCTCGTCACTGGTTGTCCAGACACGGGGCAGAGGCGCAATCCTGGTCTCCTATACCGATGCCAACGGTATGCCCCAGGCAAAGTTCTTTGTTCCGCTCGACGTCACTCCGGAGGAAATCATCGCCGCCGAGACGGAACGGCGGGAACTGCTGCTGGCTACGCTCAGCGAAGCCGGTCCTGTCTGGCGTTCCGGGAACTATGGCGTCCTGCAGTTTATAGAAGGCGGAAAATTCCTGTGGAGCGGCTGGCAAATCCTTTCGCCGTCTATCATTCCCGCTGCCGCAGGATCCGGTGGAGACGTGCAGATACGGTATTTCCCCCGCACCGATCTTACCGAGTCGTTCGACGGAGTGCTTTCGTTCCGTTTTGAGTCTTCGTCGACCTGGATTCATTTTCTCTATTCGCTGCGGGCCGACGGCCTCCGCCTGGAGCATGTCAGCCAGTCGAACATAAAGGATTCGGTTGTGCAAACCCGCAATCTGAATCCTGTGATCCTGTTTTTCACTTCCTCAGGTGCCAGGGGAGATCTGTAAATGGCGTTTGTGCAGTTCTCCCGCGTTTCTCTCGCTTTCGGCAACCGTGATATCCTCGATTCCGTATCCCTGAATCTTGCTTCCGGAACCCGCGCCGCCCTTGCCGGCGCGAACGGCTCGGGCAAGTCCACCTTGATGAAAGTCCTGGCGGGTACCATCTCCCCCGACGGCGGAGAGCGGGCAATCCAGAAGGGCACGCACGTTTCCTATCTTCCGCAGTCCGGTATCGTCCATGCGGGAAAAACCCTCATGGACGAAGTTGAAACCGCTTTTTCCCGCGGGCGCGAACTGCTCGACCGTTTCGAGGCGATCGGAGACGAGCTTGCGTCCCTGAATCCGGACGATCCGCGCACGGTGCATCTCGTGGAAGAGCACCACGATGTGCAGACCGCCCTTGAAGAATCCGGCTGGCATCGCCGCCGCTCGCTCGCCGAACAAACCCTTGCCGGTCTCGGTTTTTCCGTATCGGATTTCGACCGCAACGCGGGAGAGTTCTCCGGCGGCTGGCAGATGCGTATCGCGCTTGCAAAAATACTGCTCGAACGTCCCGACATTCTGCTGCTGGACGAGCCGACCAACTATCTCGACCTTGAAGCCCGAAACTGGCTCGAACAGTGGCTCAATGATTTCCCAGGCGGGTTTTTGATTGTCAGTCACGACCGCTATTTCCTCGATTCTACGGTCACGGAGGTGTACGAACTGTTCGGCGGCCAGCTCAAGCGCTATGCCGGAACCTATTCACAGTACGAGAAAGTCCGCGCTGTCGAGCTTGAGTCCCTGATCAAACGCTACGAGGAGCAGCAGGAAGAGATCGAAAAAACCAACGATTTTATCCGCCGCTTCCGGTACAACGCGTCCAAAGCCGCCATGGTGCAGGATCGCATCAAACGTCTCGAAAAAATGGAACTCATCGAGATTCCTGAAAGCCTCAAGAAAATGCGCTTTCATTTTCCGCCGGCGCCCCATACCGGCCGCCTGGTGCTGACCACAGACAAGCTTGGCAAGAAATGGGGCGACCGCGCGGTGATCGAGAATCTTGATCTCGTCGTCGAAAAGAAGGAGCGTCTGGTAGTTGTTGGCCGAAACGGCGCGGGAAAATCGACCCTGCTGCGCATTCTCGCCGGCCGCGACGCAGACTTTACCGGCACGGTTAACCCCGGGGCTGGCGTTCTTGCCGGCTATTTTTCGCAGGACAATGCGGAAACCCTTACCGGGAACGAACGCATTATAGACCTTCTGGAAGCCGAAGCTCCGAACGAACTCATTCCCCGGCTTCGCGACATGCTTGCGGCCTTTCTGTTCCGCGGCGATGACATTTACAAACAGGTGAACGTCCTCTCGGGAGGCGAAAAAAGCCGGCTGGCATTGTTGCGCTTGTTATTCAAACCTTTGAATCTTCTTATTCTTGACGAACCGACGAACCATCTTGACCTGCATTCAAAGGACGTACTCCTTGATGCACTGAACTCGTTCGACGGAACCGTCGTTTTCGTTTCGCACGACCGCGGATTTATCGAAGGACTGGCGACCCGCGTTCTCGAACTGACCGCCTCCGGTCCCGGAATCGCATCGCGTGTGCGCAATTTTCCGGGCGATTACCGCTACTATATGGAACGAATCGCGCGGGAAGAAGCCGGGCTTGAACCGGACGGCGCCTCCGACGTAAAAGCCGGCTCCGCCAAAGACGAACCGGAAAAAAAGAGCGCCAATGCACTCAGCCGGGAAGAAGACAAACGGCTCAAGAGCGAGCGGCGGAAACTGGAGCGCGAGGAAGAACGCCTGATGGGTGAAATCGCCCGGGCCGAGGACGAGCTGACCGCCGCCGAACAGCATCTGGCGGATCCTGCAGTGTATTCCGACGGAGAAAAAAGCCGCGCAGCCCAGCTGGAAACAGAACGAATATCGGCGCTCATCGCGGAGCTATCCGCTTCCTGGGAAGCCGTTTCATTACAATTGGAGGAACTCAAATGAAGGTACTGGTTATCGGAGGCGCCGGATATATCGGAAGCCACGTCGTCAAGGCAATGCTCGCCGCACAGCATGAAGTCACCGTTTTCGACAATCTTTCGTCCGGCTTGCTCGGAAATCTCTTTCCCCAGGCCGGGTTCATCGCCGGAGACATCCGCCATGCCGACGACATCAACGCCGCGTTCGCCCGCGGCTTCGATGCCTGCGTGCATCTTGCCGCGTTCAAGGCGGTCGGCGAATCGATGAGCGAGCCGGAAAAATACTCCGTGAACAACATCACCGGAACGCTTAACATCCTGAACGCGATGACGGCGCACGGCTGCAAAAACATCGTATTCTCCTCTTCCGCAGCCACCTTCGGGCAACCCGAGTATGTCCCGATGGACGAAAAGCATCCGACCAATCCGGAAAGCTATTACGGCTTTACCAAGCTCGAAATCGAACGATTCCTTCGCTGGTACGACATCACCCGTGGCGTCAAGTTCGCCGCACTCCGCTACTTCAACGCGGCCGGCTACGATCCCGACGGCGAAATCACCGGCCTCGAGCGCAATCCCCAGAACCTCCTTCCGATCGTCATGGAAGTTGCCTGCGGGATGCGCAAGGAGCTCCAGATCTACGGCCAGGACTACGACACCCGCGACGGCACCTGCATTCGCGACTACGTGCATGTTTCAGATCTTGCAGTCGCCCATGTCAACGCGCTCGGCTACATCTCGTCCAAAAATGAAAGCCTGACCGTCAACCTCGGCAGCGAAAACGGCGTCAGCGTCACCGAAATGGTCGAAGCCGCCCGCCGCATCACCGGCAAGGAAATCCCAGCCCGCTATGTAGGCCGACGGCCCGGCGACGCGTCCGCCCTGTATGCTACGAGCGCGCTCGCCCGCAAGCTCATAGGCTGGGATCCAAAGTTCTCCGACGTCGATACCATCATCACGTCCACCTGGAACGTGTACCGCATGCATACCGAAAAGAAGGCCTGAGTATGAAAGAACTCGATACGCTTTCCGCCTGGATACAAAGCCAGGTTCCCGCAATGATCGAACTTCAGACCCGTCTGACCTCTATCCCCGCGCTTGCTCCCGAATCGGGCGGCGAGGGCGAGCTTGCCAAGTGCGAAGACCTGACGCTTGCGCTCCGCGAGATGGGTTTTTCCCGCTTTGAACGCTACGACGCACCTGATACGCGCGTGAGCTCCGGAATCCGGCCGAATCTTGTCGTGACGATTCCCGGAAAAGACGACAGCCGCACTCTGTGGTTCATGGCTCATCTCGACGTCGTTCCTCCGGGAGAACTCGCGAAGTGGGACACTGATCCCTGGAAAGTCGTGCAAAAGGACGGCAAGCTGTACGGCCGCGGCGTCGAGGATAACCAGCAGGGTCTGGTTGCCTCCGTGTTCGCAGCCCTCGCATTTCTCAAGAACGGCATGGTTCCCGCACACACCGTAAAACTGCTCTTTGTCGCCGACGAAGAAGTCGGTTCCGCCTACGGCATCCAGTATCTTCTGAAAAACCATTCGCTGTTCCGTCCAGACGACCTCATCGTTATCCCCGACGGCGGAGACGACAAGGGCGAGACAATCGAAGTTGCCGAAAAAAACCTCCTGTGGCTCCGCTTTTCGACCAAGGGCAAGCAGACGCACGGCTCCCGTCCCGACCAGGGCGCAAACGCGCATCTGGCTGCCTGCGACCTCGCGCTCCGTCTGAATGCGCTCGAGCAGTTTTTCGACCGCCGCGATCCCCTGTTCGAGCCGGACCGTTCAACATTCCAGCCGACCAAAAAGGAAGCGAACGTGCCGAACATCAACACCATCCCCGGCGACGATGTGTTCTGCATGGATTGCCGCATTCTGCCCTGCTACAGCCTCGATTCGGTTCGCGCAGAAGTTGCCCGCATCGCGCGCGAAGTAGAACAGAAACACGGTGTCGCTGTTTCCTGGACCGAAGAACAGGCAGTGGAATCCCGCGCAACCCCGGTGGACGCTCCCGTCGTGAAGGCACTCTCTCAGGCCGTAAAGACTGTTTACGGCGTAACCGCCCGTCCGATCGGCATTGGCGGCGGAACCGTCGGCGCCTATCTCCGGAACGCCGGCTTCGACGCGGTAGTCTGGAGCCGCATGGACGAAACCGCCCATCAGCCGAATGAATACTGTACGCTGGAAAATCTGACCGGCGATGCGCACGTCATGGCAGCGCTGATGCTCGGCAAACAGGGCTGAGCAGTTCCCGCACGGCCGTGCCGCCTTCAGATTCTGAAGGCGGCCTGTAAAAAAACATACAATCCCCTCGTAAAACTGTATAAAAAACCGCACACTCCTCAGACTCAGGTTTATTTCGATTTTTTTCTAAATCATTACAGTATAAGTATATGTATAGTTTGCAACCTAAAAAATGCTAATTGGCATGCTTCCTGCTTCTATACTTTCAGAGGAAAAAACGATGAGTGATGACAATTCAATAAGTGAGTATCTCAAAGAGATCAGAAAGTATCCGCTGCTTAGTTTTGAAGAAGAAATCGAACTGTCCCGGAAGATCCAAAACGGCGACATCCAGGCCCGAAAAAAACTGATCGAGTCCAATCTCCGTCTTGTAGTAACTGTCGCCCGGCGATACTCGACGACCGAGTTTCCCCTGCTCGACATTATTCAGGAAGGAAATCTCGGCCTTATCACCGCTGCTCAAAAATACGCATTTTCTTATAATGTAAGGTTTTCCACCTATGCATGCTGGTGGATTCAGCAGTCGATTACCCGCGCTATCGCAAACAAGAAACGCTTGATCCGCCTGCCTTTCCGCAAGGAAGAAATGGTCAACCGCATCAGACGCGCCTCGTCCGAACTGTACCAGACGCTTTCCAGATTTCCGACAAACGAGGAAATTGCGGCGCATATCGGCGCATCAACGCGTGAAGTCGCAGATATCCTTCAGTGCTCGGGCTGTGTCTCGAGTCTGGATATTCAGCTGGACGATGACGATTCGGCTTCGCTCAAGGATCTTTTACCCGATTCGACCTACAATCCGGAAGACCAGTTTATGAAAAAGTATACACATGACTGTATCCTGGATATTTTGTCGGACCTGAAGGAAAGCGAACGGGATATTGTCATTAAACGGTACAACCTGGATCACCAGAAAGAGAACGTCACACTCAAGGCTATCGGTCTTGAATACGGCGTTTCAGCCGAAACCATCCGGCAAGTTGAAATCCGGGCGCTCCGCAAATTGCGCTCCCGTTCCGAAGAAATTCGCCAGCTGGCCTATAACTGACGCACCTTCCCGAAACCCGCCGAGTTGACATGAAGCGGAGTCGTCTTTATGCTGTTTCCCGATGGACCGCACAAAGACTCCGCCCCGCGCAGGTTCCGCAAAGGGCTCCAGGGCAGCAGGCAAAACCGCTTCCGGTTCTTCCAAGCGAGGTTCGCCTGCTTCTTCCGCAAAAAAAACCACAGGCCGCGGGGCTAAACGATCTTCCACACGAAAGTCCCGATCGGCAAATGCCCACACCGCCGAACTCAGAACCAACCTGATTTTTATTGGCGTCCTCCTAGGTCTTTCGTTGACCATTTTTACCGCAAAACTCGTATACACCGGCGATTCAAAACAGGGCCGCAACGCGCCATCTGTACCGCTGGTCATAGAAACTGAGCAAGACGTCTTTCGTACATCCGAAGAATCCCGGCCGGTTTCGTCGAATTCACAGAACACAAAGCCGATCACCGTTTCTCCGGTTCTTTCTCCGATTGCAGCCGACACCCCTTCCGGGGCGGGTGCGCCGTCTGGCTCTGCAGCCGGACCGCCTGCGTCTCCGGCTGCAAAGTCTGCTCCGGCCGGACCATCTGCGTCTCCGGCTGTCACGCCTGTCCCGGCTGTCTCCTCGACTGCAGCCGGCACGAGTGCAGAACCCCGTTCCGTGCCGGCTGCGTCAGTGGCGGACAGGATCGCAAAAGTCGATCGCCAGAGTGATCCGGCACTCGGAAAAAAAAAGGGAACGCTCTTGTTTGTGTTCGACGATGCAGGACATAATCTCCGCCAGCTGGAGCCCTTCCTCCGTCTCCCGTTTCCCTGTACTATTGCCGTTTTGCCGGGATTGCAGTATTCTCGGGAAGCGGCCCGGATGATCCGGGCTGCCGGCAAGGAACTAATTCTGCATCAGCCGATGCAGGCGATCAACCGATCTCTCGATCCGGGGCCGCAAGCGATCAGAGACGGAATGTCTCCGCAGCAAATCCGGACTCTAGTGCTGCAGAATCTGGCTGAAGTCGGTCCCGTTTCCGGGATAAACAATCATGAAGGCTCGTTGATTACCGCTGATGCCGGCGCTATGTCGGCAGTGCTGGATGTTGCCAAGGAACAAGGGCTTTATTTCCTTGATTCCCGGACGAACGCCGCTACATCCGTGCCTGCAGTCGCGAAAAAGAAGAATATGCCTATATGGGAGCGCGCAGTGTTTTTGGACAATAGCCAGGAAAGGGCAGAGATTATCGAAGCTGTGTACAACGGCATGAAAATAGCCGACAAGGGTAAATCCGCAGTTATGATCGGGCATATCTGGTCGAACAATCTTGCGGGAATTCTTGCGGAAATGTATCCGGAAATGATTGAACAGGGCTATTCCCTTTCCACCATTGCCCGCGTCGCAACCGAAGACGGTACGCTTGAATGAAAATTCTGGGCATAGAAAGTTCCTGTGACGAAACCGCTGCTGCGGTTGTTGAAAACGGGAAAACAGTCCTCTCAAATATCGTTGCCACCCAAATTCCGTTTCATACGATGTATAACGGTGTCGTACCCGAGATTGCAAGCAGGAAGCATACCGAATGGATTTTTCCGGTGGTGCGGCAGGCTCTCGGGGAAGCCCGGCTTACGATCGACGAAATCGACGGTATTGCGGTAACCAATCGGCCCGGGCTCATGGGGTCTCTTCTTGTCGGACTTACGTTTGCGAAAACCCTGGCATGGTCGACAGGCAAACCGTTTATTGCCGTAAACCACATGCTTGCGCATCTGTATGCCTCGCACCTTGCCGCCGATATTGCGTATCCGTATCTGGGACTGCTTGTTTCGGGCGGACACTCCATTATCTGCAAAGTGTCTGGATTCGACCACATAGAAGTTCTGGGAACAACAATAGACGACGCTGTCGGCGAGGCCTTTGACAAGGTGGCCAAGTTTTACGGATTCGGCTATCCCGGTGGTGTTGTCATAGATCGGCTTGCACAGAACGGTAATCCGAAAGCTGCCCGATTCCCCATGCCGGCTATCGACAAACAGAACCGGTCAGGGTCTGCCGATGCAAAATTTGCCCGGGACAATCCCCATTACTACGATGTATCCTACTCCGGACTGAAAACGGCGGTAATCAATCAGATAGATCAGTTCTGGAATCCCGCTTTCGAACGCACTCCCGAAAATATTGCCGCTTCCTTCCAGGAAACGGCTGTGCGGATTATCCTTTCCCGCCTGTTCAGGGCTGTAGAAGATACGGGAATCAGAACGGTCGTCGCCGGCGGCGGCGTTGCGTCGAATTCGCGGCTTCGCGCACTGCTTGCTGCGGAAAAAGACCTTGCCTGCGTGTTTCCGCCGCCCGCACTGTGTACGGACAACGGCGCTATGGTTGCAGGGCTGGGGTATCAGTATCTTGCCCGGGGCGAAACCAGTCCCTGGTCGACAATCGCAAGCGCTCGGGTAGAGGGATTCAGAAAAACCGGACGCCGCAGTTCCTGATCGTCATTTGCGTTGACTTTCGGGTGTCGGGTGTACTAGTATAACACACATGAACAGCACTTTTTCGCTCGATGATGCGATCCGCAAAGTTCCCGACTTTCCCAAGCCAGGAATTCTCTTTTACGATATAACCGGAATTCTGGTTAATCCCGAAGCGTTCCGCTATTGCATCGACCGTATGATCGAACTGTACAAGGACGCCAGAATCGACGCGATTGCCGCGATCGAATCGAGAGGCTTTGTTTTTGCGGCTCCCTTTGCCGAAAGAATGGGCATTCCGCTGATCCTTATCCGTAAAAAAGGCAAGCTTCCCGGGAAAACCTTTTCGTGCAAGTATGCGCTTGAATACGGCACTGCCGAAATAGAAGTACATCAGGCCGACGTAAAACCCGGAGAACGCATCCTGGTGATGGACGACTTGATTGCGACCGGCGGTACGCTTAATGCGGCAAAGTCCGTGCTGGAGCAGGGCGGGGCAACTGTAACCGGCTTTTTTGGCGTTGTAGGGCTTCCCTTTTTGAATTATTCGAAGGTGCTTGGCGACACTCCCGTTCAGACGCTGGTGGAATACGACGGCGAATAGCCGTCCGCAGCACTTGTCGGGTCTGTGATTTTATGCGGTTTCCCCCTGGAACCTGTTGACAAGAAATCACCGTTATAGTATGTTCATTTTCGCCTTCACTCCCCGGTTGTGTAATGGTAGCACTACAGACTCTGGATCTGTTTGTGGGGGTTCGAATCCTCCCTGGGGAACTACCGGA
>Ga0209606_1005464_pt1 | contig 10981 bp, 11 predicted proteins | sample AD_UKC057_MetaG_FD_184412 | JGI IMG/M metagenome (GOLD analysis project Ga0209606, IMG submission 184412) | Active sludge microbial communities of municipal wastewater-treating anaerobic digesters from USA - AD_UKC057_MetaG (SPAdes) (version 2) | ecosystem: Engineered > Bioreactor > Anaerobic >...
CAAGTTGGGTGTCGTGGGCGCTTTGGCTTGTACCCTTTTCCAGTTTGATGATAGGGTTATCGGCAGAGAAGGCTTTCTGCATTAGTTTAGCGCCGTCGTATTCTTCGCCGGTCTTGGCTTGGACTATCTCACGGACGCGGTTGTTGAGGGCTTTGCAGGCGTTTTCTACAGCATCGACATAGAATCCGCTTTCCACGCGGTCTTTGGCGATGGTGGTGATGAAGGGATGGACGAGGGCCCAGACATCGTCAAGGCGTTCTTCTTTGCCCTCTCTTTCTTTGGCTACATCCAAGAGGACACGGAGATCTGTACGGGCACGCTGGAGTCTTTTGGTGAGGCGGGTCTTGAAACTGTAGTCTCGCTGGGGGGCGCGCCAGTGGGAGTCAAAGGTGAAGACGTTGGGATCTGAGTCTCCTATCTCTTGTATGAGGATTTCGTCTGTGACGGCTTTCCAGGATGTGATTTTATCTTCAATGGCATGGACTTCTTCGGCAATATAAGAGGGTTCAACAGGATAACCGCCAAAGGAAGCTTGGGAGACTGCTTTTAGGTCTTCCACTTCCTTGATGAGGTCGGGGATCATGTTGATTCTTTCTTGTATTCTTTGGAGGTTTGCCATTTTTGCTTATCTTTGTTGTGCGATTTGTTATAATTTATTTTCGCTTATTTTATATGATATTTTTGGAACGAATTTTCAGTTTATTTTTTGGCGAGAGGGTTAGGGTTTCTGTTAAGTGGTCTCGCCGTGGTTTTGTGTCTGAGTCTTCTGGTGACCGGAGGGTCTTGATGAAGGAGGACACTTGTGTTCGGGTGCGTTCGCTTTCTTGGAATTTCTTCCGTTTTTAGTGAAACGCTGTGTTTTTGCTTTAAAAATTATTTGTATCTTGCGGTGCGTTTGGGTTGAAAAGTGCTGTTAAGTTGCACAACCGACCTAAGTTACACGCACAACCAAGGTTGTTTTATTTATTGTTTTTGGCGGTCTTTTTAATGCCGTTGCCGCGTTGCAAAAGTTTCCAATCTTGTCCGTTTTCTACGTCACTTTTGCGATTGTTGAGCGAATGAGTTGCTTAAGCAACTATATTGTATTGAGTATCAATTAGTTGAGGTAGGATTGTTGGGGTACAGCAAGGTACGTTGAATGATCCCGAATGCGTTGCAAATCAAAACCAGCCCTATTACGCGCGTAACCGAAATCAGTTGTGGTTCTTTGTAAAAACGGCTTATTGCCGGTGCCGAAAGAAATAGGAGCACATATAAAAAGATACTGACGATTAAATTAAAAATAAAAACCGTATCGTAATCTTTCTTTTCTGCATCTATCTTTCTGATCAACGCATTGGAAAAACCGCTGTCCACTATGGAATTGGATATGGCGATGAAAATGGTGATCATACCGATAATCCCGAATTCCGAGGGTGAGAGCAATCGCGCAAGAACGAGTCCGACGAGAAAGGATATGCCTGATCCGGCTATATTGTCGACAAAGCTCCAACTGACTCCTTTAAGGGTTCTTTTTTTTAGCGATTCTTCCATTTAGTCGGTTCTCCCGGTCAGAATGTATTTACTCGTTGATGAATGGGTTATTTTATAGTTTTTATTTTGTATTTCTTTCTATTAAGTCTATTAAGTTCAGCAGTCATACATTTTTCATTTTAAACACGCCGCAAAAATCCAAAATCACTTTATTGTTTCTCAACGGCAGGCAGTTCTTTGAATTCCTTGTGTGTTCCGAGGACATGCTTTCATGAATTTTTATGATTTATATTATTGTTCTCTACCATCTCCCTACTTCTGTGATTATTTTGACTATGGATTTGATGAGGGTTTCAATTTTGTCGAGGGTGTGGGGGAGTTTGTTCATTTTTGTGACACGGGAGCGGATTTGTTTGGAGAGGCGGTTGAGTTCTGTGGTTATTTGCTCCATCTCTTTAAAGCTCTTTGTCTGCAGACGTGCAATTGTTAGCCTTTCGGCGTTGCGTAGGGCAAGAGCGGAAAGTTCAAGTACTTCTCTTTCTTTTTTTGAGAGTTCTGGGTCGAGACGCTGTTCGTCTATTTTGCTTAGAGCTTCTTGTATCTCTTTAAGGGTCTGATTGCAGGTCTCAATTTTAGTGGAACTGTTATTTTCGCTCATCTTTTTTCAACTCCTTGATTAAATCGTTTAACTGTGATGAGATGGCATTAAGTTCGGCAAGCTCTTCAAACCAAATCTCTGCCGGCTTTCGTTTGTCCAGCTCTGCAGCTAATTTGTGGTGTGCTCTTTTGAGGCTTCGCAGGCCGCTTACGCACCTGTTGCGAATGGTTTTGGAATGTTCGAGATTTTCTATCAGCTCCACATAGTGGCGGTCCTGGTCTATTTGGGGAGTCTCTCCTGAATTTTCCATCTGTCGCAGGTAAGCGTAGTAATTATTGCGAAGTCCGTCGGATTCGTTGTTGATAAGTTCGTTGACCTCGCCTCGGAGGAGGAGGGCTATGAGGGCGTCGCTGCAGAGGGCTACCAGTGTGTCTCCCTCTTTCACAAATGTTTGTACTGCCTTGGCTTGTCGGTTTTTCATGTAGGTTTCACTCAGAAAACCTGCGTACTTGCCTGACAGTTTAGCGACGCCCTCAGGGAGCTCCTCCTCCGTCACCTCAAGTTGGTTGAACCTGAGGATGGCGGATGCCCTCCAACCAGCCCCAATCGTTAAATGAATTATAATAAGCCAATGCTTTTACATGGTAGCCTTTTTCAAGTAACATTTCAGTCAAATGAGAACCGATAAAACCATCTGCCCCCGTAACCAAAACTTTATTATTAATCATAATTTGAGTTTACTATTTTTAATTTACTGCGTTTTATTTTACAGTTTTCCATCAATATTGCCTTGCAGTATTCCTTTTACGTCGTAAATTACTGTGTGGCCATTTTTGAGGACTTCGAGGTCGATCTCCTTGAACTGGTCGTGTGCTACGGCCAGGATGACAGCATCGAATTTTTCCTGTGGCAATTTTCCCAATTTACTTAATAAATTCTCTTCATTTTATTTTACCATTCCTTTTCTTCACTTTTGAACAGAATATTTCTAGTAATTGCCAAGGGATTACCTTGCTTTACCAGTATCTGTTAATGAGTAAGCAAGGTAAACCAACTGGGTAGTTAAAACCCATGAAGAGGTTATGATGTTTCAGCTTTCAGAATTAATATAGTATGGCTGAGCAGTATGGCTTAATATGATTGAAATATCCACACTATCATGAATAAAATCATTTAAAGACTTTATCAAGGGCGCCCCCTTTTAACCAAGCCACCATAAATTACAAAATAGTGGATAATATGTTAACGATTCTTTCTGCTGCTTTGCTGTCCCACAAAGGAGGGATGCCGCCTTTTTTCCATCTGCCGGCAAAAAGTTTGTCGAGTGCTGGTTTGATATTCGAAGGGTTGGTTCCTATCAGTTCGTTTGTTCCTATGGTACAGGTTTCTGGGCGTTCTGTGTTATCTCTTAAAGTGAGGCATGGAATACCCATCACTGTGGTTTCTTCGGTAATGCCGCCCGAATCGGTAATGACGGCTTTGGAATGCTGTACAAGATAATTAAATTCCAAATAACCCAGAGGTTCCACTGTATATAAATTGTTTATAACCATATTTAAGTCGGAAAACATCTTTGCCGTACGGGGATGAATGGGAAAAACGACAGGCGATCCTTGTACATTATTTACGATTTCCGATAACAGCTTTCTTAATTTATCTGCTTCATCCACATTGGCGGGACGGTGTAAAGTCAATACAAGATAATTTCCATTCTCCAATTGCAACCGATCAAAGAAATCGGGTTTCCTGAAACGGTGCATATTGGCAAGCAGTGTATCAATCATCACATTGCCAACAAAAAAAATTTTATCCTCCCTTGCGCCTATATTCCTAAGATTACGGTTTGCCGTTTCGGAAGTGGTAAAATAATAATCGGATAAGGTGTCTGTGACCATACGGTTTATTTCTTCCGGCATGGTTAAATCCCAACTTCTGATACCTGCTTCCACGTGAGCAACTTTCGTATTCATTTTTTTTGCCACGATGCTGCAAGCCATCGTTGAAGTTACATCCCCTACCACAATAACCAGATCTGTCGGGTTCGCCATCAGGTCCTTTTCGAAAGCTATCATTATGGCTGCCGTTTGTTCTGCCTGAGTGCCGCCGCCGCATCCTAAATTTACATCCGGACGTGGGATATCAAGTTCTTCGAAAAACATCTCACTCATATTCACGTCGTAGTGTTGCCCGGTATGCACCAATCGATAATGGATGTTTATACCTTCCTGTTGCGCTTTTTGAATAGCATGAATAATAGGGGCAATCTTCATAAAATTTGGACGTGCTCCGGCGATGAGGGTGAGGTTCATTTATTTTTTATGATTTTTTTATATTAACTTAATTGTAAAAATTAATTTCTGGCAATGATTAAATAAACCATTTATAGGGCCCCAAAAAAAATCTCAATAACTTTCATTTTTTACGTGATAGGGTTAAACTTAGAAATGACGTTTTTGATGATGTAACATGTTGGATAATAATATCACTTATTTCTTTATGATTATTTTGGACGGCTGTGATATAAAATTAAAAAAAATTCTTATAAATGTCATTTGAATAGGAATATTTTAACTTACAACTTACAACTGACAACTTACAACGAAATGGAATGATTTAATCATATACGATTATTTTATAGTGGAGAAGTTGAGAAGTTTAGGAGTGGAGAAGTTGATAAGTTTAAGAGTTTATGAGTTAATAAGTTTATAAGTTTAACCAACGTTAGTTGTCTGTTGTTAATTTGTGTCTATTTGTGGATGAAACTATAGCCATTGCTAGTTAGATATTTATTTTCCACAAATGTACACAAATAAGCACAAATAAAACTAAATCATCTGTGTTAATTTGTGTCAATCTGTAGATGGAACTATAGACATTGCTAGTTAGATATTTATTTTCCACAAATGCACACAAATAAGCACAAATAAAACTAAATCATCTGTGTTAATTTGTGTCAATCTGTGGATGAAACTGTAGCCATTACGGGTTGTTATTTATTTTCCACAAATCCACACAAATAAGTACAAATAAAACTAAATCATCTGTGTTAATTTGTGTCAATCTGTAGATGGAACTATTGACATTGCTAGTTAGATATTTATTTTCCACAAATGCACACAAATAAGCACAAATAAAACTAAATCATCTGTGTTAATTTGTGTCAATCTGTGGATGAAACTATAGACATTGCTAGTTAGATATTTATTTTCCACAAATATACACAAATAAGCACAAATACAACTAAATCTTCTGTGTTAATTTGTGTCAATCTGTGGATGAAACTGTAGCCATTACGGGTTGTTATTTATTTTCCACAAATCCACACAAATAAGTATAAATAAAAAAATTTATAATTAAAATATTATCCTTTTATATTGTAGTTTAGGTAATCCAAAATTTATTAACAGTCCTATTTTTGATTCTGTGGCTTTTAAATAATTTATTATCTGTCCTATGTCTGCATCTGTTAGACCACTGGAGGCTTTCAACTCTACGATAATTTTATTATAACAGAAAAAATCAGCATAATATTTTTTGTTAAGTTGTATTCCTTTAAAGTAAATATTCAGTTCTTTTTCTCTCTCATAAGGGATATTATTTCTGATAAATGTAATTTCTAAAGCTTCCTGATATACTGCTTCTAAAAAACCATGGCCGAGTTCACTGTGTACATCCATAGCACATCCGATGATTTTATAGCATTCTTCTTTAAATAGATATTCTTCTTCGGGCATGCTTTTTTTATTTTCCACAAATGCACACAAATGAGCACAAATACAACTAAATTATCTGTGTTAATTTGTGTCAATCTGTGGATGAAATTATAGACATTGTTAATTAGATATTTATTTTCCACAAATGCACACAAATATACTCAAATGCAACTAAATAATCTGTGTTAATTTGTGTCAATCTGTGGATGATTAGATTTTCACACCATAAAACTCTTTGTACCACTTAATAAATTTTTTAATTCCATCTTCTACTTTTGTTGGAGGTTTATACCCAATATCTCTCACTAAATCAGACACATCAGCATAAGTATTAGGTACATCGCCAGGTTGCATGGGTAAGAATTCTTTTTTTGCCTTTTTGCCAAGGGCATTTTCTATACCCTCTATGTAATCCATTAGTTTGACAGGATTAGAATTTCCTATATTATAGATTTTGTATGGGGCTATATTGCTTGATGAAGGATCTGGTTTAGTGTGTGCTGATGTTAAAGGTGGTTTATCTATCACTCGCACTACTCCTTCTATTATATCGTCTATATAAGTGAAATCACGACTCATATTGCCGTAGTTAAATATTTTAACCGGCTCATCATTAATAATGGCTTTGGTAAATAAGAATAACGCCATATCAGGACGGCCCCATGGGCCATAAACGGTAAAAAACCGGAGTCCAGTAGTTGGAATTCCGTACAAATGGCTATAAGTATAAGCCATAAGTTCATTGCTCTTTTTGGTGGCGGCATATAGACTGATGGGGTGATCTACGTTATCGCTCGTGCTGAGAGGCATCTTGGTGTTGTTGCCGTAAACGCTGGAGGAACTTGCATAAACCAAATGCCGGATGTTGTGGTGGCGGCAGGCTTCAAGGATATTGACAAACCCCACGATGTTGCTGTCGATATAGGCGTAAGGATTTTCCAGACTGTAACGTACACCGGCTTGTGCTGCCAGGTTGCATACGTTATCGAACTTTTCCTTTTCGAAAAGCGCCGTCAACGGATCGCGGTCTTCGAGATTCATCCGCACGAAAGTATAGCCCGGATATTTCGTGCTTTGCACAGGCGTGTGCCATTTTTCCGCTTCGCGGGAAATTCCCGTTTCGGCCAGGCGAGCATATTTGAGATTGACGTCATAGTAATCGTTGATGTTGTCGATACCGACCACTTCATCGCCTCTTTCCAGAAGTCGTTTGGCAAGGTGAAAGCCGATGAATCCGGCGGTACCTGTGATTAAAATTTTCATCAATTTTGGTGGTTGGAGGTTAGTGGATGGAGGTTGGATATTTAGTCGAGAGTTCATAAAGTTTGTAAAGTTTGAAAGTTCATAAAGTTCTACTTTTCACTATCCACTTTTCACTTTCTACTTTCTACTTTCCACTCCATTTTTGATTCTTAATTATTTTTTTTCGACCTCATCTCATCATCGGGACACCCGATCTGTGCAGAGAGCGTGCCGTCAGGCAAAAGACAAGCTGTTTGAGCCGCCGTCAGGCGGTGAGTTATTTGTCTTTGATTTGAAAAAATAATGGCATTTGGTAGTAAATGCGAAAACAAGAGGGAAAATTTTCGAGTAAACTTGAAAAAAGTTCTATATTTGTAAAAATTTTCGAGTATGGACGAAAAAATTGTTATATTATCCAAGTATAATTTCTGGAATGGAAATGTTCCGGAAACAGGCTTTCCCCGTCATGATTATACCGATAAAATTATGGATTACATGAATACCACTCTGGTGAAAGTATTGGTTGGACAGCGGCGTGTGGGCAAAAGTTATATTCTGAGGCAAATAGCTTCGCAACTGATACGCAATGGCATTCCGCCGGAAAATATTTTTTATATCAATAAGGAATTTATCGAGTACGATTTTATAGTCACTTACAAAGAATTGGAGGAGATGGTAAATGTCTATAAAGCGTATTTTAAACCCAAAGGAAAATTTTATCTTTTTATCGATGAAATACAAATGATAAAAGGGTGGGAGCATTTCGTCAATTCCTATTCGCAGAATTTTGCAGATCCTTGCGAGATTTTTATTACAGGCTCAAATTCGGAGATGTTGTCAGGAGAATTGGCAACATTACTATCCGGTCGCTATGTCAAATTTGAGATTTTTCCTTTCAGTTATGTAGAGTATTTAGGAATCGCAAAAAAGCAAAAATCCCGTCAGAGCTATATGGAATATATGGCAACAGGTGCTTTACCCGAGTTATTTATGCTTCCCAACGAGGAATCCAAACGGAATTATGTTTCGGCTATAAAAGATACCATATTATTGCGCGATATTATTCAGCGTTATAACATTAAAGATGCCAAATTGCTTGAGGACGTATTTATTTATCTGGTAAATAACGCATCAAACCCGATTTCTGTCGCCAACATTCTAAACTATTTTCAATCGAAAAAACGAAAAACAAGTTACGATACCCTGTCGAACTATATTTCTTACCTCGAACAATCCTTTTTGATTCATAAGGTAGAACGTTTCAGCATCAAGGGGAAAGAAGTATTGTCGGGTATTTATAAATATTATATCAACGATTTGAGTTTTAAGAATTATCTTTATCCGGGTTTCGATTACGGAGTAGGGTACAAATTGGAAAATCTGCTTTTTCTGGAATTGAAAAGAAAGGGGTATATGGTTTATATCGGCACTTTCAGAGACAAAGAGATCGATTTTATTGCCAAAAAAGGTGACAAGATGATCTATATACAATGCTGCTATATGCTGATCGACGAAAAAGTAATTGCTCGCGAATATTCTCCCTTGCAAACCATCAAAGATAATTACGATAAATATGTTGTAACAATGGATGAAGTGAAATTCTCTTCCAAAGAAGGGATAGAACACATTCAGGCCTGGAACTTTTCTGATATAATCCATTAATCCCACCCTTATCTTAAGAGGGGAGTTGTTTCCGGATCACACTTACCTTAAGTTAGAAAGTTCATAAAGTTCTACTTTTTACTTTTCACTTTCTACTCCATTTTCCTTTCTCCAGCCACCAGTAATCAGTTTTCAGTAATCAGTTTTCAGTAATCAGTTTCCAGTCGTCAGTTTTCAGTAATCAGTTTCCAGTCGTCAGTTTTCAGTTTCAAGTCTCCAATCACCATTCTCCAACCTCCAACCTCCAGTCTCGTTTTTTCAATCAAAGCATCTTGCTTTCTTTGACTTTCTTGACGATATCTGCTTTTACTCTTTCCCATTCAATCTGTTCGATCATTTTAGGCATTGCCTGTTCTTCAGCATCGGCGAAATATACAAGTGATTTTATTAAATGATAATCATTGGCCAATCCTTTACCATATTTTTTCTCATAGAATCTTAAAATAGTATCTAACGAATATTTTTTAAGAATAAAATATAAATCTATAAAATCTTTTTTATTCCCTCTGCCCGAAATAGCTGATAGTTTCATTGCAGCAATATCTAATTCATGGGCAATTTTTATTTTTCTATGATAGATGAATGGATTTATTACGTTATACTTGTAACCCAAGAAAGATATGCGGACATGATTCAAAATTCCATTGATGGTATTTTTTTCTTCATTTTGCAATTCGAAATGACCCAATGATATTATAGATTGAATAATCTGGCTCGTATCGAAATCATAAGGTATAAAAAAATCAAAATCTATTGATTGACGATGTTCTATTTGTAAAGCCAATCCTGTGCCGCCTGCAAGATAAAAATCGCTTATAAAGTCTGTATTCGAGAGCAATTCGAATAAATCGAGCTGAGATGATGGTAATATGTTTAGATTCAAATCATTACTCATTTAGCATGATTTTCCAAAAATTTTTTGTTTTGTTATTTAAATTCTTACTATTAAAAATAATATTTTTTAATTCCGTTTTATTGACTTTCTTCAGGATATACCTTACGGCTTCCATGTCCCCATAATTAAGTATTCGTTCGACTATAAATTTTTTATATTTATCGAGTGATAATTCATTAAAATTACAATCCCAGAAATATTTTTCGAAGGTTTCTGGAAGTTGCTCATTGGTTTGCATCATCATTGATTTATAAAAAGTTGAAAGTTTATAAAGTTCATAAAGTTTATAAAGTTTATAAAGTTCGTAAAGTTCATAAAGTTTATAAAGTTCGAAAGTAGCATAGAGGATAGAGGATGGGTGATGGAGAATGGGTGATGGAGTTTCAGTTATCAGTTGTTAATAGTAAGTTATTAGTTATCATTTGATAATCAGCGTAAATCAGCGAGAAAGAAATTGTTCTCGCAGATAGTCGCAGAAAAAACTCTCGCAGATATTCGCAGAAAAAAATCAGCGTTAATCAGCGAGAAAAAATAGTTCTCGTAGATATTCGCAGAAAAAACCCTCGCAGATAGTCGCAGAGGATGGTGGATGGGGAGTAAAAAGTTTGAAAGTTCATAAAGTTTATAAAGTTCAATTTTCCACTTTCCACTTTCTACTTTCTACTTTCTACTTTCTACTTTTTACTTTTTACTTTTCAGTTTCCAATCGCTAATCTCCATTCTCCATTCACTAATCACTTTCCTCCGATGTTTCCGTCTTGTAGATTAGCAGGGCATTGGGTGTTTCTTTAAGGATGCTTTCGGCGTTATTGGGAGAAGCCATCAGATAAAAAATCTTTCTTTCGAGCAGCTGCTGAGCTTTTTGGATGAGGCGGTCGAGGAAAGACTGATCGATTTTAGAACCAACGATAAAGAGATGAATCTCATCTGAATCGAGTCCTTGGGCTAATTTTCCGGTGAGGTAAACTTCTTTAATATCGCCTAGTTCTGTGAGTACTTCTTCGGCAAGTGTATCGAGGCCTATATATTTACGTACTATGCTCGAGATATCTGGGAAAAGTGGATGATGAGGATTGGCTTTATAGATTTTCTTATTGCCTTCGACGGAGGATTCGAGTATGCCAGCTTCTTCAAAACGGTTGAGTTCCACACGTATAGCATTAGTACTTTCACCGAACTCTTCGGAAAGGGAACGGAGATAGCCCGTATTGCTTGGGTTGAGAAAGAACTTCAAAAGAAGCTTAAGACGTGTTTTGTTTGTGAGCAGTGGGCCAATCATAGTGGTTGGGTGATGGGGGATGGGGGATGGAGGATGGAGGATGGAGGATGGAGGATGGAGGATGGAGGATGGAGGATGGAGGATGGAGGATGGAGGATGGAGGATGGAGGATGGAGGAT
>Ga0209606_1005467_pt1 | contig 10980 bp, 10 predicted proteins | sample AD_UKC057_MetaG_FD_184412 | JGI IMG/M metagenome (GOLD analysis project Ga0209606, IMG submission 184412) | Active sludge microbial communities of municipal wastewater-treating anaerobic digesters from USA - AD_UKC057_MetaG (SPAdes) (version 2) | ecosystem: Engineered > Bioreactor > Anaerobic >...
CCCTGGACCTCACCTGCCGGTGGTTTTTCTCCGAAGATCTCTTCGAGTCCCTTCAGGATGTCCTCGGGAAGACCAATGCCGCCGGTTTCTCCCTGCGGACGAGGGCCTCCCGTTATTCCTATTTCGCCACCAGGCGCAGGGGTACCAGGGGCGCCCCCTGTTACCGTCTCCTCGTCATCGATGGTCTCCTCGTGGAACTCAGGGTAGTCCTGCGGGTCGTATTCGATCTTTGTGTCGCCATCCTTTGTCCAGGTCCTCAGGTCCTCGACGTCGAGCTCATGGATGCTCCCGAGCCCCGTCCATCCTGCCTCGTAGTTCGACAAGTATCCCTGCTGAGCCTCTTCAATGGAGTCGAACCCGAGCATGATCTTGTGCTCGTCGAACTTTCCGGTCTTCGGGTTCACCTGATTGACGACGAATGCCCGGTCGCTTGCCGGGTTCGGTCCTATGAACGTGTCGATGTGATCCTTGTCGCGTCCGACCGTGCCCTTAATGTAGCCATAATGATGCGTGAATGTGGTCTCCCACTCCTTGCCGTCCTCGTCCGCGCCCTTCCTGGTCGATCCCCTTGGGTTCTCGATGGAGATGTCCATACCATGAAGTTTGACGTGGCCCTTCTTGTAGTTCCCGGCCTCGATCTCGGCATCAGTCGGTTCGGTGTCGGTCTCGTCGGCCGCGTCGTCTGTCTCGATGATCTTGTCGAGATCGTCCTCATCGTGCTCTTTTGCGGCGTCCTCGGCATCGAGCTCATCCTCAGGAAGGATCGGCTCATCCTCGCCCATGGGAGGAGGTGTCGTTCCGGGCCCCCCGGTGATCTCTCCTGATCCAGGAGGAGGCGGCGGGGTCTCGGGTGGAGCTTCCTGGACGGGAGGTTCGGCCTCTGGCGGCTCCTCTCCCTTCCGGGGTTCCTGTGAATACTTCTTTATGATCTTGGAGTCGATGTCGACCGGCTTCTTCCTCATGATACTGCTGAACGAGTCACCGACCCACTGCTTGGCGTATGTCGTGCCGTGCTTGTCGTCGTAGACCTTGAGCTCGTCGGCGATCGCCCTGGCCGCCGCCATACGCGCCTTGGTTTTGGTGTCGGGGTCCTGGAGCGCCTTCAGCGCGCTCAGTCTCTGTTCGTAGTTGATCTTCGCGGCGCCTACGCCGAACAGGAGGGTCATCACCGCGGCAGGACCGGCCGACTGCTTCGCGGCCTCGATCGGCTCGACCTCGTTGATGCCAAGGTCCTTGCGCATCTTCGTGGTGAGGTAGTTCTGCATCATCTCTGTCGCGACTTCGTTTGGCAGGGCAACGGCATACCCCTTCGCCATGTCCTTCGCGACGCCCTTCACGCCCTTGGTGAGCATGCCTCGCACAGACTCCTTGAGCGGGGCCGTAACAACCTTGCCGACCTTGAACGCGAGCATGTCTATGGCGTTACTCACGGCCTCCATGCCGCCCTCGGCGAACGCGGACATGAGCGCCTTCTTGTTGATCTCGCTCATCATGGCGGGATCGATCTTTCCTTCCTTGGCGCCCTTCCTGGCGTTCTCCCAGAACTCGTCGAACTCCGCCATGCCGAAGACGGTACCGGCCGATCCGGCAAACCCTCCGACAGTGCCGATGGGACCGCCGAACGATCCGACCGCGGCGCCGGGGAGACCAAGGCCAACCGACGGGATGGCCGAGCTCACGCCCTCGTACAACCACCGGCGACCTTCCCTCGTCAGGGCCTCTCTGGACGGCTTGAGAAACTGCTTGTCCTCTCTGAACTTGTCGATGCCCTCGATGAACTTCGTCAGGTTCGGGGTGTCCTCGGGTTCCCTGCCGAGCCTGGCCGCCCTGGCAGACATTTCGGCAAGTTGGAGAGTGCCCGCCGTCAGGGCCGCGGCGGTATCCTCGAGTACGTTCCTGCTCTCATAGTTCTCCCTGAGGTAGTCTTTCTTTGCCTTGTCCCTCATGAGTTCCATGCGCAAGATAAGCTCGTCAGGAGGCATGCTCCCCAGGTATTGCCCCTTAGACGGGTCTTCGCCGGAGGGTTTCTCGCTACGGTTGGTGGACCTCTTCGCAAGCTCTTCGATGGCGCGTTGTTTCCCTAGTTTCCTCAGTTCGTCAGGGTTCATTGAGCCGAGATACCGAGCGTCTGCCATTACCTGACTCCCTTGCTTCCGCCAAGATCTATGGAGACAACGCCACCCGCGGCGCCTTTCCAGGTCATTGTGCCTTTCTTCTTCCTCTGCGCCTCAACCTCTTTGTCTACCCTGTTGAGCACGTCTTCGCCGTAATTCTCCTTGATCCACTGTCTGGTCCTTTCCGGGTTCTGGTTCGCCTTGTCCCTTATGGAAAACGCCCACTTCCTGACCTGGCCGTCTGACACGGACTTACTTTTCGCCGGAGATTTTATCTCCTCTGGCTTGACGCCAACTCCGCCTCCCGAGCTACCTGAAGGCTTGACACCTGATTTCCAGGTATCGTAGTCCACCAGTTTTCCCGTAGAAGGATCCTCAATCATGAGCTCGCCATCCCGCATATACATCTTGACGTCCGTTGTTGATCCGGCGCCGCTAGCGGTAATCTGTTCGGGGTTCTGTCCGGTCACGCTTACAAGGGAATATGTCGGGTTCTTGCCTCCCGTAGGATCAGGAGTCTGGTTGAACTTGAGGTACAGGCCGTAGTCTTCCCTGGCGATCTTTGCGTACTCGCTGACCTCGTCGTATGAATTGAACGTCTTTCCCGGCCTCACGTTCGGGAATGCCTGATAGAAGTCTTTTCTATTGGCAGAGAAATCACCGCGACCTACCCCTCCGGCCCCACCTGCGCCACTGCGGCTCAGGCTCCAGGCAGGAAGGCCGAGGGAATACGCCTGTTCCGCCGGCATGATTCCCTCGGAAGTGTTCACCCACTGCGTCCTGAGCGTCCGCGGGTTACTGCTCTTCGGACTCGCTTCCTGGAGACCCCTGGCGGCGGCGTCCTCCTCGGTCATGAGGCCCTGGGTCGTGTTGACGTACCTGGGCTCCTTGCGCGGCGTGCCTGAGATCCGCTCAAGCATGTCGATGTCGAAGATGACCGCAGGTTCCTGTCCGAACTTGGCGCCTGACGGCGTCATGGGCCCGGTCGAGTCGAGCGACGCGTTCTTTACGACCAGGGTGTATGCGGGCTTCTTCGTCTTCGGATTGACCACCTGCATCACGTCCTCGATCTGCCTGTCCGGCGTAAGACCGAGGAGGCCCCGGAGCCTCTCGTCACCATTGATCTTATTCGCGAGCATCTTCATGGTGTTCTTGCGGAGGGTCGTGTCCTCGATGCCCTCGATGGTCCTGAGCGTGGAGGCGATCTTCCCGGCCTCTTCCGCCGCAAGGGCCCTGTCAAACACGAGCTTCTCTCGTTCGGCCTTCTCGCTGGAGAGCCGCGTCTGCTGATCGAGGCTTTTCAGGTACGCCTCGGTCTTCTTCATCTCCAGGTCCTGGGAGAGAGCCTGTCGCTCACGCTGGAGGGCGACCTCCTCCTCCATGATGTTTGCCTTCCTGATGTCCTGGTACAGACCCAGGCCCCTGGCGAAACCCTGTCCGAACGAGCTATATCCCATGGGGTGCATGTATCTGCCCTCCTGTTACGACAATGCGGCGGCGGTTGCTATACTGGCGCCGGTGCCGATAAGGTTTTGCCACCCGGCAACCCTGGCCTGAGACTTCGCTGTCTTCTGTGCGGCCTTCTGGTACCCTTCCTGGTTCCTCTGGTTCTCGAGGTTCACTGCCGCCTCGAGCGCGGCGTTCGACGCGCCACGGACACCGACGCCGGCCTGGATCAGGTTCTGCCTGAGCCACTCGGTCTGCTCGCGGTTCACGTCGTCCTGTGTTGTCTTCCCGGCAATGACACCGAGGGCCTTGCTCGACTCCATCTTCCTTGCGAGCGACTCCCTCTGGAGAGGGGAAAGCTGTATGCCGTACTGAGATATCGTCCTGAGCATGTCAGCGTTTGCCCGGTCAGCGTACTCCCCGGAAATGCCCGCGGCCCGCTCCGTCCTGCCGGGTATGTTCCCGAGTTCACTGATGAGCTCTCTTGTCTTCGGGGCATACGCTTCGTTGTAGCGGTCCCACAGGTCTGTCGCCCTCTGTGCCATGAGGTTTGCCGAGGTGTAGTCAGGAACGTATTTGTACGTCTTTCCGCCCATGCTCATATCCAGTACCCCCTGTTACGGTGTGACGTGACTGATGAAACTTTGCCCGGAAAACGGGTTGTACAAAGACCCAACCTCTGTCTCCCAGAACGAGTTAGGAGACTTCTGAACGACGAGATCTCCTGGGTTCGATCCGACACTGGATGCCTTGCTCAGTCCGTATCCGGTCGCGAGACCAAGGCCGGTTCCCGCAACGTCCATCCATCCCATCTGGTTCTGTATCCGCGCGAGATCTGCGTTCGCCTTGCTGGCCTCACCTATCCTGCGCGCAGTCGCCTCTGCCGAGGCGCCCGAGTAGAGGCCGCCGATGCTCTCCTGGGTAACGCCCTTGCCGAATTTGTCCGCCAGGATCGCCTTCTGGTAGTAGTCCATGTCGGCCGCGTTCAGGCCCTCGTTCACCGCGGCTCCTGCGGCTCTGCCCTTGTTCGCGGCTGACGTTGAGAGGTTCGAGAGGAAGGCGCCGCTTCCTGGTCCTATGCCGCCCGCGAAGAGCTCCTGCCTGGTCTGCCGCTCCTGCTCGCCGAACGTCCCGGCGGCCTCCGCGGTCCATCTGCCCTGGGTTCTCGCATACTCGGATTCTGAGGGAGGCTTTACGGTCTCGAGCCAGATATCCTCGATCGGGATAAAGAGTTCGTTATATGTCGACCATGCTTCCTCGCTGATCCCGAGCATCTGTTTTTCGCGTTCAGTCTGGGGGATAACCACCTTCCTGCTCATTGTTTCTCCCTCCTGCAGATACCCTTGACGTAATCGTCGTAGTCCTCGTCGTGTACCCACTTGCGAACCTCAGGAGACACCTGCCTCATCCAGTCGTACCCCCCGATGATGTATGCCATCTCGGAGAGGATCGTTCCGATGGTGTCCCTGATTATGTACGCCGTCCGCAACTCCATGCCGCATGCGTCGTGCGGGTTGTCGCGGGCATCGTCCTCGAAGTCGTTGGCGTCCATCCAGTCCCTCATGGATGCGCGAATGGCGGGGAGCAGATGGGCTATGTTCTCGTAGAAAAATGGGTTCATGGGGATCTCAGTAAGCAGAACCCACATCATGCGGTTGATCTTGTTGTTGTCCACGGGCACGTCGCGGTCCACCAGGTCGTCCCACACCTGGGAGACGAAGAACAGTTCGTTCGCGAACCTGATCGCGTCCTGGCGGCCCATAAGGACCCAGGAGATGAACTCGTGCTCGTGGATAGCTGGTTTCTTCATAATTGCCTCATCCACTCCTTTTCAGGCGCAGTCTGAACATTGTCGCTTGGAACGATCAATCCCGTGGCAAGGTCGATGCGTTCCGATAGCGGATCAGCTTCGCCCTCTATTGCCGCCTCGTTCGGCAGAAACGCCTGATCCGGGACCAGATCATCCTGGCAAGATCCAGCCCTTTGTATCTCACCGGTTGAGGTGTCATAAACTATAAAGAATTTCATTTCTTACCTCTTATATCCAACACAACTGATGTGCCGTCGCGAAACAAAGGACGAACCTGATGTGTTGACCAACCATGTGCCATCGTCGATAAGAACATCCAGCGAGTAGCTGTTGTTGCCGGATGCCGGTGCGGTATCGTGGGCATAGCAGGTCGGCTGAAAATATACGCCGGTCCAGCTTGGAGGAACATAAAGCATAATTGCCTCTTCCTTCAGTGTAACCCCCCTTGTTACGTTTCTGACTCTATACCCAACATAAATACTTCTCGATGCAGCCGATCCGGTCGCTCCGACCGAGAAGAAACACGATGCCGTAACAAGGACAGGTTGCGACTGCGGATCGAGAATGGCACCTATTGTCGTCATCCATGTAGCCTTTGAATAAAAAACATGATTTGCGTTACTGTATGCGTACACCGGCACCGTGACGGCCTGCCTTGAGATCGTGAAGGTGCTGACCGCCGCCTCGCCGATCTTGCTGTTTGTTACCTGCCGGTCGCCGATTTTGTCTCTTGTGACTGCGCCATTATAGATATTGTCAGCAGCCACGCATTGCAGGTTCGTGATGTAGAGTTGCCCGCCCCTGGTGAGCCTCCACCCTCGGACGCCTGCCTGATAATCTGAGCTCTGGAGATCACAATTCCCGAAATATGCCTGCCCGGTTGAGTAAACCCGAAAAACTCCAGAGCCGATATTGATGTCTCCTGCATTGATCGACCCGAGGTTTGCGCTGATAGCGGCCAAGGAAGACACATTGATCTTGTCTGCCGTCACGGCGTCTGCAGCGATCATCCTTGCGAGAATGGTCCCGTCCACGACCAGGGCCCCATTGATACCAACCGTCGAGGTTCCGTTCACCATGCCAACCACAAATGGGACGATCGACACTGACCCGTCTCCTTCGGGGTAGACTATGTAGAACTTATCTGCCCTGATGGCGAACTCGGACCCCGTGGGCCCGTTCACCAGGCCGATACCTGCGACCTTGCCGTTTGCGTCGATCTTGATGGTGTACTCGCCCTCAATCCCGTCGATACTGAGAGCATTCTGCTCAATGGCCGTCGTGTGCTCCCCGACCGTGGTGGCGATCTGGGTCGTCTGGGACGAGAGCGCGGACAGGGTGTTGCCGTGCTCTGTCACCGTCGTCTGCATCTGCGAGATTGCCGTGGCCCATGCGTCGATGTCGCCAGAAAGGCCGGCGAGCTCCAACTCGGCATCGCTGATACGCGACTCCAGGGCCGTGATCGAGCTCGTCTGTGTTTCTACCACACCCTCCACGTCGGTCACCCTCGCCTCGAGGGCCATGAACGCCTCGGCGCCGAACTCTCCACCGCCCGATATGTCATCGATGAGCGAGGCGAGGTAGACGATCTGCTGTGCGTTCGCCTGTATCCCATCTTCTGTCACTGAGACCCTCGCACTCATGGCGTTGTCTGCGAGGGCCCTGGCACCCGATTCTTCGGCGATCCTGGCATTGACCGAACCAGGGAAGGTGGCATCTGCATCTATGAGGTCGATCCTGTCAGACAACGCCTGATACAGATGGGACTCGGTGATGTTCCCGATAAGTTGTTCCAGGATCCACTCCGGGCTATCCAGGCACCGAGCGAGCTTGCCGTCTGTAGGCAAGGTGCCCACATTGCCGCCCGCACGCTCCTTCTGTACGATGCGGATCCAGTAGTAGTAGTCCTGCCCGGGCGATACGTCGCGGTCGATCCAAACATGGTCGAGCGTGGTCCCGACAGGGATGGCCTGTGTCAGGTCGTTGACCATTGCCCTGAAGATCTCGAAGTGGGCGAGCCAGTAGTCGTAGGAGATGTCCCATGACAGCATGATCCAGTCATAGAACCCTGCCGCATGAATATCCTCTTCGGTGATGACAGGGATCGGCAGAATGGGAGGCTCGCCTGTTCCCGGCACATACTCCTGGGGCTCCTCCGGTTCCGTAGGGGTTCCACCAAGGGACCCCTTGCTCACATAGGCAAGGTTGCTGTCACCTGACAAGCCGAGGAGGACCTCGAGGTCTTCCTTGATGGCCTCGTATGCCGACCTCGTAGCGGGGTCCTTTATGGACTGCACGTCAGGCAGTGCCCTGAATCGTTGGCTAGATGCCATTCGCAACCGCCCCCCAGACGTCTTCTATGGACTCCCCGGCTCCGAACCAGATCACCTCGTTCGTGCCGGAAACCTCTATCTCGTACTCCCTCGCGAGATACCCACCCTTCATCCAGAAGGGGTCTCCATTCTCGACAATGACGGTCTTCCTCAGGACCCCATCCCCGTACAGTCTGAAGGTCACCGGGTACTCTTTTGCCAGGACCATGCCGCACGCCATACAGCATTGGTAGGGTACCCGCTCTGCCTTTGTCTTGTATGTCATGGTGAGCGGGCTCGACGCGTCCGAGTCCCACTGGTATATGCTGGCGCCTATCTGCAGAAAGAGATTCCCGGACAGCTTGTCGTGATACCCCGCGGTCGCAACGGTATCGAGCGAGACGAACTCCTTGCTCCCCGGATGGAACATGAACCCGGAGGCCGTGTTGAACCCGACGTACCAGTCGCTATGGGAAAAGGCGCTTATAGAGCTCGGAGAGTATGCGCTCCACGAGGGCCTGTCGAGGATCCCCAAAGAGGCAAGCCCCGCGTCATCGAGGCTCACCATGGCGATACCGTCAGTTGTCGGATAGAAGAAGGTCCCGTCGATCTCGACACCACCTCGCTTGCTCCTGCCCGGGTGACCGATCACCAGTTTGGTGAGGGTCATGTTCGACGGATGCGAACCCATGAGCAGGTACGGCTGGCCCTGGGTCACGATGACGCCGGACTGGCCGATGGTACCTATGCACACGATGTTCCAGTCGACCGGCTTGACATAGTCGGGCGGGAACGCATGCGGTTGCCACGGTTCAGAAAGGTGGACCGTGTTCCGGTAGAACCCGACGACGATGCCGTTCGGCATGACCTTTATCCCGGAGAGACCGTCAGGAGGAGGATAGAACTCCTCGTTGTCCGCGGTGGTGAGAGACAGCGATGCGGCCGGGGTCGTGTCCGTGTAGCTGTCAGCGCCGATCGGTACCTCCGCAACGAACACCCAGGAGACAGTCGAGTACCCGACTGCGCCGCGGTAGATGTGCTTGACGACGTTGGTGGTATTGTGCCCGTACCCAGGAAGCGACGTCTCGAGGCTGTCGAGCCTGACGGACTGACCTTCGGTGAAGTATGCCTCTACGACCCCAGAGGGCATGGAAAGAGGGCCCTCCTGGTCGTAGCTGAATGACTTGTTCACGAAACAATATCGATACGCGACATGCTCTGGCGTGAGCTTTTCTTCCTCGCTTGGAGGATCACCAAGCACCGTTGCAGACGGAGCAGTCGTTGGGGCAGGTACACCAAGACGGTACGACGTATTCGGATAAAGTGCGCCACCGCCGCCTGTGGCAAGCGTGGCGTTGGTTATCCTCGGGTACCCTCCTGATGCCCCGGTGAATATAGCCAGACCGGTGACGTCTCCCTCGATGATGCTCCTTATGACGTCGACGTCCTCGGTCCAGTGAAGGAACACGTCAGGAGACGAGTCCCTGTAGTAGTAGATAGTCCTCTTGGTGCCGGCCTTTGCCGGGGTATCAACAAGGGTCAGGCCCTTGATCGGCCTGATCGTACCGCCTTCAAGAACGCAGTTTCTGGCGGTCTGGGCATACCCCTGCGGAAGTTCCCTCTTGTCTCTTATACGGGGAACCTCTCCATGGAAGTTCCTGAACGAGATCCACATTACTTTTTCCCCGCGAGAGGCATCTTGCCATACCAGTCCATTACGTCATCGCCTGAGAGCGTAAGGGCGCCGGTCGGCATCCTTCGTACCCTGAGGCCCTGCGATATGTAGGCTTTGAGGGTATTCCTGCTGACCCTCATGGCGTCGCAGATAGCCCTTGTGCCGATATAGACCTCTCCTCTCTCGATCTTCATGCTGTTCATGGCTAGGCCCCCGAGTTCAGCGATCTGAGGTTGATCACATCAAACATCGCCTTGCCGGGCGTTATCCCGTCAGCGGTCACGATGAGCAACCTCCTCTCCTTGGGTTTCGACTGGCTGACGAGGAGATTGTCTTCCGCGGAGAGCGTGATCTCCTGGACCGAAGACGGGCCCGATATGGTTCCGCTCACGATCTCCGTCTTTGTGCTCTGATCCAGGATCTTGTACGCAAGGACGGCCGGCTCAACGAGGTTCCCGTCCTTGTCCTCGCACGTCACGGTGAAGGTGATGGGCGTGTTCTCGTACCGCGCAAACATGGCGGCGCCCTCCCTTAGCTGAGCGTTATCTGGATGTCGAGGGTCCAGACCTGACCGGCGGTCTTTGTGCCCTGCGAGCTCACGGCCCTGTTGAGATTCACCGCGCTGTCTGAGTTGCCGTTTGCGACGGTAAACTCGTTCCACGCGAAGTTCGCCTCGCCGCCGAGGAATTCAGACCTGAAGGTGATGGTCTGATTCGACCTCTGCGGATATCCAGCGTACATGCCCTTATAGAGCTTGTTCGTTACCGCCTGGAGTGCGGTCTGTGCCGCGGCCGCGGCCGTACTGCTGTCTCCAACTCCGATGTACGCGTTCGATGCGTCGAACAGGGTTACCGTCGTCAGGTCGCCGATGATGTTCCAGATCGCCTGGATCCCCTCGTTCAGGAGGGTGTTGCCTTCCCACTCGGATACCTCGAACGGACTGCCGCCGTGACGGTACGCATCCTCATTCTCGAACCGGTCGATCTTGTACTTCGGCTGCCACAGGCCCTTTTCGAGGATTCCCGCCAACTCCGCAGGAGTCACGGGTACCATGATGCCATTGCTCTTTTTGTAGAGTTTTTCCATGTCCTTTATCTCAACCTCCTATTGTCGGTCGTTACTCGTCCTCGAAGGCAATCGTGACCCTCGGGGCGCTGATAGTTATGTCGACGCGGTAAACATCCGTATCCCTCAGGAACGATCCCGCGGTGTCTTCTGCAAGCCCTGCTTCCGATATTGTCACACGCGGAGCCACAACGATCATCTCTGATGCCGTGCCCGCATCGACCACATCCTCTCTTCCTCGAACGATACTGATCGAGTCGACCCCTGATACAGTCTCGGTGATGATGTAGTAGTCCAACCCGACAAGCCTGGCCTGGTCGACGGCGATACCGGTATCCTGGACAGTAACCCTGGAGGCCACGACCGCAACGTCCGCCCCGGAACAGGCATCTGCAATGGCGAATCTCCTGTGTCTTGCCACCTGCTCGGAACCAGATGCGCCATCACTGATCGGCACCAGCCTGTAGACTTCTATTTCTGTAACCTGTGACCCGGCATCAGAAATGCCTAGCGCGCCACCCTTCTGGGCAGACAGGATGTCCTGACCAATGCCGCTGT
>Ga0209606_1005474_pt1 | contig 10972 bp, 8 predicted proteins | sample AD_UKC057_MetaG_FD_184412 | JGI IMG/M metagenome (GOLD analysis project Ga0209606, IMG submission 184412) | Active sludge microbial communities of municipal wastewater-treating anaerobic digesters from USA - AD_UKC057_MetaG (SPAdes) (version 2) | ecosystem: Engineered > Bioreactor > Anaerobic >...
CGGCTACGGCAAGCGCACCGAGTTCAGCGACTTTACGATGCACCACCGCGGCGGCGGCGGCATGATCGCGATCAAGGACGACGACGGCCGCAACGGCAAGGTCGTGGCCGCGCACGCCGTCCGCGAGGACCAGTCCTTCATCTCCATCGCCTCCAACGGCATGATGGTGCGTTCGCCGGTCAACCAGATCCGCGTCATCGGACGCGCCGCCAAGGGCGTCCGCCTCGTGAATCTCGCCGAAGGCGCGACCCTGGTGTCGGTCAGCGTCGCCGACGCGGATGACGACGAGGCCGTGCCCGCTGTCGATGTCCCGCCTGCGAACGACGGCCCCGCTGCCGAATAGCGGTCGGTGCGCGAGCGCAAAGTCGATGACGCTGGGCCCAATGGGAAGATGAAGGCTGTGTGGAAGACGCGCGGTGGCGGGAGGGACGGGGGCGTCCACTCGCCCGGCCCGGAATATGCCGGTAATCGGTTGTTGGCGGGGGTACGCGAGTCGGGCGCGTGTTTGATGCGAAGCACAGTCGGGAGCGCGGGCGTCTCCGCCCGCAACAGCGTTTCGTGCAAAAGGCTGAGTGCTTATTCATTGAGCGCCAGACCGTGCATCTGAATCGCGCGCGACCTTTCTAAGTGCGGGCGGGGACGCCCGCGCTCCCGACTCGCCTCCCCCTTTTTCGCTAGAAACGCATGAACGTCGCGCATCCCTGCCACTGACATACGGATAGCTTCTCGTGATCAAAGTGCGCTTTCGTGGATGCAATCTACTCTGGCGAAAGCCTTCAACTCAAGCGTAAGATTACGATTAGGAAACATCGGCGCCAACAGTAATGCCATGCGCCCTACCATTCGCGTGCCGCCACATTCGCCTTGCGTCTTCGACAAAATCCGATAATATGTCATTCTCAATTTTCAAAAGAAAGGTTCGACGCGATGAGTGAGACCCCGCAGACCATGAAGATGTTGCCCGGCGACGAGATTCGCCAGATCATGTGGCGCTATGCCGACCGGTACGACATTCAGATGGCCGTGATGGGCGCCCGTTCGGTGGCCCGCGGCCTCGTGGCCCGTCTGGTGGCCGACGGCGAACGCGCGACGCACGAGTGGACCGAGGCCAAGAACGGGCTCTACCAGGCGTTCGACGAATCGGGCATCACCGCGGCGGGCCTCGACACGGAGTACGGCGGCATCATCGAGGGACCGCGCAACCTGGCGCTGAGCCTGCTCGCCTTTGAACTCTCTTGGGTCGACGGCGGCGCCTCCACCTCCAGCCTGATCAACAACCTCGGCCTTGGGCCGATCGTCGAGAAGGGCACGCCCGAGCAGCGCGAGAAGTACATGCGCGCCTGCGCCCCGGCGCAGCCCGGCGAGGATCGCAAGCCGTGGCGCGCCGCTTTCGCCCTCACCGAGCCGCTGCCCTACGTCGGCGTGGACACCGGCGTGGTCAGCGGCCGTGTCACCGTGGCTCGCTGGGAAGAGGGGCAGGAGCCGGTGCTGCACGTCGAGAAGCGCGGCCGATTCCTGACCAACATGGCCGTCGCCAACGTGCTCACCGCCGCGGTTGACACCGGCGATCCGCGCATCAAGTCCTCCTGCATGGTGATTCTCGAGGAGACCGACCCGGGCGTCTTCGACCGCGGTGCGCCGACCCTCAAGATGGTCCACCAGCTCTCCAACACCCACGACCCGATCTTCAGTCTCGACATCCCGGCCAGCCGCATCGTCGGCGGCTACACCGTCAAGGACGGCGTGATCGTGCCCAACCTGACCCACAGCGAGATCATCGAGGCGGTCTTCTCCCGGACGCGCGTGATCGTGCCCAACCTGACCCACAGCGAGATCATCGAGGCGGTCTTCTCCCGGACGCGCGTGGCGGTCGGCCTGATGACCGCTGCCAAGCTGCTCTCCGCCGTCGAGCCGGTCATCCGCTACCACCGCGGCCGCTACCGCGGAGCCGCCGGCATCGAGGCCGGTTCGCCCCGTTACGATCTCGGTATCCAGATGAAAGAGGACGCCATCCAGCGTCTGGCCGATGTCTGGGCCACCGGCGAGGCCGCCACCTCGCTCGGCTTCGAGACCGCGCGCGCCTTTGACACTCTCACGCCGGTCGAAACTCAGGTGCTCGGCGAGTTCGCGGCTCAGGGCATTTCGGGCCGCGCCTTGATGAAGGCGCTGCGCAAGCCGCAGGCCGACGCCATCGAGCTGCTGGGCCAGCTCGGCAAGCCCGAGGCCGAGCGCGACGACGCCCGCATCGCGGCGTTGCAGGCCGATCCGCTCGTGCAGTACGTCTGGCTCAGCGCGCTCTGCAACGTGCTCTGCCCGGCGACCAAGCTGTGGGATACCGGCCACGGCGCCAACATGTTGCGCGAGGCGGTCAGCCTGATGGGCGGCTACGGCATCACCGAGGACTGCCCCGGCTTCCTCTTCTACAAGTGGACCGACGCCCAGCTCGAGGCCACCTACGAAGGCCCGGAAGTGGTGCAGCGCCGCCAGATCAGCGTCACCATGAACAACGAGGTCTTCCTGGCCCAGGTCGGACAGTGGATCGCGGAGCTGCGCCGGCAGGCCGCCGCCGGCTCCGGCAACGGCCTCGACACGCTGGCCGACGGCTTCGCGCTCTGGCGCTGGACGCTCGCCTTCATCCAATCCGCCAAGGACGCCGAAGGCCGCCCGCTCTCGCAGAGCCAGCGCCACGGCGTGCTCTTCCCGATGGCCGACGCGATCTCGTGGCTGCTGGCCGCGCGCTCGTTCGTCGCCGATATCCGCGAGCTCGCCGCCAAGGGGCCCGAGCACCCGGTGGTCGGGCCGGAGATTGAAGGCTACGTCAATACCTTCACTGACCTGGCGCACATGCAGATCGCGCGCGCCGTCGGCGAGGCGGGACGCATCTGCGCCGAGCTGGTCTACGGCTACGGCGCGGCCAAGGCGGAGCAGGCGGCCGAGTTCCAGGCGCTGCGCGCCAAGGCAGATGCCGCGCTGGCCGGCGCGCGCCTCGCCAAGGACCGAGCCGCTCGCGCGCTCGCGCAGGTCATGATCCCCGAGGCGCTCGACTACCCGCAGTGATGCAGAGCCCTCCCCCATCACTGCGCGTATTTGAGCACGGTGTTGCGGGAGACGCCCGGCGCGGCGGCGGCGTGCGACACGTTGCCGCCGTGTTTTTCCAACACCTGCCGAACATGCAGGCGGGTCATGTCGGCTAGCCGTTCCGATTGGTCCGGACGCAGTGTGTTTTGCAATGCGCCTGTTTCTCCTCTCGCACTCCGGTAACCGTCAAGCAGGCTGCCGAAATACCGCTCGTCCAGCGCGTAGGCGCGCTCCAGCAGGTTGGCCAGCTCGCGGACGTTCCCGGGCGGCCGCGGAGAAAGCGAAGTGGCGGCCTCATAAATGCGGAAGGCTCCACAGCACTTTTTTTGGGAATGGGGCTTGACTCACTTTGCCCCCCCCGCATAATGGTTGCTAGTCATGGGTGCCGGAACGTTTCCGAGGCAAGTCTAAAGGACGCCAATGAAAGTAATGCACTGCACATCGGTTGTGGGCATCGTATGCCTGACGGTGGCGACGGCCTGCGCATGGCAGACTCCGTCCCCATTGTCGACGTGGGATCAATTGGACTCCCTTGCGGCAGAGAAATACGCATCCGTGACCAATTGTGCCGCCATTTTCCCGCCATTCTTCTCATTCAGCCTTTTCGCCGGTTTCTTTTCGTTCTCACCGGAGGACGAAATTGCCGAAGTGGCCAACTGTTTTGAAGCGGGAAACATACTGGGGGTCCCCGTTTGGAGGTTGCGCGTGACCGAGACGCAGACGACGGAACACGTGTGGCTTGTTTACGGAGAATCGAGCGAAGAGGCGTTCCGTACGAACGCGGTGCCGGTCGGCTACAATCCTGACCAGTGGGTCGAGGACGTTTACGGCAGCCCTCCCGGATGGTTAAGCGGAGAAGCCGTGGACAGGTGGTACAGAGAACGGCACCGTTCGCGATTGTCCCTTCAATTGGTCTTGATCGCGTCCAATGACTGGCCCCTTTACATGGAGGCCGTGAGAACGGCCGCGACCCGTAATCCCGCGCCGCAGAATCCGCCGCCGTACCTTCCCGATGACACCAATCGGCTTTCATTTGCGGGAGTCGAGCCGAGCGGTGCGCAGGCGATGCGGTTGTGGCTGTTCTCGCCCCCTGACCGGCCGCCGGTCGATCTGTTCGGAAGCCATGTGCTGCCGCCGGTCTCAAACCGATGGACGTTGCTGGGGTCTGCCCCGGCGGGCAACCCGTTCAGCGCGTGGGACGAGCCTATGACCGGTGCCCGTGGTTTTTATTGCGCCGCACGCAACGATGTGGACTCCGACGGTGACGGCATCCCGGACGGGAGGGAAAAGCTCGTCTTCCTCACGCTTACGGACAAGGCGGACACGGACGAAGACGGCCTTTCGGATTTGGAGGAACTGTATTGCATGGAGACTAACCCCGGCGAGAAAGACACCGACGGGGACGGTATCATAGACAAGGAGGATGCCGCTCCGGTCACGCCCGGCCCGGATATCATCATAGGCGAGCCCGGGGACGGGGAGACATTGTCCGCTTCTCCTGTGACGGTCTCGGGGTGGGTCGTCACTTCAGCGGGGTTGGATTTCGTGTGGGTATGCGGGCAAAGCGCCACCATCGTTGATCAGGGTGGCGGAGTGTATGCCTTCACCAACACGGTTCCGTTTGATGACGGTTCGCAAGACATAACGGTGAGGGCCGTCTCGGGCGGAAGTCCAACGCTTGAATCCAAGAAGTCCATAACCGTGTCCGTTGATGCCCAACCGTCCGATGTCACGATATTGAGCCCTGCGGATTTGACCGTTTTTGACGGTGCCAATGTCCGCGTCTCGGTATGGTCCGATTCTTCGAACGCCGTTGTGACGGTCAACGGAATCAGCACGACGAGAGACGGCTTTGTCAGATATGCGTGGGTGGCTTTGGACACCATAGGAACCAATACGCTGGAGGCCATGTCTGTTGACGGCCCGGGCAGGTTCGCGACAGACTCAGTCAAAGTGGTTTGCACAGACCTGACCAGCATTGACCCGAACGACGATGACAATGACGGTGTGCCCAATCCGGACGATCCGGCGCCGAACGACCCGACCGTACGGAGTGCCGTCGTGATCACTTTCCCTCCCAACGGGTTGCCGATAACTGTCAAGTGAGGTCGTCATGAAAAACGTGCAGAGCACACAGCATGGCGGAGTATGGCTGGCCGCTGTAATGAGTTTCGTGTTGTTGGCGGCCGTGTTGGCTCACGGAGAAGTCCAGGCGGCCGCAGTCACCTCCGGGGTGCTGACGCCTCAGGACATGTCTGTTGATGAATGCCGCAGCCGGATGATGGCCAACGCAAAGACTTTGGCTGAAAACCGCACGATCACAGCGGAAGACGCGGTTTTCCCGACCGACGAGGTTTTCGCGTCTTTGTCTCCTTCTGAGAAGAAATCGGTGGGGCAGGGTGTCGGGCGCGTTTACGACCGTGTGATGTCGACAAATGGTTGCGAGGCGGCCGAGTTGCAGTGGTGCGTTATGGCGCTGTCCTGCCTGTGCCAAGATATCGACGAGGACACGGCGATAGTCATCAACCGTATTTTTGAGTCTCCGGTGCATCACGTGATGACGCTCGAAAAACTGGCCCAACTGGAAGCGATGATGCGCACCGTCTATCAGAAGACGGTTACGGGGATGGACGTCACCCCAAACGAGTTTGACAGGACGAGTTATAAGAAGGCTTTAACCAGAAGGCGGCTGTGGTTGATGAGGGGGGATGCGCAGTGAGTGGTGGCCGAAGGATCTTATACAAGGCAGGTGTTTTTCTGTCCGTCGTTCTTCTTTCGGTCGGACGGGTGTTGTCATCATCGTTCGACGAGAAAAGGGTTCTGCCTGTCACAGGCAACGTCTCTGAAAACGATTCCTGCGCCGTGATCGAGGTGCAGTCTACGGGCATGCGTTCCGGTGCGAAATGCGTTTATGTGACACCGGCGCAGGACGGGCATTTCGCGCAAACCGTGAAACTGTTTCCCGGGCAGAACCTGGTTACAGCGCGGTCATCTTCGGGATCGACCGAGAAGTATGTGCCGTTGAGTGTCGAAAGGCCGACACTGCGCGTCGAACTCAATTACCCGGGACCTTCCGAAAACGACTGCTACTGGCTGGAATTCAGTTATAACGGGGAAGTGTATGGCATTCCTCCCGGCACGGATATCTGGGCTTGGGGCGATTACTCAGCCCATCAAGGATTCGTCTTTGAGCATGCGGCGGCAGGCCGGTACAGCGTGTCAGTCTTCCATAGTGTTGAGCGCACTATTCCTCCCCCTGCCACAACGACCGTAAGGGTATACCTGAACGATGACTTGGTATATACCGCCAGTAACGGAAACGGGATTGATACGTGGAGCGTGGGCACCTTCATATTGCACTCCGGCGAGTCCGTGGGTGGGTATGCGGTCGACGATAAAAAACGTTTGGACGTGGCCGGACAGTGCGAACTTGCAGGTTTCGACCGGATAGGCTATGGAGCCCTTTCGGTGACGCATCTGGAAGGCCCTGGCGGTAGTGCCCCTGTGTTCCTGGAAGTCGGGGACGCCGCGCAATTCACCGCCGAAGGCGTGTTGCTAGGAACAGTATGTGGCGGCGAACAATACACCCAGATCATCGAAGGCTTTTCAAGCTCTGACACGTCGGTCGGTGATATCGATGCACTGGGTGTTTTCGTCGCGAAATCAACTGGGCATACGCAGGTGTCTATCCAGGGGTATGGCGGCGATCCGATCGACGTGTATGTGGTGAACGTGGATATCAATGGTGATTACAATCGGGATGGTGTGCCTGAAGACAATTTGGCTGAAGAATCGGCTGTCTCATTTGAGGGACCGAAAGGTATGGTGATTCTCGCGAACACGGATGACGATGTTGACGACCAGAACAAGCAACCGGACTGCGACGACAGCGTTATCAACGGGGCCAACGATTTGGCGGACATCTATACTCTGAATCTCGCCAAGCTCGGCATCGCCGCCGCAAACATTCCTTCTGGACTGGCTCTTGAATTGAGTGTCGAGAACCCGTCTGGCGAGCCCGTCGGAACACCTGCCGCGAAAGACCGGATCCGAATCTTCCGATCAATGGCTCAGGACTCCCAAGGCGTCATCGGACCTGGTACGTTACCCGACACGGTGATCTTCAAGAAGAATCCCGGCTCTTCAGACATGGACATTGACCTTCTCGGCGGGACCGGCGATCTCGAAATGGGACTCGAGGGCATTGCGTTCGGTCGGGAAGTCATCGTCAAGTTGGCTCTAAAGCTTGATGCCAAGAAATCGGCGCTGATTCGATTCGATTACTGGTGTCGCCGTTCTTCGCCCTGTCGAATGTTGAAACAGCTACCAGATGTTACTTGGGTCCTTCTTGGGAGGACTTTTACGGCGAAACTGAAGCGGCACTCGAAGGTGTTGTTCCCGTCGAATTACTAGGATCTGCTTTTGTGCAGGATTACGGCGAAATTGGATATACTCGCACAGCAATAAATCAAGCCCAACGCAAGCAGACCGTAGCAATGGGCTTTGATGATTTAAACCAATGGTACAGTGACCTTGTGGACGCTGACACCGGCTATTTCCTTCGCGCAGACGAACAACAGCCTAATCCCGGCGGCAATATAGAATGCTCACCTGCATTGCCATCCTATCCTTACGGCCGACTTATCGTCGGCGCTAACTTGGCGACTCCTGCGAGAGAGTTCTTTCAGGTACAGAAGGTTCAGGCCGACAGTGGACGCATGATCGAACTTCCTGTCGCATGGCTCCGAGTACGACATGTTGACGAAGTCATGACCATTATACCGGTCGGTTCTGGCTTTAAGGTTTTGGTGGCCGATCTGCAGATGGCAATAGACCTCTTACGTAACAACCCAACTAATGAAACTTGGGGTGGCTACTACACGAGGGCGCAAATATTGGCGGAATATGACGCGAATTCTAATCGGGTAGCCGAAGTCTGCAACTATCTCGCGGGGGTTCGGAGTTCATTGGCGCCAGGACTTGGCGTAAATGAAAATACGTTTGTCAAAGTTCCTGTTGCGTTTACGATGGCCGCTGACGGACAAGTCAGCACGTATCTGCCCAACATGATCAACATGATTGTCATCAGGCCTGTGACAGGTTTGCCGAAGATTGTGGTGCCACGTGCTTACTTCGTTCCCTACGCAGAGAATCTCGGAGTAAGTCTTGGCAATGCAGGGTTTAACGGAAGCGGTGAGTTCGTTGACACTTCCGGGCCTCATTCTAACGGGGGTGAAGCCCATTGCGCAAGCAATGTTCGACGTGTGGCGCCGTAAAACATGGAGACGACCGTATGAACGCTCAATATCTCACTTTGGCTGTGTCTACGTGTGTTGTCATGGCGTTTAATGCCACAGGACAAGCGCAGTCACAGTTTTTAAAAGCAGCCACGCATGCCACTGGTCGCGCATATTTGGAGGCGATAACCAATGTTTTCGCTGACCAAGATGTTGCAGATAAACTCAATGACGTTGTGAAGGGTCTTAAGGCAGACAGTGTAGATGTCCGTCAGGCCAGAATACTTTTGGCTAGATTGCATTATCCAGATGTCTTTGTCGAGTATGATGCGTTTGTTAAGAAATGGCGAAAGGATTTCCCTCATGGCGAACGCTCGGGGTTTCTTGCCGGCACCATTCTGAACTTCACAAAAAAGGGGCCTGAGAATAAATATGTGGATGAAAAGAGTGGACGAAAAACATGGGAAGTCGTCGGCGCGGTAACCAACAAGGTCATATTGGGTGATGCAGTCTATAAAAAGGTAGAAAGGTTCACAGCAGCCGAAGTCCAAGCAGGCATTGCTCGTAATGCGGCCGCTCGGCAGGCGGTGCTTGAGCATTTTTTGAAATTCCTTGACGACGGCGATGCTTATGAGCAGAGCGAAATCGTTGACGTGGTCAATCGCCTATGGGGGCGCGACAGGATCAAACGCAATGGCGACCTTGCGGTGATCGACAACGTGCCGGATGCTGAAGCGCTTATTGAGGCTGTCTTCAAGGACGGCTCTCGCCCGGAAGACGTGCGGCAACGCGCGGCCTTCTGCCTTCCGGACAGCAAACAGCCTGAAATCAGGGCATTTATGATGAGCGTGGTGACCAACACACCCTCGTCATATTCTCAGAAAGCGGACACGGTTCGGAGGGCTCTAGCCTATCTGGAATCCAGTACGGATGCCGCATTTTTCCTCTTGCATAAATTAGTCAAATCTAATAAAGTTATACCTCGCTAACAAAGGAGGCTGCCATGACTTTGACAGAGATGACACCTGGGCAGGCCGTTGAAATTGCCGGCTATGCGGCGGGTAACGCGGCGTACCGCGCGAAGTTGCTGGCACTGGGCCTGACCCGCGGCGCGCGGCTCAAGCTGGTCAATGTCGCGCCGCTGGGCGATCCGCTTGAGCTGGAGGTGCGCGGCTTCCACCTTTCGCTGCGCATAAGACAGAGTCTTTCCAGCGCAGCCACGATCTTGACCGGCAGACGCCGGATGTCGGGCTCTTCAATCACCAGCCGCCCGTCCGGCTTGAGCACGCGCAGCAGCTCGCGCAGCGCGACCGTCTGGTCGCGCACATGGTGAAAGGCGTCCATCAGCAGGATGCGGACGAAGGTCGCATCGCCGAAGGGCATCGCCTCGATCTCGGCAAGAACCGTTTCCAGCCCTTTGCGCCGCGCCCGTTCCAGCATGCAAAGTCTTTCTTGCTTGTGTCCACCTTCGTTCACTCCCGTTCGGGCAACCCGTGCCTGCCCCTGGCACGCGGCTGCCATCTTTCGCGACAATGAGGTTGCCCTCACCATACGCTTTTCGAGGCCCGCCGTCAACTGAGCAAGACGAGGGCCGCTTATCCCGATCGTTTCCCGATGGACGGCATACTTTCCAAACTGTTTAAGAGATGGCATACTCTCACCGTGATCACCCGGTTCGTGCTCATCGCCGCTGCGGTGGCCATTATTTGAGCAAGGTATTGTCATCATGAAACTGAATCGCAGGACATTTCTTGTTAATAGCGGTACGCTGGCGGCGGCAGCGGTATCCGGGGGCGTGGCCACGTCCGCCAAGGCGGCGCCCGCCGCCGGGTCGCCGAAACCGCGCAAACCCTACGAAGGCATCGGCGACGCGCCCTTCGCGGCCGGCGAGCCGTGCCTCCAGGCGCCTGCGGAAACGACGATGGGCGTGGCGTGGAAAGTCTCCGGCCTCTCCAAAGGCGTCGTCGAGATCGCGGACAATCCGGAGATGCGCGGCGCCCGGACCGTGAAGGCCGGCGGTTACGGACTCGTTCCTATCGATGTCTCGGTGCTGCAGGTGCGGCTCGAGAATCTGAAACCGGCGACGACGTACTGGTACCGCACGGTGTCGACGCCGTTCACGGACTACAAGAACATCTACGACGCGAAGCTCGGGAAACCGGTTGTCGGGAAGATCCACTCGTTCACGACGATGGGCGCTACGGCGCACTCGCATTTCTGCATGATGTGCGACACCCACGCGCGATGGGAGCCGTTCGAACTCATTGTCGCCAAGCTGAAGGAACTCCGGCCGGCGGCGGTCGTTTGGGCCGGAGACGCCACCAACACGACCCAGGAAAAGGAGACGGCCGTCGAGATCTTCCTTGATCCGCAGGTCAAGCACAGGGACTATGCGGCGGATATCCCGGTTTTTTTCGTGGCCGGCAACCACGATTTCCGCGGCAGTTGGATTTCGAAATTAGATGAAGTGGTGCATGCGAGGCATCCGGCGGAGCGCACGGGCGCGGAGTGGGATCTCAAGTGGAATTTCGCAGTGCGTCTCGGAGACGTCGCGATGATCGGCCTTGATACCGGCGAGGACAAACCTGACGGACATCCCAAATGGTTCGGGCTCGCCAATTTCTCACCGTACCGCCGCGCACAGGCGGAGTGGCTTG
>Ga0209606_1005487_pt1 | contig 10954 bp, 5 predicted proteins | sample AD_UKC057_MetaG_FD_184412 | JGI IMG/M metagenome (GOLD analysis project Ga0209606, IMG submission 184412) | Active sludge microbial communities of municipal wastewater-treating anaerobic digesters from USA - AD_UKC057_MetaG (SPAdes) (version 2) | ecosystem: Engineered > Bioreactor > Anaerobic >...
TCTTTGAGATTTGGCTCCCGCTTCTGATGAATTTTAAAGAGCCTGGTATTTTCAATTCCATGTCGTCGCAAAAATCTGGAAGTCCCTTCGGTGGCATAGATCTCAAGTCCGGTGCCGGCCAGCTCCCGAGCTGAGGTCAAGAACTTTTGTTTATTTTCCTCGCCGCCCAGACTCAGCAAAATTGACTTTTGAGGTAATCTGAAGCCGGCAGCCAGCATCGCCTTGAGCAGGGCCTCCTGGAGATCATCGCCCAGGCAGGCCACTTCACCGGTTGAGGCCATTTCGACTCCGAGACAGGGGTCAGCTCCTTTCAGCCTGGAAAAGGAAAACTGTGGAGCTTTGACGCCAACATAATTTAGTTCAAAAATCGAGCGACCCGGGCTAACCGGCAGCCCCAGCATGGATTTAACCGCCAGCTCGATAAAAGGAATCCGTGAAACCTTGGAAACAAAAGGCAAAGAACGAGAAGCCCGCAGATTGCATTCAATGACTTTAAGGGCATTGTCTCTGGCCAGCAGCTGCAGGTTGAAAGGCCCCGTTATTTTTAAAGCCCGGGCAATTTTTTCTCCGATTATTCTTATCCGGCGGACGGTTTCCAGATAAAGCTTTTGAGGGGGAACAACCATGGTGGCATCGCCTGAATGAACCCCGGCATTTTCGATATGTTCAATGATGGCCGAAGCTACAATCCGGCCTTGATTGGCCACCGCTTCCAGTTCAATTTCCTTGGCCCCGAGAATAAACTTGGAAATAACCACCGGGTGCTCGGGCGAGACCAGCGAAGCCCGCTTTAAATACCTGTCCAGAAATTTTTCTTCAAAAACCAGGCTCATGGCTGCCCCGCTCAGCACATAAGAAGGACGGATTATGACCGGATAACCAACTTCCTGGCAGAATCTTCTGGCTTCTTCCAGGCTGGTAACTTCTTTCCAGGGTGGCTGGTCAATCTGGAGCTCATCCAGAAGTCTCGAGAACTGACGGCGGTCTTCTGCCCGGTCAATATCTTCCGGCGAAGTGCCGAGGAGATGAAGACCTGCCCGGTGTAGTTTTAACGCCAGATTATTTGGCACCTGGCCACCCATCGAGACAATGATCCCGGCCGGTTTTTCCTTTTGGTAAATATCAACAACTCTTTCCAGGCTGAGTTCATCAAAATAGAGTCGATCGCACATATCATAATCAGTCGAAACCGTCTCTGGATTGTAATTGACCATAATGGTTTGATAGCCCAGCTGGCGCAATGCCAGAGAGGTATTAACGCAGCACCAATCAAACTCCACCGACGAACCGATGCTATATGGGCCCGAGCCCAGAACCATAATTTTTTTCTTCGAATGATTGAAATTTAAATCATCTTCCTGGCCGTGGTAGGTAAGATAAAGATAGTTGGTTCTGGCAGGATATTCAGCAGCTAAGGTATCAATCTGTTTGACTACCGGTCGGAGTTTAAGGCTCTCCCGTTTTTGACGGACTTCATCTTCAGTTGTTCGGCTAAAGATAGCCAGCTGTTTATCCGAAAAACCTTTCTTCTTAGCTTCCAGCCAGAGGTCGGCTGGCAATTCTTTGAGATCACATTTCCTGATCCTTTCTTCCAGTTCTACCAGCCCTTTCATTTTATATAAAAACCAGGGATCAATTTTAGTCAGAGCGGCTACTTTTTCGACCGACCAGCCTTTTTTAAAGGCTTCGGCCAGTCCAAAAAGTCTTTCATCTGTTGGTTGATAAAGCTCTTTCTCCAGGTTTTGGAAAGAATAGTTCTCATTACCAACAAAGCCGTACATGCCGACCTGAAGCATGCGAATAGCCTTTTGCAGGGCTTCTTCGAAGCTCCGACCAATGGCCATGACTTCACCCACCGATTTCATTTCGGAGCCGATTTTCTTGGAAACCCTGGCAAATTTCTTCAGGTCCCAGCGGGGAATCTTCACGGTGACATAATCAAGGGCCGGCTCAAAGCAGGCGGTAGTTGTCCCGGTCACCGAATTTTTCAGCTCAGGGAGGGCATAGCCCAGCATCAACTTGGCAGCGATGAAAGCCAGCGGATAGCCAGTTGCTTTGGAGGCCAGGGCCGAGGAACGTGATAGCCTGGCATTGACTTCAATGATCCGGTAATCGCTATTAACCGGGTTTAAGGCAAATTGAATATTGCATTCTCCAATAATGCCCAGCGCCCTGACAGTTTTAAAGGCAATCTCTCTCAGACCGTGGTATTCACGGTTAGTCAGAGTCTGAGAAGGAGCAACCACCACACTTTCACCGGTGTGAATACCCATCGGGTCAAGATTTTCCATATTACAAATGGCCAGACAATTATCGGCCTGGTCACGGATTATTTCATATTCGATTTCCTTCCAGCCTTCGAGATACTCTTCTATTAAAACTTGCCTGGACTGAGACAAAGCCAGGAAAAGCTTTTCTGTTAGTTCTGCCTGATTAGAGCAAAGAGAGCTGCCCTGACCGCCGAGAGCAAAAGCTGACCGCAGCATTACCGGAAAACCAATCTTTTGAGCGGCGGTCAGTCCCTCCGCCAGCGAAGAAACTGCCTGACCGTGGGGTGTCTTCAGAGAAGCTGAGGCCAGGGCCTGATTGAATAGACCGCGGTCTTCAGTGATTTCAACTGCCTGCAGAGGCGGGCCAAGAACTGTTATTTTGTGCTTAGCCAGAAGACCCTCTTTGGCCAGTTTCAGGCCGCAGTTAAGAGCAGTTTGGCCGCCAAAAGATATCATCAGAGCCTGGGGTTTTTCTCTGGCGATGATTTTCTCCACCAGCGATGACTCCACTGGCATGAAATAAACTTTATCAGCCAGGAAGTCTGAAGTCTGAAAAGTAGCAATGTTGGGATTGACCAACACTACCTCGATGTTTTCTTCTTTAAGAGCTTTGATGGCCTGGCTGCCAGAATAATCAAACTCGCCGGCTTCACCGATTTTGATTGCTCCGCTGCCCAGCAGGAGAACTTTCTCCGGCTTTTTCATCGTAGCCGCTCCACCAGGAGATCAAAAATGAATTCAGTATCAGTCGGGCCAGGACAGGCTTCAGGATGGAATTGCACACCAAAAAATGGCTGGCGTTTGTGCCTGATGCCCTCGTTGGTTCCATCATTGGCATTGACCAGCCAGGGCTGCCAGTCAGCTGGCAGTGACTTTTGATCGACGGCATAACCATGATTCTGACTGGTTATGTAACAACGCTGGCCGCCTATCTCCAGACAGGGTTGATTTTGAGAACGGTGACCGAATTTAAGTTTATAAGTTCTGGCCCCGGCGGCCAGAGCCAGAATTTGATGACCGAGACAGATGCCGAGTATGGGAAGATTTTCTGTTAATAAAGCAGCAATAGTTTTCACCGCTGAGCAAAGCTCGGGGTTGCCGGGACCATTGGAGATGACCAGGCCATTCGGTTTAAAGGACAGGATAGTTTCGGGGCTGGTATTGTGAGGAACTCTGATGACACTCAGCCCCCGTCTGGTCAGCTGGTTGATAATGCCCAGTTTTGTTCCGCAGTCAATGAGAACTATTCTCTTTCTCCGGCCGGGCTGATAAACATGGAGATCTGGACTGGAGACCTCTGCCACCAGATTGGCAGCATCTGGCTCGGGCAGCTGCCTGGCTTCACGAACCAGGGGTGACAGCTTGAGCGGTTTGTCTGATACAACCAGAAGACCCGGGATTACCCCGTCTTCGCGCAGGCGTTTAACCAGGGCTCTGGTATCAAGACCGAAAATGGCTGGAATCCGGCTGGCTTCTAACCAGCGATCGAGGGACAGGCGTGAGCTATGATGTGATGGCTTATCAGTATATTCTGCCACGACATAGCCTTTTATCCGAGGGTGAGATGATTCAAAGAAGTCGGGATTAACCCCGTAGTTTCCAATGAGAGGATAAGTCTGAACGAGAATCTGACCATGGTAAGAGGGGTCAGTTATGGATTCTACATAACCTACCAGACCGGTATTAAAAACAACTTCTCCCCATGTTCTGCCACTGGCGCCAAACCCTTTACCCTCAAAAACCGTTCCGTCTTTGAGGACCAAAACTCCGTATTTCGTCTGTGTGTCCTTTAAAATTTTTTTGACTTTAGCACATTTTGCCCGGCGAGGCAAGTTCAATGGGGTCGGGCCAGCGCATTTTGTTAATTATCAATAACATATCAATCGAACCTAATGATTGGACGATTTATGGCCTGAATGTGTCTTGAAGCAGGTAATTAAAGGTGATTTTGCCTTTTTTGCTCCTTCAGGAAGCGAATAAAAAAGCGAAATGTCTCTTGCCTCTTCCTAAGTTATTTATAATAAAGCAAATCGGCTGGTCCGACCCCATTAGCCATCAGTTGCCAGGCGAGCGGGGTTTTCTTATAATTGAGGGGAAAATTTCAGGAAAGAAGGTCAGAATGAAAGTTGGCAATTTGCAAAAATATCTCTTATCTGGAGTCTCTTATGCTATTCCTTTTGTCGCTTCAGGTGGAATACTGATTGCCCTATCGATAGCCCTGGCTCCGATGGGCCCCGGCGGACCGGATTTCAGCCAGGCTCCTTTTCTAAAATTAATAAATGACATTGGCACAGCCGCCTTTTCTTTGTTGATTCCTGTTCTTTCCGGCTATATTGCCTTTGGAGTCAGCGATCGACCTGGTCTGGTGCCAGGCTTTGTGGGAGGCTATATCGCCAATCAGGTTGGTGCCGGTTTTCTGGGGGGTCTGGTTTCAGGCTTGCTGGCCGGCTTTCTGGTCTTTTTTCTCAAGAAAATCAAAGTCCCGAGTTATATACGACCTGTTATGCCCATTTTGATTTATCCGGTTATTTCCTCGTTAATTGTTGGGATAATCATGTATCAGGTGGTCGGTGCTCCTATTCATGATTTAATGGCCAGTATTACCAGCTGGTTGCAGGTCATGCACACCGGCAATAAAATTATTCTGGGGATTATCCTAGGTTCGATGATCGCCTTTGATATGGGTGGACCGGTCAACAAGGTGGCTTTCTTTTTCGGGGCAGCCATGATTCAACAGGGAAATTATCTGATCATGGGGGCCTGCGCTTCAGCTATCTGCATCCCACCTCTTGGCCTGGGCCTGGCCACCCTGATCAATCGGAAGCTGTGGACCGAGCAGGAACGAGACGCTGGTCTGGCTGCTCTGGCCATGGGAGCTATCGGTATAACCGAGGGAGCTATTCCTTTTGCTGCGGCTGACCCCTTCCGGGTAATTCCAGTCATTATGGCCGGTTCGAGTCTTGGTTCAGTGCTGGCCATGCTGGGACAGGTTGGAGATCATGCTCCTCACGGCGGGCCAATAGTTTTGCCGGTCATTGATAATAAGCTGATGTATATCGTGTCTATAATTGCCGGCACTCTGCTGGTAGCCGGTTTAATGACATTAATCAGAACCAGGAGCAGGAAGTCAGCGGGAAGTTCTCCAAAATAAAAGCCGCAAGGCAGATGAGAAGCGGCGGTCAAAAAAGGCAAGCAGACTTTTAAATTAGCAGATAAATGTTAAAATAAAAGCTAATCACGATGGAAAAATGGAGGCGGTCATGAAACTGGTGGCGGTTACTGCCTGTCCAACAGGCATTGCTCACACTTATATGGCGGCTGAGCAACTGGAGCGGGTGGCCAGGAAGATGGGTTTGTCGATAAAAGTTGAAACCCAGGGGGCCATGGGTATTGAAAATGAGCTTGACCCTGACGAGATCAGGGAAGCAACGGCGGTGATTCTGGCCACTGGCATTCCCATTCAGAAAGGCGAGAGATTCGAAGGGAAAAAAATCTTTGAGTTTTCTGTTCAGGAAGCCATTAAAAATGCTGAGGGGATTTTGCAGAAGGTAAAGGAACAAATTGGCGGTTGAATTTACTTTCGACTTCCCTCTGCCCCTGGGGCTCCATGCTCGTCCAGCTGCCTTTATTCAGGACTATTGCCAGGGTTTTTCTGGCCAGATTGTCCTGGAAAACAAGCGAAATGGGCGGACAGCCGACCCGAAAAGCATTCTGTCTCTTATAACCTCGGACACTCAGTTTGGTGATCCCTGCCGGCTTGTTATTTCCGGCGAAGGTGAAAAAGAGTTTGCAGCCAATTTTAAGCGTTTTCTGCTTGAAGATTTAAAGTTAAAAGAAGAAAAAGCACTGGAGATGGTGCCGGCAGCCGCTGCTCTAATTCCAAGACTGGTGCTGGCTGAGAAAGAAATGTATCTTACCGGTCACCCGGCCTCACCCGGCCTCGCTTCAGGAAAAACTTTTCTCTTCGTTGCTGGTTTCGACTGGGATAATCTTGTGGGTGAAGAGGCTGGGCTTGAGCCTGTCTCCCCTCAGGCCGAGAAAGAAGCTTTTCGCCAGGCTAGCCGACGGGTCCAGCAGGAAATAGAACGTCTTCTTCCAGAAAAAAACGGGGTCGAACGAAATATTCTTCAGGTTCATCTGTCGATCATTACAGACCGGACTTTTATTGAGCGGGTGATAAACCTCATCGACCAGGATAAATTTCCGGCCAGCCGGGCTGTCTATCTGACTGCTAAAGAATTCAGCCAGCAACTACTGGAGGCCAAAAGCCAGTATCTACGAGAAAGAGCAGCTGACATTCAGGATGTCACCAGGCGGCTTTTGGAACAGCTGGGTGGCCCAGCCCCCATCAGGTTGAGAGCCAGCCTGAGTGAACCGGCGATCATTGTAGCGACAGATCTTTTTCCTTCAGACTTTTTAAGTCTTAAGCCAGAGCTGGTGCTGGGATTAGTCCTGGAAAAAGCTGGACAGACCTCCCATACGCTGATTATGGCCAGAGGTCAGGCTATACCGGCCGTAACCGGGGTGGATCAGGCTTGCCGCCGGCTACGAGCGGCTGAAGAAGTAATTCTCGACGGGAATCGGGGAGTCATCGTTGTTTCCCCGGGTGAAGCGATGAGGAGATATTATCAAAAGGAGATGGAAGCTGAAAACCTTCTTCATCAGCGGCGCCAGCAGCTGGCTGCCTTGGCCGGTCTAACCGCTGATGGGCGGAAAATAGAAATAGCGGCTAATATCGGACGGCCGGAGGAGTTGCCTAAGGCCTGGCGCGATGGAGCAGAAGGGATAGGAATATTCCGCACCGAGCTTCTCCTTTACGGTAAGCCGACGCTTCCGACCGAAGAAGAACAATATTTGCTTTATAAAAAGGTAGCAGAAGAAGCTTCTGGCCGACCAGTAATTATCAGGACTTTTGATATCGGCGGAGATAAGCCCATACCTTCTCTAAGCCTGCCCCAGGAACCGAATCCTTTTCTTGGATACCGGGGGATTAGAATCTATCAGGAAAATTATGATCTTTTCCGCCATCAGGTCAGGGCTATCCTGAGAGCAGCTGTCTTTGGCCAGCTCAGAATCATGTTTCCCATGGTTAGCCTGATCGAAGAAGTGCGCTGGCTTAAGGGGAAAATGGCAGAACTGGCTGAGGAACTTAAAGCGGAGGGCCTCCCTTTTCAAGACCGGATTGAAACAGGCATTATGCTGGAAGTACCTTCAGTTGCCCTTCTGGCTGATAAGTTTGCGCAGGAAGTTGATTTTTTCAGTGTTGGCTCGAATGATCTCATTCAGTACTTTTTTGCCGCTGACCGGAGTAATCCAAAAGTCAGATATCTGAGTCAGCCCTTAAATCCGGCTCTGTTGAGGCTTTTGAAAGGGGCGATTGAGCAGGCTCATGAAAAAGGGAAGTGGGTTGGACTGTGCGGAGAAATAGCTGGTGATTCCAACCTGGCTCCGATTTTTGTTGGTCTGGGTTTTGATGAGCTGAGTATGAGTTCGGGTTTTATTCCCGAAGTCAAGGCGGTTGTTTCCAGACTGAAGACCGATGTCTGTCAGCAACTGGTGAGAAAAGCCATGGCAGCGGCTACGGCCAGCGAAAATGAAAGACTCCTCCAGCAATTTTACCAGGAGCATTTTTCTCAGGAGGTAATAAGTCCAGAGCTGGTTGTGCTTCGGGCAGACTGCCGGTCGAAGGCTGAAGTCCTGCAGGAAATAGCCATCAGACTTCAACTGGCCGGCCGGGTGGACAATAGAGCCAGGTTTGAACAGGCTCTGTGGAAAAGAGAAGATGATGTGGCTACCGATATTGGCTTCGGGCTGGCCATCCCTCACTGCCAGTCAGAAGCAGTCAGAACGCCGACGATCGTAGTTCTCCGCTTAGCTCAGCCGGTGGACTGGCAATCGAAAGAAGGGTTGCCGGTTGATCTTATTGTCTCTCTGGCCATTCCAGCTGGCGACAGAGTCAGTCAACAACTGTCTCTTTTGCCCAAACTGTCAAGAAAGCTAATCCATGAAGACTTTCGAGAAAGCTTGCGGCAGGCTCAGGATCCAGGCGAAGTTGTTTCTCTCATAAAAGAGGCTACGAGCTGATCAAAACTCTGTCTCTACTTCCTGGCTTTAAGCCTGCTACTCAGCCTGAGCAGTCAGAGTTCATTTTTTATCAGGCTCTTTTTTCTCCATCTTTTTGAATTCAAAAACTCCATTGGGCTGGATTGTTTCTAGCCCGGTAACTTCGCCCTTTGGCCCGAAAATAAAGCGAACTCTAATCAGCGGAGCCTGTTTTAAATAAAACTCATCTCCGAGATCAGGAACCAGCTCATACAGCGGTTGTCCGGGAACATAGAAAGTCAGGGTATTACCCTGTAAGCTGACTGTCGAAGCCTGATTCAACAGAACATAGCTGCCGGTGAGCTTTTTAAGAAATTGTGGATCATAGAAGCGTTCGTCCGGCCTTTTTTTGAAAAGGATCTCATCGGCTGCTGGCTCCAGCGGAACGGTGACTGCTGCCACCCGGCCGTTGGGATCCGTCTGAAAAGTTAGCCTGGTATCTTCAAAAACCGGGTCAGGGCTTTTCAAGCCATTAAAAGTGTCATAATGCCAGTGCTCAAGCGGGGTAGTAATCTCATTATAGGTAAAAGATAGTTTGCCGTCTTTCAGGTTGACCTTAAGTTCGCCATAACCAGGATGAAAGTAAGTTCCAGCATAGTCAGTCAGGGGATGAGAAGGCCTGGTACCAGCTACCCGTCGGGCAGCAGCTTTTTCTCCAGCCTTTTTACCGAGTTCTTCAGCTTGAGCCTGGTTTTTGATAGCTTCACCAATCCAGTCAACGGGCTCCAGCTCGAGCAATTTATCGGTTATGGTCTGGAGGAGAAGATCTGGCAGGACACTGCCGTTTCTATTGGTCAGGACAACAAAGCCATAGCCATCTTGAGGAAGGAAACTGACTAAAGCCGAGAAGCCATCAATGTTGCCTCCATGATAAACCCGCTGATGGCCCCGATAATAATCAACAAACCAGCCCAGGGCATAACTGGCCGGACTGATATAAGTTGTGACCGGAGTCCCGGCGATAGGCATATAAGGAAGATGCAGGTCTTCGAGGCTGGCTGGAGGCAGAAGCTGTTTTTCTCCGAATTTTCCGGAGTTGAGATGGACAATCACCCAGTTCGCCATCTCACGAACAGTCGAATTTATCGAACCGGCCGGCCCCATATTGGTCAGCTGACGGAAGGGGATGTTTTCGATCTTACCATCGCGATAAAGATAGGGCTGGGCATAGTCCTCGTCCTGCTGGGAAATTGAGACTGAAAAATTAGTTCTGGTCATACCCAGTGGTTCAAGGACCAGCTCCCGCACTGAGTCTTCCCAGGTCTTTCCGTTTAATACTTCCAGCAAATAACCGGCCGTCAAAAACATCAAATTGTTATATTGAAACTTTTGTCTGAGATCAGCAGTAAACTGCAGATAGGCCAAACGCCTGACCAGCTCTTCCCGCGAAGCCCGGTAATTGTTATACCAGAGGAGATCGTGGCGGGGCAGGCCAGAGCGGTGGGTGACCAGATCGCGAGGCGTAATTCTTTCCGTAATGACCGGGTCGGATAATTTAAACCAGGGAATATAATTCCGGACCGGCTCATCCCAGTTCATCTTACCCTCATCGGCCAGCCTGGCCAGGGCGAAGGTAGTAAAAGCTTTAGTAGTTGAACCTATGGCCAGGAGTGTATCAGGAGTCATGGGTAATTTCTTGTCGATATCGCGCAGCCCATAACCCTGAAGGAAGATGACGTCTTTCTTATTAACGACAGCCAGAGCTAAACCCGGGACTCTCAGCTCAGTCATAGCTTTGTTGATCGTTTCTTCCAGTGAGGTCAGAATGTTTTTCGCTTTAGCCACCGGATCTTCGCCCTTATTAAGATAAAAAGGAAAAGTTTGACCGGACTGAGTGTACCGGCCGCTGATTTTCGCGCCGCTATCATCAAGCTGGCCTTTAAAGACCGCATTGCCAGGAATTCCATAGATGGCGAAAGTTATCTCTTTCTCAGATACAGCTATATCAGTCAGCCGCAGGTCAAGGGCTTTCTGGACCGGAATCGAAATCAGCCCTTCCAGTTTTTTGTCCGGTGACAATTTAAAATCGACCAGAATCTCAAGCTTCATTCCAGGAAGCTCAATAGCTCCTTGCCAGTGGCCGACAAGCTTCTGTCCGGAGTCAGGGGCCTGAGAAAAAAGACAGAGCAGACCAGCCTGAAAAAGAATTAAAAACAAAATCAAGACTTTAAGCCTGAATTTTTTATGCTCCATTTTACCCTCCAGGAAATGGTCCATTCATTTAATTTCAAACAGATAGAACTTAATTTATTTCGGCTGGAAATTCAAATGAAATTTGCCCGAGAATGAACTTTTTATTGATGATTTTCGTCTATCACTAGGAAATGATTAGATTTACTTTCTAGATCATGAGGAGGAAGGATGTCAGACGAAAATAAAAATTATAGAATCACGAAGATTAGAAGCCTGAGCCTGCTTACAATCATGTTGCTTTTTACCTCTGTCCTGCTGATTAGCTGTGAGAATTTCATTGATTCTGATTACAGGTTTGAAGAGATTTTTTCCAGGACCATTACTCTTAAGGAAGCAGGCTCTTTTTCGCTGGAAAATGTTAACGGCTCGGTAACTGTCACCACTTCGCC
>Ga0209606_1005488_pt1 | contig 10952 bp, 6 predicted proteins | sample AD_UKC057_MetaG_FD_184412 | JGI IMG/M metagenome (GOLD analysis project Ga0209606, IMG submission 184412) | Active sludge microbial communities of municipal wastewater-treating anaerobic digesters from USA - AD_UKC057_MetaG (SPAdes) (version 2) | ecosystem: Engineered > Bioreactor > Anaerobic >...
AAATTCATTATCTAATTTTTCTTTCAACTCAGCGATTAGAATATTGCAATCTTTGATACTCTTGTTTAAGTCTTCTAGTTCACGACCCAAAAATTCATCCCTTTCAACTGTTTCTTTATATTCACGGACAACATCTTCTCCGCTTCCCCCACCCGCATCTTCTATTTTAATTTTTATGCGCTCAATTTTTTTGCGTAAGGCCTCTTGCTCAGGGCGATTAACTTCCTCGTGATCTTCTGTTTCAGCAAAAGAAACAATTTCTCGTCCAATCAAAACTCCCGCTTCTGTCAGCTCCATATCAAAAGCAGCTTTGACTGAAGCTAATTTTTCTTCTTCGTAACCAAGAGCGCTGAGGGCTCCCGATACCTCTGTCCTTTGTCTTAATAACTCGTATAAATTTTTCTCACTATCTCTATAGGCTTCTAAGCTTTGTCTTTCTTCTTCTTTTTTACTATTAATTGTTGCTTCTTCAGCCTCTATTTCAGTTTCTATTCTTTTCTTTTCAAAAATAAGCTCTTCTTTTTTACTAATCATCTCTTTGTAAGAATCATCATCCTCCAAACTAAAAACTGGATTATCATCAGACTGGTTGTAAAATTCAGTAATTTTATTTTTTAGATTTTTTAGACAATTAATTATCCCCTCTAAATTATCCATTTTGAGAGCTTGATCTATTTGCCCGTCTATTAAAGAGATGAAATCTTGCCAGTCCGATTCTTGAATAACTGTCTTTTTACTTTCAGATTGTTTTCTAAATCTTTCTTCTAGACCTTCAATCATCCCTTCAATTCGGCCTAAATTACGCAAAAGCTCGTTTTTACTTTCTATTAGGCCTGATAATTTCAACTGGTGCTCTTTTATTTGACTGGTAAAAATGTTTTCTTTCTGATTTTCGGCTTTATCTTTTTCAAGCTCACTTATTCTTTGGTTCAAATTATTCTCTTTTTCTTTCAACAATAAATGCTCTTTGCTTAATCGTCCAGATTCGTGTTTAACATAAGTAGCCTCTTTTGATAAATAAGTTCGATATAATTCCTTTAACTCTTGTCTCATCTGTTCAGATTTTTCAATAATACTAACTTGTTTTTTTAGGAAGCTTAAGTGAGGAGCAATTTCTCGCCTAAGGGATTGAACCTCCTTCATGTTGATCAATGTCTTTTCCAGTCTTTTTTCTGATTCTTTGATGCGATATTGATAAACTCTTAGACCCAAGGCATCTTCAATCATACTGCGTCTTTCTTTGTTTGAAGCATTTAGGATTCTATCAGCTTCTCCTTGAGAAATAATATGGTGGCCAGAACTACCAATATTAACTGAGGATAATAAATCAACAATATCTTTAAGCCTAACTTCTGTCTGATTGATAGAATATTTGTTTGAACCATCGGCAAAAACTTCACGGCTAATAATAATTTCATTGTAATCCAAAGAAACACCTGTCCCGCTATTTGAGAAAGTAAAAATTTTATCACTATTATCAAAAGTAATAGAAACGAGAGCTCGGCTAGAAGATGGAGACAATCTTGAGCCCTTGAAAATTAAATCAACCCCTCCTTTTCCACGAAGAGATTTCATTGATTGTTCACCTAAGACAAAACGAATAGCCTCAACAATGTTTGATTTACCTGAGCCGTTAGGTCCAACTATGGCGGTAATTGGAGTATTAAAAGTAATCAGGCTTTTTTTACCAAATGACTTAAAACCAACAAGTAGAATAGACTTGAGTCTCATTTTAATCAATCCATTTATTAATTTCTAAGGCTCTGTGAGCAGCTTCTTGTTCAGCTTCTTGTTTTGATTTACCTTTTCCTTCAGCCACTAAATCATCTCCAAAGAATATACCAATGGTGAAATGTTTATCGTGGTCAGGTCCTGATTCACTTAAGACTCGGTAAGCTGGCGTAACACTAAGATGCTCTTGAGCTTTTTCTTGAACTAAACTCTTAGGATCTCGCCAAAGTTTTTTGGCCACAATCTCATCTATCTTATTAAATAAACTCTTGGCTATAAAATCCCGAGCAGTTTCGTAACCAGAATCTAAATAGACGGCTCCAATAAAAGCTTCAAAAGTATTAGCCAATATGTAGCTTCTGGCCTTACCATTGTCTTTAGATTCACCCTTTGATAAAAGGAGGAAATCGTTCATGCCTAAATTGCTAGCCGCCTCCCCTATCGTAATTGTATTAACTAGTGATGAACGATAAGCGGTTAATTCTCCTTCATCTTTTTCTGGGTATTTATTATACAAATAATCAGTGATGATTAATTCTAAAACAGCGTCACCTAAAAACTCTAGGCGTTCGTTGTGTTTTAGTTTAGAGCCACTATTTTCATTAATATAAGAACGATGAATAAAAGCTTGCTCTAGAAGTTTTTTATTTTTAAATATTATTTTTGTCTTCTTTTCAAATTTTGAAAAATCTATTTCTTTAATCATGTTGTTGTTCTTTATTTAATATTTCTATGGTCTTGGTGAGAAGCGGTATCATGTTGTCATACATTCGGAGAGTTGGAACTTCTGATATTGGGAACCATTTAGCATCATCCAAGCCCCCTGATTCTTGATTTAAATTAATGGGCTGATAAGCAGATTGAGCTAAAAAGAAAACAACTTGCTTTCTAATTTTGCCCTTTTCTGGGTGACTTGCTACATATTCGTTTCGTCCAAGCAATTCTTTAATTTCTATATCTAGGCCAAGTTCCTTTTTAATCTCTCTTTCAGCTCCTTTTTTCTCATCTTCGCCATCTTCTATCCCGCCTTTCGATAATGTCCAGTAACCAAAAACATCGTGGACTAGGGCTAAATATAAATCACCCTTATCATAAGAATAAATAACCGCTCCAGCTTTCTTCTCAATTGGAAATTTGGCTGGATCCGTTTCAAAATTCTTTTGTTTCTTTTTACCAACATCATCTTTACCGGGTTCACCTATCTCTTTATAGACCCCACCTAAAACTCCGTTGACAAAACGGCTGGAGTTTTCTCCGCCGAAACTTTTAGCTAATTCTATAGCTTCATTGATGGCAACTTTTGGCGGAACTTCTTTGCGATCGCCAAAAAGTAATTCATAGAGTCCAATTCTTAAAACATTTCTATCTACGGCCGAGATTTTATCTATGGGCCAACCTGGAGCGGCTTTTTCAATTATTTCATCAATTATTTTTTGTTTGTTTATTACTCCAGATAGCAAATTAGACATAAACTCCGAATCATTTAAGCCGGGGCCGAATTCTTCCATATTTCTGTCTAGCATCTCTTTGGGGTCTTGTTCAGGATATACCGCAAAATCCCACTCAAAGAGGGTCTGAAGAATTATTGAACGTGAAAGGTGCCTATTTGCCATAATTTCAAAGATTTAGCAGCTAGGAGCTGGCAACTAATATCAGACTAGAAACTAGTTCCTGGATGCTATTTGTCCTTTTTAGTTTTTTTCTTTTCTGCTTTCTTGACCACATCTACAACCTTACGGCCACGGTAAAAACCACAGTTTTTGCAAACTACATGAGTCTCCTTGGGAGATTTGCAGTTAGAACAAGTCGTAAAAACCTTTGCCTTAAGAGCATGGTGTGATCTTCTATTGCCCGTGTGTGCACGGGTATGTCTCATTCGTACTACCATACAAATAAGTATACTGATTTTAGACTAAAATGCAAATACTTAAGAGTGTTAGCCAAAAATCTTCCCGCTCAGCTGTGAAAAAATTACCATTTAAGAAACGATCGTCTCTTAAATGGTAAAATACTTTTTTACAAGTTTCTGCTTGATCTATACAAAATTAGTCATGGCTAAGTTTGTATTATAGTTTGGTAAAAAGAAAAAATACCCAAACCGCGCGATAGCGTAAGTTGGGTAAAGAGAAAAAATACCCAAACCGCGCGATAGCGTAAGTTGGGTAAAGAGAAAAAATACCCAAACCGCGCGATAGCGTAAGTTGGGTAAAACAGAAGATTAAACTCAATTCGCGGTCGCGGAATTGATATAATTCTAACCTCCTTAGCCTTTCAGCTACTGGTAACTTTAACTATTTTTCTCTTTACCGACCCAAACCTATAGGTTTGGACAGGTAAACTCTAAAATTAAATTCTATTCGCGGTCGCGGAATTGGTGGTAAATTATCACCTTGTCTTTTTATAGTATTAGTTATATGATAAAAGACAGTAGAGATTGTTATGCCTACCAAACATAATTCTCAAACGAGAACCCCAAATGGGCTAATCTGCTAAAATAAATGAGTTATAAATGTTGGGTGGAACCGCGATTAGACTCGCCCCGACGGAAAGTGAATATTTCGCATTCCGTCGGGGCGATTTTATTTATTAATTAATTAAAAAATTAAAATGGAAAAATTAACTCAGATTGAAAAAATTCGCCATTCTTTAGCTCACCTTTTAGGAGCTTCGGTTGTTAAACTCTACCCTGGCTCAAAAATAACTCTAGGTCCAGCAATTGAAAATGGCTTTTACTATGATATTGATGTTAACGGTAAAATTACAGATGCCGATTTAGATAAAATAGAAAAGACAATGCGAGAAATGCTTAAGTCTTGGGATATTTTTGAAAAGAAAATTTTTACCAAAGAAGAAGCTCTTAAACTTTTTGCTGGTAATCCCTATAAGGAAGAAATGATAGAAGAAATATCCCAGAAAGGAGAAGAAATATCTATTTATCAATCAGGCGACTTTTTTGACCTTTGCCGAGGTGGCCATGTTGATAGTGCTAAAGAAATTAATGCGGAAGCATTTAAATTAGATAAAGTGGCTGGTGCTTATTGGCGAGGTAGCGAAAAAAATAAAATGCTAACCAGAGTTTACGGAATTGCTTTTCTTACTAAAGAAGAATTGGACCAATATATTTTTGGGCAGGAAGAAGCTAAAAAAAGAGATCATCGTAAAATCGGTAAGGAATTAGATTTATTCCATTTTGATGATAAGGTTGGCTTGGGGTTACCTCTTTGGCACCCTAAGGGAGCATTACTCTGGAGGGTTATTGAGGATTTTTGGTATAACGAGCATCTAAAAAATGGCTATGGACTCGTTCGATCCCCGCATATTGGAAATAGGATACTTTGGGAGACTTCAGGACATTGGGGTTTTTATAATTCTAGTATGTATCCCCCTCTTGAGGTTGGGCAATCATTAGAAGAAAAACAAAGTGGAGAAAAAGTTGAAAATTCCGAGGAGTATTTATTGAAACCAATGAATTGTCCTTTCCATATTGAGATATACAAAGATAATCCAAAATCATATAGAGATTTTCCGATGCGTTGGGCTGAGTGTGGGACGGTTTATCGTTTTGAGAAAAAAGGAGAACTATCTGGGCTAACTCGTGTTCGTGGCTTTACCCAAGACGATGCTCATATCTTTTGTCGCAAAGACCAAGTGGAGGATGAGCTAAAAAGGGTCGTTGACTTTATTTTATTTATTTATAAATCTTTTGGCTTTGACATTAAGGATGTTAAAGTTTTCTTATCTCTCCGAGACCCTAAAAATAAAGAAAAGTATGCTGGAAATGATGAAGGTTGGGATTTTACAGAAGAAGTTTTGCGAAAAGTGGCAATTGAAAAAGAGCTTGATTTTAAAGAGGAAAAAGGAGAAGCCGCTTTTTATGGTCCCAAATTAGACTTCAAGATAAAAGATGCTTTGGGGCGATTGTGGCAATGTTCTACCTTGCAATTTGATTTTAACTCACCAGAAAGATTTGATATGACTTTTACAAATAGTGAGGGGCAAGATGAGAGGCCATATATGTTGCACCGAGCTTTATTTGGTAGCTTTGAAAGATTTATCGGCCTTCTGATAGAGCATTATGCTGGAGCTTTCCCTGTTTGGCTTGCTCCTATTCAAGTTGTGGTCTTGCCCATATCAGAACACCAAAAAGAATACGCTCGGGGTGTTTATGAAAAATTAATTGATGAGGGAATTAATAAGGTAGAATTAGATGACTCTGACGAGTCTTTGGGTAAGAAAATTAGAAAAGCTAAAATTCAGAAAATACCTTATATGATAGTTATTGGGGATAAAGAAAAGGAAGCCGGAAAGATAACCGTTGAGGGTAGATCTGAAAAACTAGAAGCTATTGAAGTTTCTGAATTTATAGAAAAAATCAAAAAAGAAATTAAGGAGCGACAAAACTACTAGCCTCGTGAAAAAGATTATTGTTCCAAAAAACATTGCGGAGCGTGACGACGCGAGCATAGGAATTTTAGAGTAGAAAAATATCCGTGTTTTTTGGGAACAATAATCTTTGAAGCCAGACGATGTAATGATAGCCACTCCAAGAATAGCTTCCACAAAAGAGTACGCAAAATTTTTTGGTAAAAATTTTACTCAAAGACTCTTCGCCGTCGCTCGAGCTAGCCTCTTTTGTGGAACTATTCTTTACGTAGCCTTTGATATATTAGCCAATAATACTAAGGTAGGGCAAACAACAAATTAAGAGACGGCCGTCTCTTAATTTGTTTTTATTATCTAGTGTTTTAGATATCCAATTTGGCCATTTTGGCGTTGGTTTGAATAAATGTTTTTCTAGGTTGAACATCACTCCCCATTAAGACATCAAAAGTACGATTGGCTTGTTCGGCATCTTCTACTGTCACCTTTTTCAAAATCCTTGTCTCTGGGTTCATTGTTGTCTCCCATAATTCTTCAGAGTTCATTTCTCCTAGACCTTTATATCTTTGAACATGTATTTTGTTTAATTTTTTACCCTTAGTTTCTTTATCCTCTTCTTTTTCTTCAGATTCTTCATCCCCTCCTGTCTCTTCTTGTTCACCTGCTTCAGCTGATTCAGCTAATAATTCATCTATCTTTTGAGCTTCTTTACCTAAAATCGTATCCCTCTCTTCGTCAGAAAAAGCATAGAAAATCTCTTTGCCTTTTTTAATTTTAAACAAAGGAGGTTGAGCAATGTAAATATAGCCAGCATCTATTAATGGTCTAAAGTAACGATACATTAAGGTTAGGAAAAGAGTTTCAATATGAGCTCCATCAACATCTGCATCTGTGGCTATGATTATTTTATGATAACGAGTTTTTTCAATATCAAAAGTATCACCAATAGATGTGCCCATAGCAATAATTAAGTTCTTAATCATTTCGCTTGAAAGCATTCTGTCTAGGCGAGCTCTTTCTACATTTAAAATTTTCCCGCGAAGTGGCAAAATGGCTTGAGTTTTTCTATCTCTCCCCATCTTAGCTGTACCACCAGCCGAATCTCCCTCCACGATAAACAATTCAGCACTTTCTGCATCTTTGACCTGACAATCAGCTAGTTTACCTGGTAGAGTCATACCTTCCAGTGCCCCCTTCCTTAAAACAGAATCTTTAGCCGCTTTAGCTGCTTTTCTAGCTCTCAAGGCCAACAACGATTTATTTATTATGGACTTAGCTTCATCTGGATTTTCCTCTAAAAATGAAGAGAAGGCATCGTTAAAGACAGAAGTTACTGCTCCTTGAGCTTCTGGTGATCCAAGTTTAGCCTTGGTCTGTCCTTCAAATTGAATCTCTCTTAATTTAACAGATATAACAGCTGTTAATCCCTCTAAGACATCATCCCCAGTAAAACCACCATCGTTTTCTTTGATTAAATTATTTTTCTTAGCATAAGTATTAATTATTCTAGTTAAAGCGGTCTTGAATCCAGTAACATGAGTCCCCCCTTCTATGGTGAATATATTATTAGCAAAAGGTTCAATATTGAAATTTATATCATCAACATATTGTAAAGCAATTTCTACCCCAACATTATCAATCTCTTTTTCTGTATAAAAAATTGAAGGGTGAATTGGTTTTTCATCTTTGTTGTAAAACTTAACTAAAGAAGTAAGCCCTCCCTCAAAATAAAAAGTTGTTGATGGAAGCTCTAGGCCTAATTCCCTAAACCAAAAGATGTCATTAAAATCTTTTTTACCCTTGCCTCCCGTTAAAGGATCCCAATCCCGAGCATCAATAATTTCTATTCTCATACCTTTAACTAAATAAGCCTGTTGTCTTAGGTGGCTAATAACTGTATCTAAATTGTATTTTAAATCTTTGAAAATCTCTTCATCCGGCTTGAAAGAGATAATTGAACCGTGAGCTTTTGTCGGTCCAACTTTTTTGACGGCAGACTTTTTCTTGCCTTGAGAATATTCCTGAACATATCGTCCTCCATCTTTGTGAATTTCAGCCCGCATAAAAATAGATAGAGCATTGACCACAGAAGCTCCGACTCCGTGTAAACCTCCAGAATATTTATAGCCACTATTTTCGCCCCCAAATTTTCCGCCAGCATGGAGAGTGGTCAAAACCGTCTCTAAAGCTGAGACTTTTGTTTTAGGGTGTATATCAACGGGGATACCACGGCCATTATCGGCAACTCTAATAGAATTATCTGGTAACAAAACAACTTCTATAAAATCAGCATACCCTCCCATGGCTTCATCCCGAGAGTTATCAAAAATTTCCCAAATCAAATGGTGCATACCATCTGGACCAGTTGTCCCAATATACATACCCGGCCTTTTCCTGACCGGTTCCAATCCCTCCAATATTGATATTTGACCTGCATCGTATTTCCCTGTGTTTTTTACTTCCTTTTTTACCATAAAATAATTTAAAAATGCCCCTAATTCTCGGCCATTGCTCCTTACATTATAGCAAAAAACAAGCTAAAATGCCAACTAAATTAGCACTATTATAGCCTTATTTATAAAGGTTTTTAGACTACTAATTTACTTTTTGAGAAATTTTATTATAAATAAATTTAGATATAATTTGAATAGCAGTTTGTTGCTTGTAAAAATCATGCCCCTTAGTCATTACACACAAAAGATATGGATTATCAGGATAATACACAATACCACAATCATGTAACTGAAAAGAATCTCCCATAATTCTCTCTCCAAACTTATGAGCCACAATCATATTTTTATCTAAAATACCAGCCGTTAAACCATTTTTATAATCAATGTTTGTTAGTATCTCTAATAATTTTTCTGAGTTTTGTCTATTTAGATAAGAAGAATTAAACAAGACCCTAAAAAAAGCGGCGTAATCTTTAACTCTTAAAAAAACTTCTTCCCCTGCGTTCTGGTAAGGAACCCCAATAGAGAGGAAAACATTATCTATATAATATTCGGGTAAATTATCATATATTATATAAACAGCAGAATTATCTGATTTTTTTAGCATTGATTCCATAACTTCAAGTAATGTGTATTCCCTGCCCGCTTCTAGTGTTCCTTCAAATGTAATATTCTGATTTTGATTCATGGCTATCTGATCTTTGGTGGGGACAACTTTCTTATCTAATATTCCCTGTTTATCCTCAGAGTATTTCATCAGGGCCATAGCGACCGGTATTTTAAGCAAGCTGGCTGGAGAAAATCTTTCTTCTTCATTTATTCCAAGCCATGGTCCATTGTTTAGGTCTCGGTAATAAAGAGATATTTGCTCTATGCCATACATATCCTTAATGCGAGATATTTCTTTCTTAATATCTGACTGGTTTAGGGTGGCTACTTCTGAGGAATAAGCATTTTCACAATCTAGAATTGGGCTGGTCAGTAAATAATTTTCATTTTTATCTCTACTAATATTTTTTTTACCTCCAGTATCACTTTTTTGAATAATTAAAATAATACCAAGAACTATTAAACAGGCCAAGAGGAATAAATTTAACCAAAAGTTAAATTTTTTATTCTCCGATATTTTATTTATAGTTTTTGGCATAGAGATTTTTATCTTATCTCAAAACCCATTTGATTAAGCTTGGTATATATGGCTTCGGTGACAGGAGCTATCTCAGCATCTGTTAAGGTCTTTTCTTTAGACTGAAATACTAGACGATAATTATATGATACTCTGTCTTCCTTGGCAAATTTATCTATTAATTTAGGTTCTCTTGCCAACAATTGCCCGCCGAAATCTTTATATATATTAACTAAAATATTAGGGTCTGTTTCTTTACTAACCCAAACAGCAATATCTCTTGTGATAAAAGGATAAACTGACCAGGCTTCAAAATAATTATTTTCTTGACTGTCTTTATTAAAGACAAGATCATATTCCTCGGACTCTATTCCTTTTACAAATTCCAACAAGGACTTCTCGGTAATATTTTTCTTGTTCCCATAAGCCACCCTAATTTCTTCTTTGTCTTTTAAGAAGACCGTCCCCACCTCAAATATCTTTACCTCATCTAAATTAAGTAACGGTAAGTTTTTTATATTTAAATCTATGCTCTCCCTAAGACCATCTGTTAAATTGTCGCGTAAAAAACTTTTATCTGAAGCAGCCGCTAAAATAGAAATTTTTCCTTTATCCCTAAAGACTGAGGTCAAAACTTCCTTATATCCATCTTTAATTAATTTATTTTTGGCAATATTTATGTTCTGCCAGATTGTATCATCTTTTTCTTGTTGTTCTACTTTTGGTAAAACAGGTTCTATTTTATCGTAGCCATAAACCCGTCCAATCTCTTCTACTAAATCATGTGGCCCATCAATATCCAATCTTTCATCTGGAATCATTATCTCCCAACCATTCTGGCTTGGATTGTAATCATAGCTATAATTATTTAATATCTTTTCTATTTCTTCTTTTGTTATATTAATTCCCAGTAATTGAGAAACATAATCTCTTTCTAGGTAAACTTTCTTGTCTTCTTTTTTTTGCTGATATTTATCAACAATCTCTTCAAATGAAGCTTGGGGACAAGTTTCTTTTATCAAACTAGAAATTTGATTCATAACGCGAAGACAAATATTGGGACTAATTTCGTTTTCATATCTTTTAACGGCGTCAGTCATTATGCCTAATCTTCTAGCCGTTCGCCTTATGCCAATTGGGTCAAAATTAGCCACTTCAATTAAAATATCTATTGTCTTTGGATTCACCCCCGAACCTTCTCCGCCTTTTATCCCAGCAATAGCTAAGGCCTTGGCCTCATCACTAATAACTAAATCTTCTTG
>Ga0209606_1005492_pt1 | contig 10949 bp, 8 predicted proteins | sample AD_UKC057_MetaG_FD_184412 | JGI IMG/M metagenome (GOLD analysis project Ga0209606, IMG submission 184412) | Active sludge microbial communities of municipal wastewater-treating anaerobic digesters from USA - AD_UKC057_MetaG (SPAdes) (version 2) | ecosystem: Engineered > Bioreactor > Anaerobic >...
GATCGTGTGAAGCACTTTCACCGATGGTGGCTAAGTCGTTGGCTTGGATAGTTGAAGCGTTGGAAAGTGGTTTGTCGTTTAGATTGACTCCTTGGGTAGCTCCGGAGTAAGGGACAAAGTTGGCGGTTGATGGGATGTCGGTCAAAAGAGCAATGGTTCCAGTAGCATTTGGTAGAGTCCAACCTTGGCTCCCTGTTAGATCGGCGGTGGTTAAAGTTCCGGTGTATGATGCTGTACCTTTGGCAATAGGAGCAATTCTAATTGGGTCATAGGTATCATCTCCAATGATGGCAACATCGTTGGTTTGGAATTGTGAGACATTAGTCAGAGGTTTGTCGTTTAGATTAATTGCTTGGATGGCTCCGGTGTAAGGGACAAAGTTGGCGGTTGATGGGATGTCGGTCAAAAGAGCAATGACTCCAGAAGCGTCGGGAAGTGTCCAGCCACGGGTGGTGGTCAGGTCGGCGGTGGTGAGGGTGCCGATAAATGGGTTGGCACCTTTGGCACTAGGGACAATCATAAATGGATCGTAAGTTGTGTTTTCTCCGATGGTAACTGGGTCGTTGGTTTGGAGTGAGGCAATGTTAGAAATTGGTTTGTCGTTTAGATTGACTCCTTGGGTGGCTCCGGTGTAAGGGACAAGGTTTGAGACATCAGGGATTGATGAAGCATCCATAAAAGCTGCCGTCCCTAATGTACCCCCGTCTCCAATATCTAAGGTTGCCCCGTCAGTGCCTTCTAATGTTAAAGAATTATTTATTGTTAGGGTTTTTGATGTCGTTCCACCAGAAATTGAAAAGCCAGTTGGATTAGAAACAAGAGTTAGCCCTTCGTATGTTTTTCCAGACAAAGCTGATGGAATATCATCGTTTGTTAAAGTATCCCAAGCAGGCTGTGCTCCGTTTGTGCCAGTCCCAGTCATTCTTAAAAACTTTTTTGTTGTGGAAAGATTAGGAGAAACAAAAGAGGTTGTGTCTGTGTCAGACTGATATGGGATAGAACCAAGCTCGGTCGTGGAATTACCACCAGCTATGTTTGTGGAGACATCTGCATTGATGGCATGCTCTGCCTCTAGTGCAGCAGGCACAACTCCAAGTATTTTCCGTGGCGACATTTCGCCGTCCCAAGTAGGAGTTACCCCCGAACCCCCAATGTTTACTCCAAGATAAAGAGTCTGATTAAAATCAATAGTATCAATGGAGCTAACTTCGCCAAGCATAACAGAGAAGAGTCCATTTGAAACTGGCACCCTGTTGCCCCCCGTCCTAGTTTCTGTCCAGACCAAAGCGCCTAGAGATGTGTAAAGCTTAAACTCCATATTGTAAGAAGCATTAGGAACAGCTAGATTATCCGTGTCTGTTAATTTTCCTTGATAGTTTATTTGTTTATTCAAAGCTCCAAAGGCAGATGATGGGAAAATACTCACAACAGCAAAAACGAGGCCGACGAAAAATGCGAAAAGCATTTTTCGTCGGCCGTTTATTTTGTTTTTGTTGTTGGTAGAGAACATTTTTTAATTGGCTTTTTTATGTTGACTTGTTTTTTAATGATGATATAATTGGGTTGTAAATAAGAGAGAGACCCTTGGTGTATTACGGTACACCTGGGGGCTTTTTCATTTTCGCCGTAATTTATCTTTTAATTCATCCAGAATGATAATTGGTACATTTGTCTTTTTTAAAAGAAGAGAAAGATATTTTCGGTTTGGAGATACAACGACGATAGGAACCTTTTTTTCTTTTAAAAATTCAACAACGCAACGATAATCACCATCTCCTGAAACTAAAATTACTTTTTTTAACTTATTCTCGTAATGATCTCTCACTATTCTTAAAATTAACTCGCCATCGACGTTACCCTTGGTTTGTCCATCTTTATCTATAATTATCGGCTTAAAAGCAATATCAAAAAATAAATTTTGTAGGTAATTATAAAAATCAAAATTAGCTGGGACTAGCCCCATAAAAAGTATGGCCTTTTCTGTTTTAAATTTATCTCGAAGCCAAGATCGGAAAGATTTATAATCTATAACCCAACCACTTTGCTTGACTCCAAACTTTAGATTTGAAAAATCTATATAAGCAATTGTATTCTGTTGTTCTTTTTTGTTTTGCATTTTTTTCTTTTGAAAAATTTTTATTTAGCCTCAAGTATTTTTAGAGATTCGCCGTCTGATGTCATTGCCGAACGAACTTCTTCAACGGGGACAAGTGGACCATTGTAAAACTTTGACCAGATAACGAAAACAATAAAGAAAGTTGCAACCGTAAAAAGAATAATTTTTTTGACCCGACGGGGAGACAAGAACTCTTTAATAGCAAACTCCTCTGAGCGAATTTTTTTCTTGAAAATATATTCTCGGACTTGCTCCTCTGTGGTAAACCAATTACGACCAGTCCTGACTGCCTTGATCTCACCCCGACGAATTAAATAACCCAAATAGTCTTGGGTATAGCCAGAAATTTTAGCTGCCTGATTGAGGGAAATCATATTTTTTGTAAGCTTTGGCATTTTGCTTTATTTATCAATGTATCTCGGATTAACGAAATGAATTGTTTTTTTATATCGGATAGTGGTGGTTTCCAAAATACTCCTTATATTATAACAAAAAAAGTTAGTTATTCAATAAAAATCCACATAGTTATCCACAACTTTCGTAATCCACTACTTATTCAACAGTTTGTCTATCCGAGATGGTAAAAAAACTCTTGTAAATAAGGCTAAAATAAAAAACATCCATAATGGATGTTTTTTATTAAAAACTGGGGAAAATTGCTTTTTATTCTAAGTTTTGCTCTTTTTTGTCTTTTTCTCTCTTTTTTATCTTTTTGTATATTTTTCTGATTAAAAGAATTATTATCAAAATAATTAAAATTAAGAAGATGGTGACCGTGCAAGTGCGAGGGATAAAGTATGAATAATCGCGACTGAAGACAGAATCTCCCCCAATAGCCTCAAAAAATCCACGATGAATTAATTCAAATTGCCCGTCATATTGGCGAAAAACAGAAACTGAATAGAGTCCGTTTATTATCAATTCAGGAATAATCACCTCGCGTGTCCCCTCTTGGTCTTTTACATCAACAAAAAAATATCGCCCCTTGACACGATCATAACGGTCACGAATCTCTATCCAAATATCAAAAGATTTTTTGCTAGAAACAAAATTAGCGTCAACTTCAATTTTTTCTTTGGCGGAGACTTCAATCGTTTCGTCTAATTCAAAATTTTCAATAAAGGTGCTCTGGGTGACAGAATAATAAATCGGCTGAAGCGGAATTATAAATGATGGTTCTTTTTCTTTGTCTGGTTTAACTTGGCCTGTCTCATCTAAAATATATAAAGCGTTAGCCATTGAGCCACTAGAAAAATTTCCACTCTTGTCTCTAGCAAAGAGCGTGTAGAAATAACGATTACCACTTTCTACATCAAGGTCATAAAAATATTGTCCGCTCCCTTCATAGACAAGTTTACCTAAGTAGGGATTACTAATATACTGATCAGTGCTTCTAACAATTCTGACATAATCAAAATCTAGATCTTTCGGATTTGTCCACTCCACGGTAATTTTAGATGGTGAGGGAGTTGCGGTGACATTTGTCGGATTAGCTGGTGGGGTTACATCTGGTGGTATTAAGGTTTTAAAATATTTAGTTCCGGAAGAAACAATTTGGGCTAAGTGAGTTTGAGCTTCAATTTTAAAATAGTAAATTGTGCCACTTTTCAAATTAATTAATTCTACTCGGTGGTCATTAACAAAGTGAACATTTTTTAAGATACCATCTCTAAACTCTACATCCTCTCCCCAGCTTAAGTTGTAGATAGTTGGAACAGAGCTTGTCCAAGTTATGATAGCACTAGTATAGCTTGGAACAACTTTAATGTTCATAAAGATTTCATCTAGAGATACGGGGCGAACGCTACCTGTCTTCCCTCCTTCTTCGGGCTTGCAATCGTTTGGACAATTTAAAAAATTTTCAAGAGGTGGTTCACAGATGCCATTATTGTTACAGCCAACAATTTCTAGAGAAACATTCATTCCATCATCACCTTCTATGGCAAAAGAAGCTAGCGGAAAAACAAGCCAAGTAAGCAAAAAAGGTATTAAAATAAGGGGTTTTTTAATCATAGAGAGATGGCCGTTACCTCAATAACTACTTGATATTCTCCAGCAGTTTGGATATGGCCCTCTCCTGTTTCAGCTCTAAAACGAGCCGTTGTTGTGCTTCCAGATGGATGGTTCGGTGCTGAGGATACAGCAATAATTTTAGGGGTGATAGACAAACCATCCCAGCATTTACCTGTCGTCTCGTTGGTGCCAGTTCCACAAACAAAATCTTGGTCGCGATATAGTGGGGCAACATCAGAACCCTCAGGAGTAAATCCAAAGTAAGAAGTATCTGTCGGACTAATAAAATTATAATCGGGAACAGCCGTAGCTGGAGCATAATCATCAAAAGAATCGTAGGCTGATTGTAAGGCGGGCGAAGTAGTTGCATTTATAGAAAGTTCATAACCAGAGGGGCTGTCTGTCTTAACGAGCCAAGACAAGGTTCCTTCACTAGCCTGAGCGCTTAACCCTCCAATTGAAGACAAGGTTAAATCATCAGGGCTTGAAATTGATAAATAATTACTTTGCATCTGCCAATAGCCAGCGTGTAAAATATAATTATCACTACTAGAATCCCCTGTGCCAATCTCTCCCAATGTATCACCTAAATTATACGAGGGACTACTAGAATCCTCTCCGCCTAAATTAACAGAATCACTTTGAATTTTATAGCTAGAGCTACCCATAACTTCAGCCAAGGCTAAATTAAGAGGCAATGGAGCAATTAAAGCAAGAGCCAAAGTCAAGCTCAATATTCTTTTTTTAAAAGATATTAAGTTCATAATTTATTTTTTCTTCTTAATCTCAAATCGCGTCAAGATGTAATAAACCAATGAAATAAGGAGTATTAGACCAACAAAGACCGGAACAACTATCTTCCAAGGCAAGACCCAAAAGACTATTTCAGATTCTTCATATTCATTGCCATAGCCTTTATATAAAGACAATTCGGCCTTATAGCGTCCAAATAAAAAGTTGGCGTCTTGCCAAAAAACTTCACGATAACGAATAGAATCAGGTAAAACAAAATAGGCATCAACGGCTATTTGGTCAACCGTTCGGCCAATTAAATTATTGATTGAAATTTTTCCGTAAGGGACAAGGTGGACATTACCAGTGTTCTCGTAGGCAATTTCAAAACTTTCTGGGGCGCTACTGTAAAATTTTTGCAACGGGCCGGCAATTTTAAAATCTTCTAGTCGTCCTTCTTCTTTACCTTGTCCGTTTATCTTAACTAAAAAAAGTGATCCAATTCTTGATATGATTTTTGTTTTACCTTGAGCTCCGCTAACTTCTTCTCCGTTCTCATCAAAATCAGACTCGCTAGAAACAATCAGCGCACCGTAATAACCTCTCGGCTCTGCGTCTACCGGCACAGAAACTTTAACTGGAATAATTATTCTTTCACCTAAGTCTAATTGAAACTCATAAATTTCTGGTTCAATAAAATCTCGCAAGGAGTATGGACCATCTGAGTCACCCATTAAAATAACTGGCTGGCTTGGGTCGGTCGTTCCGACTAAGTCTTCTGTTGAAAGTCTAAAGCTAACTCGCCTGTTTATTCTATTGGTGATGATAATATTTTTAACTACGGACTCACCTTTGTTTAAAAAAATCTCGGTCTTGCCGGGTTCAACCACAAAATCATTTTGGGGCTCTAGGTCTAATTGAGTTTTTTGATAAGCTAAAGAAAAACATGGTAAGATTAAAAAACCAAGTAAAATAAGGATAAAATAGCTTTTTGTTTTATTTATTTTGAAATTTCTCATGACTTAAGATTGGCTAAAGAGTAACGGCCGTGGCGGTAATGGTAGCAGTATAAACCCCAGATGGAGCATAAACATCTTTCTGTTCAGCGGCGAAACAAATATTCGTCTCAACTCCAACATTAGGGGTAACAGAACTTCTAGTGGCAATTGTTTTGTCGGTTGTTTTAAATCCTAAATAATTTAAATCGTTAGTTGAAATTGTTGAACTGGTTCCACAATCTACTCCCACCCCCCAAGTAGTATCTTCTACATCATCTCCATAGGCCGAAAAACCAAATTCATAATCTCCTGAAGCCACGGACCAAGTTTCTGGAACACCAGAAGATGTTTCTGAATAATCAGCAAAACTATTAACCGTGTTTGAGTGAACCATTGCGGGACTAGAACTTGCTTTGACATTTAAATTGTATCCGGCAACATTGTTGGTCTTGACCGTCCAAGAAGTTTGCCCGATAGATGTGTCAGAAGCGATACCTAGTGTAGGTAACATCGTAACGTCATCTTCTTTTGATATTGTGATTCCCGTTTCAACATTCAAAGTAACAATGACTTCGTCATCATCTTGTATGGCAAAGGTTGGTTCTGCCCAAAGATAAACTTGAGTAAGTAGGGCGAGAGAACAAACAAGCAAGATGGATTTTTTTAATATTTTTATTTTCATTAGTTTAATAATTTATTCTTTCAATGTCCTTATTATCTCTTAATAAAATCCTTATTGCAACAGTGTTTTTTTCATTTCTCTGGAAAAGTATGTGGATAAAAAGTGGACAAGAATAGCTATAAAACTAAACAAAAAAACACTTCTTTGAAAAGAAATGTCTTTTGTTTTTTGAAAAAATTTTATAAAAAAGTTTGAATAATTTTTTTTGTTTCTGCGGGGCCTGAAACTTTTTGACAATCAAATCCTTCTAAAAGAGGGGAATAATCATTGCCTCCAGGAAAAATTGCATCGCCAATGAAAAACAAATCTTCTTTTTTCATTTTTTCTTTTTCTAAAAATTTTTTCAATCCTTCTGCCTTGTCAAAACCCTTTGGTAAAACATCTATTGAGGTTGCTCCACCGATAGAAAAACTAACTTCGGGTAATTTACTCTCTAGTATTTTTTTAATAGCTTGTCTTTTTTCTTGGTCTTTATCCCATTTTATCTTTTCTTCTATTGGAGCGTTTTGGCCGAGGGCAGAAAGTGTTATTTGCGTTCCCCTATCTTCTAAGACTTGATCGCCTTCTTTATATGGCTTAATGCCGTAAGAATTATTTTCAATAAAATCTTTTATGGTTGAAAAAATTTTTTCTTTGATCTCTTTTGGCATCTCTTCTTTATTTGTTATTTGCCAATCTTTTTTTTGAACATCAAACTGATAACACAAGCTACCACTTGTGGGGAGTAAAATTAGATTAGAATATAAATCTTTTTCATCTTCTGTTATCTCTAAATAAGGCAAGAATTGCTTTTCAAACTGACTAAAAGACCCCCCAGAAATAATGATAACTTTTTTGTGTTTTAATAACTCTTTGAGAAGCACAGCCATCTCTTTATCAAGAGGCTGTTTACTTTCAGCCAGTGTGCCATCTAAATCAAAAGCAATTATTTTTTTATCTTTTATATTAGTCATTTCTTTTTTTTAAAAGCTTCCAAAATAGATAAGACAAAAACAGGAAAGAGAAGAATAGAAAGGTGTAAAGATACACATGAGCTTCCGTCTGGCTAATCACTCCCCAAATGTGACCAATTAAAGATTGATGATTAGTAAAAATGTCCCAGCTATTAAAACGAGCAAAGCGACCAAGATACATTCCAAAGCTAATTAATAAAATTATGAAAGTTGTCATTAAAAATGTTTTTCCTTTGGAGAATTTTTCTAGAATTATTTTTTCAATATGCTCCAATGACAGACAAAAGATCACTAGACCAAGCAAGGCAGTATCAAAAAGTAAAAAAGTATCAAACAAAACTGGCACAGCCTTAATCTCGCCTAAGTGGATAATATCAGTCACTAAATAAGGAGCATTGGGAATAAAAAGAAGCCACAAAATTAATCCAGCAATGAAAATTATTTTATTGATAATTCCCTTTTTGGGTTGAAATAAAATAATCAAGCTAAGAACAAGTGGAATAAAGGCAAGTATTATATTCCACAAAAGATAATTAAAGGACTCTGTCTTCCATAAAAAGAAACGCAAGGCAATAAGAACAATAGATAAAATTACTAGCGGAAAAAGAAAACTTGGAATATGTTTTTTGAAGACTGGTGCCCAGTTGTTATTTTTATTTTCTTCCATCTTTTGATTATATCATTTTTAGAGTTATCGGCTTGGGGATAAAAAAGGGGGGCGGGCGAAAGCCCGCCCCCCTTTTTTTACAAACTTTTGGGAGACATATGAGATTTGCACTCATGATAGCTCTTCCACAGAGAGCTGTGTTACTCCTACACTAATGTCTCCATAATGTCCTTATTTTATAACACAAAAAAGCAATCAAAACAAGTTTAATTTTTGTTTGGTTGAAAATTAGTCCACAGGGCAAACTGGGCCGTCAGGTTTTTTACCTAATTCTAGCTTGTTACCAATACTATCAACACAATAATAACGAGTCATGATAATCTCTGCTCCATCTTCTAATTTTTGGTAACTCTCTGAAATTGGAACAGCCATAGACCAGTCACTTGAGGAAGAATAACAATAACCCTTATTATTAGTCTCGGACATAACTTCGTTTAATAGTTCTGAAATTAAACCAATCTCTTGACTTGCACTTTTGGGGTGTCCGGTGGGTGAAAAGAGAGAGCCTGAAACAGGGTTCATACAGCTACCCTCTGTGTTTGATTTATATCCATAATTTTTAATTTTTGTCTTAAGAGCAGAAGCTAAGTCAACAAAATAATTAAGCTCTTTCTTAATATTTTCTTTTTTCATTTCTTCTAAGTAATCTAGGAAGAGGACGAAATCGTCTGGCATAACAATATTATTAATAATATCAAAATCATGGTAAGTAGTTTTCCAAGAAACAGAAACAGTGTTATCGCCAATACTTTTATCATCAAGACCTAATATCTTAGATAGCGGGACATTGGCTATAATGTTGTATTGATAGATATTATTATCTCCCTTACCAACCCAAACATCAAAACTAGCAATATTCAAAGAACCTAGAATCTGATTGATTCTTTCTTCTTCCTCTTCGGTTAAATTTTCAGAAACACCACGAGTTATTGTCATCAATAAATTTTTAACTAGAGACCGGTCGGTCGTAATAGAATAGCGATAAGTATCAATCCCTTTAATATTTTCCTCCCCTTTTTCAATAACATCTATATTGCTAATTAAATCGTTGTAAACCATTAGGATATTATTATCTATAAAAGAAGGAATAGACTTGGATAATATTTTATATAAATTAAGTTTTCTAGCTATGCCCTCTAAATCAGGAGCAAAAATAGAATAAAAAGAATTTAGTTCTTCTTGATTAACTTTAATGATTGAAGGTTTGAGGATAAAATCTTTAACAACATCTTCTATGTTATTAGGTATTGTGATGTAGAGATTGGAACCATCATCTTTTATGTCAGTTGTAATATATTTATCTAAAACAGTCCCCTTTATGGTAACAAAACTATCAGACTTAAATGCTCCATTTTCTTTATTGATTGACCCGATTGAGTTAATGCTAATAGAATCTTTTTCCGGAGAAATAATTGCCTCCCCTGATAATAATCCGCGAGAAATATTTTCTAGCGAGGGTGAAATAATTTCAATGTTTGTCTCTGTCTTATATGATTTTAGAGAAGATAAAATGTTTGAATAATTTAGGAGTAATTCTTTGGGGCTTTTTTTAATAAAAGATATGCCTAGGCTGTCCAAGCTTATGTTGTCTAATACTCCTTTTGAATAAGCAAAATAACCACCCCCACCAATGAGAATAATAAATAAAATTATCAATAATATTTTAAGACCACCTTTTTTCTTTTTCTTATCTGGAGTATTAGTGTTTTTATTTTTATCCTGATTAGCTTTTGCAATATCTCCTTGCAATGAAGAGATCATGGCAACTTTAGATATGTTGTCTAGGGTTGCGTTTTTAGCTGGCTCTTTGGTGTCTAATTTTTCTTGGTTTACATTTTGGGTCGCTGGACCAACAGAATCTACTACTTTTTTAGGAATAAAATTTGGCCCTATTTCTTGTTTGTGTAAAAAGCCAGGCTTTGCGTCTTTGGGGTCTATGTAAATATTTTTAGGGTCAATTTCTGATTGAGGTTTTGTGTCATTCCCCATTATCCCTTGTCTTGCTTTTTCGGTCTGTGATTCTTGAAACCTCTTAATTTCGTCCATTCTATTTGGGGAAGCTGGAGGAGTGACGGTATCTTTTTGGGGATAGAAACTACTTCTTTGGTCTATTTTTGTTGGGATGCTCATTGGCGTCCAAACTTTCTGCTGTGCTTCTTTTTTAATTGTTTCTATTGCTGGCTCCATTTTTTCTGGCTCTTGTTTTGGAATATTGGCTAAAGGAACACTAATCCTTGAAACCTTAGGGGTAATTTGCTCCTCTTTAATTTGATTAGTTTCAATAACCTTAGGCTTTTCCTCGGATCCAAGCTGACCGTCATCAAAAACAATAGGGGCTCGCTCTTCTTTTAGGGTATCGCTAATGATTTCCTTGGTCTCTTTTGATATTTGATCTGTTTCTTTTTGCTCAATTACCTCCTTGTTTTCAGTTGGAATTATTTTTTCTTCCTGTTTTATCTCTTTTGGGTTTTGTTCTTCTTTCGCTTGTCTTAAACTACTTTCTAATTCTTTGAAAAGTTTTATTTCGTCTTCGGCTTTAGTGTCTTCTTTATTGCTTGGTTTTAAGAATTCAGATATCTCTTGCTGAGCTGATTTTTCTGGTTCAGCTGATTTTTCTTCGGTTAGTGGTGTTTGTTTTATTTCGTTATTTGTCTCTTTTTGTCCAGCATCTATTTTATTCCCATTAATATCAAAAAATTCAACTCCAGGAATATCTAGAGAATAAGGATTGGGAGAAGAAACTTTCTTGTTTTCTTCGGCTGTAGTTTCTTTCGGTTTTATTGCGTTG
>Ga0209606_1005500_pt1 | contig 10940 bp, 7 predicted proteins | sample AD_UKC057_MetaG_FD_184412 | JGI IMG/M metagenome (GOLD analysis project Ga0209606, IMG submission 184412) | Active sludge microbial communities of municipal wastewater-treating anaerobic digesters from USA - AD_UKC057_MetaG (SPAdes) (version 2) | ecosystem: Engineered > Bioreactor > Anaerobic >...
CTCAGATCCAGGGCACAGGCGAAAAATTTCCTCAGGTCAGAAAGTGGGATGTGGCCGAAGGCATTTATTTCGATGAAACTCAGGTGGCGGCGGCAGCCAAAGTCTGCGTTCTGGGCAGCCTGGTCAAACAGAACCTGTTTGAAGATGAAGATCCAATTGGCAAAACAATCAGAATAAATAAAATTCCTTTTAAGGTTATTGGCGTACTGGAAAGCAAAGGAGAGCAGGGCGGCTTTTTTAACCGGGACGATATGATTGCCGCACCTTATACTACTGTCATGAAACGATTGAGAGGTGTTGACTATATCAGCTCTATCGATGTTGAGGCCATTTCCTCCGACATGACCGCCGAAGCTCAGCGGCAAATAGAAGAGCTGATGCGGGAACGGCATAGAATCGCTCCCGGGGCTGATGATGATTTCCAGGTTCGCAATATGACTGATGTGGCGGAGAGCGCGGCTCAGTCCGGTCAGATTATGACCATTCTGCTGGGATCAATCGCCGGTATTTCTCTCATTGTTGGTGGCATTGGCATTATGAATATTATGCTGGTTTCTGTCACCGAAAGAATCCGGGAAATTGGTATCCGCCTGGCGGTTGGAGCCCGGGAAAAAGATATATTACTGCAGTTTCTGATTGAAGCAATTGTCCTGAGTGTCGGAGGTGGCTTAATCGGCATAATGATCGGCATCGGTGTCTCCAGGTTGATGAAATATGTCCCAACTTTCGAAGGGATTACTACAGTTGTGACTCCAGGCTCTATCCTTCTGGCCTTCTTGTTTTCGGCTTCAGTCGGTATCTTTTTTGGCTATTACCCGGCCAGGAAAGCCAGCCGGCTTGACCCAATTGAAGCACTTCGTTATGAATGAGTCGGGGTGCTATCTCGAATTAGACCGGGACGATGTTTAACCAAAAAGTGGAGGATTATAAATGAAGAAAGTGATTAGAATGGTTGGCGTACTTTTAGGGTTGCTCCTGGCTGGCACCTGGTTAATTCAGGCCCAGGAAGAACAGCCTTTAAAGCTAACGCTTGAAGATTGTATTCTGCGCACGATTCAAAATAATCTCGGAGTATCCGTCCAGAAACTTAATCCGGAAATTTCAGCGGCAGCGCTGTCCAAATCAAAAGAAAAATTTTATCCAACGATGCAGTTCGGCTATACACGAAGAAGTAACGTAAATCCCTCTTATTCAGGACTGGAAGCAGTGGAAAGCTATGAGACTGACTACAACGATGTCAATGGTCAGATTTCTCAGTTTATTCCTTTTGGCGGGACGTTGAATGTCAGTCTTGATACTTATAAAAGTTCTACCACCCAGAATTATCAGACCTGGAATCCTCGCTATTACAGCACACTGCGCTTCGACTTCAGTCAGCCCTTGCTGCAGAACTTTGGCCTGGATATAAGCAGGAAAGAAATTATCATTGCCAAGAAAGGGCTTGAATCATCCCTGGCCCAGACTGAACTGGCCATGATGAATACTATCTATTCAGCCGAACAAGCCTATTGGAATCTGGTCTATGCTATTGAAGATTTAAAGGTCAAACAGGAATCGCTGAAGTTAGCCCGTGAACTTCTGGTCAAAAATCAGCGGTCGGTGGAAATCGGGACGCTGGCTCCGATAGATGTCCTGAGTGCCCAGTCGGAAGTTGCCACCAGGGAAGCCGATATTATCAGGGCTGAGGTCACCGTTAAAAATGCCGAGGACCAGCTCTGGATCCTGATGAATATGCCGGAAGATGAAAAAAAGCAATATACCTCCATTATGCCAGTCGATCTCCCTAAATTTGAACAAAAAGTCATGTCTTTAGAGGAGGCCGAATCAGTTGCTCTGGTCAATCGTCCTGATCTGAGGAACCTCCGGGTTAGCGCTGATACCCAGCTGTTCAATTTGAAGGTTGCTAAAAACCAGTTACTGCCTGCCTTAAACCTGGTTGCTTCTTATTATAGTCCCGGTCTTTCCGGTAACAGGCTGATTTATCAGGACAATAATCCCTTGACCGGGGTAATAGTTGATGTGATCCCGGGTCCCAGAAGCCAGTCTTTAAAAGACGCTTTTAAATTTAAGTATGAAAACTGGTCAGTAGGATTGACTTTGAATATCCCACTTGGAAATGCTATTTCCCGGGCCAGCGTGGCCCAGGCCCGTTTGAACCTGCAGCAGGCCGAGCTCAATTTGAAACAGCAGGAACAGCAGGCCAGGTTAGAGGTGAAAACTGCCTTGAGAACAGTGGAAGCTAATCTCCACGGAGTAGAGGCTTACAAGGCAGCCCGGGTACTTCAGGAACAAAAACTGGCAGCTGAGGAAGAGAAACTTAGAGTCGGACAGAGTACCAATTATACGGTTCTCCAGTACCAACGGGATCTGGCTGCTGCTCAGAGCGCGGAACTAAAAGCCATCATTGATTATAATGTTTCCGTGGCCAACCTGGAGAAAGTTCTTGGATTAAGCCTGAAGAACCGCAATATTCAACTGATGGAAATGGCAGGTTCTGACTGAGAAAACTCTGCCTGTAAATTCTCTGACTAAAAGCCGGCCGGATCAGAATTATTGATCCGGCTGGCTTTTTTTTGTGGTCTTTTTCTTCATCAGCCATTGATAAAAAACTGGCAGGACTAATAAAGTGAGGATGGTGGACGTGACCAGCCCGCCAATGACGACAACGGCCAGTGGGCGCTGAACTTCAGCTCCGGGCCCTTGAGCAAAAAGAAGTGGGAACAGGCCCAGCAGGGTGGTGATTGCCGTCATCAAAACTGGCCTTAATCTTCTCTGCCCACCCAGAATGATAGCTGTCTGAAGAGGCTGGCCCTCAGCCAGCAATTGCTGAAAATAACTGATAAGAACCACTCCGTTTAAAACGGCTATTCCCATTAAAGCTATGAAGCCAACTGAGGCCGGGACCGACAGATATAAACCTGAGATCCAGAGAGAAAAAACTCCGCCGATCAGGGCAAAAGGCAGGTTGAGTAATACCAGTCCAGCCAGTTTAAAAGAGTCAAAGGTGGAAAAGAGCAAAAAGAAAATCAGGCCAATGGTCAGGGGGACAATGACGGCCAGCCGCCTCATGGCCCTCTGCTGATTTTCAAACTGGCCGCCCCATTCCAGCCGATAGCCAGCCGGCAGGCTGACCTGTTCTTTTATTTTCTGCTGAGCCTCAGCCACAAAACCACCGAGATCCCGGTTGGAGACGTTAACCTCTATTCCAATTCGTCTGAAACCGGCTTCCCGGCTGATCTGGGCGGGACCTTCTTCGAGGTCAATTCTGGCTAATTGACCTAGAGGGAGTCGGTAGCCGGCCGGGGTGTCGATCAGAAGTTCTTTCAAATTATCAATGGAATTTCTTTTGTCTTCAGGGTAGCGGACAACGAGGTCAAACATTCTTTCCCCTTCATACATCGTCGTGACGGCCTTTCCACCGATGGCGGTCTCTACCAGACCAAGGACATCTGCTGCCCTCAAACCAAATTTCTTTAAACTGCCTCTGTCAAGTTCTATTATTATATAAGGCTGACCGGATATTCTTTCTACTACCAGGTCGGTAGCACCAGGCAGCTGACTCACGATTCTGGAGATTTCCTCCGCCTTGTTTTTTAATATTTCCAGATCATCGCCAAAAAGCTTGATGATCAACTGGGCCCTGGTACCGGCCACCAGCTCATCTATCCGGCAGGCAATAGGCTGGCTGAAAGAAAACGAAATACCAGGGATATCATAAATGGCCTGCCGCATTTTATCAGTTAATTCTTCCCGCGTTCTGGCTGAGACCCATTCTGATCTTGACCGAAGAGAGCCAACAAAACCGGTCTTCTCCACTCCCCTGGCCTCCAGGGCAAGGCCAGTCTGGCCGGTTCTGGAGACAATCGTCTCCAGCTCAGGAAAATTTTTTAACCTTCTTTCTATCTCCCTGGTGGTGGACATCGCCTGATTCAGCGAGACTCCCGGTAGCATCTGAAAATCCATGTCAAAGGCCCCCTCATCCATAATCGGAATAAATTCCCGCCCGAGATGCGGGGCAAGATAAATAGCGGCGGACAGAAGACCAATCATGATCACAACCACCAGCAATCCGTGTTGAAGAGTAAACTGGAGTATAAGAGAATAGAATTTATTTAACCTGACCATCAAGCCATTCTCTTTCTCCAAACGTGGTTTGAGGAGAAGATAAGAAAGGCCAGGCGTGATAACCAGAGAGATAGCCAAGGAGCACAAAATGGCGATCGATAGAGACAGAGCCAGAGGAGAAAACATCTTCCCTTCCAGACCTTGCAGGCTTAACAGGGGAAGAAAGGTTAGAGCGATGATCAGTTCGCCAAAAATACTCGGTTTTCTAACCTCGGCGATCGCCTGGAAAAATATTGACTCATCTTTTACTCCAGTCTCAGCCAGATACCGCTGGGTATTTTCTACCTGAATGATAGAGGCATCTATAATCATGCCAATTGATATGGCTAATCCTCCCAGTGTCATCAAGTTGGCAGTCAGCCCGACCTCTTTCATGACAATAAAGGTCAGCAGAATAGTGAGAGGCAAGGATAGGACAACGACCAGGGAGCTTCTAAAACTGCGAAGGAATATGAATAACACTATGATAACGAATAAAGCACCTAAAAGCAGAGCTTCGACAATAGTCCGGATGCTGGCGGTGACAATTTCGGTCCTTTTATAAAATGGAACAATTTTCAGGCCGGAGGGCAGCAGCTGGCTGTCATTAATTTCTGCCACCTTTTTCTCAATTCTGCGGGCTACTTCCCGGCTGTTTTCACCGGCCAGCATAAGGACAATCCCACCGACCGCTTCGGCCTCGCCGTTTTTTATCGCGCCACCCTGACGAATAGCTTGCCCTTCCTCGACGAGCGCTACGTCTCTCAGCGTCACTGGAGCCCCATGGTCAGTTTTGAGACTGGTTTCATTAATATCTTCCAGATTTCGGAAAAGGCCGACGCCACGAACGATGAATTGTTGCTCTCCCTTTTCTACAATGTTCCCGCCAGCATTCAAATTGTTGCTTTGAATAGCTTCCACGATGTCTTGAAGAGTCAGATTGTATCGGAGAAGTTGTTCTGGCTGGACTTTGATCAGGTATTGTTTGATATAACCACCGAAGGAATTAACATCACTTACCCCCGGAAGACTTTTGAAAAAAGGGGCAACCACCCAGTCCTGTATGGTTCTTAAGTCAGTCAAATATCTGACCTGTTCTTTTTCCTCAGCTGGTAACTTTCCCTCAAGTGTATATTGATAAATTTCACCCATCGGGGTGGCAATTGGTCCCAGAGTGATTTCTACCTGCTCAGGCACTTTTTCTTTAGCCTCAGTCAATCTTTCAAAGGCCTGTTGCCGGGCAAAATAAAGGTCAGTCTTATCTTCAAAGACAGCTGTTACCACCGATAATCCCGCTCTGGAGATTGAGCGTAGTTGCGTTAATCTGGGCAGCCCGCGCAGGGTCGTCTCGAGGGGGAAGGTAACAAATTTTTCTACTTCATAAGGTGAATAGCCGGGTGCTGAAGCCAGAATCTCGACCTGAACGCTGGTTACATCCGGAAAAGCATCAACCGGAATGGTCAAAAAAGAATAGATGCCTGCTGCCATAACAAGAATAATGATAATGATGACCAGCAGTCGTTCCCTTAATGAAAATCTTATCAACTTATCAATCATGTTATCTGTCACTCCTCACCAAAACTTCCTTTAAGCAGCTCTGACTTCAGGAGGAATGCTCCCCGGCTGACATAGCGTTCACCCTCCGCCAGGCCGCTTAGAACCGGTCTCCAGCCCTTGATCCCGTTGCCGGTTTCTATTTTCCTGACAGTAAAAATTCCTTGATTTTCCGGGACAAAGACTATCGTTTGGCCCGAAATGGTCTGGACTGCCTCCTCCGGAACAGCCAGTGATTCAATATCGGGAAGAAGAACAGTTACCTCAGCAAACATGCCTGGCCGGAGTTCGTTCTGCTCGTTGTTAACTTCTATTCTGGCTCGAACTGTTCTGGTTGAGGTCTCGAGGACAGGGGAAATATAGGTAATCTGACCCTGGTAAATATGGCCGGGAAAAGCAACGACTCTGACCACTGCGGTTTGGCCCGGGGAGATAAGGCTCAAATCTTTTTCCTGGATTCTGGCCTCGACCCAGAGCTTATCCAGGCTGGCTATTTCCATCAGCACACTGCCTGCTTCTACCATCTCTCCCCTGAGTATGTCAGACTTAATTACCTGACCGGATAAAGGCGAAGTGACCGGGAACAGCAGGTCTTCCCCCTGAGCAGCACTGCCGGTATCAATTTCATCTGCGCTGAGTCCCATTAAGGCCAGCTTTTTTCGAGCAGAACTGACCAGGGCACTGGCTGCTTCTCTCTCTTGTGAGTTTAACCTGACCAGTTTTTCATACCTTTCCTGGGCCAGTTTTAGCTCAGAAACCGCTTCGATAAATGGCAGGCTGAAAAGTCTCAACACTGTTTGCCCCTTTTTGACCGCGTAACCTTCATAGACGAGAAGCTCTTCCACCCGGCCGGCTATCCTGGCCGTCAAGCGGACATAAGTCTGAGGATTAAACTGGATTTCACCCGGGACAGGAAGTTCCTGTTTGATTTTGACTGGCTTGAGCTCAGTTACCTCCAGGCCAAAAGTTTTGATGGCTTCGGCCGACAGCTCTACCTGATTTTCTTCGAGAGTCTGCTGCTTTCTCTCCGCATCTGGTTCTGCTCTGTCCTGGGCTGGGCCCGAGCAGGCAGCAGAAATCGCCAGGAGGCAGGCCAGAAGCAAAAGATATAAATTAGTAACGATTCTTGTCTGGGTTATCATTTTTTCCTCTGATTTTTTTGAAACTGGATAATTGGCGTTATTCATAATCTTCTCCGGCCGAGTAGAAATCGGCCAGGGCACACAAATAAAAATAGATAGCCTGCTGATATTCAAAATTCATCTGCCGGGTGGCCTGGAACAGGTCCAGTAAATGGAGCGAATCCAACTGTCCGAGCCGGTAAGCGTTCAGTGCTTTTTCAAGTTCTGCCTTCGAGTCTTCAAGCAGGCTGTCTTCAAAGATTTTGACCCGCTGGCCGGCCTGATCAAGCGCAGCCAAGGCCAGCCTTTTCTGACTGTCAAAAAATCTATCAACTGCCTCCAGGCTGATCAGCGCTCTTTGCTGTTCGGATTCGGCCAGGAGTTTTTCTCCTTTTAAACTTTTTCTGGAAAAAAGCGGCCAGTTGACTCCCAGGCTGAAACCAACAGCACCCCAGCGGCGGCTGGGAGCAAAGAAGCTCAGGGAAAAATCTGGCCATCTGTTCTTCCGGGCAAGTTTGACAAGTAAATCAGACCGCCCCTTTTTTAAACCGGCCAGTTTAAGGGTGGGACTGGCAGCTCTGGCCCTGGCCAGCAAGGCCTCTGGTCTGTCAGGTAGTTCCTGGTAGGTCAGGGTTGAGGTCAGGTTGATAGTCGTTTCCTCCTCAAACCCGAGCAGCAATTTCAAGCGAGAAAAATCTGCTGCCAGTTCCTGCCTGGCCGAATAGAGATCATTCTGGCCGCGGACCAATTCCATTTTCAGACGCAGGACTTCGCTGTAGGGTACGGTTCCCAGAGAATAGCGAGAAAGAGCATGGTGCTGAATATCTTTTAAGGTTTCGAGGTTCTGGCCCAGAAAGTCAACTGCCTGCTGACTCAGAAGGCATCTTAGATAAGCTTTTTTGACCTGAGCAGCCAGCAATATTTTTCCCTTTTCAAGTTGCAGGCTGGCTTCCTGCTCATAGGTTTCTCCTAGACTCGATTTCAGACCAAGCTCGCCAGGAAAGGGCAGGGGTTGGGTTAGTCCGAGGCTGTACTCGGGATCGTTTTGCCTGGCTTTTTCACTGAGGCCAAGACCTTCTACAGATAACCCGGCCTCAGCCGCTGGCAGGGCTGAATCGATCAGAGTGGTTGCTCTGGCTCTCTGTATTTCCTGTTCTAAAAGTCTCAGTCCGGGCTGACGCTCGAAAGCCACAGCTACTGCTTCCTCCAGGCTCAGATTGACTGATTTAACGGGGGACGCCTGGGGTGAGGACAACAGCATGGATAAAAACACAATTAAAATTGACATGGACACCTCCACCGGCAAATTATTGAAGGAGAAAAATAAAAAGGGGGGGTTAATCCGGTGGATGGAAAATGACGGGAGAAAAGCCTGAGGGCAGGAGAGCACTTTGTTCCAGGTAGATGACCTGGGGTTCACCGCCAGCGGGCTGAATTAAATCAAGCCAGCTAAAATCGGGATGTCCAAAGGCGTGATGGATGGGGCTTAATAAATGATGGAACTCTTCATGACAGAAAAAATCATGGACAACAACATGACTTAGCGCAAAAGTAGCCAGAACCATAAAGAAGACAAAAACCCAGGTTCTTCGCTTAGCTTGCATTACTGGAGATTTTAAACTTTCACTTTCATTCTGTCAAAAATATTATACAGGCTTAAAATTCGGCTGTGGCTCCTGCTAAATTTTTTATTGCAAATTGATTTTTATCATGTTAGCATTTTAGTAATAAAATCGCTTACCACTTTTAAGTGAGGGATTCATGCAAAGAAGACTTATGCGGCCTAATCTTTCTGAAGTGAAGGAAAAAATGAGCAGGGAGGCCAAGGAAACAGAGGCAGCTAAAAAGAAAGCGCCTCCGCCGACTGATACCCACGCTGAGAATTACTATTTTCTGAAACAGATGAACAAAAAAACACTGATGGCGGTAGTGCTGGCTGATGGCGAACAGGTAGAAGGCTATATAGAGTGGTATGACCGGAATTGTTTCAAGCTAAACCGCCGGGAATCTCCCAATCTTCTTATTTATAAACGTCAGGTAAAATACCTTTACAAGCTGGAGACGGAGACAGAAACAGAATCTGAAAAAGGGGCCAAAGACAAATCTGATAGTGTGGATAACAGAAAGAGTAAATGACTTCATGTAAAATTGGCCTGACCCTGGGAGATCCCGGAGGCATCGGGCCAGAGTTAATCCTTAGACTCTTCTCCAAACCGGAGGAGCTACCGCCGGCTGAATTTATCATCTTCGGCCAGCAGTCGATTCTTGACTTCTGGGTGGAAAAGCTCAACTTGAAGCCGCGGCGGCCAGATTGGCTGGCCGCGGGGCAGGTCGTTTCTTTAAGAGAAACAGGCCAGCTTCTCGAGACAGTGATGATTGGCGAGCCAGCAGCCGAACAGGGCCTGGTTTCCTTTTCTTTTTTTGAGGCGGCGGTTGATTCAGCCCGGCGAGGAGAAATTCAGGCTCTGGTGACCGCCCCTATCTCTAAGATTGCCTGGGTTAAGGCTGGCCTGCCCTTTAGAGGTCACACCGAGTATCTGGAGAAGCTATATCGAGAAGCCATTATGAGTTTCTGGTCAGATAGGCTGCGAGTGGCTCTTTTCACCCATCACCTTCCTCTGCGGGAAGCACTAGATAAAGTTAAAAAAGATAACCTGATTGGATTTTTTCACAATCTTGACCGAGCTCTGAAGGAAAAGGAAACAGGAATAAAAGAAATGCTGGTCTGCGGGCTCAATCCCCACGCCGGAGAAGATGGCTCAATTGGTCTGGAAGAACAGCTGGAAATAATTCCTGCCTTAGACCAGCTCAGAAAAGATGGACTGGAGGTAAAAGGACCTTTCCCACCCGACACGATTTTTCGACAGGGACTTGATCATCCAGACCGGCTGATGGTCAGTCTGTATCATGACCAGGGCTTAATTGCTTTTAAGCTTGTGGCCTTTGACCGCGGGGTCAACCTGACTCTTGGTCTGCCTTTTGTTCGCACCTCGCCTGATCACGGGACAGCCTTCGAACTGGCTGGTCGGGGACTGGCCTCGCCTGCCAGTTTCCAACAGGCTATCTGGTTAGCCTGGGAACTCGGTTGCCAGAAAAAGATAAAGAGCGGCAGCTGAGACCAGGAGCAGTCCAGAGTGATTTTATGCCATTAATGCCATCTTCTTTTTATTTCAGTCCTGATCTCTCTTTCGACATCTCTTTTCTTGATAGCCTCACGTTTTTCGTAGGTTTTCTTACCTCTGGCCAGAGCCAGTTCGACTTTGACCAGGCCACGGTCATTAAGGTAGGCCTTGGTCGGAATCAGGGTCAGTCCCTTTTCCTGTACTTTGCCAGCCAGCCTTTTTAATTCTCTTTTATGTAGAAGAAGTTTTCTCGGCCGCAAAGGCTCATGATTGAATACATTGGCAGCATGGTAGGGGCTGATATTGCAATCAAAAAGGTAAAGTTCTCCCTGGCTGAAATCAGCATAGCTTTCTTTTAGACTTATTCTCCCTTCCCGGATGGATTTAACCTCACTGCCGGTCAGGGCCAGCCCCGCTTCGAAGGTTTCCAGGATTTCATAGTCATGATAGGCAGTCTTATTGGTGGCCACTACTTTCATTAATTCCCTCATCAACAGGCGGCTGGAGTTTTTTTATTCTGACCAGTGAAATACGCCTCTTATTCATTTTAACCACGGTAAATTCAAGGTGATCAACTATAATTGAGGAATTTTCAGCTGGCAGGTGTCCGTAGTGATAAAGAAAAAAACCCGCCAGGGTAGTATAGTCTTTTCTCTCCGGGATTTTAAGATCCAGCAATTCATTTATTTCTTTGACTGAGACCAGGCCCTGCACAAGGTATTCGTTATCGCTTATTTTATGATACCAGTTCTCTGCTTTCTGGTCATATTCATCTCGGATATCACCGACTATTTCTTCCATGATATCTTCAAGTGACAATATGCCTTCGAAACTGCCAAACTCATCAACGATAAAAGCCAGATGAACAGCTCGTTCCTGCATTTGCAATAGAACCTGTTCGATACTGGCCAGTTCGGGTACAAACAGTGGTTTCCTTAAATAATTTTGAAGCTGGAATGGTTGCTGTTGATTAAGACAGGGCAGGATGTCTTTGGCGTGGAACAAACCCACCACATTATCAATAGTTTGATTATAAACC
>Ga0209606_1005502_pt1 | contig 10934 bp, 8 predicted proteins | sample AD_UKC057_MetaG_FD_184412 | JGI IMG/M metagenome (GOLD analysis project Ga0209606, IMG submission 184412) | Active sludge microbial communities of municipal wastewater-treating anaerobic digesters from USA - AD_UKC057_MetaG (SPAdes) (version 2) | ecosystem: Engineered > Bioreactor > Anaerobic >...
GAATTATCATTATTTACAAAACGCCAAAATTATGATATAATCACACAGCACAGTCCTGATAATCGCACAGGATTTTATACAAAAGGATTTAAAATGGCCAAAGATATAGTAATGACATTTAAAATTGATTCTGCTCTTAAAAAAATATTAGATAAACAACAAAATCGCTCTCTTTTCATCAGAGCGGCCATCATAAATCAGCTTGATATCGCCTGTCCTCACTGTAAAGGAACTGGAATAAATGCTATCAATCACAAGCCTACGCCAGAAACAGATACTACCGCTAACTGAGAAAATAATTCTTTCTAAACACAGAATAAAAGAGTTTAAAGATAAACTAAATAATATTTTTGTATCATTTTCTGGTGGCGTAGACTCATTAGTCCTATTACATTTAACACGCACAATCTATCCAGATACACCAGCAGTATTCTCAGATACCGGTCTGGAATTTCCAGAAGTGCGTGAATTTGTCCATTCGCATACAAACGTAATTACAATACGCCCAAAAATGTCATTTAAACAGGTAATTGAACAAGATGGATATCCTGTTATTTCAAAGGAAATCTCACAAATAATCTCTGAACTTCGTCACGGCACACCAGGTAAAACAAGAGATAAACGAAGAACACAAATACCACAATCATGCCATTATCTGTTAGCAGCACCATTTAAAATATCACACCTATGCTGCAAACATCTTAAAAAAGACCCATTTAAAATATACATAAAACAAACCAACTCATTCCCATTAATAGGAACAAGAGCAGATGAATCAAGATTAAGAGAAACAGCATATTTGAAACATGGCTGTAATAATTTTAATAAAAATCAATCTACACCACTCTCATTCTGGACTAATAAAGATATATGGGAATATATAAAATTGAATAATATCCCATATTGCAAACTATATGATCAAGGTTGGGAAAGAACAGGTTGTATGTTCTGTCTATTTGGGCAAGATGCCATCCCAAGATTTGAAAGACTAAAACAAACACACCCACAATTATATACTTACTGTATAAATCAACTAAAAATGCAACCAGTAATAGATTTTATGAAGTCGAAAGGCTTCATAATTAACCCAAAATCAAAGTACGCAGAATACCTATAAAATGTACATAAAAAAAGTGCCTTCTCCCAATAAGAGAGAAGGCACTGTCAGAAAACTGACACTGTGGTAAATTTACCACACCTTTGTGAAACCTTTCCTACAATTTCCAACAGTTGGAAATTATGTACAACATTTTTGATATTTTAAAAACAGACCCACCCTTTCTAATATTTTGGAAATGTCATAATAAAACGTACATAAAAAAAGTGCCTTTCCCCAATAAAGAGGAAAGGCACTTTCCAACCGTTGGAAAAATCACCCAAAATTTGCCAAAAATCATCAAAAAGTGGCAAATTTTTGTACCTCAAAAAATACCACTATGAAGAAAACTTGATGATCTCAATAGCTTTGTAAATCTTCAAAAGAATGTCATCACCAAGCTTGCCATCATCTTTTATCCAATTACCATAAATAAGAACAACCTCAACCTGATAACCTTCACCATACTCAACCTGCAAAAGCTCTTTCTCATCATGCCATTGAAAATTGACAACAACACCATTCATGTACGCCTGCTGAAGTAGACCATTGATGCATTTTATAACTTTACTGATCATAATTTTTTAAACTCCTATTGTGTATAATTTTGAACTTTTTAAAAACAGGGGGTGGCCTTCTGAAATTTTGGAAACATAATTCACATACATTTATGAGGCTGGTAAGATGGTGAGATGGTGGTGTAACTGGCGTGGGCTGATGGTAGGATGGTGAAGGATAACTGGTGGAGAAGTGATATTATTTTAAATGATATGAGTGGTCTGGTAGATGTAATGATAAGTGGTCGAGATGTGGTGGATAACTATTGTAGATGTGGTGGATAACTGGTAGAGTGTGCATGTATATGTGATGATCTGGGCGAAGAATAGTAAATGATCGACTGGTAAGATGCTGGTGATAGAAGATGTTATATTATTTTAAATGATAGACTGTGATATGAGTGATCTGGTAATATAAACTGATAAGATGTGTGATCTGTAATAGTAACTGGTGATGATAGATAGGTGATAACTGTGATAGATAGGTGATAACTGTGATAGATAGGTGATCTGGTAGATGTGTGATCTGGTCGAGGACGCGTAGGTTCCCTTATTAAGCAGACCCCTGCCGAAAAAAATTTTGGAAATTGTAAACCGCGCCCGGATTGGCTCCGGGCGCGGATTTCATCAGAGATTATCTTTAAGAATGTGGAATAATTCTACAATTGCTGTGGTTTTTACAGATTGCGACAATGGCATATTCAACAGCCGATTAATATCGGCTGTCACAAGCTTTATCAATTCGATATTTCGCATTAATTCCACTTCAATGTCATAAGATTTTGCGAAAAAATCCATTTTTTCCATTTTTTTTTCCATTTTTTTATCCATTTTTTTATCCTTTTTAAAACCTATTCTTTGGCCTTTATAGTAGGTTGCCGGTAGAATTCTACCGGCAACCTACGCGGTAATGTTTACAGCGGGCCTTTATTTTGCCGGTTTAAAATATTCTGCAATAATTTTTTCGGCTTCTTTTTTATCAGGCTCTGTTATTGCCTGATAGCTTTGTTTTAATACTCTATCAAAATAAGCTTCAAAATCAGATTTTAAAAGCTTTTTACCTGTAAGAATATCCGCTTCTTTGAGCAAATTCACAAATGTAATAATCATTCCTTTGTAATGCAAGTACGGGTAGGGCTTACCTTTGCTATCATTTTGTTTTTTGATATTGCTATGTGAATTGTGAAAAATTGAGACATCAATAAAGCTTTTAACAATCTCGCTGGTTACCGTGATTTTAAGAAGCTTTGCGGTATCTTCAAATACTTTGCAGGCTTCTTTGTGGGTATCGGCGAAAACAACAAAGCTTTTTAATGCTTTGAATGTTTCAAGAAGCATGACAGCTTTGTTGTCAGCTTCTTTGGTTGTTCTTACCTTTGTTGTTCTACTGCTATTCACTTTTTCCTGCAATTTTGCGCTATTCTCTTTTTCAGCAATTAGCGCTGGAATGATGTCCTTTTGAAAGCTTTCAAGAGCTGTCAGGTTTTTACCTTTGGCTTCTTTGGCTGCAATTGCAGCAAGTACGGTATTCAATTCTATAATGTTCATATCTTTGATGTTCTTCATGGTTTTATCCTTTTTTTCGCCTTTATGGCGTGTTTTAAGCATGTAAACCATGCTTTTTTTCGACCAGTACTGGTATTGAGTAGTGATAACATCTCTCTGCCATTGCAGCGGTTATTTACTCAATACCGATTTTATTTTCAAAGAACATACCCTCGCGGGTTTTGGCTCTAACCGCCTTATATTCAATATATTATCACAAAACACAATTACTTGGCAAGCTTTTTTTTAACAATTTTTATTTATTTTTTAACATTGATGGTAATTACTTTGTAATATTAATTACCAGTATGGTATTACTTTGTAATACTTGCCGCCAGTAATTCGAAGAAAAGTAATATTTTATAATACCGGCGAGAAAAGTAATATTTTATAATACCGGCAAACTTTTGAGGTGTACTAGTAAGATAGTACGGCCTGAGATAGTTCGCTTTTCCAGATCGCCTGTAGTCCTATAAATAAACCAAATCCTAGAATGATAGGAAAAACAGAATTAGTTCACTTTTCCATGATATGTTACTGGCCAGCCAAGAACGAATACAGCCAGCCGTGGACTAAATTACTGAGGTAGTTTTTGGCAGATGTTTACTTACCAAATTTTACGAAGTTCAGCTTACTGAGTTCAGAAATATTTTGTACAGCTAGTCCTAGTACTTCACTTACCAAATTTTACGGACTAAATTTTAAGACTTTGTGAAAATTTTCCTACAATTTCCAACCGTTGGAAAATTTTGTACAAAAAAAGGACTGGCATAGAAAACGCCAGTCCAAAAAGGATAATTATACCATGAAGTATAATCTAAATTGTTGAGCAGTTTTATGCCATGCTCGGGCACATCGACAACTAGAACACGGTGTTCTGGTTGTCGATACCGAACTTGTTCAGCAGACGATACAGGTCGTCTTTTACCTGTGGGTCGTCGTTGTTGCGGCAGATGTCCAGAACTGCCTGGACAGCATTTCCCAGACTATCTGGGTCGAAGTTTCCTGCTGCTGCCGCAGAGCGGAGAGCCGCGACTTCGCGGCAGTTTTCTTCGCTTCGTTTGCCGCAGTTGCGGCAAACGTCTGGGTTGTGGTTTGAACCAACTACATACTTGCCGCCGCAATGGCGGCAGTTGTATGTGTCGAACTTTTCATTAGAACTTAGGCCAAGAGACTCGTTGTATGCAAATCTGTGTTTTTTCATTTCAGTTCTCCTCACGTAAATTTAGTTATGTAAACCATAACCATACTTTAATGATAACACAACAAAAAAATATATGCAAGCAATTTTTTAACAATTTTTTATTATCACTCTGTTATACTGTTATAATGCTGTGATTATACCATTGCTTGCAATTATAGGCCCGTGGTGTAATTGTTTTACTTGTCATGTCATTCTATATGGTAAGAGTAAAGATAATTAATTCTATGCCATGCCATAACATAGGTTTTAAACTACGTGTAATAGTTTAAAAATAACAACATCTGCCAGTCCTAGAACTATAATTATTTTTTTATTTTATACAGTCCTAGAACTATAATTATTTTTTTATTTTATACAGTCCTAGAACTATAATTATTTTTTTATTTTATACAGTCCTAGAACTTGTAACAGCCTATCTGAGTTCTAGGATTATTCTGACCATGTTCTGTAGAATAAGTTCATCATCAATGAGTTCTCTCTATGATCATCGTAAAGACTTTGTGAAATATTTCACCCGTTTTCCAACGGTTGGAAAAATCCAGTCCTAGGATTATATTAGATGTGCGTAAACGCACAAGCTCACTTACCAAATTTCTAGTCCTAGAACTCAGGTGTGCGCATGCACACGAACTCACTTACCAAATTATAGTCCTAGGATTTTACCAGAGATAAAATGAACGAAAAAAGTGGCTGGCAAGAAAACGCCAGCCACAGAACTATGAGAGGATACGTGAAACTAATTATTCGTCGATTTCCATGTTGTGTTCGTCGACTATGCCAGCCTCACATAGTATACCTGCCGGTACAAACGCTTCTTCTCTGGCCAGGAAGAACTCTTTGTTGGCAGAGATAATGTCGAGTTCACCATCTTCGATATCATGTCGTTCATCCTCAGAATCCCTAAGAACTACGAGGAAGAATGACAGAACTTCTCTGATCATTAATGGCAGTTCAAGAAGGTCTGTCGCCTTTATGAACTTTCCATTTCTGGTAATAGTACCATTATCATAGAAGATGAGTCCTTCATCTTCTATAGTACCTTCTTCATCGGCATGAACTATGGTTATTGTCACCGATGAACGAGTGAGCCGTATGTCATCTATGGCGACTGTATGGAAGCATGGGGCCGGAACGATTGTGTTGATGATCTTGTTCAGTTCGGTAGTATTCATTGTAGTTCTCCTTGGGAATCTCTGGTTTTCGTTCGCGCTCACTGAGCGTAACAACATTATACCACGAAACATGAACTGATGTCAAGTAATTTTTTTACATTAGTTCAAAATATTTTATCTGCCTAGTTCTAGGACTATATTTATCTCTCTCTATAATATAGTCCTAGAACTTGTAACAGGCCGATTCCAGTCCTAGAATTCTACTCTGTGGAGAATATAGAATAGTTCACATATATTGCGTTCTCTATAAACATAGTTAGAATACTTTGTGAAACTTTTCCTGCAATTTCCAACCGTTGGAAAAATCCATCCAACTCACAATATCAGGTGTGCCTACCTGTACGGACTCACTTACCAAATTTCTAGTCCTAGAACTCAGGTGTGCGCATGCACACGAACTCACTTACCAAATTTTTATAGTTTCTAAAACAGCTCAATAATATAGTCCTAGAACGAATATTCAGATCGGATTTAAAACTATCCGTACATGGCAAAGCCAGAACTATAACCATTTCTGGAAATAGTTCTGGCAGTATCAGTAAAAATTAGTTGTCGCGGTTCTGGTATTCCCAGTCGCACCAGTAATTCAGTGGGTCGACTCCATCAAGAACAGCACCAGTTAGAACCCATGCTGAACTCTTGGTAATGGGTTCGCCGACTGTAAGCTCGATGAAGTCCATGGCTTCTGACAGTCGAAGCCATGTGTCTGGTGAGTCGTTGCCAATGGCTTCAACTGCCATTACACGACGACTTTCAATGTCGCCGAACTGCCGGTACCATACCAGCAGACTCATGACATTTCTTGGTGCCAAACGAACAGTATTCATGTCGAGAACTAATTCGGGATTTTCCATGGTAAACTCCTATGGGTTGTGTCGAGAACTCTGGCAGTAGTACACCTACTGCCAGAGCGAGGGTGAACTTATTCTACTTCCTGTTGAAATAATCCACGATGCCAGCATCATAGAGAACTCCTGCTGGCACAAACGCTTTCTCTCTGGCCAGGAAGAACGATTTGTTGGCAGCAATGAGTTTCAATTCAGGGTTATCTCCATGAACTTCTCCATCACGGAGAGCCTGAACGAATCTGCCGATGACCAGCCGAACTTCCTCTGGCAGCTTCATCAGTTCTTCTACATCCCAGAGGTAGCCGTTCATTGTAATGGTTCCATTTGAACTGATAATGAGAGTATCAGTTGTGAGCTCACCCTGTGAGTTCTCGGTGAGCATATCAAAGATCACATCGACTGGTGTAAGGGTTATGTCGTCGATCATGTGATCAGTAAGTGAGTTCATGTTGTCGATGATAGAGTTCAGTGCTGTTGTGTTCATGGTAGTTCTCCTAAGTGATATAAGGTCGAACTGTTAAACCAGTTCGCCTAGGTTAAGTGAGGCTTGAACTCATCCTTAACCATACCTCTATTATAGCATAATTTGAAACTGTTGTCAAGCTTTTTTTTTACAATAGTTCAAAATATTTTGCCTACGGTAGAACTACCTATTCTACTCTATAGAGTAGAATAATCAGACTTTGTGAAAAGTTTCACCCGTTTTCCAACGGTTGGAAAAATAAATAATAGTTTATAATTTCTCTGTTCTCTACCGTTCTCTATACTCTATAGAGTAGAGAAGAGTACTACTCTATAGGGGAAACTGGTCATGGTAAAAGCGTCGACGATATACTATTACATAAACATATCAGAATATAGTTTACCATGATGACCTAGTCCTAGAACTAAAATAGTCTGATCTCTCTCTATCCTATAGTCCTAGAACTAAAATAGTCTGATCTCTCTCTATCCTATAGTCCTAGAACTGATTTTTTTATTTTATACAGTCCTAGGACTCACTTACTCTACTCTATCTATATATGGCAGTCCTAGAACGATATTCTCTATATGGTATAGAATAGAGTCCTAGAACTGTCTAACGTAATCAATTTATGCCAGCCCAATATAGTCCTAGAATTCTATTCTATATGGCCAGTCCTAGAATTTCATACTCGTTCTATATATAGAGTAACTAAGCGCAACTTATCGCAACCAGTTCTATAACGATATTCCATACTCTATGTAGAATAAAGTCCTAGTACTATCAGACCTCACATATATGAACTCTCACTTACTAAATTTTCTAACTATCAGACCTCACATATATGAACTCTCACTTACTAAATTTTCTAAATATCAGACATATTATACACAGGAACTCACTTACTAAATTTTCTAACTATCAGACATATTATACACAGGAACTCACTTACTAAATTTGCCAGTTCTAGTACGATTCTGAGCTGGAAATCGTCTGAAATTCGTAAAATATTTAACTCGTTTTTGAAAATCGTCGAATTTCATCTAGCGCACTTTCGACTCAAAAGCCCATGAATAGCCAGTTTCAAAAAATTCGTAAACTATTTGAAATTTGTCTATAAACTATTTAAAGTGGCAAAATGAGTCTAAAATGGGTGGAATAACGCAACTTTCTGATCTAGGTTTCGCAACTTATAGAAACCATTATTCTGGCGTTCCCTCTATAGTATCTGGCGTTCCTATAATATAGTGTATCTAGCGTTTCCTCTATTCTATATATCAAGTTCTACTCTATATAGTAGATGGCGTTCCTATAGCCTATGGGCATTGGCGTTTCCCTACTATTACTCTATTGACAACTATCTATTCTATATATGGGTCGTTCTACATTGGCCATATATGGCGTCATTATATTCTATAGAGTGGTCAACTCTATTCTATATAGTAGAGTGGTCAACTCTATTCTATATCTGGCGTTCCTATACTATGGGTATCTAGCCAGTTCCTCTATTATATTCTATCTGGGCAACTTCTATATTAGTGTAGATCGTCTATTACTATATTTGGAACTTCTACAATGGGTATAGCGTTCTCCTCTACTATAGTATTCCAACAACTCTACAATAGGCAATCTGGCGTTCTGTTCTATTTGTATATCGTTTCTAATCTATTCTAGTATGGCGTTTTCCAATGGGTATATCTGGCAACTTCTATATTCTAATAGTGGCGTTCTATATGGTCATGATCTATTTGTAACTTCTATCTATTCTATAGGAGTTCTATACAGGGTGATATTGCCCAACAGTCTCTATTACACTATATTATACAGTCCCTGGAAAAAAGTCAGACTGTGGTAAAAATACCACACTATGTCAGTTTTCTGACACTCTAATCTGTGGTAACTTTACCACACCGAAATATCGTTGTTTTTCACACAAGTCGCGATAAGTTGCGTTCTGTTATGATAAGTTTCTATTAGTTACATTATTCCTCCCATTTATTAGTTCTTATAATATTAATACAGTTCTATTTAATATATTCTTCTATTCAGTTTTATATTACTCTCCCCTATTACAGTTCTACAATTACATTAATATTAATACAGTTCTAGGAATATTATACTACTCCCATTTATTAGTTATTATACTCACCTTAGTTCACTACATTATTTCATTTTCTAATAGATATATAATTGGACTATTTTACTCTACTCTATGAAGAATAATGAGAGAGTTTTATAACATTTTCCAACGGTTGGAAATTACAGGAAAAGTTTCACAAAGTATTTAAACTTATTATTAATATGGAATGAGTTTGTGAAATAATTCACCCGTTTTCCAACCGTTGGAAAAAATTAGACATAACTAACATTATCCTACCCAGAATATATAGGATAGTCCTAGAATTTTTGCCATATTTTTGGACAAACTAATACATAGTTTATGCTGTTTTTATAGGCAAACTATGAATTAGTTCAATAATTTATGAACTAGTAGTATGCCTGAGATTGGCTCTGGTAGCAGGTTTGAGAGATATTTAAAAAAATGTTAAAAAATTACTTGCTTTTTTACCTGATATCGGTTATAATTATTATAGAGGTAATTAATAGTTACCTTGAGAGCTTGTAGCTCTACCGACTGGTTCGAAAGAGCCAGAACGACAGTGGTGAAACGATCGCCAATCCGACGGTTCATCCAGTAGAGACAGACGCTATCCAGTGGCGAAAACTAATACCAGTGGGATATCTGGCGCAACTGGCAGCTAACCGGACTTGTTGTCGCGAAGGGAACTCCGGCGCTAATGCGAACGATGGTGTCACTCTGATGTAGTTGAAAAAGTGTGGTAGTTTTACCACAGATGAGCAGTTCCATTGGTTCTTAACTGGCCTAGTAACCAGATTTGAACTAGTAGCAGATGGGATGGGCTATAACTCTACATCGCGAGTAGTTCGGCGTGAAGGCTTAAAAAACGATCTGGTGATCATAGTTACTGATTAATTTCAGAGAATCCCAGATTAGTTATACCGGCGTGAGGAATCGGCTGCTAACTAAAGGTGGTCGACTCACAACAAGAGAACGGTAGGCGAGTAAACGCTTGGAAGAAGAACTCAAAGTAGGGTGTTTTCAGTTCCGGTTTTATGTACGGCCTGAAACTAGCCTGAGCTATTAAGTTCATAGCGGATTCCAATGGGCGTTGGCTATGATTACTGATAACTGGTGGGGCATTACGAAACCAGTTCTTCTGACCGCAACCGATTTTAAAACTCCGGCATTGGTGGGCGAAAGTTCATCTTTGCTTACGAAAATTCCCGTGTAGTCTTGGCTCGACCAGGACTCACGGGCTTTTCGTGTTGAGAGTAGATTCGTTCTAACTCTCAATTAAAAAATCGGCTGAACTTACTAGAGTTTGGCTGTAGGAGTTTTAAATTATGAGTACCAATTCTAACAATCGTTCAAAAATGCTTCACACCGTTTCTGGCGTTCCAGTTATTGGGTACACATTCGCCATCGAACTCAAAGATGCAATGTATGAACGCGCCCGCGTTCTGGCCGCTGCTGAAAAGCAGTCGCTGCCGGTTACTGAATTCCCTGAACCGACTAAGCGCAACAGCTTCAAGAACGCCATGAGAACCCAGATGAAAGCAACGAAAGATGCAGAAAAAGTTCTGCACTTCGTTGAAGAAACTCCATCAGCCGTTGTATTCCAGGTCGACCGCAAAGTTCTGGAAGCAACTAGCCTCTGGGGTGAAAGTTCATCTGGTGGTCAGGCCGAAGTCGCTGCAAAGATCGCTAACTACCAGAATCTCTTTCAGGTAGTTTACGATAAAACCACAGACAGAGTCGTGTGCCAGAACGCTGAAGTTCTGGAAGCCGTTTATAAGCTTCTTGGCGTGTATATGGAGTCTTACACAAAGCAGACTCTCACGCGCTATGTAAGAACGCTTCTGGAAAAAAATACGGCGTTTGTTCCTTACATCAAGGGAACTGGCGTGTATTTCGTACCGGCGCACCAGAAAGACTATCTGGACAGAGTGATCGAGTTCATGTATGA
>Ga0209606_1005503_pt1 | contig 10934 bp, 10 predicted proteins | sample AD_UKC057_MetaG_FD_184412 | JGI IMG/M metagenome (GOLD analysis project Ga0209606, IMG submission 184412) | Active sludge microbial communities of municipal wastewater-treating anaerobic digesters from USA - AD_UKC057_MetaG (SPAdes) (version 2) | ecosystem: Engineered > Bioreactor > Anaerobic >...
CATCTCCCGCAAGGTGGAAGATGAAGAAGACCGCCAGAAAATAAAAAATCTCATGAAGCAGATTAAAATTCCGGAGACGATGGGATTTATCGTCCGGACGGCGGGCTATAACCGGACAAAGCAGGAAATCGCCCGCGATTACCAGCACCTGGTGCGCCTCTGGAAAGAAATCAATAAAAAGGCAAAAAGCATCAACAAAACGTCCATGATTTACCAGGAGACAGATTTCGGCGTGCGCAGTATCCGCGACTATCTGACGTCGGAAATTGAAGAAATTCTCGTCGACGATCTGGAAACGTTCCGCAAAATGCGCGCTTATTTGAGGGCGATATCTCCCCGTTACATCAAAATGCTGACGCATTACAAGGAGAAGACCCCGCTTTTCGACAGTTATAATCTTGAAGAGCAGATTCGCGTCATTTATCAGGAACGCGTGGAACTGAAATCCGGCGGACACATTGTTATCAATCCGACGGAAGCAATGATAACGATTGATGTCAATTCCGGACGCGGCTCCAATAAAAAAAATATAGAAGAGACGGCTTTTAAAACCAACATCGAGGCGGGGGAGGAGATCGCCCGTCAATTGAGACTCAGAGACCTGGGTGGATTGATTGCCATCGATTTTATCGACATGATGGATAAAAAACACATCGCCGAGGTGGAAAAATCCTTTAAAAAAGCGTTGAGCATCGACAAAGCCAGGATCCAGCTTTCCCGAATTTCCAAGTTCGGCATTCTGGAATTATCCCGACAGAAGAAACAATCCACCATTCAGGAAATAAGTTACACAAAATGTCCTTACTGCAAAGGCAGCGGCCTGCGTCCGTCTCTGGAATATGCGGCGCTGGGCGCGTACCGGAAAGTCGAATCCGAGGCCGTGAAGGGAATGTGTTCCGAATTGAAGATAACGCTGCCGCATGAAATCGCCGATTATCTTCTCAATCGCAAGAGAAGCGAATTGCTGGATCTGGAATCGTCATTTAAGGTGGCGTTAAATATCTGCGGAAGTTCTGAAATACCCTGGGACCGGGTGGAAATTCAACAGATCGTAAAAGAACCCACAGACAACCACGAGCATCTGCCGGAGGCTGTCGAGGCAAAAGGGGAGGAAACGCCGACCACCGCTGACGATGAAAAAGCTGCGCCCGGCGGAGAGAAGCCCGTCAGGAAAAGAGGACGGCGCAGACCGCGACATAAGAGAAGAAAACCGGCGGGATCAACCGCAGCCATTGCTTCGCCGGAAACCGCCTCCGATGACGCCGCCGGAGAAGGGTTATCAAGCCTGATGATCATACAGCCGGCGGAAAACAAAGAAGATGGTGTTCCCGGAGGGAAAGAAACTCCGGAAAGTCATATTGCCGCAACCACAACGGATAACGAATAACAGGCAGGAAGTTATTTTCCTTTCGCCAGCTCTTTGGAGCGTCTGGTTGCCGCTTTCACGGCGGCAGCCATTATCCCGCGAACGTTTTTTTCTTCCATAACTTTTAATCCGGCGAAGGTCGTGCCGTTGGGCGATGTCACCATGGCCCTGAGCTCCGCCGGTTCTTTATCGCTTTCAATGCACAGACGCGCAGCTCCCAGCATGGTTTGCGTCGCCAGTTTTTTCGCCAGATCTTTCGACAATCCGGTTTTAACCCCGGCCTCAATCAGCGCTTCGATCATCAGGAAAAAATAAGCGGGGCCGCTGCCGCTCAATCCGGTCACCGCGTCCATGAGCTGTTCCCGCACCTCCACACTGATGCCCACGGCGTTGAAGATCGCGCGTGTGATCCTGACGTCGTTAGCTTTGGCATGGCGTCCCGCAGCCACCGCTGCGGTGCCTTCGCCGACAAGCGCAGGCGTATTGGGCATGACCCGGACCACACGAATCCCTTTGCCCAGACGTGTCTCGATAAACTTTGTCGTGATGCCGGCGGCGATGGAAATCACCACCTTGAACTTATCGACAGAGGATTTGATTTCCTCAAGAGTTTCGGCCATATTCTGCGGTTTGACGGCAAGAATAACGATATCGGCTTCGCTGACAGCCTGCTTATTGTCGGAAGACGTTTTTATCTTCAGAGATGACTGTAAATACCTGCGTCTCGCGGCATCGATATCGGTGACGTAAATGTCTCCGGCGGGAATGATTTTATGTTGAATCAAGCCCTGCGCAAGGATGCCGCCCATTTTTCCGCCGCCGATAATCGTAACCTTCTTTCCTTTAAACATCTCATGAACCTCCTGCCGTTGTATTGTTGCTGATCAGAATCATCTCTCTCTCGACACAAATTTTGTGAACAATGGTCTTGCCGACTCAATGAAGCAATGATTCCGGTTCCTCTCCCTTAAGCATCCGGGCAATGTTGGCCGCAGCCATATTGATAATTCTGCCGGCGGCTTCACCTGTTACACCGGCTGTATGCGGCGAGAGAAAAAGCCTCTCGCTTTCCACACCCAACAGAGGATTGCTTTCTGTTATCGGCTCCTCCGAGAACACATCGATGCCCGCGCCGGCAATTTTTCCATTCCTGACAGCTTCAGCCAGGGCCTCTTCATCAACCAGTTCCGCGCGGGCGACATTAATCAGGTAAGCGCCGGGTTTCATGATACTGAGGGCATGCGCATTGATCATCGCGCGCGTTTCCGCGGTCAGCGGCGCGTGCAGACTGACAATATCGGCCTGCCTTAAAAGCGTTTCCCTGTCCGCATATTCAACGCCCGTTTTCTGTTCGACAGACGGCTCTGCTCTCCGGATGTCATAATATATCATCCGGCTTAACCCGAAAGGTTTCAGTCTTTCGGCAACCGCCCGACCGATGTTGCCGAAACCGACGATGCCCCAAACCTTGCCGTTGAGTTCCGCCGCTTTAATGTTCATTTGTTCCCACCGTCCCGCCTTCGTGCTGACATGGGCATGAAACATATTTTTAAGAAGACCAAGTCCCCAGGCAATGGTATGCTCCGCGACGCTGACGGTATTGGCGCCGGCCGTGTTGGCCACTCGGATTCCGGCGGCCGAGCAGGCGGCGACATCAATGTGCTGGTAGCCGACGCTGGGCTGTTGAATGAACACCAGCTTTTTTGCCCCGGTTATACGGTGTGCGGTAATCTTATGTTTGAAGGTGTAATCGCCCAGCACAATATCCGCATTCGCAAGATTTTTGCTTATTTTCTCTTCCGACATCTCGTGGCCGGCAATCACCTCAAAATTTGGAAGGCCGGGCGTTTGCCGGATAAGAAGTTCGACAATCTCGGCAGATAAGGGCGCCAATGAAAATACGATTTTCGACATAACATTGATCCGTGTGACAAAATATTTTTTAAAGATGTGTTCTCAACATTCCCGTTGTCGCAGACGTACCACATTTTAACGCATAGTTCAGCCGTTTTTTAATATACCCGGCGGAGAATCCTATATGCGCCGGGACCGCCCGTTGTTTCTTCAGACAAAGATTTTCAGATAGGCAAAAACAAAAGTGGCGGATTTCCGGCTCAACTTGTGATAAACAGGTATCATTGGGTTATGCAAGTGAGCCGTGTCACGATCAGTTGGTTTTTTATCAGGAAACATTTTTTCATGACAGGATATTGAAGATGAAAAGCATAGGCGTTCCATCGCGGCGCTGGTATGAAAATGCGGAAAGAGAATTGATGTTCCCCGACCGCTGGGAGCTGACCAGTCTCACATCGCCGGGGATGGACAAGCCGGATTTGAGCCCGGAGCAGATCCGTGAAAAAATTGAAACCCCTGTCGACGGACCGTCTCTTTCTGAACTGGCAAAGGACAAAAGGCAGGCCGTTATTGTGTTCGACGACATGACGCGTCCCACACCGGTAAAGAATGTGGCGCCTTTCGTGCTGGACATCCTGCGTCGCGCCGGACTGAAGCGAGATCACATCCGCTTCATCTGGGCCCTGGGTTCGCACGGCGCGTACGACATGATCAACGCCCGCAAAAAACTTGGCGATGACATTGTTGAACAGTACGCCGTTTATAATCATGATGCTTTTCAAAACTTAGTCCATGCGGGCCAGACGCAGTCGGGCGTAGATCTCCGGTTCAACCGGGAATTCATGGCCTGCGATTTGAAAATCGGCATCGGCTGTATCACAGCTCATGTTCACGTGGGCTTCGGCGGCGGGGCCAAGATTATTCTGCCGGGCGTCGCCGGCATCGAAACCATTAATCAGTTTCACAGCCGGCTTTACGCCGATCCGTTGCGAACAGGCCTGGGCAATTTCGAGAATAACATCATGCGCGCCGAATGCGACGAGGCCGGCGATCTGGCCGGCCTTGACTTCAAGATTGACTGCCTGATCAATCGCCGCGGCGCAATATCCAATCTTTACGCGGGCTCGTTCCGCGCCACACATGCCGCCGGAGCCGAAGAGGGAAAGATTCATTACGGCATTCCCTTTTCCAGCGGCTATGACATTGTGGTGAGCAACGCCTATTCCAAGGCCAACGAGGCGGGCATCGCTCTTTTGCTGGCGTTGCAGACGCTCAAATCCGACGGCGGCGGAACGACCGTGCTTATCGCGGACGCGCCGGAAGGCCAGGTCCCGCATTACGTGATGCGAAGCTGGGGAACCCATTACGGCGGAGCGCACTACTCACCCAAACCTCCGGGCGTTATGCCGCTGCTCATGAAAAAGCTGATCGTCTTTGCGCCGCACCCCGACCGAACCAGTCAGGACCTTTTCTGCCACAACGATGATGCCGTGGTGCTGAAGACCTGGGAAGACGTTCTGGCGGTTCTGGAAGAGTTATATCCGGGCGAGGCCAAGGTTGCCGTGATTCAGGACGGCACCATGCAATACCTTCGTCCGGCGACATAATCGTTCAAGAATCAATGGTCTATTAAAACGGCGGATGGATGGTCATGAACGTGAATACGTCCATGCCGTTGATTTCGGCTTTTGTTTTTTCACCGTTGATGACCCGGATCATCTGCTGAATCATTTCATCGCGCAAATCCTGAAGCGGGTATCCTTTCGTCAGGACACCGGCATTGACATCTATGTCGTCACGCATGGCCTGATATACTCCGGTATTGCTGGCAACCTTGATAACCGGCATGGCCGGAAATCCCACCGGCGTTCCCCTTCCGGTGGAAAAAAACATCACGTGCGATCCGCTGGCCGCCAAGCCCGCCATAGAATCGCCGTCATAACCAGGCCCGTCCTGAAGAATCAATCCTCGTTCCGTCGGCGCCTGCCCGTAATGAACAACCTGATTAATCGTCGCCGTGCCACCTTTGACAATGCAGCCCATGGATTTTTCAGCGATAGTGCTGATTCCTCCGTCCATGTTGCCGGGCGAAATAACCAGGCTCGCCAATTCGCCCATGATCTCATGCGTCAGTTTTTCTGCACGATTAATCATCTGTTCAATTTGTCCGGCAACCTGTTCGTTTTTTGCTCTGCGTTGGAGAACATGGGCCGTGCCGATCATTTCGGTATTTTCACCGAAGATCACCGTTGCCCCCTTCTCGACAAGCCAATCGGATACAGCGCCGAGAACGGCATTAGCCGTCACGCCGGACAGGGCGTCGGAACCGCCGCACTCCATCGCCACCATGATTTTTTCCCAGGCGATGGGAACTCTGGACTGATTTTGCAATTCCGACAGCAAACGCCGCGCAGCCAGGACTCCTTTACGGGCAGTTTCCAGAGATCCTCCGTCGGTCTGAACGTTGAGCACTTCTATCTTTTTCCCGGTATCCTGAATCAGAGGATGCAGGTTGGCTATGCTGGAAACCTCACATCCCAGGCCGATGAGAACAACGCCGCCCACGTTGGGATGACGGATCAGGCCCGGAAGCATGCGAAAAAGAATATCCAGATCACGCGGGCCGCCCCTGCCGCAACCGTGGGGATGCGGAGCGCAGACGGCATCGGGAACTTCCCTGGCGATTCTGTTGACCACGCCGTTGACGCAGGACACCGTCGGCAAAACCAGCACATGATTGCGAATGCCGATCTTGCCATCGGGTCTTATGAAACCGCTGATTTCGCTCATTTCTTCCATATCCCGCTGGAGAGGTTATGCGTATGAACCCATTGCCCTCGTTTGATGAGTTGCGTGCTGACGGCTATCGTTTCGCCGTATTTGATAACTTCTTCATTCGCGGCGATATCGGTCAGAGCGACTTTATGACTGGCCGGTATGGCCTCCCGCGCGGCAAACAAGTCGTTGCCTTTGGTGATAACGGCCTCCCCTTCGGCAATGGCCGTCAGAGCGACCCCGACATTATCTCCTGAATGAACGATGAGAATGTTATCCATGAACTTTTATTTGCAAAATTAAATTTATTTGTCTGAACACCTAGCACACATTGCGTTCTTGTTCAGCATATTTCTGATGTGTCGTCAAAAACATACCGGATTGTGTTTCTTTCATTGCATTACTTTTTGATTTTATGATACTCACCTAGACAGGGAAAATAACATGATTAAATACTACAGAATCAATTCGACAAACATTGCGTGCTGGGTGAATACCGGAGATTTCGATGCCCGAAAAAATAATCTGGTTTTTATTCACGGCTCCGGCGGCAATCACAGCATCTGGTCTCATCAGTACGGCAGGCTGCACAAAAAGTATAACATCGCCGCCGTCAATCTTCCGGGGCATGGTCCTTCCGAAGGCGACGGCGAACGTCATATTCAGAACTACGGCGACTGGATGAAAAAAATCCTTCCGGCGCTCCGTCTGACAAAACCGGTGCTGGTGGGACATTCGCTGGGCGCGGCCATCGCGCTGGACGTTGCCTTGCGTTATCCTTCGGAGATTGCCGGCATTGTCTGCATCGGCGGCGGCATGAAAATGCCGGTTAATCCTTTTATGCTGGAATTCCTAAAAACGAATCCGCCTGAAATACCGACAGAGATCGTGGATATGATGTGCAAATTTTCGCTGGCCAAAGAAAACCGCGAAAAATTTTCCGAGCCTCTGCGCAAAAGCATTGCGCTTTCCCGGGTGGATGTTTTATACGGTGATCTGCTGGCCTGCAACGAGTTGGACTTGTCGCGCGACGCGGCCGGAATCGGCATTCCCGCACACATCGTTTGCGGCGCGGAAGACAAAATGACGCCGCCCGATCTTTCGCAGGCGCTTGCCCGACAGATCGGCGGGGCGAAACTGATCATCATTGAAGGCGCCGGTCATACGGTGATGCTGGAAAAACCTTCGGCATTTAATCAGTGCCTGGATCAATTTGCCGAATCCGTTTTCCCGGCTTCGAACCCGTTAAAAAATTAAATGACAGGAGACATGTTATGTTTGTTTTGAGCAATTTTATCATCGCTTTGGCCAGGGTCACCGATATTGCGTTGACGGTTTATATGTGGATTATTATCTTCCGCGCACTGATATCCTGGGTCAATCCCGATCCCTATAATCAAATCGTCATGATCCTGTATCGCATCACGGAACCCGTTCTGGCGCCGATTCGGCGACTGATTCCCATGCGCAATCTCGGAATGGATTTTTCGCCCGTCATTGTTTTACTGATCATCATATTTCTGAAATATTTTCTGGTTGAAGTACTGATTCAAGCGGCACAGCGAATGTAATTTTTTTTGAAACACTATTTTTAAAGACACCATGATCCACCTGACGGAATCAAAAAAAGGGCTGACATTCGATATTCACGTGACGCCGCACGCCTCCCGCGCGGAAATCACAAGCATCCAGGACGGCGCATTAAAAGTCCGGGTGACGGCGCCTCCCGTGGAGGGTGCGGCCAATGAGGCCTGCATCAAGCTGTTGGCCCAGGAACTGGGACTGAAAAAAAGCCAGATGGCAATTGCAGCCGGCGCCAAATCCAGAAAGAAAACCGTGACGGTTAAAAACATCGGCAAAGCGGATCTGGAATTAAAAATAAAAAACTTTACACAGAAAAATAAAATCGTCGAACAAAAAAGTCTTTTAGATAATATTTAAAAAATAAAAGAAACGTCGTTTTTTATGACCAAAACACATCACTCGGAAAATTCCCAGGTCGCCAGGGCCGCCGGCATCGTCGGTGCCGCCACCATGGTCAGCCGCGTTTTCGGACTGGTGCGCGATATGGTCATTGCCGCGTTTTTCGGCGCCAGCTGGATGACGGACGCGTTCTGGGTCGCCTTCCGCATTCCCAACATGCTCAGGCGCCTGCTGGGTGAGGGATCGCTGACGGTTTCGTTTGTTCCGGTTTTTACTGAATATCTGGAAAAGAAGAACAAGGAACAGGCCCTCGAACTGGCCTATAGCGCGATGACATTTCTTTCCATCATTCTCGCAATCATTTCCGTGTTGGGAATCATTCTATCGCCGCTGATCGTCGGGCTGATCGCGCCCGGTTTCATTTCCGAACCGAAACAGTTCGCCCTTGCGGTTTTTTTGAACCGCCTGATGTTTCCCTACATATTTTTTATTGCCCTGGTTGCCCTGTGCATGGGGATTTTAAATTCCTTCCGTCATTTTACGGCTCCCGCCCTGTCTCCGGTATTGCTCAACGTCGCCATGATCGGGGCCGCCTTCTTTTTACGCCCTTTTTTTGCCGAGCCGATCACGTCTCTGGCCGTCGGTGTTTTAATCGGCGGTGTGTTGCAGTTGGCGATGCAATGGCCTTTTTTGCTGAAATTCGGCGTTCGGTTAAAATTTCGGCTGAATCTGAAACACCCCGGCATTAAACAGATCGGCTTGTTGATGATGCCGGCCATTCTCGGCGCCGGCGTATCCACGATCAACGTTTTTGTGGGAACCATCCTGGCGTCTCTGCTGCCGGGCGGTTCCGTCACGTATTTATTTTATGCCGACCGGATCATGGAACTTCCGCTGGGAATTTTCGCCATCGCCATCGGAACGGCGACGCTGCCCAGCTTTTCCAAACATGTGGCCGCGGGCAACATGGATGAATTAAAATCCGGCATTTCCTTTTCCCTGCGGTTGATGCTTTTTCTGACCATTCCGGCAATGGCCGCCCTGATGGCGTTGAATCTGCCGATCATCTCTGTTTTGTTTCAACGCGGCGCCTTTGATGTGCCCTCTGCCGTTTATACAGGCCAAGCATTGTTTTGTTACGCCCTGGGGCTCTGGGCTTTTTCCGTTCTGCGTGTCTTCGTTTCTTCCTTCTATTCCCTGCAGGATTCCAAATGGCCGATGAAAGCGGCCGTGATTGCGCTGATTGTCAACGTCGTGGCCAGTCTGATTTTGATGTACCCCTTGAAACACAACGGCATCGCGCTTGCCAGTTCCATTGCCGCCGCAGTCAATGTTCTGGTCCTGACGATCGTTCTGAAAAGAAAAATCGGGAAATTTCTGGACCGCGCTTTTTATTATTCTGTTTTCAAAATCATCCTGTCCTCCGTGTTGATGCTTTTCGCGATTGGAGTGATCGAGTATGTCATGCCCTGGGACACCCACGCCGGTGTCAAAGCAAGACTGCTTTATCTTACGCTTGCCGTCATGGCCGGAGCAGGAACATTTTTCATCAGCGCCTATCTGCTGAAAAGTCCCGAAATGCGCGCTTTCACCAATATCGTCAAAAAGAGGCTGAACCGTCCCTGATCTTGGCTCACCTGACAAAATTATTGACTTCAACATCCCAAAGTGATAGGAAATTCAGTCTTTTAAAAGACAGGGCAAGTAAAAACGTGCAGGTTTAATTTATGTTGGATATCAAGTATTTAAGACAAAACATCGATTTTGTCCGCGGGAAGATGGATGAGCGGGGCCAAAAAATCGATTTCGACCGTTTTTTGAATCTGGACGCCAAAAGGCGCGATATTCTGCAGGCGGTCGAAACGCTCCGCAATGAACGCAACAGTGTTTCCAAGCAGGTCGGTGAACTTAAGAAGCAGAAACAGGACGCCTCAGCTCTTATCGAGAAGATGGGCGAAGTCTCATCAAAGATAAAGGAATATGACGAAAGTCTCAAGGCAACAGAAGAAGAACTCAACGCCTTTGTCATGATTGTGCCCAATGTTCAGCACGAATCGGTTCCGCAGGGTCAGGGCTCCGAAGACAACACGGTGGTGCGCACCTGGGGTGAAAAAACAGCGTTTGATTTCGAGCCCAAGCAGCATTTCGATCTCGGCGAAAGTTTGAATATTCTGGATTTCGCGCGCGGCGCAAAAATCACCGGAGCGCGCTTCACGCTTTATCGTGGTGCCGGGGCTCAACTGGAAAGGGCGATCTTCAACTTTATGCTGGATTTGCACACAGTTAATCACGGCTACACGGAAGTGCTGACACCGTTCATGGTCAACGCCGAAAGCATGACCGGCACCGGCCAGTTGCCAAAGTTCAAAGAAGATCTTTTTAAGATAGAAGGAATGGAATATTACCTGATTCCGACCGCCGAAGTTCCGGTCACCAATATTCACCGGGACGAGATTCTGGAAGAAGACATGCTGCCGATTTATCTGGTAGCTTATTCGCCCTGCTTCCGGGCGGAAGCCGGATCATACGGCAAGGACACGCGCGGACTGATCCGCCAGCACCAGTTCAATAAAGTGGAGATGGTCAAGTTTTCCAAACCGGAAACGTCCTATGACGAGCTGGAGAAACTGACGGGCAACGCGGAAGAAGTGCTGAAGAGGCTGGGCATTCCCTTCCGGACCGTTTGTCTGTGCACGGCGGATCTCGGTTTTTCATCGGCGAAAACGTACGATGTGGAAGCCTGGTTGCCCGGACAAAATACGTATCGGGAAATTTCCTCGTGCAGCAATTTCGACGATTTTCAGGCGCGCCGCGCCTCCATCCGGTTTCGCCGGAAGGAAAGCGGCAAGGTTGAATTTGTCCACACATTGAATGGTTCGGGACTGGCGGTGGGCAGAACGGTCGTAGCAGTCATGGAAAATTATCAGCAGGCAGACGGCAGCATTGTCATACCGGACGCCCTGCGCCCCTATATGAGAGGTCTTGAACGCATTGTTCCTTAAGATGGTCTGAAGGA
>Ga0209606_1005515_pt1 | contig 10921 bp, 7 predicted proteins | sample AD_UKC057_MetaG_FD_184412 | JGI IMG/M metagenome (GOLD analysis project Ga0209606, IMG submission 184412) | Active sludge microbial communities of municipal wastewater-treating anaerobic digesters from USA - AD_UKC057_MetaG (SPAdes) (version 2) | ecosystem: Engineered > Bioreactor > Anaerobic >...
CGCGCCAGGATCATCCCCGAGTGCCCGGACAGCACATGGTTGACCGCCTCCACGCTTTCGCGGTTTTCAAGAATGATGCCGACAAAGCCGATGCGCCGTTCCATGCGCTCCCCTACGCTTTGCTCAACTCGCGGCTGCGCGCGGCGGCAGCCGCCAGCGTCTGGCCGATCACTGCGTTCACGTCCGAGGCCTCCAGCACCGCCAAGCCCGCCGCGGTCGTGCCTTTCGGCGAGGCGACCGCCTGGATAAACTCGCCGATGTCGCGGCCCGTGTTCTGCAGATAGATGCCGGTGCCGATCAGCGTCTGCTCCGCCAGCAGGCGCGCGGCGTCCTTCGGCAGCTTGAGCGCCGCCGCCGCCGCGATCATGGCCTGCATCACGTACGCCACAAAGGCCGGCCCCGAACCGCTCAGCGCCGTGACGGCGTCAAAATGCCGCTCCGGCAGCTCCAGCACGGCGCCCGCGCCGCCGAAGAGCTGAGCCACCGTCTTCTTGTCGGCCGGCTTGGCGTTCTTGGCCGCACAGAAGACGCTCATGCCCTCCTGCACGCTCAGCGCGAGATTGGGCATCACGCGCACCAGGCGCGGCTTGGCGCCGGCGGCCTTTTTCAGCGCCGCGAGCGTCTTGCCCGCCGCGATCGAAATCACCAGATGGCGCTCGGTCAGCCGGCCCTTGAGCCCGGCCAGCAACGCGTCGAGATCCTGCGGCTTGACCGCGACCACCAGCACCTTGCAGCTCTTAACCGTTTGCACCGCATCGTCGGTGACCGCCACCTCATACTGCTTGGCGATCCAGTCGCGACGTTCCGCCGAGGTGTCGCAGGCGACCACTTCCCACGGCTCGCACAGTCCGCCCTGCACCACCGAAGACAAGACCGCCTCCGCCATCTTGCCCGTCCCCAGAAATCCGATTGTCATGGTTTGCTCCCCTTTTCCCTCACGCATATCCGTGGCGGCGCAGCTCATCGCGCAGCTCGTTCTGGAAGGCCTGCATGTCGGCGGGCGACGGACGGTAGCCCGGCGTCTCCGGCTCGAGGCCGAAGCGCCCGTACTGATCGATCAGCCAGCGCGCCTTAGTGCCATCCGAAAAGGTCACGTCGCCGCTCACCATCGCCCCGGGGCGCATCACGCGGTCCAGCGACAGCGTCACCTGCGACGCCTGCGCACCGCCGGGCAGCCCGCCGTCACCGGGTGCCGCCGCCTCGTCGAACGCCTCGTCGGCGTAAGGATCATCCTCCGGCGGGAGCGGGGGCGGCTGCGGTTTCGGCTCGGCCGGCTTGGGCTCGGGCTTGTCTTTCACGGCGGCGCCGATCTCCAGCACCAGCAGGCGCACGTCCATGTAGGTCAAGGCGATCCCGAACTCGCTTTTCAGGCTCTTCTGGACATCGGAGAGCGAGGCCCCCGCCGCCAGCCATTCGATCACGCTCTGACGCTGTTGTTCAGTCAGTTCCATCGTTCAGACTCTCCACTAAGCAAGAAAAGATGGCGGCACCGCGTGCGCCGCATAGTCCGTTTTCACGGTGTGCAGCACGGGATTCCCGCTCCGCCCTAACATGGTTTGAGAGGATAACATACCGGCCGCGGCTTGTCGAGACGGGCCGAGGAGCGACCCAGGGGCTGACGCATCTTTAATTTGACTCATACCGTCAGAACTGCGTTTGCGGGAAAGATTAAGATTAAGATTGGGGGTCAGGCCTCTTGGTAAACTTGCCTGTAAGTCGACAGGATTACATGATTTTCATGATTGAACAACATCACGCCGAACCTCCGGCACGGCAACACCCTCACCGGATGAAACCGGCATCACACCAGTTGCCGTGGTCGCTCTTGATGCCGTCGCCGGCGGATTCCGTCAGCAGGACCACGCGTTCGGCATCAGGCGGCAGCGCCACGTCGAAATGCCAACGTTCACGCTGGCCGAAACGGATGACCGGCGAGACGTCCAGCACGCGCCGTCCGTCCGCCGCCTCGACCGCAACGCTGAAGAGGAGGCTCGACTGCTGCTGCGGCCGCTGGCTTTCGTCGATGCCGACCACCGCCACAAAGCGTTTCCAGGAGGGGTCGCGCGTGAAGACGGCGTGGCCGTCGGCATGGATGCAGACGCCCGAGGCATAGGTGTCCGCTCCGAGGCGCAGCGGGCCGTTGAGCGCGGTGCCGCGCTTGTAGGCGCCCCACCCGACCTTCACGGCAAGCGGCGTGAGCGCGTCGAGCGGCACCTCCGGCCGGGGCGGCGGCTCGCCGAGCCGCGGAATCACGGGCGTGGTGAAAGCCACCGACTGCGGCTCGCCGCGCGCGTCACTCAAGGTGTACGGCACAAGCTCGTAGCGATAGGTCTGCGCGGACGAGACGGCAGCGTCGTGCCAGAGGCCGCCGGTCGCGGCGGCGGCGATGACCTTGCCGTCGCGGCGGATCTCGCAGGCGCGCGTGTTGCCGCACCACGTGAGCACGACCGGGCCGAAACGGTCGGGCATCGCGGCCTTCAGCTCGCGGACGGCGGGGGTCAGCGGCGGCGCGGGACGGTCGGAGAAGGTGACGCGCCACGCGACCGGGCCGCCGCTCCCGCTGGTGAACGCGACGCGCACGAGGCCCTCTTCAGCCTCAGGCTCGTGCAGCGTCGTGATCGGGGCGTCGGGCGTGTTGGCGTTCGCATAGGCGTCGTCCGGGCGCGCCGCGAGTCCGTCGCCGGGCGCGACGGTCAGCTCGTAGCCGTTGGCGCCGGTGATGCCGGCCGACTCCACGGCGAAGCCGCGCACGGGATGTCCCGGCGCATCGGCGACGCCCGTGTAGGTGAGGATGCGCAGTTCATAGCGGTCGCCGGCGACGGTCTCGCTGACGCCCGAGAGGGTGCGCGTGGCGGCCTCCCAGCGTTCGGCGGTGACGTCGATCAGCCCCTGCGTGATATGGCGCGAGGTGGCGATGAGCTGAGGGCGGTCGAGCACCGGCCGCACGGCCAGCACGGCGCACGCTTGCGGCCGGAGCGTGTGGACGAGGCGCCCTTGGAAAGGCGGGGTGAGCGCGTTGCTCCAAAGGTCGAACGCGATGCACGTACCCACGTCGGCCAGATCCAGCATGGCGAGGGGCACATCGATGCGTTTCTCCGCGCTCTCCCAGTTGAACAGTCCAACCACGCGGCGAAGCGGGAGACGGTCGGTCGCGCGGCCGGCGGCGAGCCAGATGCCGGGCACGCGGTTCTCGAAGAGGTCCACCGGACGCGACACGATGTTGGTATCGGCGGTGATCGAGGGCATGGTGCGCTTCAGCAGGTCAAGCCGCTCGGGCGGCAGGGCGGCGTATTCTTCGCTGCTGCTGTTCATCTGGCCGCTGAGGGCGACCCAGGAGCAGATAGCCCGCGCCTGCTCAAGCGGCAGCGAGGGGCGCGCGTAGAGCGGGTCGGGATCGTTGTACCAGACGCGCCCGTGCAGGAAGTAATTCCACGCGCCGTATTCAGGCCCGCGCAGCAGCGAGGACCAGGCGGCGCCGTTGTCGGGGCCGATGCGCATGGCATGGACGAGGCCGTACGCCGCGCCGGCGCTGCGCATGTTCTGCGGCGTGCAGCAGCCGAGCAGGAAGACCTCCGGACCGGCGGTCGCGCGCACAAGGCTGAGGCTGTTACGCATCATTTCGATCTGTGTCACGGCGGGGTCGGCGAGTACGGCCTGGCCGATCTCGTCTTCGCGAAAGGTGTCGCAGATGTAGTTGAGGTTGATTGACGCGCCGGTGTAGAGGCCGTCCATCTTGAGATAGCGGTAGCCCCACGCATGCGTGAGCGTGCGGACCACCTCCTTAAGGTAGGCTTGGGTGTCGGCACGCGTGAGATCGAAACAGGTGCCGCCCCAGCGCGTGTCATAGGGACGCCCGTCGGGCTTCTTGGCGAACCAGTCGCGCTTGTCGGCGAACCAGGGATCATCGCTTGAGCCGGCGAACGGGATCAGCCAGAGGCCCGGGGTGAAGCCGGCGCGGCGGATCGTGTCGGCCATGGCCTTCATGCCGGCGGGGTAAGGCCCGTCGGGGTTGTGGCCGATGAAAACTTTCTTGGGGCCGTTGGTGGAGTGGCCGAGCTGCCAGCCGTCGTCGATCTGCATCACGCCCAGGCCGAACGGTTTGAGCGCCTGCGCGGCAAAGGCGGTGCGGTTGGAGAGCACGGTTTCGCGCGACGCGCCGTCCACGTACCAAGTGCAATGCACGGTCGGCATCGGGGGCAGGCGGATGGCATAGCGCGCGGCAATGAGGTCGGCGTAGGCCTCCAGGCCGAGGCGCGCGTCGCCAAAAACACCGGCCACAAATAATTCAAGCGGCTCTTCCTGGCCGGGCGCGAGCGGCAGGCGGCCGTAATCCAGATGGGGCAGCAGGCGGACGCCGCCGTCGCCGCTCTCCATCCGCACAATGCCGCTGCCGCGGTCGGTGGAGATCCATCCGGCGACCACGCCGCGCCGCGTGGCGGGATCGGCGACGGCCGACCACATGTAGCTGCCGGGATTCTTGTCGGGCTTCAGCAAGCCGCCGCTGCCCAGCGTGGTGAGGGCGGCGGCGGGCACGCCGAGGTTGAGCGCCAGCGCAGGATAAGGCACGCGGTTGGTGACGGCGAGCGACGCGCCACCGTTTTTGAGCGTTGACTGGAAGAACGCGAACGGCTGTTCGGCCAGCACGAAGACGGCATCCTGCCGCCCATCTGCGCACGTGACCGCCAGCCGCTGGCCGGTGCCGAGCCGGGCGTCGCGAAAGGGTGCGACGACGGGCCGCGCCTCGTCTTCCAAGGGCCATGCGACGGTTGCGAAGGGCTGCCCGGCGCCGGGCTCGGCCAGCGTCAGGTGGCCGTCGCGCTGCAAGGAGACGCAGATCCGGCTGTTGCCGATCGAGAGGGCGTCGGCGGTGAAGCCATGCAGCGCCGCGCCGGCGAGCAACGCGAAAGCGGCGGAACGCAGGGGCGACGAGTCAATCAGGCATCGGTTCAAGCAGGTCGCGGTCATCGTCGGCAGGCCTTTCGTGAATGACACATCATCCGCCAGATCCACTTGTCATGATAAGTGGATTATGGCGGAGGAAGGTGTCCGGATTGTGACAGAGGGCAAGGTGTTCACATGCCGCATCCTCCGGCAAAGAGCGTGCCTTGCGACTCGAAGAGTCGCAGGCGGCCTTGGCGAGCGAGGGGTTCAATGAAGGCGCGCAGGTCGTCGTCGCTGCGCCCGAAGGTCGCCGCGAGAACGCCGAGCGCCATCGGATGGCGCCCGACCAAGGCGATCAGCGCTTCCTCGCTCAGCTCGCCCGACGCATGCGGGGGTTCGGCGCCGCTCTCGCGTACGGCGGTGCCGAAGAGTGCGCTGAGCGCATGCAGGCGTTCGGGCGGGCAGGCGCTGATCGCGCGGTCGGCCGGCGGTCGGACGGCAGTGTTGAGCGTGATGGCATCGGGCGCGAAACCGTGCGCCAGCTCGGCGATGCGCCGGACCTGATCCTCGCGGTCATTGAGGCCGGGGATGATAAAAACCTCAAGGTCGAGTCGGCCGGTAAAGCTTTGGCGGAAGGCGCGGTAGCCGTCGAGGATCGCGTCGAAGCGGAGCGCGGGGTGCGGACGGGCCACGCGTTCGAACGAGGTTTGGTCCCAGGCGTGCAGCGAGAGTTTGACGACATCCGCCAGCGCAGCGTCGCACCGCACCTCGGGCAGATAAAAGAGCGAGCCGTTGCTGAGCAGCAGCGATCGACATGGCGTCTCCGCGCGCACGAAGCGGAAGAGGTCGCCGAAGCGAAGGTGCAGCGTGGGCTCACCCGACCCCGACGCCGTGATGAAATCGACCCCCTCTCCTTCTTCCTTTCTCCCGGCTTGCTCCAGCCAGCGCCGCAGCTCCGCGAGGATCGCGTCCATCGGCGGCGTGTCGACGCGCGTGAGCGTGGCGTGCGGCGTGGCGCCGAGCTGGCAGAAGCGGCAGTCGAGCGTGCAGGTTTTCGGCACGGCGAGATCCACGCCGAGCGAACGGCCGTAACGGCGAGAGGGAACGGGCCCGAACAGGTATTTATACGCATCCATCAGTCATGCCTCAGTCAGACCAACAGCGTAGCGCAATCCGCCGGCCTATGGCGAATGAAAAACGGCACGGGGGGTAAGCGGTTGACGCCCGACTCATCTGCCCCCCCCTTTTTCACCAGAAACGCAAGATATTGGCACTCCTCCTATCGCTAACTCCTAACTCCTCCTTTGGGGTGGCCGCTGCGGATCTGCCTGTGCAGGTCGCGGTATTGTTTGGGCGAGCAGGACATCCGGCGGCGGAAGCTGCGGGTGAAGTGGCTGTTGTCGTAAAACCCGACGGCCTGCGCGATGTCGGCTACGGTGCGGTCGGTGTTTTCAAGCAGTTCGCGGCTGGCATTGACGCGCACGCGCAGGATGTACTCGCCCGGCGAGGTGCCGAGCAACTGGCGGAAACGGCGTTCGAGCTGGCTTTGCGAGACGCCCGCCCTGACGGCGAGCAGGGCGAGATCTAGCTCCTCGTCGAAGTGCCGGTGAATGTGTTTGAGAACATCAGAGAACCGACCGTACCAGTGAGGCGTGTCGCGCAGGCCGTCGACCACGCGGTGGATGCCGGCCACGCCGATCACGCGTCTGTGTTTGTCGTAAACGGGCACCTTGCTGTAGACGATCATCTGGTCGGAGGTCTCCGGCGCAGGCGCAAGGGCGTTGATGATGGGGCGGCCGCTGGTCATGACCTCTTGGTCCCCCTGTACATAGAGTGCGGCGTGCTCCTTTGAAAAGAAGTCGTAATCGGTTTTCCCGAGGATCTCGCGCTCATGGTTCTTCCGGAAGAACTCGCACGAGCGCCGGTTGTGCATGACGAAGCGGCCGGCATGGTCTTTCATGAAAAACGCCACGTCGGGAACGAGGTCCATCAGGTGGCGGAAGGGGGCGATATCGCCGATCCGGGCGAGAAACTGCCTCTGGAACTGTAGCGGAGTCATGCGGCTATTGTACAAGCATCCGGTTCGATTCTACAAGAACTGTCGGGACAAAAGCGATACAGTGCTACTATCAGAAGGGAGAGATTATGAAGCGTGCTAGTGGGCAGGGGACGGCGAGTCGGCGTGGGTTTCTTAGAGGTGCGTTGACAACGGCGGGCGCGGCATGCGCGTTTCCGTACGTCGTGCCGGCATCGGCGCTGGGCCGCGACGGAGCGGTGGCGCCGAGCAACCGGCTCGTGATGGGCGCGATCGGCGTGGGCGGGCGGGGGCACCATGACTTGAAGTGGCTGGCGGGAGAGGCCGACGTACAGATCGTCGCCGTGTGCGACGTGCGGCGGGAGCGGCGCGACCTGGGCAAAGCGGTCGTCGACGAGAAATACGGGAACAGGGACTGCGCAACCTTCCGCGACTTCCGAGATCTCTTGGAGAAAAAGCAGGAACTGGACGCGGTGCTGATCGCGATCGGAGACCGCTGGCACGCGGTCGCCTCGATCTTCTGCATGCGGGCCGGAAAAGACGTATACAGCGAGAAGCCGGGAACGCTGACCATCGCCGAAGGGCAGGCGCTGGTCAAAGCCCAAAGCCAATACGAACGGGTTTTCCAGACCGGTGCCCAACGGGCCAGCGAGTCGAATTTCGTATTCATGGGCGAGGCGCTGCGGCAAGGGCGCCTGGGCAAGGTCCACACCGTCCGGGCGCATCTGGGCTACTTGACGAAATGGCCCCGCATGAACGCGGTACTTCCCGCCGAGCCGCTGCCGCCCAAGGAGGAGCTGGACTGGGATCTGTGGCTGGGCCAATGCCCCGTGCGGCCATACAACGCGGCGTTCGTGAAGGCTTGGCCCGCGCCGGGCTGGTACACGCAGTACGATTTCGCGGGCAGCATAGCGGCGTGGGGCTCGCACACGATTCTGCAGTGCCAGCTCGACTTGGGCCTGGCGGACACCTCGGCCGTCGAGTATGAGTATCCTGCGGATCTTCTGAAAGACGGCATGACGGTTCGCTTCGCGAACGGGGTGAAGCTGGTCGCGCAGTTAGAGGGCTGGCGCGGCTCCTGCGGCGTGCGCTATGAGGGAGAGGAAGGATGGATCGCCTGCGCGGACGGCTACGAGCGCCCGGCGGTGTCGTCGCCCACGCTGCTGGACAACTTCGTGACGGTCATCAAAGCATACAGAGAGCGGACCGGCCGGCCGAACAACCACTTCCGCGATTTCCTGCAGAGCGTCAAAAGCCGCAAGCCGACGATCACAGATGCAGGTGTCGCGCACCGCACCATGACAACGAATCTGGCGATGGACATCTGTCTGGATCTCAAGAGGCACGTGAAATGGGATCCCGTCAACGAAACGTTCGTCAACGACGACGAGGCGAACACGCTGCGTTCGCGCGCGATGCGTGAACCCTGGCGCGTGTGAATGGATTGGCAGCCGCGCCCGTCCGATGAGGCGACAGGCACGACGATGAAAGGAAGACACATGAAACAGAGGTTCGAGGCGTTTGGGCGCGCGCTGTCGCGGCGCACGTTTTTGGCGGGGGCGGGGGCGGCGGCGGGGCTAGCGTTGGTCGACAACTCCGCGCTCGGCCAGCAGACAGCCGCGGGCGGAGGGCCGACGATCAAGATCGGCATCGTGGGGTGCGGCGGGCGCGGATCATTTATGGCGAACCTGTTTCGTCAGCACGGCGGCTACGAGATATCCGCAGCGGCCGACTATTTTCAGGACCGAGCCGACGTGCTGGGGGAGAAGTTCGGCGTGCCCGCCGGGCACCGCTTCGCGGGGTTGAGCGGCTACAAGCGCGTGCTGGACACGAAGCCTGACGCGCTGGTCGTGACGTCGCCGCCCTTCTTCCATCCCGAACAGGCTGCGGCGGCGGTCGACGCGGGCTGCCACGTCTATGTGGCCAAGCCCGTGGCGGTGGATGTGCCGGGTTGCCTCTCCATCGAGGCGAGCGGCCGACGCGCCACAGCGAAGAGGCGCTGTTTCCTGGTCGACTTCCAGACGCGCGTCAATCCGTTTTATCAGGAGGCGCTCCGCCTTGTGCATGGCGGCGCGCTCGGCGCGTTCGCGTTCGGCGAGGCCAGCTACCACTGCGGCCGGCTGAACATCCACCCGCCGGACGGGGGGCCGGAAGGGCGCGTGCGCAACTGGGTCTTCGACCAGGCGCTATCCGGCGATATCATCACCGAGCAGAACATTCACGCGCTCGATGTGATGAGCTGGATCCACGGCAGGCCGCCGCTGCATGCATGCGGCACCGGCGCGCGCAAGGTGCGCCTTGACGTGGGGAACAACTGGGACACGTTCTCGGTCATCTACCAGTATCCCGACAACGTGGCGATGACCTTCAGCTCACGGCAGTTCGACGGCCACGGCACGGCCGAAGGCATCCTCTGCCGCATGTTCGGATCGAAGGGCGTGCTGGAGACGAGCTACGGCGGTAACGTGCTGATCCGCGGCGAAACCTTCTACCGCGGCGGCGCCACCAAGCAGATCTACGTCGAGGGCGCGGCCGCCAACGTGGCCGCCTTCCATCAGTCGGTGACGGGCGGTGATTGTGCGAACCTGACCGTGGCGCCCAGCGTGCAGAGCAACCTGATCACGATCATGGGCCGCAAGGCCGCCTACACCGGTTCGCGTGTGACCTGGGCAGAGACGCTCAAGGACACGGAGCGGCTGGATGGCCGACTGGACGGGCTGAAGGCGTAAAGGGGATGAACGCTCAACGTCCAACGCTCAACTCGCAACGGGAGAAACACATGGGTCAGGACATGGAGGCGCTCTATCAGGCGCGGTTGCGGCGGTATGTGACCGCGCTCAACAATCTCAAGCCGGACCGGGTGCCGGTACGGCCGTTCGCGGCGGAGTTCACGGGCCGGCACGCGGGCTACACCTGCCAGCAACTGACGCAGCACTATCCTGACGCCTTCGAGGCGATGGTCCGCTGCTGCAACGATTACGACTGGGACGCGGTGCCCGCCAGCATGGTGTATGTCTGGACCGGCATCACCGACGCGGCCGGCGTGCGGTACTACGGCGTGCCGGGGGTGGACGTGCCGCCGGACTGCGGCTTCCAATACCGGGAGCCGCCGGAAGAGGCGGCGTTCATGCGCGAGGACGAGTACGACCGGCTGATCGAAGACCCGACGGCATTCCTGTACGAAGTCTGGCTGCCGCGCGCGTCGCGCGTGATCGCGGCGGCGGGCGAGCCCGTGACTTTCCGGCACAACGTCGCGCTGGTCTCCGCCGCCGTCGCGATGACGCAGTATTTCCAGGCCTTCGGGCCGCACTGCGCCCGCCTGCGCGGCGAATGCGGCATGCCGGGCGCGATCGCCGGCATCTTTAAGGCGCCGCTGGATATCCTCGGCGACAAGTTGCGCGGCTATATCGGGCTGACCATGGACCTCTTCGAGCGGCCCGAAAAGGTGATGCGGGCGTGCGAGGCGCTGATGCCGCACCTGCACGGGGTGGCGGCGGCGACGGCCGATCCCGCGTCGCAACTGCCGATCGGCTACTGGATGCACCGCGGCTGCGTGCCGTTCGTTCGGCCCGACCAGTTCACGAACGTCTACTGGCCGACGGTGCGGCCGATCATCGAGGAGCTGTGGCGCAACGGGCACCAAACGCTATTCTATGCCGAGGGCAATTGGAATGCGCACCTCGACGCCTTTCGCGAACTGCCGGACCGCAGCATCGTTTATCACATCGACCGCGGCGATCCGCTGCTGACCCACCGCAAGCTGCATGATAAGTTTGCGCTGAGCGGCGGCCTGAACAATGTCACGCTCGCGATCGGCACACCGGACCAGGTGCACCAGGAGGTTCGCACGCTGATCGAAACGGTGGGCCGAGGGGGCGGCTACATCCTGGACGCGAGCGCCATCATGCAGAACGATACGCGTCCTGAAAATATGCGGGCGCTGATCGAGGCCGCCCGCGAATACGGCGTCTATGACCATCCGGATGCCGTGTCCGAGCCGCTGCG
>Ga0209606_1005518_pt1 | contig 10916 bp, 8 predicted proteins | sample AD_UKC057_MetaG_FD_184412 | JGI IMG/M metagenome (GOLD analysis project Ga0209606, IMG submission 184412) | Active sludge microbial communities of municipal wastewater-treating anaerobic digesters from USA - AD_UKC057_MetaG (SPAdes) (version 2) | ecosystem: Engineered > Bioreactor > Anaerobic >...
CGGAGCTTAATTTGCCAGACACTACCTTAGCTAGAGAGCAGCTTAGTTGGATGCCTATAGTTAACTTAGATCATGGGCTAGATAAAACTATAGCAGATTTAAGGTCTAGCAAGGCCTTAAAAAAATTACCAACTAATTGGTAAATTATGAAAGTAGTTTGCGTTATACCAGCCTGGAATGAAGCGAAAACTATTGTTAATGTCGTTCAGGAAGTGAAAAAATATGTTGATGAAGTTATTGTAGTTGATGATGGTTCAGAAGATGAGACTGGGCGTTTAGCAAGATCAGCTGGTGCTACCGTTTTAGTTCATACTATTAATCGGGGACAGGGTGCAGCCTTAAGGACAGGAACAGAGTATGCCTTAAATATTGGGGCTGATATTATTGTTCATTTTGATGCTGATGGTCAATTTGCCGCTCAGGATATTCCTAAGGTTATTAGTCCTGTAATTCAAGGAGAAGCAGAGGCCGTATTTGGTTCTAGATTTTTGGGGGAGAGGAACAATATTCCATTTTTAAAAAAGGCAATTGTTCTGCCACTGGCTCGCTTATTTAATTTAGTGTTTTTAGGAGTGCGGGTGCGTGATCCTCAGAATGGTTTTCGGGCTTTATCGGCCCAAGCAGCGCGTCAATTAAATTGGCGGCAAGATAAAATGGCTCATTGTTCAGAAATTTTATGGCTTGCTCGGCTGGCAAAAATTAACTATCAAGAAGTGGGAGTGACAGTCCATTATAATAATTTTGGACAAAGAATGTCCGGTGGCTGGAAGATTATTAGTGATTTATTTTTAGGGCGTTTTCTTAAATAATTTTATTATATGTTGCAAAAAGTTTTGGCTTTAATTGTTGTTGCTTTTTTTCTGGCTAAGCTATTATGGCAACAGCGCAAGCGGCGATTATCGTGGACAGAATTCTTTTTCTGGCTAATTTTTTGGCTACTCTCGGCTGTGGCTATTTTAATGTTAGACGATATTGACAAATTAGTAGCTAGGTTGGGCTTCTCTGGCAGTGGAATTGAGGTTCTGCTCTATATTGGCTTTGCTCTCTTACTGTATTTTGTTTTTCGTTTACGTTTAAGGTTAGAAAAAATAGACCGTCAATTAACTATTTTAGTGAGTTCAATGGCTCAGCAAAAGCCCTTAGAATCAATTCAGAATAATAAGATAGAAAATAAATAATAACCAATGAAGATTGTCCATTTAGTTTGTACTTTTCCCCCTTATTCAGGGGGGATGGGTAATAGCGTAAAAGAGATGGTGGAGAGGTTAGCTTTGGTTGACCCTTCGGCCGACATTACTATCGTTTGTCCTAACTATGGTTTGCAGGAAGTAACACCATTAAGTAAGCCATACTCAGTAAGACGTTGTTCTAGCTGGTTACGATTTGGTAACGCTGCAGTTATTAAAGGTTTAAAAAAGATATGGCAGTCAGCAGATATAATTCATTTACATTATCCATTTTATGGGACAGATGCCGTAGTATGGCATCTTAAAAAGAGACATCCTAATACTAAATTGGTTATTCATTACCACATGGATTCACAGGCTGATGGTTGGAAAGGATGGATATTTAAAATTTGGCAGAAATTATTTTTAAAAAAATTACTTACCCAGGCCGAAGCCATTACTTGTGCCTCCTTAGATTATTGGCATTATTCATCAGTGAGCCGTATTAATAAATTAAATGATAAATTATTTATCGTGCCGTTTACTGTAGATACTGATCTTTTTCAGCCGCGCCCCAAGGATCAAAAACTGCTGGAGCAATATGGCCTTAAAAGCGGAGTACCCATTATTTTAATGGTAGGAGGTCTAGATAGGGCTCATTATTTTAAGGGGGTTCCAGTATTGTTATCAGCTTTAGCTAAAGTGAAAGCTACAGCTGGAGCGGGTTATTGCCAAGGTATTATTGTTGGAGAAGGTGATTTGCGAGATAAGTATTGTAAAATGGCCAAAACACTAGGTTTAGCTCAAGATGTGGTTTTTATTGGTAAGGTTGAACAGAACAAACTGCCAGCCGTTTATAATTTAGCTGATTTATTTGTTTTACCTTCGATTAATAGTTGTGAGGCTTTTGGTTTAGTGCTTTTAGAAGCAATGGCAAGCGGCCTACCATGTCTGGCGTCTAATTTACCAGGAGTTAGACAAGTTATTGATCCGCCGCATAATGGACTTTTAATTGAGCCCAATAATGTAGATGATTTAGCTAATAAAATTAGTCAATTACTGACGGATGATTTAAAATTAAAAAAAATGGCTCAAGCAAGTCGGCAAAGAGCGATTGAGTATTTCTCCAGTTCAGCCCCCAGTTCTCTGGTAGAAATTTATCATAAAATAATGGAGCAACGATAAAATAATTATGAAGATTTTATTGGTTAATAATGTTTTTTATCCTTATAAGCGGGGAGGAGCTGAAGAGATAGTGCATTATCTGGCTGAATCCTGGCCCGAGGAAGGTCATAAAGTTATGGTAGTGGCTTTGGCTCCTAGGGGTCATAAGCTAAATAAAGCAAAGGGCCAGGCTAATTTATACCAAACAGTTTATTGGTCTAGTAATTATTATGGTTTATCTAATTTACCCCAGTGGTTGAGGTTTATATGGCATTTACCTGATTGGTTAGGGTTCAGACACTATTTTAGGTGGCGGAAAGTTTTAAAAAAGTTTAGACCGGATATAGTGGTACTGAATAATTTAACTGGCCTAGGTTTTCAGGTTCATCATTTGTGCTGCCGCCTAGGCATCCCCAGTGTTCAGGTGATTCATGACGTTCAATATCTTCAGCCTAGTGGTTTATTACTGTTGGGAGAAGAGAAAGCGTTAACTAATAGTTGGCTGATGAAGGGTTATAAAAGTTTAACAGCATACTGGCTAAAACCAGCCAAGGTTTTAATCAGTCCCTCTCAGTGGCTTATGGATTTTTATCTGCATCATAATTGGTTAAAGAATAATTGCTGGTTAAAATTAGCTAATCCTTTAAAAATACATTTATCTTCAACCTATCGGTTGCCTGATCAATTGCGTCAGGCAATTTTTGTTGGTCAGCTTACGCCAGCCAAGGGCATTGATTGGCTAGCAGGGCAATGGTCGGATTTTAATAAAATATTATTAGCTGCCGGACTACCAGCAGCTAATTTAACTATTATTGGTGATGGGCCGTTGCTGGCTTCTTTAAGCCGCGATGCTAGTTTAGATAATCATTTACGTTTAATGGGTCGCCTAGAACATGACATGGTGCTTGATCAATTAAAAAAGGCCGATGTGCTAATAGTACCTTCTTTTTGTTACGAAAACTGGCCCACCATTCTTTTAGAGGCAGCATCTTCGGGTTGTTTAGCCATAGTGGTTAATCATGGAGGAGCCAGAGAATTAGCTGAGGCCTTGGGTTATTTAACCTTTGAAGCTGGTAATTTAAATAGTCTTTTTAATGCTTGGTCGCAATTATCCTTAGCCGCAGCTAAATTAACTTATTGGCCGGCCGGAGAGGGCGTTGAGTTGATGACGCCCTATAGTTATCTTGATAGAATTTTACAAAATATTAATTAGAGATTATTATAGACAAAAATCATAATTGATCCATCAGCTATGGTGATTATTTCGTCAGCTTCAGCGGCTGCTTCCTTGGCTAATTTTTCAAATCCATACCAATAGTTATTAAGTACAAAATAAGCTTGATGGACACCGGCTAATTTAGCGGCTTCAGCGATAGTTTGTCGTGAGGGATAATCATTGACCATTTTTAAATAATAAGGGTAGAGAATACCCGAGGTGGGTATAGGGTAATAGAAAATGTTGTTTTGAAGATAACGTTGGTGTTTTCCAGGATAAAAACCATATTGAGCTAGGGCGGCAGCGCCAACCTGTTGATTGGCTAATACTATATAGTCATCACTAGCTTGATTTTCAATTATTTGTACTGCCAGAAAATCGGTTTGGCTAGTAGATAGACCCTGAGCATGAGAATAGCGGTCATCGCGAGGATAGGTGAGATAGAGGCTAAACATTATTAAGGTAGGAAGGGCGATAATAATTGGCCAGACTATTTTTTTAGAATGAGCGTTTAACCATTTTTTAGCTAATAAGCTAAAGGCCATAAATGCTGCCGGTAAATTAATAATTATGACTAGCCACCAAAATCTAGTTAAATAATTATAACGTTCATAGTCAATTACAAAATTAAAGGGGATTAAACTCGTAAAAATTATAGCTATAATTAAAGACAGGTTGAGAGATTTAAGAATTGAGGTCCAAACAGTTTTATGGTTTTTTAATAAATACCAACCGGTTAGAATAAGTATTATGGCCACTATTGGTTGCCAGGCTTGCCATCCATAAATTAAGTTAAGGAGCCAGTGTTCCTGGTTAGGCCATAAATGAGAAAATTTAAAAAAATTGTTTAAGCCAGTAAGCCCAGGGTTAATTGGTGGTTTTGTTAATTGCCATTTTTTTGTGTGTTGCCAATTCGTTAGCCATAGGGAGAGGGGTAGAGCTAGCGCTGTTAGAGCTACTGCTAGCCACTTAATAATTTTTTGCCAACGTTGCCGGATTTGAGGCAGACTACTTAATATGGCAATGGTTATGGCTGGCAAACCAGCCAGAGGGTGGCAGGCCAAGCTAGCTAAAGCCGAAGACCAAATAAGGGGAGAGGATTTATTAGGCCAGGTGGCAGTTATGATAGTAATAATAAGCAAAAAATAAGCGCAATTTTGTGGAACAGTAACAATAAATATAGGCCAGCTAAATATTGGCCATAGCCAAGCAACTAAGCGGCCTAGTTGTTCTGAGTGCTGATTTTGTTTAAACCATTCAATAATAAACCAAGGCAGGAAACAAGCAATTAAGAGAGGTAAGAGCCAGCGTTCAATAGAGCTAATAGCTAGGCCAGTTAAATGATGAATAGTAACAACTAACGAATATTGACCTAAATAATACGGTGTTTTGGGACTAATTTGGCCTTGAGCAATAATAGTTTTTTCAGCGGCTTGGTGAATAAAGGGGTCAAAGCCATAAGCCGTACCATATAGGCAGCTAGCTATGCCATAAATTAATAACCACCAGGCAATAATTGTGAGACTAGATATTTTTTTATTAGCTTTAATAGTTATTAAACCAGCAGTAGCAATCAGCCAACCAATTAGCCAAAAATACCCATTAACCTGAGTCCATGGAGATAGGAGGGGCAAAGTAGCTCTTTGTTTTAACAGGTAGGTGAAGCTTATTATTATGGCTATAAGTATTAACCAACTTATTTTAGAGCTCGGGTGGCTGAGGGCTATTTTTGTTTTGCTTTGTGGCTGTTTTCGGTATATAATAAACAGAGTTAGGGCGGTTAATACTAGAGTAGTTATTTGTCCTAACCAATTTAAGCCATAGACCCAATAGACAATTGTTCCCCAAAGACTGATTAAGTTAATAATCAATAAAATTGTCGGTGGTTGTTTGAAATATGTTAATATTTTCATGATGAAATTACCAAAATTCAATAAATCGTCTGTTATTATTAGTGCCTTTTTAATTATCCTTGGGGGGTTATTTTTTGTGGGCACTAGTGCTTATCCATATTGTATCCAGCGGCCTGGTTTTGTCAAATGGTCCTCGCCTGATGAAACTGCCAATTATTATTTTAGCAAATTATGGGCTGAAACCGGTAGTCTTATAGCAGAAAGCACAATTAATGTCCCCGAGGGGGTTATTGTTCGACCACGTAGTTTTAAGGTGATTGATGGCACTCTGCGTCCAGTAAGTTTTGTGGGCTTGCCCTTGCTTTATGGTTTTTTAGCGCGGCTTTTTTCTGTTGATATTTTACCATATTTAACTCCCTTTTTCGCCATGTTGGGTCTCTGGGCTTTTTTTAGTATAATGCGCCGACTTTTTAGCTTACCCACAGCTATTATTGGGACAACTCTCGCTGCTACCTTTCCAGTTTATTGGTATTTTAGTGCTAAAAGCATGTTTCATAATGTTTTGTTTGTGGCTTGTGGGCTTATAGCGTGGTATTGTGGCTTGCGGGCTTTAGATAAATTACGATTAGCGCGTCGCCGGTCAGTTAGTAGCCCCTTAGCTCTTATATGGTTAGCTATTTCAGGGTTGGCTTTTGGTTGGGCTATAGCGACGCGTACTTCTGAGTTATTATGGTTAGCGCCCATAGTATTAATTTTAATAATAGCTTATTTCAAAGAGATTGGCTGGTATCGTTGGCTCTGGTGGGTTAGTTGGTCCTGGATGGGAATGTTGCCAGCAGCTTGTTGGAATATTATCCTTTATAACCATTGGTATGGCGGTGGTTATCCGGCCATGATCCAATCTATTGGGACTTTTAGTCAAACCAGTTTATCTTTACTTAATTTTCATAATTTAGCAGACAAATTTACAGTTTTATGGCAAACTATTTTCCATTTTGGTTTTTGGCCCGAGCAATCACTGACAATGTTTCAACATTATGTAGTGGAGATGTTTCCTTGGCTAATACCTTTGGTGTTGGTTGGGGTGTTAGTATTTATTTTTAGTCGCCGACAGTGGAGTAAAGGCAAATGGCTTTATTTGTTACTGTGGATATTAGCTTCAATATTTTTAGTGCTATATTATGGTAGCTGGCAGTTTAATGATAACCCTGATGCTAGTAGATTTACTATTGGTAATTCTTATACTCGTTATTGGTTGCCACTTTATTTAGGAGCGTTACCTTGGGCGGCTGAGGGGTTGTGGCGATTGGCTACTTTTTTATTCCGACGTCGTTTGGTTAAACCCATCGTCGCCTTAGTTGTTGCGGGTTTATGTTATTGGTCGCTGCGCTTTACAGCTGTTGGATCAGAGGAAGGTCTAAAATTTACTGCTGAACGGCAGGTTAATGATTATTATTTATGGTCTGAAGTTTTATCCAGGACAGAAGATGACAGCATTATTATTACGCTTTACCATGATAAATTATTTTTTCCCGAACGTCAGGTTCTTGTAGGCCTTTTTGATGATAAAACTATGAATCGCTATTATGGCAATTTACTTAGAAAATGGCCAGTTTATTATTTTAGTTTTCGCTTTTCTGATGACGCTCTGGAATATCTTAATAATCGTCGCTTGCCGCCTCTTGGCTATAAATTAGAAAAAATTTTAGATTATAATGAATTTGCTCTATATCGTTTGCAACCCATTGAGGGGCAAACGATAAGTGGTAGATAATCATTCTATGAGGCAGAAAAAACAGCATCACGATTCTCCACTGACTATTGGTATCGACGCACGTTTGTATGGCCCCTTAGGTCGGGGACTAGGGCGTTATATTGAAGAAGTAATTAAGCGAGTAGTTGCCCTTGACTCAACAAATAAATATGTTCTTTTTTTGAGCCCTCGGAGTTTTAATGATTGTTATATTGAGCAAGCTAATGTTCAGAAGGTTATTATGTCTCAACGCTGGTATAGTTTGGCTGAACAATTAGCCTGGCCGCGGTTAATTCATCGTTATCATTTAGATATGTTGCATGTACCGCATTTTAATGCGCCGCTTATTTGCCCTTGTCCCTTAATAATTACTATCCATGATTTAATTTTAACCAAATTTCCTAGCCGCCGGGCTAGCACTTTAGCGCCACTGCTTTACTGGTTTAAGAATTTGGCCTATCGGGTAGTGATTTCCCGGGCAGTGAAACAAGCTAAAATGATTATTGCCGTGTCAGAATTTACCAAGCAAGATCTTGTTCAGCAATTAAATGTCTCACCTGAAAAAATTAAGGTTATCTATAATGGCCTTAGCACTCTTCCATTAAATTCTCCCTATGATTTTAAGGCTGACAGAGACATACTTTTGCGCTATAATATTAAGACCCCTTATTGGCTGTATGTAGGGAGCGCTTATCCTCATAAAAATTTAGAGTGGCTGGTTCAATTATTTATAAAATGGTCAGAGCAACACACTGGTTACCAATTAGTTTTAGTAGGGGAGCATGATTATTTTTATGAGCGTCTTATAAAGTTTATTGTCGATTTATCTGAGAGGCAAAGAGTGGGAGATATTATTTGTCCGGGATTTGTGCCTGATGAATCATTAGCCGCCCTGTATCGTCAGGCTGCCGTATATGTTTTTCCTTCGCGTTACGAGGGTTTTGGATTACCGCCGCTCGAGGCAATGAGTTACGGCTGTCCGGTTTTGGCTAGTGATAGTTCATGTTTACCGGAAATTTTAGGGCCAGCAGCTGTTTATTTTAAGGACAATGATATGGAATCAGCCTTGACAGCTATGAAAAAGATATTGCGTAATGAAAATTACCGTCAGAGATTTATTGTTTTAGGGTTTGAACAAATAAAAAAATATAATTGGGATAATTGTGCTCAAGAGACTCTAAAAATTTATCAACAAGTTTTATTTCATAATGTTTATAAATGACACAGAAGACTAAACAATATAATAATGACAATATTCCCCAATCTAATTTTTTATTAGATTTACGGCAGCAGATTGTTAATGAGCCGATAAATAAAAAACGCGCTAGACGGCAATGGAAATTTCATTGGCCTAAAATTTCCAAATTTACTTTATTGGGTAAAAGGGGAGTAAAGGTTAAAATTAAATGGCCTACCATAAAACGTCCTAGGTTGTTTATTAAAATTAGTCGGCCGGCCAGTTTGCGCCCCTTGTTGCATTTATTAATTATTTTTTTAATTATCGCTATACCCCTTAAATTAATAGTATATATTGAAGATTTACGGGGAATTCAGGCAAGGGTGGTTAATGCTTCAACTGAAGGGTTAGTTAATCTTGAGGCAGCTGGCCAATTAATGATGAGTGAAGATTTTACTTCAGCTAGTAATGAGTTTGCTCAAGCCTCAGCTAGTTTTGCTCAGGCTAAAGAGAGTATTTTGGGAGTTCAATCTTGGCTGTGGCAGTTAGCTGCCCTAATGCCCAATGAGCAAATTCGTCTGGGAGCCAAGGCTCCATATATTATTGAAGCTGGTGATTTAGCTAGCAAATTAGGGGAAGATTTAACTGTGCTGGTACAACATATTGTAGATAAGATAGGAGATGGCGATTCTTTATCATTAGCTCGGCAAATTAATATAGACAGTAGCCAAGCACTAGCAGACAGTGTAGCCTTGAACAATATTTTGAATAAATTAAAACCAGCGAGTTTACCAGAGAGTTATCGCGAGCCGTTAGAAAATTGGCAAAATAAATTGCAAACACTTAGCAGTGTATTAGAGCAAGTACAGTTTTGGTCTGCCGCCAGTTTAGATTTATTAGGAGAAACAATGGACCGCCGCTATTTATTAGTTTTTCAAAATAATGCCGAAGCCCGGGCTACTGGAGGATTTATCGGTAGTTATGCTTTATTAGATTTTAGTCGTGGCCAAATTAAAAATTTAGAAATACCAGGCGGGGGTAGTTATGATACAAATGGCAATTTACGTCGATTTGTGAATCCGCCAGCTCCATTAAGACTGGTAAGCACATATTGGAAGTTTTGGGATGCTAATTGGTGGCCGGATTGGCCCACTTCAGCTCGCGAATTAGAATGGTTTTTGCTAGAAAGTAATGGTCCGAGCGTTGACGGAGTTATTGCTTTAACGCCCGATGTTTTAGAGAGTTTATTAACCATTACTGGCCCTATTGATTTAACCAAAGATTATGGCGTTGTTATTACTGCCGATAATTTTCGTCCTCTAGTTCAAGATTATGTTGAAAACAAGGTAAGCGGTCCCAAAGAACCAAAAAAAATAATTGGTGATTTAGCAGTAGCCATTTTAGAAAAATTACCACAAGCCCTACAGGATAAAGCTAATATTACTAAATTATTAGAGCAAGTGAGTAATCAATTAGCTACTAAGCATATTTTGTTGTATTTTAATGATGAAGCAATTGAGAAGCAGTGGCAACTTACTGGTTTAGCTGGTCAGTTAGAGGCATTATCCTCAGGACAAGATTATCTTCAAGTAGTTAATACTAATATTGCGGGCGGTAAGACTGATTTAAAAATTAGGCAAACCATTGAAGAGAGAGTGGAAATTCAGGAAGATGGCAGTGTTATTAATGATGTTACTATTGTTCGCGAGCATACTGGTAAGAAGACAGAGGGTCTTTATGGAGTGCGTAATGTAAATTGGCTAAGGCTTTATGTCCCTGAGGGCAGCGAATTACTAGTGGCTGATGGATTTCAGGTTCCGGAGAGTCATTTTTTTAAACCTCAAGATACTACAGCTGAGGATATACCGGCAATTAAACTTGGCGAAGGTTCAGCCCAGGTTGAACCTTCTAGTGGTACTTTAGTTTATAATGAACTAGGACGGACAGTATTTGCTAATTGGTCGATGATTGATCCGGGAGAAACAGTTCGCTTAAATTTTAGATATCGCTTGCCATTTAATGTATTGGAGACCGGTAACCAAATTGACTGGCTTTCTAAAATTAAAGCTTATTTGGGCTTAAGTCGCCTGGGGAAATATCAAATCATAGTGGAGAATCAAGCTGGTCAGTCACCGACAACTTGGAAAGTAATGTGGAGTTGGCCGGCTAAGTGGAGTTTATTATGGTCTTCGGTAGATAATATTAAAGCTAACAGTTGGCAAGTTAATAATATTATAAGCAAGCAAGTTGTCGGCTTCTTATTTAAGGTAGATAATTAATTTTATTTATGTCTAAACAAAGTATTAACAAAAAATCGTCTACTGATTATTTTGAACAAATGTTTGAGGCTGGTCGGCCAGTGATAAAAGAAGTTAAACGCAAAACTCACAAAAGCAGACAAGAGCTAAAAGCACAGGAAGTTGAAGATAGTTTATCTGAGATTTATCGAGATGACTCGGGCAAAAATATTGACGTACAAAAAATTTCTGTCCGGCCGCGTCGGTGGTGGTTAAAAATAATTTTATTTCTAGTTTACAGCGCCATCATTGTTATTGTAGGTTATTTAGGCTATCGTTATTATATTAGT
>Ga0209606_1005523_pt1 | contig 10909 bp, 9 predicted proteins | sample AD_UKC057_MetaG_FD_184412 | JGI IMG/M metagenome (GOLD analysis project Ga0209606, IMG submission 184412) | Active sludge microbial communities of municipal wastewater-treating anaerobic digesters from USA - AD_UKC057_MetaG (SPAdes) (version 2) | ecosystem: Engineered > Bioreactor > Anaerobic >...
AAGGCAAAAGCGGGGCGGGGCGGAACGCTGATTGTGCAGAAATGCTGCGAGCTTTTGGGGCCACTTGGTTTCTCATGCGATCATCTGGTTGAGAAATGGATGCGCGATATCAAAATTACAGATATTTTTGAAGGAACAGGTCAGATTCAGCATCTGATTGTAGCCAGAAATGTTCTGGGGTATTCCAGCAGGGAGCTTAAGTGAGAAAGAAATGCAAAAACCAGTTCTGAAACTGTCGAAGAACTGGTTTTTGCTGACTCCATCATTGCTCCAGACATGTTGGCTTTTGAGTGGGGACAGGGTTCACTCACCTGACCTCTCTCACTGATGCATCTCTTTTTGGATAATGACGTCAAACTGCTTGAGGGCGTCGGCCATTGTGCCGGTATTTAAGACATAGGCATCGGCCAGTGCAATGGGAAGGGCTGTTCCGTAAGCAATTTCACGCTGATCACGTCCTTCGAACGCCTGAGGAGAATCATCGGCTCTTCCGCGGGCGCAAATGCGGTCAAAGCGAATTTTTTTAGGTGCCAGAAATGCAACCACAATGCATTTTGCTTTGGCTCGAATCAGTTCAATTTCCGGCCAGGATCTCATGCCTTCCAGAAAACCGATATTCTTGCCGGATTGAAGAACCGCTTCCAGAGCGAGTCGGGTGACGCCCATGCCGTCTTTGCCGCGCAACTCATCAGAGATGGCGGCAGTTCCGGCGGGATCGGCTTCCACACCACGTTTTTTAACTTCTGCCCTCACGATATCACCCGTTGCAAAATAAACCATTTCTTTGGATTCCGCGTAAGTTCGGGCAATATTTTTTCCTGCCGCGGGCATACCCACGATAACGAATATTTTCATGGCTTGACCTCAAAATTTTCCTCTGCTTATAGTGCAGGTTTGGACGGGCGTCCAGCAGTATTTGATTTGGAGCAATTTCATTTTTGGAGCGGTTGAATCCCAATGTTTTTGCCTCTCATTTATGATAAAAGGATGAATACGGCTTATGAATGACCAATTTACCGGACGGATAAAAAATGAAAATTCTGCTTGTTAATCCCCCCAACTGCGGCCGGAGTATACCGGAGGAAGAATACGGAATTACATCCTTGCGACGGATTTTCAAGGGAGAGCCTTTCAATCTTGAAGTTCTGGCGGGGCCTTTGACCAAACACGAGGTTCTGATTTTTGATGGAAAATGCGAAACGGAAGATTCTTTCTGGAAAACCTTTGATGAATTTGCGCCGGACCTTGTCGGCTTTACTGCCTTGACCTGTGAAGTTGGCGCTGTAATTCGCTGTGCGGCGGAAATCAGGAAGAAAAGCCGCGCTGCCATTGTGGTGGGTGGCAATCATGCTTCCTGCCAGCCGCAAGATTTCAACCGTCCCGAGTTTGATTACATTGTTGTGGGACTGGGGAAAAAGAGCTTTTTACAATTGGTGGATGGTCTGTCTGGCAAGGAGAATCCAGACGGGATTTCCGGAATTGCCCGGACCACTCCCGGAAAACGTCTGTCATTTACACCGAGACGATTCGGCCGACAGGACGTTGGGGAGGAGGTCGCGCCTCGTTACGACCTGGTGGCAAAGTACAGAAAGCACTATTATCTTGAGCAGTTGGGTCTGTCGATGGGATTTGTGATTACGGCTTACGGTTGTACGCATTCCTGCTCTTTTTGCACGATTCCGAAAGTGACCGGCGGAAAATATCTGACGTATGGAGCGGATGCCGTTCTTCGGGATATTTCTCTTCTGGGGGATATTCCTTTTCTCCGGATGGTGGATGCCAATACCTTCGGTCAACCGAGGCAGTCACTAACACTTTGCCGGAAAATTTTGAAAGCCGATCTGAAAAAGAGTTTTTTTGCCGATGTTCGCGCAGACACCATTGTCCGGCATCCGGAGCTTTTGAAAAGTTGGAAAGAGGCGGGGCTTTATGCCGTCGTTGTCGGTTTCGAGGACATTCAAAATGAGCGTTTGCAAGCATATAACAAACAATATCAAGAGGATGTCGTTTTCCGGGCTATTGAAATTCTGCATGAACTGGGCATCGTGATCGTGGGGGATTTCATCGTATCCCCCGAGTACGTGGAAAAGGATTTCCGGCAACTGGAAAGTTTCATTTTACGTCAGAAGATTCAGATTCCCGTGTTGTCCATTTTAACGCCGATGCCCGGCACCAAACTCTATGAGCAAAGAAAAAAAGACATTGTGCTTTTTGATCTGGATTATTATACCTTCACCAATGCCGTGACAAAAACCAAAATGCCTGAGGCAGGATTTTATCAGACCTATGCCGATTTGGTTCAAAGGCTTCATGAAAAACCGCATACTCCGGATCGGAAAAGGGAATCCATGGAAGTCCAGGGTTGATATTCCCTATCGCCCGAATGAAAAAGGAACAGGACAGATTTCATGGCGCTGGTTTGGATCCATCATGTATCCGTGAGTTTCGGAGGGCCGCTCCTGCTGGACGGCGCAGCGCTCCAGATTGAGGCCGGTGAGCGAATCGGGCTTTTAGGACGCAACGGTTCGGGCAAATCCACCCTGATGAAACTGCTGCACGGCGACATTCCGCCCGACAGCGGCGAATTCATTCGCGATAAGAACATCCGGATTGCCCTGATGCCGCAGGACATCGGGGATTTACCGGGCACCGTTTACGATGTGGTCGCTTCCGGCAATCAAATCCATCTGGATTTACTGCACGCTTACCATGATCTGACCTCGCAAATGACCCATAGCGATGAACCGGATCTCATTGCCAAAATCGAACAGATCCAGTATCGGTTGGAAGCCGCAGGCGCCTGGAAGATTCACCAAAAGATTAAAGGCGTCATTTCGCGCGTCGGTCTGGAGGAAAATGCCGACTTCCGGTTTTTATCAGCGGGACTCAAACGCCGGGCGCTTTTGGCACGAGCGCTGGCGGCTGATCCGGATATTCTGCTCTTGGATGAGCCCACCAACCATCTGGATATCGCCTCCATTATCTGGCTGGAAGAGCTTTTGCAAAACTTTGACAAAACGATCCTCTTTGTCACGCACGATCGGACATTTCTGCAAAAAATCGCCACCCGCATTGTGGAGATCGACCGCGGCAAGCTTTTATCCTTTTCCTGCAATTACGCAACCTACCTGGAAAGACGTCAGGCCATGCAGGAAGCGGAAGAAAAGCAGTGGCAGACCTTTGACAAAAAAATGGCCAGGGAAGAAATCTGGGTGCGACAGGGGATCAAGGCCAGGCGCACGCGAAACGAAGGTCGCGTGCGTGCGCTTCTGGCGCTGCGCGAGGAGCGGGCCGAGAGACGAGAACGGGAAGGATCTATCCGGCTTGCCGTCTCGGAAACCCAACAAAGCGGAAAACTGGTGGTCGAAGCCCAAAAGATCAGTTTTGCTTGGGGCAAAAGGAAAATTATCGAATCTTTTTCCACGCGCATTATGCGCGGCGATCGGGTCGGTGTCATGGGCCCAAACGGATCCGGAAAAACCACACTGCTCAAAGTATTACTGGGCGAACTGCCGGTTTTGGGAGGAAAAATCCGTCTGGGATCAGGGATTGCAATTGCCTATTTCGATCAACTGCGGGCACAGTTTGATGATAGCAAATCCATCCGGGACAATATCGCCGACGGCAACGACACTATTTTCATCAACGGCGCTCCCCGCCATGTCGTCGGCTATTTGCAGGACTTCCTGTTTCCTCCCGCTCAGATTCCTGCGCCTGTTGGGTCTCTTTCCGGTGGCGAGAAAAACCGCCTGCTGCTCGCCAAACTCTTTTGCCTGCCTTCCAATGTGCTGGTGCTGGATGAGCCGACTAACGATCTTGACGCGGAAACCCTAGAACTTCTGGAGGACCGTCTTCTGGAATACAAAGGCACAATTCTGCTGGTCAGCCACGACCGGACGTTTCTCAACAATGTCGCAACCTCCACCATTGTTCTGGAAGGGGAAGGACGTCTTCAGGAATATGTGGGAGGCTATGATGACTGGCTCAGGCAGCATGCTCATGTTACCGAGGTGTCCAAAACCTCGTCCAAAGAAGTAAAGACGAAAAAGGAAAAGCAGCCGAAAGAAAAGAGCAAACTGTCTTTCAAGGAAGCACGCGAGCTCGAAGAGCTGCCCCTGCAAATCGAGAAGATGGAAAAAGAAAAAGCGGAGCTCATGGAATTACTCAATTCCGCAGATTTGTACAAAACCAACAAGCCCGCCCTTGTGCTGGATCTCAATACAAAGCTTGAAGCGCTGGATGCAAATCTCGAAACGGCCTACAATCGTTGGAATGAACTGGAAGAACTGGCGAAAAAGTTCTGCACAGAGAAAGGGTAAAATGATCACCAGTAGAAATGAGGCATTGATGATGTTCAAAAGTTGCGAGGGCTGACTGGATCCATCAACATTTCAGAAAGCACGCGAGATCCTGATGAACGGTTTTTTGTGATGATCTGTTGCGAGTTATTTGACAATGAAAATCAGCTATGCTAAAAAATGCAACCATCGGGGTATCAGCAGATCAAAAATGAAATGTCTATAAAAATTATGAAGGAGAGTGAAACCATGACCCAGAGCGAATTTAAAAAAATTATTTCCAGCGCCATCAAAGCAGAAGTTGAAGCCAATAAATTTTACAGCCGCGTTGCTAAAAAAGCCAAAGATGCAAGTCTCAAGAAACTTTTCAATGAACTGGCCGAGGAAGAAGCCCAGCATAAAATCACCTTGAAGGGCTACCTGGCAAAAGGGGCAGAAAAATTTCAATTTTCGGAAACCGCAGATTACAAAGTCACGGATGAACTGCCTGCTCCGGCTCTGACACCCGATTTGAAACCGGTCGAGGGCCTTCTGATCGCCATTAAAAATGAACTGGACGCCATGCAGATGTACACCCAGCTCGCAAAAGTAAGCGCAGACAAGGCGCAGAAAAAAGTATTTCTCGATCTGGCGGCAATGGAACGGGGTCATAAGAAAAAGCTGGAAGATTTGTATACGAACATGGCATTTCCTGAAGTCTGGTAGTCGGCTTTTTTTCCGGTCACACTGAAAGAGAACAAAAAGAACAAGGGCGGGGTCTTAACGGTTCCGCCTTTGTTGTCCCTGCTCACCAGTGCAAATCTTTTTTATTTCATTCTTCCCTCTCCTTTAAAAAAAATCCTTGATTATAATTTTATCATATTATATTGTGTAAAATATAATATGATACAACAAATATAGATGGAGGTGAGGTCATGGAGGGAAACAACAAAGAAAAACAGAATCGTTATGGAGATATATGCAAATCCTCCCGCTTTGGGTAGGATGGTTTTCCCCGTTTGGTGTTGCTGATACAGAGGAACAATAATAAAATAACAAATAAAATCTGGAGGTTAAAATGATTACAAGAAAAGCGATTTTCCTGGCGTTTCTGTTGGCGTTCTTATCCGGGTGCGCCTCGACGGATGTGCAAAAATCCCAGGGTTTACAGGGAACAAAAGCCATTGATTTCACATTGCCGGATCAAAACAACCGCGAAGTGAAGCTCAGCGAGATTCTGAAGAACTATCGAGGGGCCGTCCTTGCCTTTTATCCCAAAGACGACAGTAAGAATTGAACTCCCGAATTCGTTGAGTTTCAACGAAACATTGCGCAGTTCGAACATAAGAAAATCAAAGTGATCGGTATCAGCAAAGACTCAATCGAGTCCCACCGTGCGTTTATCGCCAAACATCAGTTGACAGCGCTCACTCTCCTGTCTGATGAAAAGGGGATCGTGACGAAACTTTACAAGACAGATCATGCCCTTTTACCGGTTTCGAAACGGGTATATATCCTGATAGACAAAACGGGCAACATCGTTTACAGAAAGGATACGGGATTCGCTCTTCTGGAAAATCAGACAGAAACCCTGATGGGAGAAATTGACCGATATATTCCGTAACCGTGCGCAAACATGAATGAAGATGAGTATCTGAAACTAGACAATCAATTGTGCTTCGTGCTTTACGCCGCCTCGCGCGTCCTGACCAGGCTCTATGGCCCGTTTTTAGCCAAGCTCAATCTTACATATCCCCAGTATCTGGTCATGCTGGTGCTGTGGGAAAACGAAAGCCTAAATGTCGGAGACATCGGCACACTTTTATATCTGGATTCAGGAACCCTGACGCCTCTGCTCAAGCGACTGGAGGCGCAGGGACTCATCTCAAGAAAAAGATTATCCACAGACGAACGTAAGGTCATGGTTTCGCTCACCGAAACGGGAAAAGCCATGAAAAGAGACGCCATCCGCGTCCCTCTGGAACTGTTCTGCCGCAGCGGGCTTACGCTTGAAGAATTTCTCTCCATTAAGCAAAACGTCGGCAAGCTTCTTGACCGGATGAAGGAAGCCGCGGAATCCAAAGAGCCGGATACCGGCTAAAAGGCGCATCTACAAGCTGACGAATGCTGAAAGCCTGCACACATTTTTTTCGCCATTCGGCAATACTCCGTTGAAGGCCGATGCTGCAGATCGCCCCCTCCGACCAGATCAAAACCAATTCCTTAAATCCCAACGTAAGCAAGTATTTGATTTTATATGATTTATATACATTTTCCGAGCTGTAACTTTTCAGCTGGCCGCTGAAGAACACATTTATTCTGAAAAACGCTCATAATTATCTTGAATTTTTATGTAGCCTATGAAATAAATTTGCGACGTTGCTGTATTGTCGACATAAAATCTGAATATCCGACTAGGAATCATTCAGGAAACAAGATCCAGGAGGAAGAAGAAGAAAAATGAAAGAAGGCATTCACCCGGACTACAAGGAAACCACCATCACATGCGTTTGCGGGAATGTGATTGAAACCAAGTCCACGAAAAAAGACATAAAGATTGAAATTTGTTCCAACTGCCATCCGTTCATGACCGGAAAACAAAAAATCATCGATACGGCCGGACGCGTGGAAAAGTTCAAGAAAAAATACGCAAGCCAACAGGAAGCAACCCCGGCGGCAAAGAAAACAGTCAAAAAAGCATAAACTTGAACTCACAAGCAGATATTTCCTTTGGATGTCGTCCTCATGATACACAGATCAATGTCTTTCAGACATTTGCGCTTATGGCTTCATTCTTTCGGAATGCAGCCATAAGCGCTTTTTTAAAATTCTCCCAAACCAGCGCAACAGGAAAAAAACAAAACCGGCACGAGCTATGGAGATAATACGCAACAAGCTTCGCGATATCGAACTGCGCTACCGGGAACTTGAGGGGTTGTTAAGTGATCCCGAAGTCGTTTCCCGGCAGGGCGTGTATCAGAAGTATGCCAAGGAACACTCGGATTTAACACAACTCGTGGAGCTGATCCGCCAAGATGAAAAGCTTCAGGCGCACATTGCCGATACCCGTGATCTTCTTCAGGAAACTGATGAAGAAATCCGGGCGATGGCCAAGGAAGAAATGCCGCGTCTCCAACAGGAACTGGCCGAACTGGAATCAAAAATCACAATTCTCCTTCTGCCCAAAGATCCCAACGACGAAAAAAATGTTTTTCTGGAAATTCGTGCTGGCACAGGCGGCGATGAAGCCGGTCTGTTTGTCGGTGATTTATTCCGTATGTACGCTCGCTATGCCGAATCACAGGGCTGGCGAGTAGAAGTCGTCAGTTCATCGCCCGCGGGCGGCGTCGGCGGCTTCAAGGAAATCATCGCCCAGATTGATGGCCACGGCGCATACAGCCGTCTGAAATACGAAAGCGGTACGCATCGCGTTCAGCGCGTTCCTGTAACGGAAGCTCAGGGAAGAATCCATACCTCGGCGGTCACGGTCGCCATCATGCCGGAGGCCGAGGATGTGGATGTGACCATTGATCCCAGCGACTTGCGTATCGATGTATACCGTTCAACCGGTCATGGCGGCCAAAGCGTCAACACCACCGACTCCGCCGTCCGCATCACCCATCTGCCGACCGGCCTGGTGGTAACCTGTCAGGACGAAAAATCGCAACTGAAAAATAAAGTCAAAGCCATGAAAGTATTGCGCGCAAGGCTGCTGGATGCTATGGTACAAAAACAGAATGCCCAACAGGCTCAGGACAGAAAAAGCCAGGTCGGCTCGGGCGACCGGTCGGAAAGAATCCGAACCTATAATTTTCCGCAGGGAAGAATCACCGATCACCGCATCAATCTGACCCGTTACGATCTGGAAAATTTCATCAACGGCAACATCGGCTCCGTAATCGACGCTCTGGCCGCCCATCATCAGGCTGAGCTTCTCAATAAACAGGGACAATAAGACATCATGGAACAAACGATGACACGAAAACCCACCTACGAAGAACTGGAACAGAAAATTCGCTTGCTTGAGGAAGAAAACCTGAAGGGGCAGCAAGCCCTGCTGGAACTGAAGGAACAAGAAAAAAAATACCAGCAAGTGGCTGTAAACGCTCACGATGCCATCATCACCGTGGATTTTGAAGGAATTATCACGTATGCCAATCCTGCGGCTCTGGAACTGGCAGGCGGGATGAACCTGATGGGAATATCCCTATATCATTTGGCTCCTCCGGAACTACTCGATAAACAAAAGCAAATGTTTTCCATGAGACGTCAGGGATATGCGGAAACCCTTTCTTATGAATGGACACTGCAATCATCTCATAACCATTCATTTCTCTTTCTTGACGTAAAATCGTCGCTTCTTCTGGAAAAGTCAAAACCTGCCGGCGTTTTGTTTATCGCCCGGGATATTACGCAAAGAAAGCTGGCCGAGGAGGCTATTCGAAATTCACAAAATCAATTAACCGATATTATTGAATTTCTTCCGGACGCCACCTTGGTAATCGATAAACAAGGCAATGTCATCGCCTGGAACCGGGCCATGGAAATCATGACCGGCTGTCCTGCGGAAGAGATTTTAGGTAAAGGCGACTATGAATACGCCCTTCCTTTTTACGGCGAAAGGAGGCCGATTCTGATTGACCTGGCCCTGCATCGCCGATCGGACATGGACTCGAAATACACAAAAATACAGGAAAAGGGAGACATCCTCTTCGGAGAGTCCTACACGCCCAATCTTCCCGGCGGCGAGGCCTATTTGTCGGCAACGGCCTCCGTTTTGCGGAATTCCAGGGGGGAGATCATTGCCGCCATCGAATGCATCCGCGACACCACGGACCGCAGAGCGCTGGAAAAAGAACACCAGCATACTCTGGAACGCATGAGAAAGACTCTGGGCAACACGGTTCAGGCCATTGTCGCCCTCGTCGAAGCACGCGACCCCTACACGGCGGGCCATCAACGCCATGTGGCGGACATCGCCCGAACCATCGCCAACGAAATGGGGCTTTCGAAGGAGCGAATTGACGGCCTGCGCGTCGCCAGCACCATGCACGACATCGGAAAAATCTGCGTTCCCTCTGAAATTCTGACGATGCCGCGAAAATTGAGTTCCCTGGAACTGAACATCATTCGCAGCCATGCTCTGTCCGGATACAATATTCTGAAGGATATTGATTTCCCCTGGCCTATCGCCCGAATCGTGCTGGAGCATCATGAAAGGATCGGCGGCACCGGATATCCCAACGGAACCAGCGGCGAAGACCTTCTTCTGGAGTCGCGCATCCTGGCCGTGGCGGACGTTGTCGAGGCCATGGCCACGGACCGGCCCTACCGTCCTTCTCTGGGTCTCAATGCAGCCCTGGATGAAATCACAAAAAACAAAGGCACTTTGTATGATCCGTCCGTCGTAGATGCCTGCCTGCGCATTTTCAACGAGCATGGCTACCGGATCAAGCATTGATCAAAGCCATTGCATTCGATTCCTATTTTCCCGGTTCAAACTGATTTTTGGCCAACCAGAAAGAAGGCAGGTGCCGAAGCAGATAGAAAAGGCTCTTCCGATGCTGCCAGATACGCTTGCGGAATTTTTTTCGCCAGGCCGGATCGGAATAAAAGCGTTTCACATGTTCGTTATACAGCCGGTCTAGCCTTTCCCGGGATGCAATTGCCCGTGGAACAAAAACAAAGTTCAGACAATTCATACGACGCCAGTCCTCCTCAAACTCCCCCTCCTGGCTGATGGTTGACCACAAAGGCGCGCCGGGAAACGGCGTAAACTTAGCCATATTCATATCATCCAGCCCCAGTTCCAGAATAAAGTCGGACGTCCGCCGGATGGATTCTTCCGTTTCTCCCGGCAAGCCCATCATAAACAGGCCTTTGGCACGCAGCCCCGCAGCCTGAATCCGACGCACCGTATCGCTAACAGCCTCCAGGGATACCCCAGACTTGTGCCGCAAAAGCATGTCCGGGTCCGCCGATTCAATTCCCACAGACACCATCAGGCAACCGGCTTTTTTCAGCATTTGCAGGAGATCATCATCCGTATAGCCTACGCGCACGGCACAGTTGAAGTTCACGTTCAGCGGCGTTCGCGCCAGTTTCTCGCAAAGCTCAACGATCCGCCCACGATGGGCGGTAAAAAGATCATCATAAATGTTCATGTGACGAACACCATAGCGATCTCGCAAATATTTCATGTGGTCATAGATATAGGCTGCCGAATGATAACGAAAACCCTTCTTGAAAACGGAGCGGTCGCAATAGGAGCACTGAAACATGCAACCCCGGGAAGTAATCATGGTGGCTCCCGGCGTCAAAACATAGCTGAAAAGGGGCAGATGATAATCACGGGGAAATCCGGGCAGCTTTTCATAAGCCGGAAAGGGAAGATGATCCAAATCGGCAATAGGCTCCCTTGGCGCATTGGCAACAGCGACACCTTCTCGGTTCCGGTAAATCAGGCCGGAAATGGAAGCGGGTTCCATGCCTGAGGCAAGCTCGCTTAAGGTTAGCTCTCCTTCTCCCGCAACAAAAAAATCAAAGGCCAAATAAGCAGCAAGCAGAGCTTCGCGAAGCGCCGAAACATGAACACCACCACAAACCGTAATAATATAAGGATCTTGTTCTTT
>Ga0209606_1005525_pt1 | contig 10907 bp, 10 predicted proteins | sample AD_UKC057_MetaG_FD_184412 | JGI IMG/M metagenome (GOLD analysis project Ga0209606, IMG submission 184412) | Active sludge microbial communities of municipal wastewater-treating anaerobic digesters from USA - AD_UKC057_MetaG (SPAdes) (version 2) | ecosystem: Engineered > Bioreactor > Anaerobic >...
CGGATCAGCCGGATGGAGCGGGGGTTCGTGCCGATACAGACCAGAATCCTTTCCGCGGCCGGCCAGATCTCCCGGACGCCCCGATCGCGCCGGTAGCTTTCCATCTGGTCGTCCACCCGCTCGGCGGTGCGACGCAACGCCAGTTCCCGCAAGGCGATCAGATTTCCCTTGCGAAAAAAGTTTTCCCGGGCCTGTTCCGCCTGTTCGGGCAGATAAACCTTGCCTTCCTGCAAGCGCTGGATGAGATCGTCGGGCGGCAGATCGATGAGCTCGATTTCATCGGCCCGGTCCAGAAACGAGTCGGGCATGGTCTCCCGGACGATGACGCCGGTTATCTGGCGGACAATGTCGTTCAGGCTCTCCAGATGCTGGACATTGACGGTGGTATAAACGGAGATGCCGGCATCGAGGAGCTCCTGGACATCCTGCCACCGCTTCTTGTGCCGGGCCCCGGGGGCATTCGTATGGGCCAGCTCATCGACAATGATCAGCGCCGGATTGCGGCTTAAAGCCCGGTCGAGGTCGAATTCCTCGATTTCCCGGCCGCGATACGCAATTATCCGGCGTGGCAGGATTTCCAAACCGTCGAGGAGGGCTTCCGTTTCCCGGCGACCGTGGGTCTCGACAATCCCGACGGCGATGTCGAGTCCTTCTTCCCGACGCTGCCGCGCGGCCGCGATCATCGCATAGGTTTTGCCCACTCCCGGAGCGGCGCCGAAGAAGATCTTGAGTTGACCCTGGCTTTGGCGCTTTTCCTCGGTTAGCGCCCTGTCCAGGAGTTCATCGGGGTCCGGTCTTTTCGCTTCCATGTCTTTGCCGTTCTCAAAACGATCATGTCCATAATGCCTCGACCATATTCTAGCAGAATCATGGTATCGCATCCAGTGCCATGTTCAGGCGCAGGACGGACACCACCGGTTCGCCGAAGATGCCGAACCGCCTGTCCCGGATGTGTATCCGGATCAGGTCGGCGACTTTCCCTTCTTCCATTCCCCGGGCTTTTGCCACGCGCTTCACCTGGTAAAACGCAGCGGCGGGACTGATATGCGGATCGAGTCCGCTCCCGGACGCGGTAACCAGCTCCACGGGGATGGGCAGCCGGTTCTCCGGAGCGGCGGCTTGCAGAGTCGTGATGCGTCGCTTTACGGACGCCCGCAGGGCGGGATGGGATGGCCCCAGATTTGAACCGGTGGAGGCGGCGGCATTGTAAGGTCCGGGCGCTGTAGCGGAAGGCCTTCCCCAGAAATAGCCGTTACTGCGGAAAGGTTGGCCGATGAGTTCCGAGGCGGCCTTCCCGCCGCCGATCTTGATGATGCTGCCGTTCGCCTGCCAGGGGAAGAACAGTTGTGCCAGGCCCGTTGCCGCCAGGGGATAGACAACCCCCGTAATCAGGCCGATCATGGTAAAGATGGTGACTGCCGTTCTTATCAGGTGTAACATGGCCGTTCCTTTCCGCTCAGAGTAGGATGGTCAGAATCATGTCGATGGCCTTGATTCCTAAAAAGGGCGCCGCCAGTCCGCCGGCGCCGTAAATGATCAGATTCCGGCGCAGGACGGCGGCGGCGCCCATGGGCCGATAGGAGACGCCGCGCAGCGCCAGGGGAATCAGGGCGACAATGACCAGGGCGTTGAAGATAACCGCCGCAAGAACTGCGCTTTGCGGCGTTGCCAGGGACATGATGTTCAGTGCCGCCAGGCCTGGATAAATTCCCGAGAAGGCGGCGGGCAGAATGGAGAAATATTTGGCAACGTCATTGGCGATGCTGAAGGTCGTCAACGTCCCCCGCGTCATAAGGAGCTGTTTGCCGATCGCGACAATCTCGATCAGCTTGGTGGGATTGGAGTCGAGATCCACCAGGTTTCCCGCCTCCTTTGCCGCCTGCGTCCCCGTGTTCATGGCCACGGCCACGTCTGCCTGGGCCAGCGCCGGCGCATCGTTCGTGCCGTCACCCGTCATGGCTACCAGATGCCCCTGGGCCTGATAATCGCGGATCATTTTCAGCTTCGTCTCCGGCGTTGCCTCAGCCAGGAAATCATCGACGCCTGCCGCGGAGGCGACGGCCGCCGCCGTGAGGGGGTTGTCGCCCGTGATCATCACCGTGCGGATGCCCATGCGCCGCAGCTCGGAGAAGCGCTCGCGGATGCCGCCCTTGACTACGTCGCTCAAGCGGACAATCCCCAGCACATTGGCGCCTTCCGTCACCACCAGGGGCGTACTTCCCTGCCCGGCGATTTCCCTGACGGCGGCCATCATTTTCTCCGGGAATTTGCCGCCCCGGGCCTGCAGGTAGGTGGCGATGGCGTCGGCGGCCCCTTTGCGGATTTCCCGTCCGTCGAGATCGACGCCGCTCATGCGGCTCATGGCAGTGAAAGGAATAAAGCGCGCCCCCAATGACTTGAGGTCGCGTTCCCGAATGCCGTATTGCTGTTTTGCCAGGACGACGATGCTTCTTCCCTCCGGAGTTTCATCGGCCAGCGAGGCGAGTTGCGCCGCATCCGCAAGTTGCTGTTCCTTTATTCCCGCCACCGGCACAAATTCGGCTGCCTCGCGGTTCCCCAAGGTAATGGTGCCGGTCTTGTCGAGGAGCAGGACGTCCACATCCCCGGCGGCTTCGACGGCCTTTCCGGACATGGCGATGACGTTGGCCTGAGTCATCCGGTCCATGCCGGCGATTCCGATGGCGGAGAGGAGGCCGCCGATCGTGGTGGGAATGAGACAGACCAGCAGGGCGATCACTACTGTCAAGCTGAGGGGCGCCCCTTGTCCGGTTGCCCGGACGCTGTAAAGGGAAAAGGGAACGAGGGTTGCGGTGGCCAGCAGAAAAACGAGCGTAAGACCGGCAAGGAGGATGTCGAGGGCGATCTCGTTCGGCGTTTTCTGGCGTCTGGCCCCTTCCACCATGGCGATCATCTTGTCGAGGAATGTTTCTCCCGGGTTGGCGGTGATGTGGATGATCAACCAGTCCGACAGCACCCGGGTGCCGCCGGTTACGGCGCTTCTGTCGCCGCCGCTTTCGCGGATCACCGGGGCGCTCTCCCCGGTGATGGCGCTTTCATCGACAGAGGCGATACCGACCGTCACCTCGCCGTCGCCGGGGATGATTTCCCCGGCTTCCACCAGGATGATATTGCCCTTTTTCAGTCGCGAACCGGGGATGACATCGATCAAGGCATCCCGGCGTGGTTCTTGAAGACGCTTGGATGTCACGTCCCGCCGGGTGCTTTTCAGCGATCTTGCCTGGGCCTTCCCCCTTCCTTCCGCCATGGCTTCCGCGAAGTTGGCGAAAAGCAGGGTGAACCACAGCCAGAGACTTATGGCCATAATGAAAGAGACAGGTTCCTCGCCGCGCCCGGTTAGGGCCTGAAAGTAAAGCAGGGTGGTCAGGATGCAGCCGACTTCCACGACAAACATCACCGGGTTCTTGATCAGGTGCAGCGGATTCAGCTTGCGGAAGGCGTCAACGAAGGCCGTCCGGATTATCCGCGGGTCGGCAAGGGAGAATGATTTTGCCTTTGTCTTCATGTTGTCCTCCTTGTCATCCCATCCGGGCCAGGTGTTCGGCGAGGGGTCCCAGGGCCAGGGCCGGGATGAAGGTCAGCGCTCCCACCAGGATGATTACCGCCACGAGAAACACTACAAACAGCGGGATATGGGTGGGCAGCGTGCCGGCGCCGGCGGGGACGAGTTTCTTGCGGGCCAGGGAACCGGCAACGGCCAGGACGGGGATCATGAGCCAGAAGCGCCCGATGAGCATGGCCAGGCCAAGGGCGGTGTTATAAAAAAGCGAGTTGGCGTTCAATCCGGCGAAGGCGCTGCCGTTGTTGTTTGCCGCGGAAGAGAAGGCGTAGAGAATCTCGGAAAAGCCGTGAGGACCGGGGTTGGCGATTCCGGACAGCCCCGCCTTGGTGACGACGGCGACGGCCGTACCGATCAATACGACCGCCGCCGGGATGAGAATGACGAGGGAGGCCATCTTGACTTCGTGGGCCTCGATCTTCTTGCCGAGGTATTCAGGGGTGCGGCCTACCATGAGCCCCGCCACGAAGACGGTGATAATCACGAACATGAGCATGCCGTACAAGCCGGAACCTACACCGCCGAAGACAATCTCTCCCAACTGAATCAACATGAGCGGGGCAAGGCCACCCAGGGGGGTGAAAGAATCGTGCATGGCGTTGATGCTGCCGTTGGAGGCAGCCGTCGTCGCCACCGCCCAGAGCGCGGAATTGGTGATGCCGAACCGGACCTCTTTGCCTTCCATGTTGCCGCCTGATTGCCATGCGCTGATATTCTGATCGACATTCATCTGCCGCAAGTAAACATTGCCCTCCTGTTCGCTATACAGGCTGACCCCCAGCAGGGGCAGGAGAAGGAGCATCATCGCGGCAAGCAGGGCCCATCCCTGTTTCCTGTCCCCGATCATCCCGCCGAAGGTAAGGCAGAGCGCCGCCGGGATAAGGAGGATGGCCAGCATCTCTATAAAGTTGGATAGAGGAGTGGGATTTTCCAGGGGATGGGCCGCGTTGGCGTTGAAGAACCCTCCGCCGTTCGTACCCAACTGTTTGATGGCCACCTGGCTTGCCGCCGGTCCCAGGGGGATGATCCGTTCCGGCGCCGGCTGCCATTTTTCGTCCGCCGTCGCATCCAGAAGCTGAACCTTAACCGGGCCGTGCAGTGTTTGCACGACCCCCTGGGAAACGAGGAACAGCGCCATAACCAGGGAAAGGGGCAACATAATGTAAATAAGCGAACGGGTCAGATCCACCCATACATTGCCGATGGTATTGGCGAGGGTACGTTTCAGCCCTCTGGTAAAGGCGATCAACGCCGCCATTCCCGATGCCGTGGAGGCAAAGTTCTGAACGGTCAATCCTGCCGCCTGGGTTAAAAGGCTCAAGGTCGTTTCCCCGCCGTAGGCCTGCCAGTTGGTATTGGTCACAAAGCTTACCGCGGTGTTGAAGGCAAGGGCAGGGGGAACGCCCGGGAATCCTTGGGGATTGAAAGGAAGAAGATCCTGGCACCGCTGGAGCAGATAGAGGGCAAGGAAGCCGATCAGGTTGAAGATCATCAAGCCTGCCGCATAGTTTTGCCAGGACATTTCCTGCTTCTCGTCAATCCGACAACAGCGATAGATGAACCTTTCCAGGGGGCCGGCGATGCTGCTCAGGAAAACGTATTCCCCTGCATAGACCCTGGCCATGTAGTTTCCCAACGGTACGGCCAGGGCAATAAGGGCCAGGAAGTATATGGCAATCTGAACAAGTCCATTGGCGCTCATTGGAACCACTCCGGTTTCAGTAAAGCAAGGAAAAGATAAACGGCAAGACCGATGACAATAGTCAATCCGGCAAGATAGAATAGCGTCATTTCCGCCCCTCCCTAAAGATCGTCGAATTTCCTGATGAAGAACCAGGTTATTCCGGAAAATATGCCGATCAGGCATAGAAATATTAAATCCATGAGCTTGTTCCTCTCCTTTTGGATTTGATATTAACAATCAAGATATAAGGATGCTGTTAAAAAAGGGGGTGAAAATATAAAGATTCCGTTAAGAAAACGTTTTTCTCCCGAAGGGAAATGACCAGGACCGGATGGGGGCGACAAGCCGCCGTCCCAGGGAGGGACGCCGCGGGTATGGGAAAAGATAAGGTTATCCCAAGTTCATGGTTGTGAAAATAATAACGAGTGATATCGGGCGCATGTGTGGACTTGGTTTCATGTTTAGGCACTACGGATTTTGATCTTACAAGATAGTCTTGATCGTTATACCTGGGTGCGGGGACAGTTGCAGGGCATCATAGATTATCTTATGGTATGCTTCTGGACGTGTGGATTTTCGGATGTGGATGCTTTTGCCGTCATCCCGTTTCATGGTGGTAGTGATGCGCACATGAGTGGACAACCTTTTCCGGACAGTGGTCCAACAGTCATTGACTCCCTGGCTTCTCAGGTGGACGCGAATACTGTGCAGGATATGATAAGCCAAGACCGTTATGAAGAGATGGCCGTCTGTCCGGTTTTCATTTTGATGATATACCGGGCGCATCCCCAGCTCTGATTTCATGCTCCGGAAGGCGTCTTCAATGTCCGTAAGCATGGCAAAGATGTTAAATAATTCCTGCTCTTTGAAATCAATACGGTTGGATCTCAGGCAGTAAACACCGGCAGGTTTCTCTTGTTCCTTTCGTTCCCAGGCGATGGTCGTTGCCCGGTTCGTGTTTTCATCCTTTGTCACCGCAATCTCATAACGAGAAGAAATCCGTTTGTAGCGTTCCTTGAGCCGACCGATTTTTTCGACTACCTTTTCATAAACCTTGGTTCCGTGTTTCTTGGATAGGGCGTTACGGATCTGTTCCAGCTTTTCCTCAAAACGGCTCTCAAAAAGATTTTTGATTCCCCTTTCCTTGATTTCCTTGTCCGTCGAATGGCAATAGAGGGTGACCTCATCATCGTCGGGTCCCTTTGTTATGGCGGCCCGGATCAGTCTCCGGTTGTCCTCCCGAACGGTAATCATCTCCGTCTCCAGGGGAAGGTCGATCCTCTTTTTGCGGGAAACAACAATGTAGTCAAAACCCTTTTCTTTCAGCCAAAGAATGTTGCTCTGGGTGGCAATGCCCGCATCCATGACGATCAGCGGCCTTGTGAACATATCCGCAAAAGCAAGGGTTTTGATCATCCCCTCCAGCGTACCCGGCTCACTTACATTGCCCGCAAAGACCTCCGTACGTTTGGGAAAACCGTCGGCATCGAGAACCATTCCCAGGGTAACCAGAGGACAATCACTTCGTTTTTCCTTTGAAGGGCCAAAATGGGCCTTGCCGTTATAACGGCCGGAACCCTCAAAAAAGGTGTTGGTCAGATCATAGAGGATGATTTTCTCTTCCAGATTGAACAGCCTGCATTCCTTTGCGCGCAGATGATCTTCAATCTGTTTCTTGTGACGAAGCAGCAAATTGGAGGTCTTATACACCCGATCCTGGGAAAGATCCGTGAAATCGGCGCCTAAGAGTTCATCCATGGCGCTCATCTCCTGAAGCCATAGATGGGTCGCCCGCTCCGAAGAAGGGGCAATCAAACGGGCCGCGATCACCCCGATAGCCGCATCAAGGGCCGGCTTATTGAATCCGAGGGCCATCAGCAGATCGTTAATGCCCAAAGATTTGATCGTCTCATATATGACATGCTCCGCCCCGGCGGATCGGGAACGCTCGTTATCTATCGTGTCGATATCCACCCGGTGGTAATCGGGATCAGTAGATTTTATCCCCCCGCCACCCGGTTCCCCTTGATAGTCAATGACCTTACGGGCGTAGCGGACGGCAAGGTTTTCAATATCCGCCGGATATGCAAACAGGGCATCCTGGCCGGTGATGATCTCTTCTATCCGATTGGCCAAGTCCTTCCAGCGATCTTCGGGCAAGGAGAAATCCGTTCCCAGGTTGAGAAGCATCCGCTGCCTGGGTCCCCGCTCGGTGCGCACGGACTCGATGAGCTTGAAGGTGTGGTATTCCTTTTTATTCTTTTTGTCGGCATGCGTGGTTCTTCTGATGTACATGGAAAGTGGTTAACATGAAATTCACTTCTTGTCAAGGCCCATCAATAAGATTTTGGCACTACAAATGACTTTTTGACGGGCCATAACTTATAAGTATCCGATATTATTAGAAGTGACTCTTGAAAAATGACCCCCAAAAGCCATTTTTTGAGGAAAAACCATGAACTTGGGTTAATATCTTTCCTCAGCCTGCTTTGGAATGTCCGAACCTTGCCCTTTTTCACATTTCACCTCCTGCAGGAAATCTCCGTATCCATTCTTCCATGCGTTTTTCAGCCAAGTCGATGTCCTGCTTTTTCAATGACGGCGTTTTCTTGGATAATGCAATTTAAAAGTAAGGAACTGCACAGGACCTTGTGTCTAAAAGTAAACGACGTTTCAAAATCAAAAAGACAGTGGAATCATGATAACTTGCATGTTTTAAATTCCGGCGGTTCCATGATGGTTATTTTGTTGCGCTTCAGATATTCCGGGAAACCATATAGACGCTCGCCTCTGTACTCCATAACTACAGCATCGGCAGGACAATTATTCAAACAACCAAAGCAGGCCAAGCATTTATCCCGATCAACGGTTTGCATGGAGGGATTGATGGCCTTAGTTGGGCATTTTCTCACGCAAGTTTGGCAGCCAATACATTTTATTGCATTAACCGTGTGCTTGCTGATTGCCTTCTTGTTCATCCAGACCAAGGGCAGCAAACTCAATCCTTCCCTCAACGCCACTTCATATCCGACAGAAATTGTTTCGCCGCGAGTAATTCTTTTCATAACTTCTGCTGTAAAGCGTCTCACCTGATCATATGTTCCCGCATCGGGCAGATGCTGCCCGGAAATCTGTTTAGGGTTATCCCATTTGGGCGTTGGATACGAAGCAACATTCCTAAAGGTATCCCTTCCGACAGGAACTCCGCCTCTGCCTGCCAAAAGTTTGAGAATGTGACTGGAAGAGTTATACTGATTGCCTTCCGGGCCACCGAAGGAAACAAAGGCTGCAACCGGCGTTCCTTCGATCGAAGGTATCGTTTTAAGCCACTCGCTGACATTGGAGGGGGTATCATAATAAAATACCGGTGTACCGAACACGATGAGATCATAATTAGTTAGCAATTTTTTATCAAATTCCTGCATATCACGTGCATCTACCGTAAGACCTTTCCCTTCCAGGATGCAGCCGATAAGCCTGGCATACCTGCGCGTCTGACCTGTCTGACTATACCATAAGACCAGCACCCTTTTCGGATTGCGTGTTTTCAAATCAGGATAAGCTGCCAAGTTTTCACATGGCAGAGAAACCGGGAGGCACAGCGCAGCGGCCACAATAGCAATTTTCTTAATGAAGTATCGTCGTGTATCCATATTTGAGTCGAGTTGATCAGTTTCTCTGGATCAAACGGTCATTTCTTTCAACACGTCAGGGCGTAGATCCGCTATTTTGATTAATGTCTTTGCCGCACCGGACGGTTCTCTCCTCCCCTGTTCCCATTGTTCCAACGTTCGTTTCGACACGCCCATCAATGCAGCAAACTGGCTTTGGGAAAGCCCTGTCTTTATGCGCGCCTTGGCAACTTCTGTTTTCGGCGCGACGACAAATCTTTTCCCGCCTCCGGCCTTAATTTCGTCTATGCCGTCCAATACTTCCCGCCATACGTCCCGTTTCTCCTCATGGAGTTCAATCTCCTTGTCTGACAACTTACGCCCTTTCATATTAAAACCTCTCTTTCATAGCCTTGACAATGTGCGCCGGAATATTGTCAAGGACCGACTTTGCATAAAGGGTCAACATCCATATTTCATCCTGTTTTGCCATAACGTAATAAATAATGCGAACTCCTCCCCGTTTGCCCATGCCCCGGCGCTGCCATCGAAGCTTACGAACCCCACCGGAACCCGGAATAACATCTCCTGATTCTGGATAGTTGATCAAGTGTTGTTGCAGGTCGCCATATTCGTCATCGTCAAGATAATTCGCGAGTTCTCGTGAGAATATCGATGATTCAATAAATGTAAACATAGCTCCCATGTACGCCTAAAGCGTATAGGTGTCAAGATTTATCTTTTTGAAACTCTAAAAGGCTTTGTAAAGTTATCCCCATAGTCAAGACAAAAAATTGGGTTGTATTTGGTGCATAGTCAGGCCGCCTGTTTTGTTTGTTGTTTAAACGGTTCTTTGAAATAGATTTCATAAGGGGTTTTGTAACCCAGGGATTCATGAATCCTCTCCGTGTTATAGAAGAGGAAGTATTTATTGATGTTTCTACGGGCATCTGAGACGGTCAGATAATTATGGAGGTAAACCTCTTCATATTTGACCGTTCTCCAGAGGCGCTCCACGAAGATATTGTCAAAGACACGTCCTCGGCCGTCCATACTGATTTTGATACCCTCTCTTTCAAGAATTCCCGTGAAATCGGCGCTGGTGAATTGAGAACCCTGGTCGGAGTTAAATATCTCCGGTTTAGAAATCATCAGGGCCTTTTCCAGAGTCCTTGTGCAGAAACCAGCATCCATTGTGATTGAGATATCCCAAGCCAGGACATAGCGGCTGTACCAATCTATAATCGCTACAAGGTAAATAAAACCGTGCTGTAACCGAAGGTATGTAATATCAACACCCCATACCTGGTCAGGATGATCGATAACCACATCTCTCAACAGATACGGATACTTCTTGTGTGCCGGGTGGGGCTTGCTCAATTTCTTCTTCGGATAAATCGCCTCCAGTCCCATTTTACGCATCAGCCTGCGCACCCGTTTGGGATTTACGGTGTGCCCTTTGATCCGCAAGCTTTCCGTAATCCTGGGAACCCCGTAAAATGGCGTCTTGGTAAATTGTTCGTCAATCAGGTTCATAATCAACTGATTGTAACTGTCATCGCGTTGCGATTCATAATAGTATGAAGCCCTGGAAATCCCTATCAAATCACATTGGCGACTTACCGTTATTGTCTTATGCTTCGATTCGATCATTTTCCGCTTTTCCTCAAGAGAAGCTGCTGGGATTTTTTTTTAAGCCAGTCCAACTCCACCTTGAGTTGACCTATCTGACGATAAAGCTCCGACTTTTCTTCTCCTTCTTCTTTAACTCTTTTCTGCCGGCGATCGGAAAACACCCCTGGCAATTCATCAAGAAGCTTCTGTCTCCATTGACGAATTTGATTAGGGTGAACTCCATACTCGCTGGAAAGCTGGGCCATCGTCTTCTCGTCTTTCAGGGCCTCAAGTGCAACCCTGGCCTTAAATGCCGCATCGTGACTCTTCCGTATGTTATCTGCCATCTTTCTTCTCCTTCTCTCTTCCGGCAGCTTAACATGCACCTTATTCACCTGTCCAGTTTTCGGGGAGTCTTATA
>Ga0209606_1005540_pt1 | contig 10885 bp, 15 predicted proteins | sample AD_UKC057_MetaG_FD_184412 | JGI IMG/M metagenome (GOLD analysis project Ga0209606, IMG submission 184412) | Active sludge microbial communities of municipal wastewater-treating anaerobic digesters from USA - AD_UKC057_MetaG (SPAdes) (version 2) | ecosystem: Engineered > Bioreactor > Anaerobic >...
CGTTGTGGTACACGCCATCGAGCACGAGTAGGTGAGCATGGGGATTGAGATTGAGCTACCCACCGAAAAACTGGATAGTCGCGACGATTTCCGTGGCTCCGTGCCGGTCTCCCCGTTGCTGGCCGAGGCGTCGTATCAAAACGGAGATCTCCGCGCACAGGATGCGCACCACCGCACTGAGCAGAGCCGAGCTGCGCGCCATCGGTACACGCAGCTCGTAGGGGACGCTCGGCATCCATTGTCGTAAGGCAACGCTGGGCAGGACTCGATCCACCAGGTTTGCTGCGGTTTGACTCGCGCGCCTCGCTTCGCACGACGGGCACACGCCGCGAAGCTTGCGCGAGAAAGCCACGAGCATCGAAGCCCCGCAGTTTCAGCAACACGCACGCGCAAAGCCCCACGCCAGAATCTCGCAGCGCAAGTACTTCTGGAACTCTTGGGCGACGTGCCGTGGCAGCGGTCGCAGGTATGCTTCACTCGCCATCGCCACGAATGTTTCGAGCCAAGTTAGCACGACCTGAACCAGTACGGAAGAGTCGGGCTGGTGACGCACGTATGGCTTGCGAAGGCGGGGTTGTACGGGGACCCCATCGGAAAAAGGACGTGCCATGGCCCGAAGCGATGGCGAAGGGTGTGCCAGCTTCGGTACGTCGTGATTTCGGGTGGTTATGTACGCTGTGGGGTGGCGGCGCGCCAGGGTGATCGCGCCCTTGACGACGTTGTGAGAGGCGTAACAACTTGAAATAACTTATGAATATCACCAACCGGCGATGCGCCGCCCGAATTTGGCGGTCGCCACCGAGGCGAACAAGCGAGGAGATGCAAGCGGGAAACGAATCCCCATCTCCCGACAGCGGGGCGACTGCAGGGTCCACCCAGACGCTGTCGTCGAGCTTGAACGTCACCGGCCCCAGATACTCGACCTCGAAGTGCCCGTGGTCCTTGGACTTGGGCTTATGCACCGCGATGACGCGCACCTCGCACAGCTTGCCGGGCTGCACCCGCGGGTCGTTACACAAGACCGCCTTGGGCGCCCGCTCATCGTCGGCGTGGGTGGCGCGAAACCGAAACGCGCTGTCTTTCTTGGGGTTCGCGTAGAACGTGGTCTGAAGCTTGCTGCCAACCTTCCACTCCGCCATTTTGACCTCGCTCCGCTTGCTGGTTGAGGTGAGTGAGCAACCGGGAATCCTCTCTGACAACTGGGAACAGGAGAGCACGGCGTGTCGTTGGTCACGTTTGACCTCCGACGGTTGTTTCGGACGCATTTTCCGTTCCATGCGCAGATGCTCGAACGGTTTCATTCAGACGTACGTGCCGACAACAACGACCTTCACCATGTCTATCGAGCGCTCGATGTGCTGGCTGCTGACAAGGACGACTTGGAAACCTTGCTGTTCTTGCATGGTCGTGACCTTTTCAGTCGGCATGTCGATGTCCTTCCATACGACCTAACTGCCCTTGTCGATTAAGGCTTGGTCATCTCGTGGAGCCTGGGCACCTGGCTTCTTGCATCGAGCCGCGGGGGGTCTCGTCGGGCTGAGTTGTATCTACGTCGCCGTATAACATCTTTGAATTTCAAATAGTTACGGACTATGGGGGTCAAGCTGGGGCTCATCGACGCGCCCCAGCTTGCCGACACGGACGTGGTTGCGGTGGCTCCGACGGTCGACTGCGGGTGCCGCAGCGTGCTGGGACTGACGGTGAGCAGGGAGCAGGATGCACCGGGCGTCCCCGCCGTCACCGTGGCCGGGTTCAAGCCCCCCGTGGCGGCCAGTGGCACGGCGCGGAGACCGTCACCGCGGGGTCCCTGCCATCCTCCTCGACACGCGACGCACCGCGACGAGCACCACGGCCATCACGATGACGAGTACGAAGATCCCCCCGCCCATCACCATGGAGAAGACCCCCATGTCGGAAAGCCCGCCGGCGTAGCGCATTCGACAGAGCCGCACGTCCTTTGCCAGCGTGAGCTTCCCCTCATCCCGGAAGAACTTCTTGTCACCGGAATCCAGTCCCTCCCAAAGGACGTCGCGGACCACGCACGGATAGGCGTCCATCCTTGCCAAACGCCCGAGTTCGTTGGGAGGAGCGTTGTCCAAGGCGAGCACGGCATGCACAGGCATGGATGGATTCCAGCCGGGCTCCACCACCGGGATGCGGAGGGTCACCGAGGAGGGAACCCCCCGGCGCATGATGGTCTTCTTCATGCTGTATTCGGCCGCCAGGTGGCCCTTCAGCAGGAGATTGCGGCTTTCTAGGGGTTGCCCGGCGGCTAGTTCGGTAACGCTCACCTCCTGGGAACCCTTGTCCAACCCATGAATCAGCATGGGCGCCGTAAACACGAGCAGGAGCCCGATATACACGAGCGGCAGGGCCACCAGCATGATGGGCTTCACGAGACTGGTAACGCCCATCTTCTTGAGCGCCTCCCTGCTCGGCATAGCCCGCAGGTCGATGTCGGGACGCATGCCCACGAGCACATCCACCACGGCCTGGAAGTCCCCCTGGCCAGGCGCAGAATTGGTGCGTACGACCCTGGTCTTGCCAGGAGCATGTTCATAGGCCAGAAACAATTCCTGCACACCACCCGGGTGCTGCAGAACATGGAGCCCCTTCAGGCGGTCCAGATGCAGCTCCACGGTTGAACGCGCCTGCTCCAGGACAAGGCGCTCATGGCCGAGGGTGACCGTGACCGGCATGCCCATGCCGTTTTTGTACGTGAAGACGGATGGTTCAGTCATAGGAGCTGATAAGAATTATCGATCAGTTTTCGGAAGTCAAGACAAGTTTCGGGTCACGTCGCGGGGGCGGCGTTAAGGCAGTCAAGACGGAATCAGGGCGGATGCATGGTGTGAGCGCGATCGGTAGACGCACCGATGCGTCGCCGCGCTTGCCCGCAGCGAATAACCCCCTGTCCTGCGCGACCAGCAGCTAGGCCGTGGTCGAGCTGTCGCATCAAACCGGAGATTTCCGCACACAGGATGCGCACCACCGCACTGAGCAGGGCAAAACGGAACAGCGCTGGGCTGCGCGCCATCGGTAAACGCAGCTCGTAGGGTATGCTCAGCGCTCATTGGCGTGAGGGAACACGGGGCAAGACTCGGTCCACGGGTTTTGCTGCGGTCTGACTCGCGCGCCTCGCTGTGCATGACGGGCCCACGCGGAGCGTACGAGTAAAGCCACAGCAAACTCCTCGACGACATGCCGCGGCAGCGGTCGCAGGTGTGCTTCGCTCGCCATCGCGAGGAACGTCTCGAGCCACGTCTGCACGATCTGACGTTGGATGACGCCGTGTCTGGGGGAAGTTGTACTCCGCGTGGAGGTGGCATCACTGGGGTGAATCGCAGAATCCGCATCCTGCTGGTCCGACCTCGTGGAAATACGTCGTCGAGATACGCAAGAGCGTAGAGCCCCCCGACCGTCACGAAAATCATCATAGGATCGATTGGCCTGCTCTGTAACTTCGTCCTTTTCCTGTTCCGGGGTGTGGCTCATGTTCCCCTTTGAGAAGCAGGTACTTCTCAGGCACTGGTTGTATCAGCTCTGGTTCAGGTATTTCTGTGCATCTTGGGATTCGTAACGTTGGTTCTCCCTTGGTCTCCTGCCCGAATACTTGTGACCGTATCTCTCGCGCAAGAATCTCAGCCATCAACGAAGGCACAGCGTTGCCAATCTGTCTTTGGATTTCCGTTCTTGGGGCATCGATTACGAAGTGCTTCGGAAAAGTCTGAATCGCTGCCATCTCTTGCCACGACAGTTTTCTGTTGGTCCAATGAAAGGGGCCAATGGCCGAGCCGGGCTGAGCCTGAATTGTCCAACTGGGGAGTCGTTTGGAGAGTTTCAGTAAGAAACTCCAATAACGAGTTCTCCACCCAAACAACGGCAGCCCGCCCTTGCGGTCGGTGTGCCACAGGTAATTCTCACCTTCAGGGATGGACGGAAGCAAATCCGCCCATTTTCCACCAACCTCCAGCTTCTGCCCAGGGTCGAGCGGGATTGTGCCGATGGCTTCCCATGCCGACACGTAGGGCATGGTTCCCATGTCTCCAAACAGGGAGGATTCCGCCTCTTCCAAAGGAATATGTGTTGGGGCTGGGAAGTTGAATCGAATGCCTTTTCGCGACGCAACGAGGAAAAAGCGTACCCGAAGCTGAGGAACACCGTAATTGGCAACATTGAGGACACGCCAGGAAGGGACATAGTGCAGTCCAGTGTTCTGGTTGATATCCTTGATACGCTCGATGATGAATTGGAATCCCTCTTCCTTTCCGTTGTAGTTCAAACCGTGGACGTTCTCCAGCAGGAAGGCCTGTGGCTGAAGTTCTTCCACAAACCGGAAATACTGTTCGAGCGTGTTGGCCCGCGGATCATCCAGACGGAGCGTGTCGCCTTTGCTCCAGTAGGCTGACTTCGAGAACGGCTGACATGGAGGGCCACCGACCAACATATCGCATGCCCCCGGCTGTGAGCCGATAGCCGCTTTGACATCGGATGTACTGAGTTGCTCGATGGGGGCATGAACCACGTTCTGCCGATGATTGAGGTGCAGCGTCTCACAGGAGAACTTGTCATAATCATTCGCAAAGCGAACGGAAAACCCCGCTGCCTCAAACCCGTAATCCAGCCCGCCACAGCCGGAAAACAGACTCACGACCTGAAGTTCAGATTTCCGGATCGTACACAATTTCTGTCTTCTTTCGATTGACTGCATCAATGATATCGCCGAGGCTTTTGCCGACGATTCTGTCAAACACCTCCGCCCATGACTTCGTTTCTTCGGCAACCGAGATATGTACATTGACTTCGGCGCTTGCCCCAGTTCCCCATGCGCGAAGGCCGATGCCCGGCGTGCGTTTGGGTTGCTTCTGGAGAATTCTTATCGATTTGCGTGCGGAAATCAGCCGAAACTCAGGGGTCGCAAACTTCTGACGGATGCTGTTCCAATGTTTCGTCGTCATTCCGTACACGAATTTGTCTTCGGCATCCCGTATCCGAGTTCCTGAAAATTCGTTTAGGATTCGCCAGACAATCGCTTCGTTTTCGTCCAATAACGGGATGAGGTAGGTATTGATTGAATCCACAAGGCCATAATCAATAGCTACTGCGTAAACAAGGTTGGACTCTTTCTCAATCGCATCGTAAGCTTTGTAGACAGGGATGGGAATACAGTCATCAGGATCCAAGCCGACAAGCTGTCTTGCGTTCTCGAACCGCGTTCCTGCATTCTTAACGTTGATCGGTAGGCGCAAATCGCCTTCAGTCAGCGTGAAATCGACCAGGGTGTGCCCAGATTCCCTATCATCTTCGTAGTCGATCGTTTTTCGTTTCGCGCGGAGCGCGTCAACTTGCTCAAGAAAACGTTGTTCCGTGATGGCGGCAGGAAAGAGCTTGGTGACAGGGTTCTCGGCAGATCCGGTCTTGGTTCGAGCTTTGATATGTCTAAGAAAACCGCTTGTCGCCAGGGCCGAAACCAGTTCCTCTGCTTTCGTCAGGGAGTAGCAGTTCAGGTCGTAGAGATGCCGGGCGATTTCAGAAGGTGTCTTGCTTTGGTCAACGGCCCACAGATACGCCTGGGCAAGCCCTGCACCGACCCATCGCGAGTTGGGCAGCACAGCGACGATCGCTTTGGCTGCTTGTTCGTCAGTGATTTGGGTCATGCATTCTCGTTATCCCTTGTGGCTAGCAAGTTCTACCTACGAACTTCCATAGTTCATTCCAAAGGAAAACACAATCATGTCAACATATTGCAGGATAGTGTAAGACATCTGACTAAACCCATCTTGACCACTGCAGTTCATAAGCATACGAAATTCCAAGATTTTTGACGGAGACGTCGATACAACTCAGCCCAACGAGAAGCCAAGGGACCAGGCTCCACAAGATGACCAAGCGTCAATCGAGTAAGAATCTCTCGCTGCTGTGTAGTCGGCTCCGGGGCGACATACGCTACTGACTTGTCAGTTCCCGTCGCAATCATGTTGAGATGACACGAGCAGAAGTCTTCGAATACGGAACGTGCCGTCATCCTCTTGTCCCCAGTGCCCATCGGACGCTCGATCGTGCGCTCGAGCAACAGCGCTACCATGAACAACGACACATGTGCTCTGACCTTCGAATCTGTGTGATAAAATAGCGATAAGAAATTCGAACGCCTCTCGCAAGTCAACTCGAACCTCGGCCACGTCGGTCGCCAACGCGACCACGCACAAAGAACAGAACCTGCAGCCATCCGCAGAAGCAAGGGAATCTCGAGACAAAAGGATGCGTCGCCGCCTTTACCCGCTGCGCATTACCCACTGCCCTGCGCGACCATCCAACAGCTTCACCACGAACAGGACCGGGTCGAACCCCAGGCGCCCATCGAGCACGAGTAGGTGAGCATGGGGATTAGGATTGAGGGCTCCAGTAAATAACTGGATAGTCGAGACTATTCCGGGAGTTCCCTGCCGGACCCCCCGTTCCTGGCCAAGCTGTCGCATCAGACGGGAAATCTCCGCGCACAGGATGCGCACCACCGCACTGAGCAGAGTCGGGCGGCGCACCATCGGTAAACGCAGCTCGTAGGGCACGATCTGCACCCATTGGCGTAAGGCAACGCGGCGCAGGACTCGGTCCTCGAGGTTTGCTGCGGTCTGGCTCGCGCGCCTCGCTCCGCACGACGGGCACATACCGCGAAGCTTGCACCGGAAAGCCCCGAACAAACCCCTCAACGACATGCCGCGACAGCAGTCGCAGCTACGCTTCGCTCGCCATCGCACGGAATCTCTCGAGCAAAGCACGCACGACCTGAACCAGCACGGACGACGCAAGCTGGTGACCTACCTATCGCTTGCGAAGGCGGGGTTGGTCGGACAGCCCATCGAAAAAAGGACAAGCCATCGCCCCAAAGCCATGCCGAAGCGTGTGCCAGCTTCGGTACGTCGTGATTTCGGGTGGTTGGGCAAGCTGTTGGGAGGCGGTGCGCCAGGGTGTTCGCGCCTTTGATGGTAGCCTTGGCGACGTAACCAGTTGAAATAGTTTACAAATATCACCAGCCGTCGATGCGCCGCCCAGCGTTCCCGAAAGCGTCATCCCCATGGTGCATGAGAAGCTTGCCGCCAGGAAGGCGGGCACCTTCACCCGCTTCGACGTTTTTGCGAGACCCATCAAGGACAACCGAGGTAAGGAAATCCTGCCGGAAGGTAAACGCTTGACGCAAAAGGACTTGGAAGGCTTGCCCGGCTGCAAGGTGTGTATGAATTGGCTTGCGGAAGGCATCCTTGGACAAATACCGCCGAAGTGAATCGCATCGCCCCATCCGCTGATCCCAAAGACACGACCGTGGCCATGCGCGGCATGGTCAAGCGCTTCCCAGGCATCGTGGCCAACGATCACGTCGACTTCACCCTCCGACGGGGGGAAGTACATGCGCTCATCGGAGAAAACGGAGCCGGCAAAACGACACTCATGAACATGCTTGCGGGGGTGCAACGCCCCGAGGAAGGCGAGATTTTCGTTCATGACAAATCTGTCCAGATACGGTCACCCCGCGATGCAGACCAATGCGGGATCGCCATGGTGCATCAGGAATTGATGCTTGCCGAAGCGCTCACGGTTGCGGAAAACGTCGCCCTTGGCTTGCGAAACCTGAAATGGCAAATCCACTGGTCGTCCATCGAACGGTCCATCGAAGAACAATCTCGCGTCCTGGGCTTCGATATCGATCCTCGGGCTTACGTCTGGCAGCTATCCATCGGGCAACGACAACGGGTCGAACTGCTGCGGGCCTTGATGCGAGGCGCCCGTATCCTGTTGCTCGATGAACCCACCGCCGTGCTCAGCCCCCACGAAATTCACCAGTTTCTTGCTTCTCTCCGGCGCCTGACAGCGCAAGGAATGAGCATTGCCCTCGTCAGTCACAAACTCGAGGAAATCGTCCAGATCGCGGACCGATTCACGGTCCTGCGAAAAGGTCGTGGGGTCGTATCGGGGGTGCCTACCGCGAGCACGTCGCAAACCGAGCTGGCCTCGTGGATGGTTGGACAAAAGATAGACAAACCTTGTCATGACGTTCGCTCCCCGGCTTCGGACGTCGAGGTGCTCGATGTGCATGACGTGCATGCTTGTGGCGACAAGGGATTCGAAGCCTTGTGTCACGTTTCGTTCAAGGTGTTTGCAGGCGAAATTCTGGGGGTTGCCGGAGTATCCGGAAATGGTCAGCGAGAACTGGCGGATGTGCTCAGTGGAATGCGGCCCATCACCTCAGGACGTATCACCCTTTGCGGGAACGATGTGACGCATGCCACACCAGCACGCTTTCTGCGCGCAGGGCTGGCCTACATTCCCGAAAATCGGCGCACGCAAGGGGCCGTTACCAGTCTTTCGCTAGCCGAAAACCTGGCGCTAAAAACCTACCGTCAACCTCCCATCGCCAAACGTTGGGGCCTATCCCGAAAAGAAATGCGCTCGTTCGCCAGACGGCTCGTCGATACCTTTCACGTCCAGGCCGTCTCGTTGCAACAACCCGCGGGCCATCTGTCCGGCGGCAACTTGCAACGATTGATCCTGGCACGAGAACTGTCCCGTCCCATTTCCTTGCTGTTGGCAGCACAACCTACCCGTGGGCTCGACATCGCGGCCACGCGAAATATCCACGATCTATTCATGGCCCAACGAAAAGCCGGTGTCGCGACTTTGTTGATCTCCGAAGATCTCGATGAACTCAGTTCGCTATGCGATCGGTTGATCGTGTTGTTTCGCGGACGAATCGTAGCCCGTTTCGATCGCGCCTCGTTCCATCGTGATGCGATTGGCCGGGCCATGGCGGGAATCGAAACGTCGGCATGACGAGCGATTCACGAACCGTCATCACGACCGAACCCGTCGGCGCCCCAAAGCGAGCTTGCCTCTATCCGGAACGGGTTTTCATGACATGGGAGTCTTGTCGCTCCCATCCCGAGAGCTGCGTCGTGTCGTTACCATCCCGCAACAACGACAATCCGCGTGGTTCGATCCTTTTTATCATCGCCGGTTCATGAGTCTGTCCTGTGCTGGTAAAAGGCTCGCTCGTGGGGTGGATATTCCATCCAACCCAAAGGCCACGACGAAACATGGTCATGTTGAAATGGCACCTAGAACCAAGGCTCGACACAACGACGCGGCAGCGGTGGATTCACACCATCGCTTCCGTAGCCGCCGCTTTGCTCGTGGGAGCGATATTGCTTGCGGGAGCGGGAGTCGATCCTCTGGAGGCCTACGTACACATCATTCGTACTGGCCTGCTCAGTGGTTATGCGGTTTCCGACACCATCGTGAAAGCCACGCCCATCTTGTTATGCGCCCTGGGAGCTTCCGTGGCTTTTCGCATGAAGCTTTGGAATATCGGGGGGGAAGGACAATTGCTGCTCGGCGCATGGGCCGCGGCCGGTGTGGCGCTTCATTGGCTGCCACCCACAACGCCGTCGCTGTTCATGCTCCTCACCATGATGCTCGCCGGAGCGTTGGCAGGCGCGGTTACCTGTGCCATCGCGGGCGTGTTGCGAGCATGGCTGCATGTCAACGAAATCATTACGACATTGATGCTCAATTATGTCGCTTCCCTGTGGGTATCCTATTTCGTATTTGGGCCGTGGAGTGATCGTGGCTTCCCTCTAACCCCTTCGTTTCCAAAAGGCGCCACGCTACCACGCTTGACGGACATCGCCGCGTCTTGGCCGGCGCTCGGTGGCATGACAGCCCATGCCGGCGCCATCCTCGCCCTTGTGGCAAGCGGTGTCGTGAGCCATGCCCTCGCACGAACACGATGGGGCTTTGAAATCCGGGTATTAGGACAAAACCCCACGGTGGGTCGTCTTTCCGGAATGAATCATGCCCGACTTACCCTCACGACCATGGCGGTAAGCGGAGCGCTGTGCGGACTGGCGGGAATGACCGAGGTATCCGGTGTCGTGCATAGGCTCCAAGATCGCTTCTCTCCAGGCTTCGGCTTCATGGGCATCATCGTCGCCTGGTTGGGCAAACTCGAACCCTGGCGCATGGTCGTGGTCGCTTTTCTTTTCGGTGTCTTGCTCGTCGGTGGCAAAGAGATTCAGCCGGGGGGCGTGCCCCAGATGCTGCAAGGACTCATTCTATTCGTGATCGTTGGGTCCCAGTTTTGGCTGCGTTTCAAGATTCGTGTCGCACGCACGGAGCCAACGTCATGACCTCACGTCTTGGACTCGATTTTTTCATCAATCTGGTGGCCGCTGGGTTGGCACGGGGAACCCCCATCCTGTTCGCCACCTTGGGCGGCATCATCACCGAGCGCTCCGGCGTGATGAACCTCGGAATCGAAGGGATGATGCTCGTCGGAGCCATGACCGCGTTCTCCACGGCACGCTCTACCAACAACGCGTTGCTAGGTGTGTGTACCGGAATGCTCGCGGGGGCCACGCTTGCCCTCGCCTATGCCATCGTCGTGGTACACCTTCGAGCCGATCAAGTCGTCAGTGGTTTGGCTCTCGTATTTTTCGGTTCCGGATTGAGTTCCATGCTCGGCGCTTCGCTCGTCGATCAGAAAGAGGCCACCGCGCGTATCCCCTCCTTGTCCTTGTCGGTGCTGGAAGACCTTCCCATCCTGGGTCCCGTGCTTTTCAAGCAAAATCTGATGGTGTGGTTGGGGCTCGCTCTCGTGGCTTGTGGCTCCTGGATCCTATTCAAAACGCGATGGGGGCTGGTCCTCCGAGCGGTAGGAGAACACCCCGCCCAAGCAGATTCACTGGGAATATCCGTGCTTACGGTACGCACCGTCTGCGTGATGATCGGGGGCGCCATGGCGGGTTTGGCGGGCGCGAGCCTCAGTCTGGCGATCTCTCCCGGATGGGTCGATGGGATGACCGCTGGGCAAGGATGGGTTGCGGTGGGATTG
>Ga0209606_1005563_pt1 | contig 10860 bp, 12 predicted proteins | sample AD_UKC057_MetaG_FD_184412 | JGI IMG/M metagenome (GOLD analysis project Ga0209606, IMG submission 184412) | Active sludge microbial communities of municipal wastewater-treating anaerobic digesters from USA - AD_UKC057_MetaG (SPAdes) (version 2) | ecosystem: Engineered > Bioreactor > Anaerobic >...
AAGATAAGTTGTAGCAAAGTCAGCCATGAAGATCAGTGTTTGAAATGACGAACGCCCGTTGCGATCAGCACAAGCTTTTTGCGATCAGCTTCACGGATCACCTCTTCATCAGCGATAGATCCGCCGCTGTGAATAATCGCTTTGATTCCAGCCTTGGCAGCGAGCTGAATATTGTCGACCTTCGGAAAGAATGCGTCTGATGCCAAAACAGCACCACGTACATTTTTGCCGGCTTTCTTGATCGCGATCTCCACGCTTCCCACCCTGCTCGTCTGACCAGCTCCGATACCAACGACACGGCACCCCTTGGCAAGGACAATAGCGTTGGACTTCACGATCTTAACGACTTTCCAAGCGAACAACAAAGACATCATCTGCGCTTTTGTCGGCTTTGCTTTGGAAACGACCTTTACATCTAAGGCGCTAAGCTGAATATCGTCTTCTTTCTGAAAAAGTAATCCGCCTTTTACTTTCTTAAAATCAAAATCATTCGCTTTCAGATCATTAAAATCAAGTTCGATCATGCGCACATTCTTTTTTTCTTTCAATAATTTCAAAGCATCAACGGCAAAACCTGGAGCGATCACGCACTCCATGAAGCCACTTTTTGATATCAATCTTGCGGTCGCAAGGTCAACACAACGATTCAGCCCAATAATGCCACCAAAAGCAGAAAGAGGATCGCAGGCGAACGCGGCTCGATAAGCCTTGGCCAGATTTTTGTCCTCGGCGAGACCGGCAGGATTATTATGTTTGATCACAACAGCAGCAGGATTCGAAAAATCCTTGATCGCCATAACAGCGCTATTTAGATCAAGGATATTGTTATACGACAACTCTTTGCCGTGGAGCTGCTTCATTTTTGCAAGACCCGTAGGAACTCCGGCATCCCTATAAAAGGCAGCCGGCTGATGAGGGTTCTCTCCATAGCGCAAATCCTGGATTTTCGTAAAATGAAACGCGAGGCTTTTAGGCAAAGATGATAGATCAGCCCCCTGCAAACGTTGATCAAGAAAATGATGGATAATACTATCATAACGGGCCGTATGCTCAAAAGCTTCAACAGCAAGGGTAAAAAGTAAGCGGTCGGATAGGATCCCGCTATTGTTATTCAGCTCCTGCAGGATCATTTTATATCTTTCAGGATTACAAACAACCGCGACATGTTTAAAATTCTTAGAAGCGGAACGCAACATCGCAGGGCCGCCAATATCGATATTCTCGATCGCCTCATCCAGATGAACGCTTGGCTTCTGGCTAACCTTCTCGAACGGATAAAGATTGATAACGACCATATCGATCAGGCCAATATGCTGCTGGGCAACTTGCTTCATGTGCTGGGGATTATCGCGAACAGCTAAAAGGCCGCCATGAATAGCCGGATGCAAAGTTTTTACGCGTCCATCAAGCATCTCAGGAAATCCTGTGTAATCCGAAACCTCCTGAACATCCATATGCGCGCTACGCAACAACTTAGCGGTCCCCCCCGTAGACAGGATCTCGACGCCTAACGATCTCAGCCCCTTGGCAAAATCCACCAAGCCCGCTTTATCTGAAACACTGATCAAAACACGCTTAACTTTTAACATATGGTCCCTTGAGCTGTTGAATGATCTCTTGAGTGAATCGCGGCAAGTCGTCAGGCTTGCGCGAGGTGATAAGATTACTGTCGACCACGACTTCCTTATCCTCAAAATGCGCGCCAGCCGCGATCAGGTCATCTTTGATCGCATAAAAACTTGTCGCTTTCTTTCCTTTTAAAATGCCAGCAGAAACCAACATCCAACCACCATGACAGATCGAGGCGACGACCTTTCCTTGTTGATAAAGGTCGCGGACAAACATCACCATTTTTTCATAACGCCGCATGATATCCGGAGCCCATCCTCCTGGAATGACCACAGCGTCAAAATCCGTCGCAACAACTTGATCGATCGAAAAATGAACATCCACAGGATAGCCTTCCTTGCTGCCATATTGTTTCTTTGTTCCTGTCCCAATAATGACAACATCGTGCCCTTCCTCGCGCAGCCGATAAAAAGGATACCAGACCTCTAAGACCTGATAGAGATCTTCGACCAAAATAGCGATACGCTTGGGGCCACCCATAAACGATCCTTTAATAAAAGGAAGAATGAACGTTGAGGATCAACGGCTTATCAGCCTGGGAACTGTTTACCGCGAGACTTTTTGCGTCTTTTAATTTCTGAAGGTTTAGAGTAATAACGCTTTTCTTTGATTTGCATCAAAAAACCTTCTCGCTGGCACTGGCGCTTAAAAACCTTGAGAGCTTTTTCAAAGCTATCAGTTACCTTGACTTCCGCCATAATGAACTCACCTCTTTCTCGGTCGGCTGGAATGAATGACTTTGTTAATAAAAACCTTGGTAAGCGCCAATAATATCATAGCGCTTACAAATAGTCAACGCTTCGTTATGCGGTTATGGATCAGGGATCAGGCAGGATCGTAATGCGCGAATTCTTTGCCGGCATAGTTCTTGAGGACATAGGATCCATTTTGCTGAGAGACGACAACGTTGGGCTCGATCGGGATCTTTCCTCCACCTCCCGGAGCGTCCACCACAAAGGTCGGGACAGCGTATCCCGACGTGTGTCCTCTTAATTTCTCAATGATGTTGAGGCCAACAGACAAAGGCGTGCGAAAATGAGACGACCCAACGATCGGATCGCATTGATAAATATAATATGGACGGACCCGGATCTTCAAAAGTTCGTGCATCAGCTTTTTCATAACATACGGCTTATCGTTGATGCCTTTAAGAAGAACTGTTTGACTTCCCAGCAGGATACCATTATCAGCCAAAAGCTCACAGGCAAAACGAACACGCTTTGTAATCTCTTTAGGATGATTAAAATGAATGCTCATCCATATTGGGCTATATTTTTTTAACATGTTCACAAATTCTGTGGTGATACGCTGTGGAAGCGTGACCGGTACACGTGTGCCAATGCGCACCATCTCCACATGCGGGATCGCCTTTAGGTTCTTAATGATCCCTTCAAGAATATGATCCCCAAGCATTAAAGGATCACCGCCGGAGATCAGCACATCACGGATCTTCTTATTAGAACGAATGTATTCATAAATAGCCTCATAACTGGACGCCTTGGGCTTTGCGCGCCCCTTGGAAAACATACGTGAACGGGTACAGTGACGGCAATACATGGCGCACATCTCACTCGCCAGGAACAGAACGCGATCAGGATAGCGGTGCACCAGGCCATAAACCGGCATATTGGCGTCCTCTCCACAAGGGTCTTCAAGTTCGTGAGGAGAGCGGATCAGCTCATTCTCTAGGGGGATACATTGACGACGTATCGGGCAGCTCGGGTCCTCTGGATCGATCAAGCTCGCAAAATATGGCGGAATAGCCATCTGTAATTTTTCTCCACAACGATCAATGCCTCGGGTCTCCTCTTCGGTCAAGCTCATGATCTGCGACAAGGCTTCCTTGGTGTTGATACGATTACGTGCCTGCCATGTCCAGTCTTCCCAATCCATCGGCGTGGCGTTCTCAAAGAAATTGATGAAACGATTTTCTTTTGAGGAAAGATTTGGTTTAACGACCGCTATTTTTTCCTGGGCGCTTCCTGCAGCCTGCTCGATGGGATTCATGTTAGACTCCTGCCTCCTTCACCTTAAGGTTTAGTCTGTATAATCCTTCTTCTAGCGCCCTGAGGACCAACTCCTCAAAAGGGCGGTTAAGTGCTTGAGCAGTATAAAAGAATGTGTCTTCTTTTGACAAACTTGGCAACGGATTGATCTCCAGAACAAAAGGGTTCCCTTTTTCATCGACGCGAAAATCGACACGGCCGAAATCCCGGCACTGAACGGACAAGTAAGCCTCAACGGCAATACACTGTAATCTTTTCTTTAGGTCCTCTGATATTTTTGCCGGGCAAGTATATTTCACGTCTTCTTTACGCACATTTTCAAATGTATAAAATGCATTTCCAAGATCGGTCTTGCCGTTGATCGCATACTGGATGACCGGCATCGCCTCAGGCCGCTCATTACCAAAAACAACGACCGTGAACTCAGACCCCTTGATAAATTCCTCAACTAAGGCCGGCTGATGATAGCCTTCAACAACAAGCTTTACTTGCCGCGCCAATCCTTCGTCATCTTCAACGCGCGACAATGAACTGATCCCTTTGGATGTTCCTTCACAGCAAGGCTTGACCATTAGCGGAAAACCAATATGGTTTTGACCCTGGAGTTTTTCCGTTGTTGTCGCTAAAAAATATCTTGCTGTCGGGATCTTGTCCGCGATGAAACATTTTTTAGCCAAAGCCTTGTCCAGCGTTATGCCTAGCGTCAACGCATCAGCGCCGACAAAAGGGATCTTGTGCATCTCAAGCAGTAAAGGGACCTGCGATTCACGGCTGCGGCCGAAAGAACCTTCTGCGATATTAAAAACAACGTCCACATCCAGATCCTTGATCTTTTCAAGAAGTTGATGCGCGTTGCCGATCAATTTAACTTTATATCCAGCCGATTCAAAGATCTTCTTGAGATCCTGCACCGTTTCTTGCGAATCAAATTCGGCGTTGATGTCCGCCGGATCGCCGGGCTGAATCGGACGACTTTCTTTTAAGTCATATGTCAGGCCAATGGTTAAACTCATAGGGCAAAAAAAAGGAGACTATAGTCCTTGTCTATAGCCTCCTTGTGAATGTTCATTGATTTATTCGTTCTCCTGAGATCTTTGATTAAATATATTTTTAATTTGTTTAAATATATATTAAAAAAATTATTTTTGCTACATTTTTTTTAACACACATAAAATTCAATGTCAATCATTTTTCAAAAGATATTAAGAAATATCTAAATTAGTATAAGTATAAAAGAATTTACATATCGTTTTAACCGCTTTATCGGGAAGATCTCACATTTTTACGCGGGCACAAAAGGCGAATGCGGCACTGTGAACAGAGAGGTGACACAGGTTTGCAGGTGTTTTGACCCCAAACGACCAGAAGGGCGTTATATTCGATCCAAAATTTCTTAGGAAGCTTTCTGCGCAAAGCCATTTCTGTTTCTTCTGGTGTTTTCGTACAAACGTATCCTAAGCGGTTCGAAATACGATGCACGTGCGTATCCACGCAGATCCCTAGCTTGCCGAAGCCTTCCGTAAGAACAAGATTAGCTGTTTTACGGCCAACACCTCGCAACGTTAAAAGTGTTTCAATATCGTTTGGAACCTTGCCCTGAAACTTATCAATAAGAACTCGGCAGACATGCTTAATATTTTTAGCCTTCGTTCGGTAAAAACCAACGGGAAAGACCGCCTTCTCGATCTGTTGAGCGCTTAGCTTGAGCATTTCTTGTGGACGACGCGCGATGGAAAAAAGCCTTTCGGAGGCCGGAATGGTCGTCGTGTCTTTCGTGCGCTGGCTCAACATGCAAGAAATGAGAACAAGAAACGGATCATGCCAACGCTTGCTGACCATCGTGACAGAAGGATCATCAAATTTCCGATCTTCTTTGCGCAAGGCTTTGATCACTTGCGCGATGCGATCATTGTCAAGGTAGGATGGCACGACTTTAAGATCCTCTGTGAGATCTTGAAATGTGAAAACTGCTCATTTTCTTTTCTGCGATCCCCGGGATGCCGATACTTGCGATGGTAATTTTGCCCGCGTGCGCAGGTCCGTCATTGCTTAGCAATCCCTTTTTCATAACAGCAAAGGTGATCGTTTGCGATGCCTTGACGCAAGCTCCAAGCGCTTCTCCTGTGGTCGCATCAAGGCCCGACGGGATATCCAAGGCAACAACTTTCTTCTTTGATCGATTGATCGCGTCAATAATCGCCTTTAAAGGTTCTTGCACAGGCCGGGTCAGGCCAACACCAAAAATCGCATCAACAACAAGGGAGGCTTTTTTCAAGTCCTTTAAGATCTCTGGTGTTAAACCATGGACAACCTTTAGCGGACACTTTATTTTCTTGAGAATATGGTAGTTGATCAAGGGGTCTTCTTTAAGCTTGCTTATGTTCCCAATAAAAAAAACTTTTGTTGGGATGCCTTGATCAAAAATATGTCGTGCCGTAACAAACCCATCCCCGCCGTTATTACCACTTCCGCAAAAAACGCACACAAACGGATCCTTAACGCGCATTAAGATCTTCAATATTTCTTGTGACGCCCGATATCCAGCGTTTTCCATCAGCACACAAGAAGGAATACCCAAGCGATGGATCGCATATGCGTCTAAACACTGGGCCTGGCGCGCAGTATAAGCCCTAAACATAGCCTAGATCTTTAAGAATAGAAATATTATCCCGCCATTTTTCTTTGACCTTCACGTGGATCTCAAGAAAAATACGGCGGTCCAGCAGGGATTCAATCTCTTGGCGTGCGGCGACACCTACGTCCTTTAGGATATGGCCTTTTTTGCCGATGACGATCTCTTTCTGGGAACTATGTTCGACAAACACCTCGATCGCAACATAAGTGAGTTTATTCCGTCGACGCTGTATTTGATCGACCTGCACCGCCAAGGCATAAGGGATCTCGTCACGCATCAGTTGCAAGAATTTCTCACGAACGATATCCGCGATCATGTTTTTTTCTGGAACATCTGAGACCGCGTCCTGAGGATACAATGCCGGGCCCGTAGGCAATCGCTCAAATATAAGTTCAATTAGCTTCTCAATGTTCGTCGATCGAGCGCCGGACAAAGGAAGCAGCACAAACCTCTTAGGATCGTTGAACTTGTTTTCCAGCTGCTCCTTATAATATTCAATATATTCAGGAACACAGGTCCCTTTGAGGTCGATCTTGTTAAGACCTAAGATCAAAGGTTTCTTGCTATTTTTGATCTTGTCAATGATCATTTGCTCTTCTTCACCTAATGTCTTGTTCGCGTCAACAAGATGGATCACGCAATCCACATCTTCAATCGTGCCAAACGATGATTGTTTCATAAGCTCATCCAGCTTATCCTTGCCTCTCACAAGACCCGGCGTATCGATAAAAACGACCTGTCCTTGACTACTATTGTAGATCCCACGGATCTGACTGCGGGTAGTTTGAGGGATCTTGGAGACGATCGCGATCTTCTGTCCAACGATCGCGTTTAAAAGCGTTGACTTGCCGACATTCGGCCGGCCAATGATAGAAACGAAACCGCTGCGAAAATCTTGAGAATGTATTCTTGTCATTATCTGTCCTTACGATAGACCAACGTTGTCACCACGACACCGGAAAACAAAATAAGATTAATAATACAAAAAACTTTCCAGACGATATCTTTCGATATCATGCCAGAAGGCGCCATAACGATCAAGCATGTCCAAACACCAAGAGCCCACCACAGGCTGATATCCTTCGACGATCTTCTTTTAATGATATGGACGATCAGCGGAATGTTCCATAAAGGCAGAATAATTGCAGCGCACAATCCAAAAATTTGGATCAAGGACTCATTCATGGCGCACAACCGAAGTCTTGGTCAACAAAGCGCCAGCCTGTTTGATCAAGCGGTCAACGCCTTGCTTTGTTTTGTGGATACGACAGCTAGCGACGCTATCGTGGCCTCCGCCCCCGTACGTTGTCGCTAAAAAACCAACATCGATCCCGCCTTTAGAGCGCAAGCTCACGCGCAGCATATTACTTTCTGCCTCTCGGAAAAAAAGTGAGACTTGTGCCCCTGCGGTCATCAAAAGATCATCCGCGACAGGATCCACGTGTTCTTGGCGTCCTTTAAGTCGCAAAAAATCTTCCCTGTACAAGATCGACCAAACAACCTTTCCGTTGAGCGCGGTCTTGATCCGGGTGAACGACAAACCTGTTAGAAGCATCGCTGGTAAGCTTTTACGCCAATAATATCTTTCAGATATACTATTAAAGTCAACTCCTGTCTCCAAAAGCTTTGCGCAGATCTCAAATGTTTTTTCATTGACCTCCGCCCGGCTAAAAGATGATGTTTCAACGATAGCGGAAGTCAAAAGGCACTCGGCGATCTTTCGATCGACCTTGATATCCAATGCCGCTAACAGCTCATAAACGATCTCGCCCACCGAGGCTGTACGGGCAGAAACTAATTGAACATCGCCAAACTGATCACGATAAACATGATGATCGATCTCAATGATATAGGCTGATCTTTTAAAGATCTTGTCAACACCGGGAAGCTGTTTAAGGCTGGCACAGTCTAGGCTAATGGCTAGATCCACCGGATGCGCGTGATCATACGCTTGGCGAACACGATCTGCTGACGGCAGCGAGCTATAGCGGCTAGGAATTTTATCTGGACAAAGAAATGTAATATTTTTTTTGATCTTTTGCAAGCCCAGCCCTAAGCCCAGCATCGACCCTATGGCATCGCCATCAGGATTCATATGGCAGGCTAAAACTATGTGCTGACTCTTGCGGATCAGATCAACAGCAATTTTTAAATTTTCTTTGAATTCTTTTGTTTTCATGCTGTCCTAACAAGGTGATGCAAAACGTAAAAACACTTTGAGCCTATCCTGCACGTCTTTCATGGTCAAGCCAGCTGTCCGCGCGACGCCAAAGCCTTGCACGTTAAAAGACGCTAAGACCGTGGCATAACAGACAGCTTTTCGAAATGCTGCCTCGTTTATTTTTCCCTGTCTGGCTAGAAATCCCATTAGCCCTCCAGCAAACGTATCACCCGCACCCGTTGGATCAACAACCTTCTCAACCGGAAAAGCCGGCAACGCGAACGAATAGCGGTCGCCAGAGAACAAAACACCGTGCTCCCCTTTTTTGATAACGATAAATGCCGGCCCCAGGTGACGCAATGACCGAGCAGCCTTGATCAGGTTGGTCTCGCCGGTCAGCATGCGCGCTTCGCTGTCATTGGCAACGAATAAATTGACCTTCTGGATAAGACGCAGCAATTCGCGCCGCTTGTGCGTGATCCATAGATTCATGCTATCCATCCCGACAAATTGAGGATGATCCATTTGCCGTAGAACTTCAGCTTGGATACAAGGATCATCGTTGGCTAAAAAAACATAAGGAATACGGCGCTGCGCGACCGTAATGCAGGGTTTAAAATCCTTAAGAACCCCAAGCTCTGTTGTTAATGTGATCGCGCTGTTGAGATCGCCGGCCTTATACTCCCCGCTCCAGCAAAACGTTTTTCCCTCCGAACGCATCACCGATCTTAGGTCGATCCCTTTATCCTCAAATAATCTTAAATGCTGCCGCGGGAAATCCTTGCCGATGATCCCCGATACGCACACATCGGTTAAAAGTGATGCGCTCATACAAAAATGGGACGCTGAGCCTCCCAACATCAATCGCTTGATTCCTGAAGGTGTTTTAACATTATCCAAAGCAACGGTTCCAGAAACTAATAATTTCATGGTCATTCTCCTATGATTTTGACCAAAACACGTTTTTTTCTTCGCCCATCAAACTCACCACAAAAGATCTGTTCATGAGCGCTTAAGTTACGGCCGCTTTAGCAACGTAACTTAACTTGCGCGAATGAATGCAGACACCTTCATCAGTGCGGAGCTATTCACCGATCACCTTGATCAATACTCTTTTCTTTCTTCGCCCATCAAACTCACCATAAAAGATCTGCTCCCAGGGCCCAAAATCCAATTTTCCCTTGGTCACTGCGACAACGACCTCTCGCCCCATGATCTGCCGCTTCATGTGACCGTCAGCGTTATCTTCCCCAACATTATGGCGATAGCCCGAGACTGGTTCATGCGGCGCAAGCTTCTCAAGCCAATCATCGAAATCCTGATGCAACCCGGGCTCATCATCATTGATGAATACCGATGCTGTAATATGCATCGCGTTAACCAGACAAAACCCTTCCTGAATACCGCTTGACGTGATCGCCCGTTGAACATGCTCTGTAATGTTCAAATAAGCTCGCCGCGTCTTGGTCTCGAACCAAAGCTCTTGCCGATAGTGCTTCATACGATCTTTTTTCTTTGTTTAGATTTCAGCTGCGCCACAAGATCAACAAAAGGCGGAAACTGTCGAAGGTTCACGAGGTCATCATCTTGCGCCAAATGTCGAAAGTCCTGATACCCTTTCGCGATCGCCACCTGGATCACCTCAAAAGCCTTATGAAGGTCTGCGAGCAAAGAATAACTGCAGGCAAGATTATAAAGAACGATCGGGTCATTCGGGCGCAGAGCAGAAAGCTTTAGGTCGATCTCAAGTCCCTGACGATAAAGCCCTCTTTTCGTATATAGATCACCCAAATTGATCATGGCTTCAATAAAATGAGGGCTTTTTTCAAGGACGCCCTCTAGAAATCGGATCTCAAAATCAAGATCATCAACAGCATTCTTTTGGGAATCATCAGCCACGCACTTTCTCCAGGACAACCCTTCGTCTGATCTCTTTTAATAAAGCTTTCGGCATGTTATTGCATGAGCACACTGGCAGGCGCCAACAATATCTTAATTTTAAACGCTCTTTTTCGTAGAAATGCACGGCCATTAATGAACAAGCGATCTAATGCAAGTTGGGCTTTAAATAGCTTTCAATACGCAACAGCGCTTCCTTTAAATTCTCATAGCTTGAGGCATACGAGATCCTCACGTACCCTTCTGTCGATTCGCCAAAAGCCACCCCAGGCACTAAAGCGACCTTCTTTTTGTTCAGCAGATCGGTCGCGAACTCTATGGAATTTCGGCTAAATTTCTTAATAGAAGGAAACACATAAAAAGCGCCCTCGGGCATATGGCAGTCTAGGCCTATCTCGTTAAGGCGGGAAACGACAAAACGTCGTCGTCGCATATATTCTTTTTTCATTTCCACAACATCGTTGAAACCGCCACGCAATGCCTCGATCGCAGCCATCTGACTTGTAATTGAGGCGCATAACATTGTGTAC
>Ga0209606_1005582_pt1 | contig 10829 bp, 9 predicted proteins | sample AD_UKC057_MetaG_FD_184412 | JGI IMG/M metagenome (GOLD analysis project Ga0209606, IMG submission 184412) | Active sludge microbial communities of municipal wastewater-treating anaerobic digesters from USA - AD_UKC057_MetaG (SPAdes) (version 2) | ecosystem: Engineered > Bioreactor > Anaerobic >...
CCTTGTCCTGATCTTCTTCGGCGTGATCGCGGCCATATCCGCTATCGCGGCGCGGGGGATGGACAATCCGGACGTATGGGCGCCGGCAGTTGCCGCTGTTCTCTCCGGCATCCTGCTTGCGGCCCTTGTCTCGCTCATCATATCGTTCGTCTCCCTCTTTGCACTCGTGCGGTTCGCTCACACGGGGAGTTTCTTCCAGGCGTTCAACCTCGGGGCGATCTTTTCGCATATCGGGCGGGTCGGGTGGGGGGCATGGGTAGTCGCGGTCATCGTCCTCGCCCTGATCGGCCTTGCCTACAGCATTCTGGTCGGTCTTCTCGCGAACATTCCGGTGCTGGGCTGGATCATCGGCCTCTTCGTCGGGGTGGCCTACGGCATCTTCCACGCCCGCTACCTGACCGCGGCCTACGAGAGTGTTCCGGCACCGGGGTGATCCGGGGATCCTTTCCCCCCATCACCGGCGGGTAAAATCTTTCGATTACGCCAGAAGGAGTCATCCTCTCACGACAACGGCAGATCCTTGGTTTCCAGGAAACAACCCGGCAGACAGATCGTACCGATTCTTCTCAAACAATCATCCGTCTAATTTTTCCTGAATACTCATCCCTTGAGGGCAACATCAAATGGTAGGTCTTTAATAGCACTTCTGTTAATATGCAGTTATGTCCGACAATGAAGCGGATACGTACAGCTACAAAGGCTGGTTGGTATCAGACAGTTTCGTAAAGCGTGCATTCGCGGTATTTGGCTACAATCTTGTCGCAGGCCTTCTAATCTGGTTTGGCTTACTCGTTATTTTCATGATCTTTGCGATGATTGCTGCTTTTGCATTTGGAGTAACTTCAATTATGTGAAATACAGTTGTTCCGTAATCAGAGGCGGTGTTACCGAAGAGCAGGAGACGGCAGAGCGAACAGCTCAACGAAGCATGAACTTGAGCGCCTTCCGAAAAACAGGCAACGTTCGGCAAACAAGCACTGGGCCTGATAGTTACCGACCTTGACGGCAATAGGCTGGACGTTACTAAAGCAACGATCAGGTATGTCGCAAAACGTATATTCGGGGGAATCCTCCGTACCGGTTACATCCTGATCGGATTCACCGAGAAGAAGCAGGGCTTGCACGATATGATTGCAGGAACCTTTGTTATCCGTAAATAATATACTCATTTCCAACCGTTTTTCTTCCCCTTTCGCTTGAACGCACCGAGCCGTTTTGGACACACGAGGTTGAGCGCCTCCAGGTCTGCGAGAGCTCCCCGGAACTGTGGTCGAAGCCCGATTACCCTATCCTCGTTCGGCCCCTCGCGCGGGAGCAAAAACAGGACCTTCGATAGGCAAAAGGGTTAAATGTTGCGTTCCTTTTCAAGTAACGGGCATGACTCCCCTGTCTCATGTACAAAAAACATAAATACGATGATTCTAGAGTCTCATTATAATCAAAGGTGATGGACTATGGAGTATGGATCTATGCTCCGCAATTCCTTCAACTACGCCGTAAATGGGCTGTGGGGGAATTGGGGCAAATGGCTATTGCTATTCATTAGTATGATTATTTTCCCCCTCTGGGGAGGATATCAATGGAAGATTTACAAAGGTGAATCTCAACTGCCTCGCCTTGAAAACTGGGTTGAGATGTTCATCAACGGCATCAAGCTCATCGTTGTAGGCATCGTCTACGGCATCATACCCTGGATCATACTCATGGTCCTTGGTGGTGCAGGCGCTTTAATGGGTGGAGCAATGAAGAGCCCGGACGCTGGAGCGCTGATCGGCATCATCATCGGGTTTATCATCGCATTCATCTTCTCTCTCATTGCTTTAATGGCTCTGATTCGCTTTGCAAGGACGGACAGTTTCGGGGAGGCATTCAACATCAGTGCCATCGTCGCCCACATCGGGAAGATCGGATGGGTGAGTTATATCCTGGCGCTGATCATACTGTGGGTTGTTGCTGTTGTGGCTCTGTTCGTCTTCATAATCGCTGCAACCATTGCTGCTCTCATCCTCGCATTGATCCCGCTTGTTGGCTGGCTCCTGGGACTCCTCCTGATGGCCATCATAGGGATCCTCATCGGCCCATTTGTGGGGGTATTCGAGGCAAGGTATTTCACCCTCATCTATGACAGTGCAGCAGCACCGGCCTGAATCACCTTTCTTTTTTTGACGCTCCTCCTCACACCGGGACTCATCGGCTTCTCCGCACGGTATGTCGCCCTCCTCTACGTTTATGGGGCTGAAAGGGTAGAGTGGGGATGCAATGGCTCCCGCCAGCCGGGTCTTGAGCACAGCAGGGCGGCGCCCACACCTCGAATTTGCGCAGAGCGCTTTCCGTCGAGCACCCGGAGACCCCGGACAGCATTCATCCACACATCTCTGTTCCCTCCTCCCGCAAACAAAACAGCGCGTTTATCTCCATAAACGGAAGATTCTTACCGGAACATATAGTGATACCCATGGACTCCATACGAATGCTCAGCGAATCCTTCGACTACACAAAGGAGGCCCTCTGGGGCAGGTGGGTCCGCTGGCTCCTCCTGCTCGTCAGCGTGGTCATATTCCCGCTCATCTACGGCTACAGCCTGCGGGTCATGAGCGGCACGAAGCCCGCCCCCGAACTCGAAGGCTGGATCGGGCTCTTCGTCGACGGCATCAAACTGATCGTCATCACGATCGTCTACGCAATCCCGGTCTGGGTCCTCGCGATCGTAGGCCTTGCGGCATACTTCCCGGTCTCGACGACAACGACCCCGGGTGTCTGCCTGGCAACACAACAGTGTATCCGTTGCGCATACTTCATCCCGGTCTCGACGACAACGATCCCGGGGTCCGGCCCCGAGACGGGCATCTTCATACTCCTCGCCCTCCTCATCGTCTTCATCATCTTTGCCGTCGTCATCGGCATCCTCTCGACCTTTGCGATGGTCCGGTTTGCCCGGACGGGGAGGATGGGCGAAGCCTTCAGGGTCCGTGCCCTCGTTGCCCACATCGGGGAGATCGGGTGGCTGAACGTCTTCATTGCCCTGGTCGTGCTGACCGTCGTGCTCGCGATCGTGGAGCTCGTCCTCGTGCTCGTGCCGCTCATCGGTGTGCCGCTCCTGCTCATCCTTATACCGGCGTTCATCATCTTTGTCTACCGCTACATCGCCCTCATCTACGAGAGCGCCCCGGCGCCGGCCTGAACCCTCTTTTTTCCGCCCTGACTGCCCAATATTTAAATAGCCTCACCGCCAACCATTCTTCCGGTGAAACCCACTATGAGTGATTGTTTTATTAGCTGAATCGATCCGCTTTTTTGACACTACCTTACGGGACGGCGAACAGACACCGGGTGTCTCGCTCACGCCGGCCGGGAAACTTGAGATCGCAACGCACCTCGCAGATATCGGCGTCCACGTCATAGAAGCCGGCTCTGCCGCTGCATCCGCAGGAGAGCGCGAGTCCATCCGCGTAATCGCCGAAGCCGGGCTTGCCGCCGAGTGCTGCACCTACGTCCGGGCTCTTGCCGGGGATATCGACCTCGCCGCAGACGCCGGCGCCGACTCCGTCCACCTCGTCGTCCCGGTAAGCGATCTCCACATCAGCGCGAAGCTCAGAAAGACCCGCGAGCAGGTCTGTGACATGGCCTGGAGCGCCGTCGAGTACGCGAAAGAACGCGGCCTGATCGTGGAATTATCCGGCGAAGACGCATCCCGCGCCGACCAGGCATTCCTCGCGGAGGTATTCCGCGAAGGAGTCGAGCGGGGGGCCGACCGGCTCTGCTTCTGCGACACCGTCGGGCTCCTCACGCCTGAGCGGGCGGCCGCGATCATACCGCCGCTCCTCTCTGCCCCGCTCTCCATCCACTGCCACGACGACCTCGGGTTTGGGCTCGCAAACACCGTCGCCGCCCTCCGCGCCGGGGCAACCTGTGCCCACGTCACCGTCAACGGCCTCGGGGAGCGGGCGGGGAACACGGCCCTCGAAGAGCTGGTGATGTCGCTTGAGACCCTCTACGGGGTCGATACCGGCATCCGGACAGAAGAACTCTATCCGCTCTCGACCCACGTCGCCCGGCTGACCGGGGTGCCGCTTGCGACCAACAAACCCATCGTCGGCGAGATGGCCTTCACCCACGAGAGCGGCATCCACGCCCACGGGGTGATGCGGAATGCAAGCACTTACGAACCCCTCCGGCCCGAGCGGGTGGGAAGGAGGCGCCGGATCGTCATCGGGAAACACTCCGGGTCGACGGCGGTCGAGGCCGCCCTCAACGACATGGGGTATGCCCCCGACAGTGCGCAGCTCGCGGAGATCGTCGCCCGGATCAAGCAGATCGGGGATGCCGGGATGCGGGTGACCGACGCCGACATCATGGCGATCGCCGACACCGTCATGGAGATCGAGTTTACGCCCTGCCTCAAACTGCGCCAGTTCACCATCGTCTCGGGGAGCAACGCGGTCCCGACCGCCTCGGTGACGATGCTCGTCAACGGCGGCGAGGTCACCGGTGCCGCAGTCGGGACCGGGCCGGTGGATGCGGCAATCCGCGCGCTCCAGAAATCGGTTGCGAACGTCGGCAGCGTCCGGCTCGATGAATATCGCGTCGATGCGATAACGGGAGGCACAGATGCCGTCGTTGACGTATCGGTGAAACTCAGCCGGAACGGGAAGACCGTGACATCACGGGGTGCCCGGACCGACATCATCATGGCAAGCGTCGAAGCAGTTATCGCCGGGATGAACAGACTACTCAGTGAAGAGCATGAAGACCGGAGCCAGGACTCTGATTGAAGCGCTGCAGCGTGAAGGGGTGGATACCATATTCGGCTACCCCGGCGGCGTGGTGTTGCCGATCTACGATGAACTCTACGACTCGTCGATCCGGCATATTCTGGTAAGGCATGAGCAGGCAGCGGCGCACGCGGCCGATGGCTACGCGCGCGCAAGCGGCCGCGTAGGGGTATGCCTTGCCACATCCGGTCCCGGCGCGTGCAACCTGGTCACGGGGATCGCGACGGCGTACATGGACTCCATACCGATCGTGGCGCTCACCGGCCAGGTGCCGACCGGCCTCCTCGGGAACGATGCGTTCCAGGAGTCGGACATCACCGGCATCACGATGCCGGTCACCAAACACAACTACCTGGTGAAAGATGCCGGCGACCTCGACCGCACCATCCAGGAAGCGTTCTACATCGCGCGGACCGGCCGGCCCGGCCCGGTGCTGATCGACCTCCCCAAAGACGTCACCACGGGCGAGGTGAAGGGCGGCGGGGCCGCACCCGGTGAGGTCTGCCTCCGGGGCTACCAGCCCACCTACCAGGGGCACGTCCGCCAGATCGATAAAGCACTCGACCTGGTCGTCCAGGCAGAGCGCCCGCTCATCTACGCCGGCGGCGGCGTGGTCCTCTCGGGGGCGTCGGCCGAACTCCTGGAGTTCGCGGAGACCACCGCGATCCCGGTGACGACGACCCTGATGGGCCTTGGCGCCGTCCCGGGCGACCATCCCCTCTCTCTTGGGATGCTCGGTATGCACGGCACCCAGTCCGCAAACTACGCGGTGACGGAGTGCGACCTCCTCCTCGCCGTCGGCGTCCGGTTCGATGACCGGGTGACGGGCAGGATCGGGACGTTCGCGCCGAACGCTGCAGTCATCCACATCGATATCGACCCTGCGGAGATCGGGAAGAACAAACCGGTCGACGTCCCGATCGTGGGCGACGTGAAGGCGGTGCTTCAAGCGTTCCTCCGGCGGATGCAGAAGCGCGGCGACACAACGAACTGGGTTGCCCGGACGAACGCCTGGAAGGCACAGTACCCGCTCACCTACCGCGAAGACGACCACCTCCGCCCGCAGTACGTCATCCGCGAGCTCTCCGATATACTGAAGGGCGAGGCTATCATCACGAGCGAGGTCGGCCAGAACCAGATGTGGACCGCCCTCTACTACTGCTTCAAGAAACCCCGGACCTGGATCACCTCCGGCGGCCTTGGCACGATGGGCTACGGGTTCCCGGCGGCCATCGGCGCCCACTTCGCCCGGCCGGACGTCCCGGTCGTCGATGTCGCCGGCGACGGGAGTTTCCAGATGAACATCCAGGAACTCGGGACGGTGGCGCACTACCGGATCCCCGTCAAGGTCATGATCCTGAACAACATGTACCTCGGCATGGTCCGCCAGTGGCAGGAACTCTTCTACGACCGCCGCTACTCCTACACCGAGCTCCCGCCGGTCGACTTCGTCAAGATCGCACACGCCTACGGGGTCGAGGGCATGCGGGTCGATGAGAAGGCCGGCGTCCGTGAGGCGATCGAGACCGCGCTTGCCACCGACGGGCCGTTCGTCCTCGACTTCCGGGTCGAGCGGGAGGAGAACGTCTTCCCCATGGTCCCCGCGGGTGCTGCGATCAACGAGATGATCGGGGTGCGCCAATGAAACTGCACACCCTGAGCGTTCTCGTGGAGAACCGGGCGGGCGTCTTAAGCCGGGTTGCCGGCATGTTCTCGCGCCGGGGGTTCAACATCGAGAGCCTCGCCGTCGGAACCTGCGAAGAACCGAACATGAGCCGGATCACGATCGTCGTGAACGGCGATGACGGCGTCGTCGAGCAGGTGATGAAACAGACGAACAAACTCATCGACGTCATCAAGGTCTCGGACCTGACGGAGCGCGAGAACGTGGAGCGGGAGCTCGCCCTCATCAAGGTGGCGACGGAGACCGGCCCGGCCCGCGCCGAGGTCATGCAGATCGCCGATATCTTCCGTGCCCAGGTCGTCGACGTCGGTGCAAAGACGCTGGTGCTCCAGGTGACCGGGGATACGGGGAAGATCGACGCGCTCGAGAGCCTCCTGCGCCAGTACGGCATCAAGGAACTCGTCCGCACAGGTAAGATTGCCATCCTCCGCGGTGCAAAGACCGTGAAGAGTTCTAAATAATCCTCTTTTTAGTGAGATATACTCTCTGCGCCATCGGGGCGATTTCTCCGCCCCATTGGCGATCGCGTTATCACATACAACGTCATACCTTAACGCAGCATGTTCTTTGGACTACCTCTCCACACGGGAGTCATCGTGGGCGGCGCTGCCGTTCTCGTCATCGTGGTGCTCACCCTCTGGGGGCTCCGGTTCAGGGAGGCCCCCTGAATGGCGGACCTCACCGTGCTCGCCGTGATCGGACTTTACTTCATCGTGCTCATCGGTATCGGGAGCTGGGCATCTAAGAAGATCCACACCACCGAGGACTACATCCTCGCCGGAAGGTCGCTTGGGTTCTGGGTCTTCACCATCCTGATCGTCTGCTCGATCTGCAGCGGGATGAGCCTGCTTGGCGTGAGCGGGTTTGGGTATACATCGGGCTGGCCGGGCATATGGGAGCAGATCTTCGTCCCGCTTGCAGCCTCGTTCTGCATCATCGTCTTCGGGGTGAAACTCCACGCCCTCGGGAAGACGCGGGGCTACCTGACCGTCCAGGACTACCTTGCGGAGCGGTTCGAGAGCCCGCGGACAGTCAGGGCGCTCGCGGCGACCTCCGGCATCGTCGTCTCGCTGATCTACCTCGTCGGGCAGTATGCCGCGATCACCATCGTGCTTGTCTGGCTCTTCGGCATCCCCCACTGGCAGGCGCTCCTCATATCAGGTGTCATCATCACCGCCTACACGGTCGTCGGGGGGCTCTACGCCGTATCGTGGGCCGGCCTCATCCAGGGCGGTATCCTGATCCTCGGCGTCCTCCTGATGGCGCCGCCGGTCATCATGAGCGCCGGCGGGCTTACCCACATCAACACGGTCCTTGCCGGCGTCGACCCGAACTTCGTCGGCCCCTGGTTCCCGGAGGCGTATGCCCCGTACGCCTACGCGACGCCGGAGTTCCTCTTCTCGTTTGCGATCCTCCTGATGGTCGGGCTCGCCTGCGCACCGCACGTCGTCAACAACGTCCTTGCCGCAAGAGAGGCACGTTATTTCAAGTGGGCGCCGCTCGTCGCCTTCCTGATCTACGCGGTCGTTATGCTCCTCGTCAAGCTTGTCGGGTTCGCCGTCCGGTCGCTCGTCGAGGAGGGGAGGCTCGTCCTCCCGGACGCCGTGAACGCGCAGGACTACTCCTTCATCGTCGGCGTCGAGCATGCGATGCCGAACGTGGCGTTCTGGGCGTTCTTTGCGGTGATCGTCCTCGCGGCGGTGATGTCCACGACCGACCGGCTGATGCTCACCGTCGGCACCTCGTTTGCGTGGGATATCTACAAGAACATCCTCCGGCCCTCGGCATCCGACAGAGAGGTGCTTCTCGTCTCAAAGATCGCCCTCGTCCTCGGGGCCGGCGGCACGCTCCTCCTTGCCATCAACCCGCCCGAGATGCTCGCGTGGCTGATCTGGATGGGTATCGGCGTGATGCTCGCGACGTTTGCGGTCCCGCTGCTCGCCGGGCTCTACTGGCGCGGCGCGACAGCGGGGGGTGCGATCGCGAGCATGGTGGTCGGGCTCGTTGCGGCAGCAGCCTTCGGCTACTGGCACCAGTTCGTGGCGCCGCTTCCCGTGCACTTCAGCCTCTTTGCGCTCGCGTTCTCCGCCCTCGCCATGGTCGTCGCGAGCCGTCTTTCCACCCGGAACTCCGAAGAGACACTCGCCAATACCCGGACCGGCTGGTTCATCCAGTCGCCCGGCCATGACGCGCCCCGCCGGCACTGACGCCGGGGCACTCCCGGCGCCATTTTTGCGGTCGGGACGGCACCGGAAGACCCGCCCACAGGGGCAATTTGTGGGCAAAGGCTGCGATATGCATGCGATAGTTTTTGCCTGATCTGGTTGCCCGGACCTTCCATCGGTGGGGTCTCCTCATCCGGATCGATTGTGTTATATGATAGCGTGTCACACACTGACATAGTATGTTCTTCGCACTACCTCTTCACACGGGACTCTTCGTGGGCGGCGCTGTCGCGTTCGTCCTCGTAGTCCTCGCCCTCTGGGGACTCCGGTTCAGGGAGGCCTCTTGAATGGCGGATATTGTAACGCTTGCCCTGGTCGGGCTGTACTTCGTCGTGCTCATCGGTATCGGGAGCTGGGCCTCAAAAAAGATCCACAACACCGAGGACTACATCGTTGCCGGAAGGTCGCTTGGGTTCTGGGTCTTCACCATCCTGATCGTCTGCTCGATCTGCAGCGGGATGACCCTGCTCGGCGTGAGCGGCTTTGGATACACGTCGGGTTGGCCGGGCATATGGGAGCAGATCTTCGTTCCGCTCGCGGCCTCGTTCTGCATCATCGTCTTTGGGGTGAAACTGAACGCCGTCGGGAAGGAACGGGGCTACCTGACCATCCAGGACTACCTTGCGGAACGGTTTGAGAGCCCGCGGGCGCTCCGTGGCCTCTCGGCCGTTTCGGGCATCGTCGTCTCGCTGATCTACCTCGTCGGGCAGTATGCCGCGATCACCATCGTGCTTGTCTGGCTCTTCGGCATCCCCCACTGGCAGGCGCTCCTCATATCCGGTGTCATCATCACTGCCTACACGGTCGTCGGGGGGCTTTACGCCGTATCCTGGACGACCCTCTTTCAGGGCGGCATCCTGATCCTCGGCGTCCTCCTGATGGCGCCGCCGGTGATCATGAGCGCCGGCGGGCTCGATCACATCAACACGGTCCTTGCCGGGGTCGACCCGAACTTTGTCGAACCCTGGTATCCGGCGGCGTATGCCCCGTACGCCTACGCGACGCCGGAGTTCCTGGTCTCGTTTGGGATCCTCCTGATGGTCGGGCTCGCCTGCGCACCGCACGTCATCAACAACGTCCTTGCCGCAAAGGAGGCTCGTTACTTCAAGTGGGCGCCGCTCGTCGCGTTTGCGATCTACGCGGTCGTTATGTTCCTCGTCAAGTTCACCGGGTTTGCCGTCCGGTCGCTCGCCACGGAGGGGGCGATCACGCTCCCCGCCGCCGTGAACGCGCAGGACTACTCCTTCATCGTCGGCGTCGAGTACGCGATGCCGAGCGTGCTGCTCTGGGCGTTCTTTGCGGTGATCGTCCTCGCGGCGGTGATGTCCACGACCGATCGGCTGATGCTCACCGTCGGCACCTCGTTTGCGTGGGATATCTACAAGAACATCTTCCGGCCCTCGGCATCCGACGATGAGGTCCTCCTGGTATCAAAGGTCGCAGTCGTCCTCGGGGCCGGCGGCACGCTCCTGCTTGCCATCAACCCGCCCGAGATGCTCGCGTGGTTGATCTGGATGGGTATCGGCGTGATGCTCGCGACGTTCGCGGTCCCGCTGCTCGCCGGGCTCTACTGGCGCGGCGCGACAAAGGAGGGGGCGATCGCGAGTATGGCAGTCGGGCTCATCGCGGCCGGGGTCTTTGGCTACTGGTCCAAGTTCGTAGGATCGCTCCCCGTACACTTCAGCTTCTACGCGCTCCTGCTCTCGGCCCTTGCCATGATCGCCGTGAGCCTCCTCACTGCCCGGATCTCTACCGATACCCTCGACAACACCCGGACCGGCTGGTTCATCCAGTCGCCCGGTCAGCCTTCACGGGCTGGCAGCAAAGGGGATGCCTGGCTGGTCGAACAGGATACGCCCCGCCAGCACTGAGGCCGGGGCGCTCCCGGCACCTTTTCTTTTCTTTTGCAGGGGAGGGTGATGGTGCGCCGTGCCGATCGCCTTCGCAAAGTCCATATTCCTCCGGGGAACCACATAGACTGCTGATATAAGCCGGCGGACAGCGAGATCGGGCGTGCAGGAGCCGGCATGCCGGCCGGGTCGAGCCGGGTCGTTTGAGGTTGCCATGAGGTCCGTCATCTACTACTTCACCGGGACCGGCAACTCGCTTGCCGCCGCAAAAAAGATCGCCGCAGTCCTCGGGGACTGC
>Ga0209606_1005583_pt1 | contig 10819 bp, 13 predicted proteins | sample AD_UKC057_MetaG_FD_184412 | JGI IMG/M metagenome (GOLD analysis project Ga0209606, IMG submission 184412) | Active sludge microbial communities of municipal wastewater-treating anaerobic digesters from USA - AD_UKC057_MetaG (SPAdes) (version 2) | ecosystem: Engineered > Bioreactor > Anaerobic >...
TAGTTTGTGTAATATTTTTTGTTTGTTCAGTCCACGAAGTTGTATTCTTTGTTTGCTCAGTCCAGCTAGTTGTATTCTTACTACATTCTGTCCAACTTGTAGTATTCTTTGTTTGGTTTATCCAACCTCTACTATAATAGTTTATTTTAAACCCTAAACTATCTGATATACTTTTAAGCGAAGTCCATGCTTTAGTAATTGATTCTGATAATCCTAATGAATCAGATATTCTGATTGCCCAAGATTTAGTAATGGTTTCTGCTAATCCAAGAGTATCAGTTATATTAGAAACAATATTAGCACTTTTGTCAATAACCTCGCTTAATCCCAAACTATCTGAAATAGATTGAAAGGTTACATTTGCTTTGGTTATTAACTCTCCTAGCCCTAAACTATCAGATATGGATTTTAATGCTGTCCATATTTTAGTGATTGATTCTCCTAATCCCAAACTATCGGAAACTGTTTTCTTTGCTATCCAAACCTTAGTAATAGATTCTGCCAATCCTAAACTATCTGAAGTTGATACAGCTATTATTTTACCATTAGATAACCCTCCATATTGAATTGAACCATATGTATAAGAACCAAACATAATTAGTCGTTTTTACAAATTAATTTGTATGTTAATATAAATGTATCTCCACTTTCTAGATTCTTATCAGCAGTTAATACACTTCTTGACATCATATCTCCATTCTCTGATGCATTGAATACTCCGACCTCTCTGACTGTTTTAGTGTCGGTAACAGTAAATGTTTTAACTAATTGTAATGTATCATTAGTTGCTGTGGTCGTAGCTCTTGTAACTGTAGCAGATGATCTCTCCAATCCTCCATCTGTTAGCTCTGTTTCAAGTGTTGTATCTGTTGCAGTTGCAGCGGTAGAACCTGAACCTACTGCTAAATATGTAAATGCTGTTGGTGTACCAGTATTACCTATTAAACCAGCTATTTCAGCTAATCCAGCATTAACTATAAGATTTTCAATTATCTCGTGGTATTTTTGTTTACCATTTTTGTCTATAACATCAATAGTATAAACTCCTTTAAAACTTATATTTCCATTAAATTTCATATTCTCTTATTATTATTATATTTTCTTCTAATTTTTGGTCTTAATTCTCTATGGCGACTTCCATAGAATTGTTCTAATTCTTCTTTCAATTTTTCTAAATTACTTAAAAGTACATTAAGTCTTGTTTGGTCGTATGTATTTGAGTAATCTATTGCAGCTCCTATAGAAATAATCTCGTGAAAATTCTCTACAAATCCAGGAGCTTGTGTGGTATCTGAAGTTGTAAACTCATCAACATCTCTGCTAAAATAACATTTAATTCCAGCTGTTGATGTTACTTCGTCTGCACTTGGCTTTGGATATAAAATAATTGACCTTCCAACTAAATCATAGTAAACAGGTTTTCCAGCTGTTTCATAAAACTCACTCATTGCTGATTTAACTTCTTCTTTGTTTATTGGTTTTAATTTATACCAATCTCCATTACTATCTTTTATTTCTATTCTATCTATCTTTTGGGCTGTGCTTGGTAATTCATAATCTTGTTGTTCGCTTCCAGATGTTGTTTCCAAATCTGCTGTAGCTACTGGAAGATTAGTATAATTAGAATCATCATATTCCCACTCTCCTGTTGCGTTCCATATCCAAGAGTTTACTCTCCTATACCAATTGTTTGCCGACCTTATAAAATCTGCTAATGGATAATTCGTTGTGTTGCTTCTACTTATACCAAGTTTAAACAGGGTATCATGATATAAACTTAAATATGGATTTGTTGTGTCGTAAATGTACATTTTATTTCTTCTTACCTGGCTTCCAACTTGTTAGTTTCTGCAATGTTCCATAAATATAGCTTCTTGCTCTTTCGGAAGTTGTTGAACCAAACTTTTTCTTTGCCGACTTTTTTAGTTTTTTCTCTAATGCTTTAGGCATTTTATTTTGAACTTACGTATGGGTTGTAATATACCTGCTCCTTTGGTAAGTCCACTTTATTATATTTTAAACCTTCATCTTTCTTCATTCTATATTCTCCACAGTCCCATTGACCTATTCCTCTATGGTCAGAGAACATTGAGGGAATAATATAATTTGTTAAACCAGCTCTTGCACTTCTATCACTTATTTCTATATCTTCGTTTCCATATAGTCCATATGTTTCAATTAAGAATCCGCACCTTTCAAATACTTTTCTGCTAAACATTCTTGGACCAATTGCTCTACACACTATTACGTTTTTTCCGTTTATTGTTTGGACTGGAGTTGTATATTCTAGCGTTAATAGTTCTTCCCAGCCATCTACAACCGTTGCCATTATTCCAGTGTTTGGAATCGCCTCAGCATATTCCAACATATCTTTCAACCAATTGTCTGGCATAAAGAAATCATTTTCTAAGTCCAACACGTAATCTCCCCTACAAACTGCATAAGCAGCATTCTTTGATTTGCTTAAACAATCATTCTGCCTTTTAATAATAACTTCTGGTTTATACTTTTCCCACAATCTTTCAACGCCATCTGTACTTCCGTTATCAACCCAGATTAATTCTGGTCTCTCTTCAACTCCCATATTCTTGAGATTGTGGTCAAGAAATTCTTCTGTTAATTGTGTTCTGTTATAGGTGCAAACAACCCAACTAATTTTTGCCATACAATTTTTTCCAAAACTTTATACTTTCTAATAATGGTTCAAACTTTGTTCCTTCAAATCTTGGATTAAATCTTCTAATCATGTCTGACTTTGGACTTATTTCACTAAATGCTAGGTCAATTAATTCATAGAATTCATCATCACAAGTATTCATTGCCATTTCTGCGTTTGCATCTTCTTCTTGGTCTATTTCTGTGTCATGATACACGATTGGTAATCCATATGTCATTGACTTCTTCATCTTCTTTAAAAATCTCTGAAATATATATCCACCGAATATATCATCGTGTCTTCTGAACTTCAATCTCTTATAATCAAAGTTTGGAAGAAAGAACAAATATGGAATATATTCTTTTTTGCACGCCCAATTCATTCCACTTAATGGTATAATACCACCAACAACATTGTTCTCTTTTATCTTTGGGTCAGTTGGCTCTGCAACATTTCTATCTGCACCATTAATATCTAATACGTTTTTCCATAATCCCATATTAAATGCTACTTCCCAATTTCTTTGTGAGTATGGAAATCCTCTTGGATAAAACCCTACATTCTTTAGTGGGTTTTCCCATCCACACCCTTCTCCTTGTAAAGCTTCTATGTGTCTTTCAATAAAATCTCTAGGACAGATGCAATCACTATCAATACCAAGTATAATATCGTAACCCTCATTATAAGCAAGCCAGTGTCCAAAGTTTTTACAAGCACTTGACTTGTGAAACTTTTCAAACTCTTTGTAAAGGTTTCCAAGCTTTTCTTTTTGCTTTTCATAATCATATATTCTAACATTCTTTCTGTCAATTTTTATTTGACCATTGCTATCATCTGTTATAATTATATCACAATCTGGTAAAGCATCTATCCATTTCTTGCTTGGTTGTATGTGAACTGGTGCACATAAACACACTTTCAATTTGCTCATATTCCAAGCCATCTTTTATTTTCTTCTTTTAATGTCCACTCTACTGTTTTCTTTAAACTCTCCTCAAAGTTAATTGGGTATTCAAATCCTGCCTTTTTTAATTTACTTCCATCTAATGCATATCTTAAATCGTGCCCAGGTCTTGAACTATGAAAGTCAACCATTTTAGTTTTAGCCTCCTTTCCCATTATTTCTCCAATTAGTTTTGCTAAATCTAAATTAGCTATTTCTTTTTCTCCAACTATATTCCATTTACCAGAACTTGCATCACTTTGACTTAATCTTTCATCTGTTTTTTCTAAAATAAATTGAACTGCCTTTGCTATGTTTCTAGCGTGAAGATAAAATCTTGTTCCAGACTTTGTTAAATCTTTGTTGGCGTGAATTATTATTTCCTCTCCATTTAATATCTTTTTAATACACAAAGGAATAAACTTTTCTGGGTGTTGTCTCTCTCCAATAATGTTCATTGAATTAATAATGTTTATTGGAAGTTTATAGGTATTTGCGTAAGCCATACAGATAGAATCTTGAGATGCTTTACTGGCTGAATATGGATTACCTGGATTATATCTATCTCCCTCCTTATAACAAACACCTTCGGGAGCAGTCCCATAGCATTCATCTGTAGATGTCTGTATAAACTTTTTAAGCTCTTTTAACTCCCTTGCCCATTCTAACATATTAAGAACTAAATTTACATTATTCTTAATAAAGTTTACTGGGTCTTTTATTGAATTGTCAACGTGACTTTCTGATGCTAGATTAACTATATAATCTACTTCTCCGATTTCCTTCTTAACGCCATCGCTTAATGGTAGATTCAAATCAACTACGAATATTTTAACACGCTTTTCGTCAAATATATTTATGTCTCTTAATCTATCAAATCCATTAGTGGCGTAAGATAACTTATCTAGAACCACAATGTCCCAATCAGTATTTTTTAAAAAATGCTCTACGAAATGTGCCCCTACAAAACCAAAGGCTCCCGTGAGGCAAAGTTTTGTTTTTTTATTTTCCATGTTTTTTATATATTTTTATTACTCTTATATTGTGATAATGGATGTGAAGTCTTTATGTATTTGAACTAGTAGTTCCTTCATATGCTTTTATCCAATCTTTAACAACATTATTTATGTTTCTATTTTCAATTACCCATTTATATTGTCTCTCGGCAATTACTTCTCTTAACTCTTTGTCCTTTAAAAGTTTGGTTAATTTTGTTTTAAAATCATTTGGTCCATCATATGTGTAGTCAACTTCTTTTGAATATGGTAATATTCTTGGTGCTAATGTTGCAGTTCCACAACTACCATATTCATAAAACTTTAAACAAGACTTTGATTCGTTGAATACGTTATTTTCAAGTGGACATATTCCTATTTCTGCATTTATCATTCTTGATAAAACATCTGGATATAATTCTGGTGTGTAGAATGGGAAGTGTATAACATTCATTTTCTTTAAATAGTCCCAAGCCTTTAATGCTTCTGATTGATATTTGCCAATATCTTCACGAACATTCCACTTTTTTAATTTAGCATATTCATACATTGCACTCTCTATTGGTCCAGCGGTAAAACCCAATAAAACAAAGTTGAATGGAATTGACTTTTTAATTTCTTTTATTTCTGGCAAGACAGTCAACATATCTTTCCAGTGGCTAGCACTTCCAGAATATACAACTGTTGGTATTTCTTTTTCTTTTTTATATTTTTTAAATAGTTCTGGGTCAATTGCATTTGGTACAATAACAACATTATTATTCTTCTTTCTCAAAACATTTGCAAGTTCTTCTGTTGTTGTAGTAATAATATCAGCCACATCAAGTAATCTCTCTCCGCATTCTTCCATATTCTTCTTTGCACATATTGCTGGATTTTCATCTATTATACTCCAAATATCATCATCTAAATCATAAACAATTCTTTTGTTATTTGCCTTGCAAGTATCAATACAAAAGTTTAATGATTCCCTATCTCTATATGCCCTGCTAAATGAGATAACGTCTGCCCATTTAACGAGTTCTTCCATTTTTGTTTTGTCGTACTCGTGTGTTACATAGTTTATTTCCACTCCATTTTTTATCATAAATAATGATGGAAGAAACACTCTATAAAAATGACATCCACTCTTAAAGTCCAATATTGAATTTAAAATAAATAATATTTTCATTTCTTTAAAAATTCAATAAATTTATTTAATTCTTCTATCGCTCTACCTTGTTCTTCTATTAATATTTCTGGTTTTCCAGATTCTTTAAAATATTGTAAAGTAACTTCTGCCTCAAACATTCTGTCTTTAATTTGTTTCAATAATTCTTTTTTTGTCATTTATTTGAGCCAGGGTAGAAGGAGTTGGAAAAACTGATGAAAAACCAACTCCCTCAACACTGGCTATCAGTTTAATTATTAAGAAGCCAATGCAACTAATCTAGAACTTAGACTGCGTAAATTTTAGCATCAATTTTTAAAATATTCTAACCAATAATCTCTATTGTTATTTGTTTTAGCGTGACAAGAGTGACATAGAGTGATTAAATTATCTGGATTAAGATTATCTTTATTGTAATCTATGTGGTGAACAGATAATTTTTTAAATCTTCCATATAATTCATCTTGATGAACACCACATTCTTGACACATATATCCATCTCTACATCTAATAGCATCTCTTAATTTTTCATTCCATTCAATTGGATAAGGGTTATTGGTTATTCCACCCTGCCAATTCCAATGTTTTTCTCCATTAAGTGATTTACCAATCTTATCTTTTGTTTCTTTTGTGTGATGCTGGACACCTACCAACCCTTTATTCCAAGGTTTTGTTGATAGGTGACCAGTATGAGCACACGATTCGCGTCTTAAGCATCCACAAGATTTAGTTTTACCAGATTTTAAATTACTTAGAAGAACAGATATTATATTTCCACAATCACATTTACAAACCCAAATTGGATGTAAAAATTTATCTTTATGAGAAAAATATAATACAGTTAGTCTATTAAATTTTAATCCGGTTAAATCTTGCATTATTACTTATTAACAATATATTTTTGCATCTAAGAATCTTGACTTGTCTCTTGTCCAAATACCTACACCGTAACCTGTCCAGAATTGAATAGCTTTACCTATCTTTAGTTCTGTGTCAACTACTTTCATTTTTGGTGTTGCCAACATAAATAGTTGTATCATCTTTTTCTTTCCGATATAACAATTAGTTGTATTTGCTGTTCCACCATAAGTTGCAGTAGTTAGGTTGTTTGACATGTATAAATCAAACCCCATAAAGTTACCAACCTTTCCGTTTGATAATGCTGCATCAGCGAAATTAAATCCAACTGAAGTTGCTGATTGAGCAATTAGAGCTAAAGCTGCAGGTGGTAGTACAGCACAGAAATCTCCTGCCTCTACTACATTTAATTGATTTAATTTCTTTCTTGCGTTAGAAAATAAAGATATAATGTTAGCTGAAGTTAGAACGATAGCTGAACCGTCTGTTCCACCAATATCACCAGCATCAAATTCAGTACCATTGTCAACTTGTGCGAAAACAGCTGTATCAATAGTGTCTCTTAATACATAAGATGCACTATCGGTCATTTCTGCTAATGTGTTGTAATAAGATTGAGTTTCCTCAGCCTCATCTAAGTACATTGGTACAACCTTAAATGTGTCAATTGTTATGGAGTCATCTGTTGAAGATGCTCCTTGTAAAGTAACCTCTGTTCCAGGGGTGTAAGATGCTGCAGAATGTTCTGTGAAATAAGGTTTGTGAAGTTTATCACTTCCGTTAATTGTAGTTGTTACAGCTGCAACTTCTTGTGCAACCATAGATTCTCTCAAATTAACCTGCATCCTACCTTCCCAGAATTCTGCTTTATTTGCGTCAATGCTTGTTGAAACACTTGCCATTTTAGTTAGTTCCAAACCCTAACGCAATGAATCTATCTGTATCTTTGGTCAGCTTCTTTGATTAGTCTTTTCTTTTCTTCAAAAGAAAGTTCTTTAAATCCACCTTTCTCCAATACATCGTCTACCGTCTTGGAAGATTGAGATTGCTTGCTAGAAGGGTCTGGTGTTAAATTATCCTTCTTAATCTTTTCACTCAAAGCCTCGGCGTAAAGTCTTACTTCCTCGGACTGAATAGCTTCTAAAACGTCAATACCTTTGCCTTTGGCATACACCTCAGCAAAGTCAATTACTGCATTGTCTAAACTGGCTAAAGCTTTAACCTTCTTGGCTAAATTAATTTCGTTCAATTCGGGAACTTCTTTTTTAATTTCCTGATTAGCAGGTTCTTTCCCATTGACTAATTCTTTTAACCTTTTAAGTTCTTCTTCTGCCTTCTTAGCTCTAGCGAATAATCTTCTTTCATTTTCAGAACTATTTTGCGAATTTTGTTCCTGAGTAGTCTCAGAAGTGGTTGTTTCCTCTTGGTTATCTAGGGTTTCCTCCTTTTGAGTTTCTTCACTCATAAGCGTAATATTATTAGCGGATTACGACTGTCCGACCTTTGTGTTTTAATGGGTTATCGCTTCCCATAGTTTTACTTATGTGCCTTTTTAGTTTCCTTCTTTTCTTCTTCTGGAATTAACATATTGTAAACTCCCTGAATATATGCCTTTGCCCTTCTCATTCCCCTAACCTCTGAAGCAAGTTCGTTATCCTTATCAAATAAATATTCTTGAAGTTTATTTACGTTTCCAACATCATTCATTATATCAACAAATTCTTCCCTTAAAGCTTGACCAGTCTTTGTGTTGGCTAATGCTTTAATTATTTCTTTTCTTTTTGTTACTGGAATTTTGTTTTCTTGTTCTGGAAGTGTCATAGTTTTTGTTCACCAGTTGCACCAATCATAACACCTGGAGCAGAGACTCCACCACCAGCTGGTCCAGTTGGCTGCATTACTGGTTCATCATTTTTAATTATTTTTGATTCAATATCATATAGGTTAATTCCTATCTTCTCTAAATATTGTGAGAATAATCCTTTCTTTACTGGGTCTGTTAATGTTGTTGGGTCAGCCTGTATCATTTGGAATGCTTGTATTAATGCTTGTGCTAATACTGCAGCAGATTGACTTTCATCTGTAATTATAATATCAAAGTCAAACATTATATCCTTATACCAACCTTCTGGTATCTTCCAATCTCTCTCTTTAACATTCTCATTTCTAACATCTTCTAACTTTTTAAACATCTCTATCTCTTTTGTTGTTGGAACCTTTCCAGTTGTTCTAATATATTCTTTTACTCTTAAGTCAACGTTTGTTTGCTTTATTAGTTCATTAATATACTGAACGTCTTCTCCAACGATTTTAACAATATGTTCTTTATTAGAAGTCTTTCTAAAACCAGGAATAACGAATCTCCAGAATAAATCTTTTATTTCCAAAACATAATCCTCTCTCATTTGGTCAAAGAAACTCATTGCCTGTGCTGTACTTAATTGTGCAGCACCAAGTGGAGTTCCAGCTGGAGTTCTTTCGCCCCTCATTATATCAGTTGAAAATGTTTGAGACCTTGCATTTAATTCCCACATTTCAACCTCTTTAACAAAGTGTGATAGGTTTCTATCCTGCATATCAACTGGTTGCAATGGGTCTTCAATAACTAATATGTCACCATTCTGAGAATCAGTTAATAGATTTCTACCAGCACCAGGGTCTCTTGTCTGCCACAATCTTAATGAGTTCCAATAAGAAGACTTAACTTGCTGATTGAATATTTCATTTATTCTAATTTGATTCTCTGATAAAATTTCTGGAATTCCCATACCTAACCATCTTCCAGGAATTTTGTTTATGTGAATTTCCTTATAAGGATGTCTATCAACCAATTTCTCTCCCAATATTATATTATCATTTATTTCAAATCTTGCTAAATCACTTTTCTTAATATCGGTTGGAATATCTGCAACCAATACCATTTTGTAATCATAGAATCCATTATCTTCAACTTCTCCATATCTCTCAAATACTCTAATGTATTGTTCTTTTGAACCTCTGTATAGGTCAATAACTTTATCTACATTTTCCCATCCTTTCTTTTTTCCAACTCTCTTAAACTCAGTTGGGGTATAGTAATGTTGTTCAATTATATAGTTTGAAAGGTCTAGTGAGTCTGCATTCTGTTCACAAATAAAGTTTCTTAAATCAACAAAGTGAACATCTCCATTGTTGTACTTTAATACAACAGAACCAAATTGAGGAAGTTCTCTTGCGATTCTATTAAGAACCTTTCCAAACTGTTGACTCTTTAACCAGTATTTTAAATCCCTCTCATAAAACCAAGTCTTAAGTGCATTTCCACCAGGAGCATTGCTTAATCTAAAATCTTTAGTATCAATATCAATTGCTTTTGTTGTTGTTCCACATGCGGCTCTACTTATGTTATAAAAATATAACTTCAATCCATCACTATCAATATCTCCTTCTACATACTTTGAATTATAATAACAGATGTCTTGTTCAACTGTATCCTTCTGAGAATATTCCCAGCCATCAAGTATCGTTATCGGTTCCTTGAATTCTTTGAGCTCTTGCTCTATATTTAATTTCATTATCTTCTAACCCTTATTTTTCTTCTAGTTGGTTCTTCTAATAAGAAGTTAATCGGGTCTTCTTTTTTATCTTTAATTGTATCTGTTGAATATAATCCCCATACTGCTAATCCTAGACTCATAACACAATCATCGTGTAGTCCGACTGGTGCTGAGTATGTAATATTTCCCCTATCTGTCACCTCAACTCCAAACTGTTTTAATTCATCTATTATTATTGGTTCATTGGGAATAAATATTCCTTGTTCTTCTATAAATAAATTTAACTTTTGCACTAATTCATCCTTGCTCTTATTTGAAAATTTAAAGTCATCTATTATTAAACTCTCCCTTCTTAAATCATCTGTTATCGGATTTCCAACTCCAGTGCTGTCAATAATTATTCTAGCGTTGTTGTATCTCCTTGCTAAGCTAACTATTCTATTTTTCTGAATTGGATAATCTATTTTGTTAAATCTGTCCCATGCTACTACCTTATGAGTATGCCTATCAACACATGTAAGAACAGTATAATCATTTACCTTTGCGAGGTCAACTCCCAATACATATCTATGGGTGGGCACTGGATTTTCATAACAGTCATCATTTATTACTTTATCTATGTTTCTAAATACCGAACTTGCACCATCTATAAACGAAGCATTATACTCTTGGTTGTAGATT
>Ga0209606_1005586_pt1 | contig 10817 bp, 12 predicted proteins | sample AD_UKC057_MetaG_FD_184412 | JGI IMG/M metagenome (GOLD analysis project Ga0209606, IMG submission 184412) | Active sludge microbial communities of municipal wastewater-treating anaerobic digesters from USA - AD_UKC057_MetaG (SPAdes) (version 2) | ecosystem: Engineered > Bioreactor > Anaerobic >...
ATCACCTCCGCGTAAATCGTCACACCTCCGATGTCGCCATCGAGCTGGAACCACGGCCGGCACTCCCACCGCAACCACTCCTCGCGACCGTCCGCGCGCACGATGCGATCCTCTTCGCGCACCTCGATCGCACCGCCCAGGCAACGCAGAAACACCGCACGCCAATGCGCCGGCATGTCCGGGAATCCCTCGAAAATCGAGCACCCCAGCAAATCGTCGCCGCTCAACCCGTAATCGATCAACCACCGCTGGCTCGTCGCCAGATAGCGCAACTCCCGGTCGAGCAGGGCCACCGCCGCCGGCGTATGCTTGATAAATTCCTCCAGCTGACGCTGCTTGGCCAGAAACGCCTCCGCCGTCCGGCGCCGGGCCGAGGTGTTGCTGACCACGGCCATGATCCCCTCCAACCCGTCGGTCGCCGCATGCAGCTCCTCAAATGAGATCGTCGCCGGAAACGTGCTCCCGTCGCTGCGCCGCATCGTCCACTCGCGCGCACGGCCCTGCAGTCGGCCGTTTTTGACAAAAAGCAGCAGCGCCTCCTCCACCGCCACCGGCCGCCGCAAGCGCACCGACAGCTCCTTGGCCACCGCGCGCACCTCGCCGTCGTCGTGAAACTGCTCCACCCGCATCTTCCCGATCGCCTCGTCGGCCCGCCATCCAAACAGGCGCTCCGCAGCCCGGTTGTAGAGGTAAACCACGCCACGGGTGTCAAATGCCAGCAACGCGACCGCCGCCTGCCTCACCACCGCATGCGCAAGCGCCCCCTCGTCCACGCGCACGGAGGGGCCTTCCTTCGATAAAGGCATTTCAGAAGCAGATGACGATGCATCCATCTGCCTGTTCACATCGGCACACTTTGTTGGGACTCAAATCGGTACCCTCCGGAAACTTCTTGAACATAACTGGCGAAAAAACACACCGCATTCGCCAGAAAACGGCTCTTCTCTTACGATTCAGCGGTAAAAAACCTTACCCGTCCCCGATCCCGGTCCGTAACAAGTTTACCCATGCAAACGCTCCGCCGACTCCGCTGTCCCGCCATTTGCTGGCTCGGGTGGGCTGCACTTGCACTCATCACCACCCTCACCCTGTCGGCTGCGCCACGCCCCCGTGGCCACCCCTCACTCTTCTTCACGGCCGACGACCTGCCCGGCCTGCGCAGCCACGACCAGTCCACCTCCGGCCAGGCCATCGCCACCCGCCTCCAGTCCCTGCTCGCCAGCGAGCCAGAACCACTCTGGCGCGCCTCCCATGCCGCCGGCTGGGCACTCCGCTACACCTTGCAGGCCAACCCGGAAGACGCGGCACACGCCCTGCGCCTCTGTGAGGAGACCATCGCCACCGGCCTCGTCCCCGCGGCCGACACCCCGCATCTGCCTTGGGCTTCGACTGAACTCGACCCAGTCAGCATTCCCTCGGTCGTCGGCCTGGCGCTCGCGTACGATCTGGCGGCCCCGGCCTGGCCCGAAGAGCGCCGGCTCGCCATCGCGCAAGCCCTCGATCAAGCCGCCCGCCAGCTTGTCCAGCGCCCCCTGCCAGCCGGCACCCCTCCCGGAGCACAATGGGCCTCCCAACAAGCCGCCGGCGGGCTCGCCGCACTCGCCGTCGCTCCAGACCTTCCCGACCAACACGACCTCGATTCACTCGCCCGCCGCGCCCGCCACCACGTCCTGCGCTACCTCAACGACTGCGGCGACCGTGGCTGGCCGCGCGAACACTTTGCCCAGCTCCGCCTCGCCCTCAGCCAGAGTCTCCCCGCCTTCATCCTCGCCTGGCGCCGCACCCAGGGCGAAGACCTCGCCGCCACCTCGCCCGCCCGCTCCTGGGCCTCCCTTTACACCATGCTCCTCCTGCCCCCCGGCAAACTCGGAGCCCCTCCCGACCTCGCCATCTTCGGCCGCCAGACCACCCCGGCCCCCGCTCAACCCGCCCCACCTTGGGAATTCTCACCCTGGCGCGGCGGAGACCTCATCGCCCTCTTCGGACTGACCGATGCCGGTAGCCGTGCCGCACTCCAGTGGACCTTCGACCGCTGCTACGGCCTCGCCGGCGACCGCACCTTCGACATCGCCAAACCCGGCGACGCCCTCCTCGCACTTCTCCTCTACCCAGGCGCCGAGACCGCACTCCCCCCGGCAAACACCATCGGCCGCGGCTGGCGCGACGACCGCGGCGGCCTCTTCATCTGCCGAAACCGCTGGACCGACTCCGGCGACGCCATCGCCGCCCTCACCGCCAACGCCCGTCCCAGCCGATCCCTCACCTCCTTCGCCGATGCCGGCAGCTTCCGCCTCACCGCCTTCGGCGGCCACTGGGCCGTCGCCCGCCAGCACGACACCGCCGACCTCCGCACCATCGCCCGCGAACAGGAAAACGTCGTCGTCATCCCCGGCACCCACGGCTGGTTCCCCGGTAGCCTCACCTACGCCAAACTCCAGCCCGACGGCTCCGGCGCTGTCACCCTCGACCTCAGCGAGGTCTATACTGTCGCCAGCAACCACCCGGAGCGCCTCGACTCCACCCTCGACATCGGCATCCGCGCCCGGCGCGCCTGGGCCATCGACTACTCCGGCGACTGCGGCGCCCCCGTCATGCTCGCCGTCGTCGACCACATCTCCGGCGGCCCTACCCGCCGCTGGCTCTTCCACACCGGCGAGCGCCAGATCCAGCTCCGCACCGACGGCTTCGACATCCGCGCCGCCAACGGCGCCACCCTCCGCGCCACAGTCATCGTCCCTCAAAAACCCCGACTCTCCGTCTCCCACGGAGAGTGGACATCCACCCTCTCCATCGACGGCGAGTCCGACTTCTTCGTCGTCATCACCGTGCAACCGCCCGACGCCGCACACCCTGCCATCCGCACCGACGGACAGGGGCTCGACACCCACGTGCGCCTCGGTCGCAACACCCTGCGCTACGACGGCCGTGCCCTCCTCGTCCACTGACCCCGGCTCCGGCGCCCCCCTGCAACCTTTGCCCGGTTCCCCGCGTCAAGCCGGCGTGCCGTGCACTCTTGCCTCCCCAGTCGCTCCTCCCGACGGGCCGCCTCTCGATCTCGTCAAAGCGGCCCAGGCCGGCACCCTGTCCGCACAAAGCGAGCTCATCCACGCCTACCAGGCCCGCCTCGCCGGCTTCGTCTATGCGATGCTCGGCCGCGCCGCCCCCGTGGACGACCTCTGCCAGGATATCTTCATCAAGATGCTCCGCGGCCTCCCGCACCTGCACTCTCCCGAGCTCTTCGAGCCCTGGCTCTTCCGCATGGCCCGCAACGCCTGCATCGACCACACCCGTCGCGAGAAATGGCGCCACATCTTCACCCCCTTCGACCCCGCCACCGACGACATGCCCATCCCCGTCGATGCCGAGAAACGCGACCGCGCCGAAGCCCTCCTCGCCCTCCTGCAACGCCTCCACCCGCGCGACCGCTCCATCCTCATCATGGCCCAGCAAGGTCTCTCCCTCGCCGAGATGGCCCGCACCTGCGCCTCCACCACCACCGCCATCAAAACCCGGCTGCACCGCGCCCGTGAGCGCCTCCGTAAACTCTATGAAAAACGCGCCTGATCCATTCTCCGTCTGGCCCGACGTCGAGCACTGCGCCTCCGCCGCACTCCGTCCCAATCTCGCCGGCCGCGTCCTCCTCCGCTTCGCCGCCCCACCCGACGAACTCTCCCTGCGCGCCACCCTCTGGGTTGGCCTCAGCACCGCCGCAGCCTGCCTCGCGCTCACCCTCGCCTTCCAAACCTGGCGTGAACACCGCGTCACCGGCGACGCCCTCGCCCAATGGCAGGACCTCGCCGCCCTTTCCTCCCCCGCATCGACGGACGCACCATGAAAAAAGTCCTCCTCCTCATCCTCCTCACCGTCACCGCCTTTGCCGCCGGCCTCGCCGCCGGCCTCTGGTCCGTCCGGCACTGCTCCGCCGTCCCTCGCCCGCCCACCTCGCTCTTCAGCGAGTTTTGGGACGTCACCCGCCCCGGCTCCACCCTCCAATCCCTCGTCAAATCGCGCCCCGAGCTCGCCTGCACCGTGAACTGCGAACTCGAAAAACTCCGCCCCGATATCGACGCCTTCCGCCAGAAGATGCGCGCCATCGAGATCGACTTCCGCACCCAGGTCGACGCCATGCTCCGCCCCGACCAGCAGGCCCGCTTCGCCGCCCTCCACAAACGCCACGATCCCACCCGCCGCCTCCTCAAAGAGTCCACGCGCCCCACCCCCGCCCCGCACGAGGGCTCTCCCACACCGACTGCCGCCCCGGCCCAGCCTACCTCGCCCGCGCGCGACACCAAGGTCACCCGCATGTACTTCGACTCCATCGAAGCCATCACCGCGATCGTCTGCACCTCCTACACCCTGGAGCGCTACGCCTGTGCCCTTCAGCTCGATGCCGCGCAAAAACAGCAGCTGCTCGCCCTCCTCCACGCGCGCCGCGATCGCTTCATCCAACTCGTCGACACCGAATCCCCGCCGTCGATGAAACTTGGCTACATCGCCGAGTTCATCCTCCAGTCCGAGTCCGCCGCCCCCCAGCCCAAGCCCTGAGACTCCACCTCTCTCTCCACAAAAAAGCCGGGCCCTCGCGGGCCCGGCTTTTTAATTTGGATCACCCGCGCACTCAGGGCGCCAGGCTCTGCACGTAGCTCATCAGAGGCTTCACTTCGTCCGGCGCCGGCACCCAGTCGCTATAGACCAGCTCCGGCAGCGTGTAGCGTGTCTTGTAGAATTCCTGATTGGCCGACGTGCTGCACGTCAACCGGCCCGCCTTGATCGACGTGCCCGCGAAAAGGCCCGACCCCTTCGTGTACACGAGCAGCGGCGTCTTCAGAATCGGATGGTTCTCGCTGACCTTCTCCGCGATGTGCGGACCAGCGACGGCCTTCGCATCCACGCCGATGTTGAACCGCGCGTTAAACAGGCGCCGTGGCGTCTCAGCATCCGTCACGATGTACACGGTCTCGACGGTCGAGCCGCCCGCCTGCACGCCCAGGCTCGTCTCACCGGCGTTGAGCATCGCCGGCACACTCCACTGGCCATCGGCGCGCTTCACGAGGATCACCCCGTAGCCCTCGCGGAAGCCAAGGAGAAAGCCCGCCTTGAACTGGTTCGTGATGATGATCGCCTTCGCCTGGCTCAACACCGTCGACGGGATCGCCGTCTCGGGCTTCGCCATAAATTCACGCAGGATCGCCTCGCACGACTCGATGCGTTTCACGAGTTTCTCACGACGCTTTTCCGCGTCGGAGCTGGCGTCGGCAAAAACCGTCGTCGCGCAAAGCGCCACGGTCGCAAGAATGGAGATCAGGAGTTTCTTCATACCGAAAGGTTTCAACGTTGAGGGGCCACACTATGCAGGCCGTCGCCCGATTTGAAAGCGCGGATTGGTGCCGGTTCCGCAATCCCTCACTCCAGCCCCCGTTCGGCCAGATCGTCCTCGTCCCAACCGAAATAGTGCCCCAGCTCGTGCAGATAGGTCGTGCGCACCTCGCGCGCATACGCCCGCTCGTCGCCCTCCGCCACATCCCAGAGATTCTCCACATAGAGTAGAATCTGCGGCGGCTCCGGCAGATCGTGCGACAGTTCGGTGCCGTACGGTGCCCCCGTAAACAGCCCCAAAATGTCCGGCTCGAAGCCCTCCGCCAACACGTCGTCGTCCGGCTCCGCCTCGTAGTGCACCGGCACCGCCACCGCCAGCGCGCGCAGTTCCTCCGGCAGCCGCCGCTGCGTCGCCTCCACCACCCCGATCGCCCAGGCAATGAGTCTGTCGGTCGTCACGCGTGCCATGCCCCGCACATTGCCCCCTCCGCCACACCCACGGGAAGAAAAAACCTCGCCGGGTAACCAGCCCCACGCCGCCACGTCACCAGCCTCGTTATCTGACTTATCCGACTATGAACTACCCAACCAAATTCCTCCTCGCGGCCCTCGCCATCGCGCTGTGCGCCGCCGTCGCCCCGCTCCGTGCAGCCGACGAATCCGACGCGCCGCCACCGCCTCCGCCGCCCGACGACAAGGCGCCCTGCGAGGCTGGCCGCCCGCACGGCCACGGCCCCCGCGGCGAGCACCTGCGCCACCTCGCCCGTGCGCTCGACCTCACCGACGCCCAAAAAGCCAAGCTCCAAACCCTCGCCCAGGAAGAGCGCGACGCGTTGAAAACCCTCCGAGCCGAAGGAGCCAAGGAGCACGCCGCCGCCCGCGCCAAGGCCCAGGCTCTCCGCGAAAGCTTCCGAGCCAAGATCCGCGCCGAGCTCACGCCCGAGCAACAGGCAAAATTCGACGCCCTCCCCGCGCGCCCTCGCCGCCACGACGGCCCCCGTGAGCAATGCCGCCCCATGCCGCCGCCGTGCGAAGGTCACGACGCCCCGCCGCCGCCCCCCGAGGACGACGACGCGCCCGCCACCGAAGCCCCCGCAAAATAATCGCCATCGCAACCCGCTTCACCGCTTGCCTCCCCACGCCGCCCCCCTCCGGGTGCGGCGTTTTCTTTTGCCCACGCCCCGCCATCGGCGCTCTGATGCCGCCCTCTGGCATGACGTCGTACACACAGCTGCTCTCGATCACGCTTCCCGTGTTTGCCATCTTCGGACTCGGCATCTTCGTGCGCCGCGCCGGCTGGTTGCCGGAGGCCGCCGAGACCGGACTGCTCAAGCTGCTGATGAACGTCTTTTATCCAGCCCTCGTGCTCAAGGCCGTGCTGGGCAACCCCGCCGTGCGCGATCCCGCCACGATTCTCTCGGCCCCCTTTGTGGGCTTCGGCACTGTCGCCGTCGGCATGGCCATCGGCTACTACGCCGGCCGCGCCCTCGGCCTCACCGCCGGGCACGGACTGCGCACCTTCGCGTTTGCCGTCGGCATCGGCAACTACGCATACATCGCGCTGCCCATCGTCGAGTCGCTCTGGGGCCGCGAGAGCCTCGGCGTGCTCCTCGTGCACAACATCGGCTGCGAGCTGGCCATCTGGTCGCTCGGCATCCTCATGCTCGCCGGCCTCTCGCTGCGCGAAGGCTGGCGCAAACTCGTCAACCCCATCTCCTGCACCCTCGTCGTCGGACTCGTGCTCAACGCGCTGCGCGTGCCCGTGCCCACCGTCGTCTCCGGCACGCTCGATGCCCTCGGCTCATGCCTCGTGCCGCTCGGCCTGCTCGTCTGCGGCGCCACCGTGGAAAACTATTTCCGCGACCCTCAGTCGCTCGTACACCCGCGCATCACGCTCGGCGCCTGTCTGCTACGCCTCGGCCTCCTGCCGCTGCTCCTTCTGGCGCTCGCCAAGTGGGCTCCGCTCCCGCTGGAGCTGCGCCGCGTGATCGTCGTGCAAGCCGCGATGCCCGCCGCCATGTTTCCGCTGGTGATCGCCCGCCACTACGGTGGCCAACCGCTCGTCGCCGCGCAAATCATCCTGGCGACGACCATCCTCGGCATCCTCGCCATCCCGCTCTGGATCGCCTTCGGCCTGCACTGGACCGGCGTGTAGTCGCCGACGGCGACGCTTTCGGCACCATACCGCAGGCCTCCAGCCCGCTTGACTGAGCAGACTGGAAGTCTGCGCTACCACGAACCACGCCGGACGGAGCCTGCCGTGTGGGCCGGGTGTCACTGACCCACGGCCGAGCTTGTGCCGGTTACGAATTCGCCTCGTGAAAAGGATTCTTCGCCTTGGGCAGCGCATACACGGGCGCAAACTGCAGGATACTCACGATGGACAGAATCCAGAGCGTCAGCTTCGTGCCCGGCTGATCTGCCGGCACGAGGAAAAGCCCGAAAAACTCGACCGCCTCGCTGAGTGACAAACCAAGGATCAGCAAGACCAGCACCTTGCCCGCCGCATCTGCCCGCGGGATCAGGATCCACCGGATCGCCGCCGCCACCACGAGCTGCCCTCCCGCCAGGAAGAGGATGGGATTGGCGCCTTCCGGGCGCGCGTTGGCCCCGGACGGAATCCCATGCCCCAGCGCGAACTGGTAGATGAAAACCGCCACCAGCATCGAAAACCAAATCGTCCAAAGAACGATCAACTGCGGCCGGGTATGTGGGATCATATTTGCAGATCGACCGATATAGACATCTGTCAAGAGGCAAGACCTGACGTCTTCAGCTCCGTCTTAAGACGTGCCCCCTTTGGCTTTGCTTTTGGTTAGCCTTCGTTTTCATCTCCAGAATTTCCAGAATGGCTTCTTCACCTGTGCCGCTCGGGCTTTTTTGAGAAGCGCAGTGTTGGTGAAAATGGATTCAACAAGCATGTTCAAATCTTCCTGCAACGCATGAGAGTGCCCAAAGCCATTCAGTTGATTCTGCCATGATTGGTTATTCTTTTTTATGAATTCTTGGTGTGCCACTTCAATCATGCCTTCCACATATTTTCGTCCAATTCCGATGGCGGCAAGTTCATCAATCGCAACAGCGTGAATATCCTCAATATTCATGAGACAATGAATGCGTCCTATTCCGAATAGGTATCCATGTAAGGTGAATCCTAAGACTTGGCACATCTGTTCATCCTCTAGTTTCCAACGAGCGTCTGAAACGACTCGGCGAACAAAGGTCTCCGACTTATTCCTAAGATGTAGTTTAGGCTCCATTGTATTTAGGCTAACGATTACTGGTCAGCGACAGCGAACAGGGGATATTGAAGTTGAAAGGGACATTATAGAGGCGTTGCGCAGTGCCCGCTGGTTAGTCCGATTCTTTCAGGCGCTGCTCCAATCGTTCCCAATCGACTACTTCTTTCAATACAGGCCAGATCTTCTGAAATGTTCTCAGTCGCTGTTCGATCAGAACGATCGACGCCAGCGCAGTTCCAGTAGCGATGCCAATGGCGAACATCACGCCTTTAGGAAAAAGCGCGCTAGATACTGATCCGATGAAACTAACAATAAATACGCTAACCCAATAGATTCTCCGGGTCTTTGCGATATCAGCGATGGGATCCGCCGATTGGCGGTATTTAATCCACGCGGAGAGGGACCTTCGAGCCGATGTATTCATATCTTTTTGCCTAAGGTCAAAGGTCAGACAACGGCGCCTGCGGCGGCGGCGAAGGGGGCGGCGTCATAGCCGTTGTCTGTACCGACTTGTTCGGCCCGTTTTCTTCTGTCGCTTGATTGATCATCGCAACGAAGGAAGGAATCCGATCAGGAACGTCGAGTGTCGGATACTTCAGAATGTCACGGCCCACTTCGATTACGACGAAGCGAGTCTTCACCCCAAGCGTGCACGCACAGAATACCGTCGCTGAAACTACCACGGTCATCCATCGCCAAAGCCCATCTGGCATGAAGCGGAACAGTACGAAAGTCAGGCAGAGGACACCACCGGTGATCACGACGCCCATAGTGTCGAATTCTGAGACATAATAAGCGCGCTTGATCTTCGCTATATCGAATGATGCCTCTACCACGCCTTTTTTGTCTTTCTTAACAAGGCGCCCATTGGCAAGTTCAAGGCCAGATTTTTCGAGGGTATACGACTCCATAAATTTGCCTAACATTGTTATTAGCCCTTACTGCGTTGCATGGCTTGAATCAGCATAACGCGTTCGGGCATGGGGCTGTGTGGGGTAAGGAAGCATTTCTCAATTTGCATCGAGGCGATGCGAGGGGTGGCTGACGGAGGCCGATCAAGCCAGGAAAAACCCTAAAGTCGAGCCTGTTGCCAGGATCTGGCACTAAATAGGTGGCCGTGCGGCCAGCATCCCCAACGAAAGGTTAACCGCTGCGACACGGCTTATCTGACGCGGCGCAAAACGGCCTACTTCGCCGGGGTGGCGAAGGGGTTGGCGAAGACGAACAGGCGGGCGCGGCGGTCGGCGGGGGCCGAGGCCAGGGCGTCGTCGTTGTTGTCGAAGACGAGGTAGAGGTGCTCGTCGTCGAGCGCGAGGCCTTCGCCGAGGCCATACTTCGTGTCGGTGTACACGTAGCGCGGGTCGTTTTCCGTCTGCACGTAGGAGAAGGCCGCGCCTTCGCGCCAGCCCTTCTTCGACGACGGGTCGCGCACGAGTTCGCACACGAGAGAGAGGTTGCGCACGAGCGCAAAGACGCGGCCGCGCCACACGGCCAGATCGGCGAAGTCAGGTTTGCGACCGCCCTCCTCGGCGTGGGGGCTGCGTTTCATTTTGACGGCCGACACGGCGGGCGGCTGACGGCTGAGATCGACCTCCACGAGGCCGCGCGGGTCGCGCTCGGCGGCGAACAGGAAATCGCCCGGAGCGAGCTGCGCGAGACCTTCGAAGCAGGCGTTGTGCTTCACGAGGAGGCCGGCGGACTGCACGGCGGGGTCGTTGCGAAGATCGGGCGTGAGCCACTTGGCGTCGCCGGCGGCGGGCACGTGCAACAACCGGCAGTGCTCCTCGCTCACGACGAAGAAGCCGCCGGCGCCGTCGGTCACTAGGCCTTCGAGGTCGAGTTTGCGCGTCTCGGCGAGGCCCGTGATTTCGAGCACGGGGCGGGCCGTGCACTCGCCGTCGGCGAGCGTGAGCGCGTAGATGGCCTGGTCGTGTTTATCAGAGACGGTGAAGAGCGCGCCATCGACGACCGCGAGACCGGAGGGCTGGAAATGCTCGGGGCCGTTTACCGGGGCGACCTGCTGCGGCACGATCTCGGGCACGGCGGCACTCAGGCCGCCCGCCAGCCCAAGGAGCATCCAGAGGTGAAACGCGCGGTGCATCGTCGGCCGGGGGTTTAGATTTTCGTTTCGAAAAGCTTCTTCGCCTTGATGAGGCAGACGCAGTCGCTGCCGTCGAGCGTGTGCAGCCAGTGCGGCTCGAGGGCGCCAAACTCGGCGTCCATCGCATCGCGCAGGCCGCCGACCTCGATGACGACGAT
>Ga0209606_1005590_pt1 | contig 10813 bp, 8 predicted proteins | sample AD_UKC057_MetaG_FD_184412 | JGI IMG/M metagenome (GOLD analysis project Ga0209606, IMG submission 184412) | Active sludge microbial communities of municipal wastewater-treating anaerobic digesters from USA - AD_UKC057_MetaG (SPAdes) (version 2) | ecosystem: Engineered > Bioreactor > Anaerobic >...
TGCACGACAGTCAGGTACGGCGCCGGCATCAATGACAACAGGCCGCGGACTGGCTCGAGGGGCGCCTGAACGGGGCATGTGCTCGCCTGTCGGAAGAGTCCTGCACGCCATATGACCGGCCCGGCGTCCGTGGACAGCTGTCCTGGCAGGCGTTGGACTCCGCACGGCGGACCATTCGGGCATGCGTATGCAAGATAAGGCGATCACGTCTCAGGAACTAGAGATACAGCATGAATGCGGGTCTGAAGATTGTTGCAAGCGCCAGAAGGAGAATTATAACCCATAGCGAATAGCAATTTAAGGTGATAGATGGTCGTGGCATGGAGAGACGGAGAGGGCCACCCACGAAGCCTATGTGCTTTGTAGGTGTGTCCTCTTTTTCATTCGTGCCCACTAGGGAAAGGGGGCGATCAGCGGAAAACGCAATTCCGCCTGTCAGCAGCCAACGAATAGGGCAGTCACTAGAGACCGAAGACTCAAACGGGTAGGTATCGTAGGCAATGAAGGTTCGGAATCGGCTCGTGATGCTGGCTGTCGCGATCATGCTGGTAGTCCTTCCGCTCGCGATAGGTAGCGCTCAGAAAAGGATTGTCAGGCTTACGTTCTACTATCCAGTTGGAGTGTCTGGTCCTCTCGCCAGCGTGATACACACCTATGTCAACGAGTTCAACAACGCTAACCCCGATGTTGAAGTTGTGCCTGTCTACACAGGGGATTACGATCCAACAATGCAGAAGGTGCAGACGGCTGTGATGGGCGGTAATCCCCCCGATGTGTTCATAGTAGAGATATCCGAGCTCCCCACGTTGTTGGCCATGAATGCATGTGAGCCTCTGGATCGTTTGGCGAGCAAGGAGTACTTGAGCGACTTCTACCCAGCCTTCCTCGAAAACAGCTACGGGCAGGATGGCAAGCTCTACAATGTCCCGTTCCAGCGCAGCACGCCGGTGTTCTACTGGAACAAGGACCACTTCAGGGAGGCGGGGCTTGACCCGAATCAGCCGCCACGGAGTTGGCAGGAGACAGAAGACTTCGCCAGGAAACTGGTGAAGTCTGACGCGTCGGGGCAGGTAGCCAGGTGGGGAGTAACGATCTCCGGAGGCTGGAATGACTGGCTCTTTGAGGCCTTTGTCATACAGAACGGCAGCACCTTGCTGGACTACCGCAAACAGCGGGTAAGCCTGAACTCCGCAGAGGCTTTGGAGGCTCTGGAGTTCTGGGTGAAGCTCACGAACACACTCAAGGTTGCGCCTCCGCACAGCACATGGGCGTCTACGCCTACGGATTTCGTGGCAGGCCGTACATCGATGCTTTACCACACAACAGGCGTTCTCATTTTCATCAGGATGTCTGCGCAATTCGACTATGGCGTCGCCTTCATGCCAGCCCAAAAGAGCTACGGCGCTGCCGTCGGCGGAGGTAATCTCCATATCGCAAGGAGCATCCCTGAGGAGAACAAGCAGGCTGCGTGGCGTTTCATCCAGTTCCTGACTACACCTGAGATTGCTGCCAGATGGAGTCGAGATTCCGGATACGTTGCCACTAGGAAGGCATGCTATGACGTGCCTGAGATGAAGGCTCATGTTGCCAAGTATCCGGAATACGGCGTTGCCCGAGACCAACTGCAATACGCCAGGGGGAAGATGATGGCGCCGGGATTTCAGAAGGTGCGGGAGATACTGAAGACCGCGCTTGATGAGTCCACAGGCGGGAAAGCACTGCCGAAGAAGGCCCTAGACAATGCTCAGCAGCAAGCCGAGAGGCTTCTGAAAGGCTGGGCTTCGAAGTAGCAGCCAGCTGGAAGACGCTGCTCGGTCCACTGCTTGCAGTGGACCGGGAGGCGCATCTGACGTGACTGGAGACTGTGAGGTGGTGTCAATGCACAGCAAGTGGGGGCGCGGTCCGAACCCGTATGTGTACCTGATTCCTTCGCTCGTGTTGCTGGGCATGTTCACGTACTATCCGATGCTGTACTCACTCTACATCAGCTTCTTCAGCTGGGATATCTTCACGCCTCAGCCTGTATTCTGCGGGTTTGACAACTACGTAGCGATGTTTGGGGAGCCTGTGTTCTGGCTGGTCCTGAAAAACACACTCATGTACACGGTTGTCACAATACCCATAACAATGGCGATATCCCTCCTGCTGGCAGTTCTTCTCAACGAAAACCCTGGATGGATGCGGAATCTGTACAGGGTAGCTTGTTTCTACCCAACAATGATACCCGCTGCAGCAGCCGGTATGTTGTGGGTGTGGCTCTTCAACCCGGGCATAGGCCTGGTGAACTACTATCTGAAGAAGCTGGGCGTTCCCACGGTGGAATGGCTCTATGACATGAAATGGGCTCTGCCCGCGATCATGATAGTATCGATATGGAAGAACTTCGGGTACTACATGCTCATCTATCTTGCGGGGCTACAGGGGATTTCCAGGGAGCTATATGAGTGTTGCGATATCGAAGGCGCAGGCTTCTGGGCGCGACTGCGCTATATCACATTACCACTCCTCAGTTCTACCTCCCTGTTCGTCGTCATCGTGAGCTTGATCAACTCATTCCAAGTGTTCGACCTTGCTCATGTTATGACACAGGGCGGTCCGGCCGACCGTACCAACACGCTGGTGTACTACATATACCAGAATGCCTTCCGTTTCTGGAATATGGGCCAGGCTTCTGCGCTGACCGTCGTGTTTGTTCTGTTCCTTCTTGCAGTGATAGCAATCTCAATGCGGTTCATGGAGCGGGGGGTGTACTATGAAGTCTAGACGACAGAGCCCACTGGCCACATTCGAGCGGGGGTTCAGGCTCATCGGAGTGAGCAAGGTACACCTTCACCTCATCTTGTTCATGGTATCGCTGGTGTCGCTGACTCCGTATCTGTGGGCTCTATCCACCTCGCTGAAGCTTCGAACTGACGTGTTCACTCCAATCCCGCAATGGATACCGCATACGCTGAACACGAGCAACTACCGGGAAGTCTTCTCCATGGCGCCGTTTGGCAGATACCTGGTCAACACTGTTATTGTGGTGTTGGGCATCCTGGTGATCCAGGAACTGGTTATTGTTCTGTCGGCTTACGTGTTTGCGAGAATGCGCTTCAGAGGCAGTGGTATCCTGTTTGCGCTGTTTCTGATTCAGATGATGCTTCCCGTTCACGCGATCATTGTGCCCAATTATCTCACTATGAGGAAGTTGGGACTTCTTGACTCGCGCCTTGCCATGATGCTCCCATTCTGGGCCAGCGGATACGGGACTTTTCTGCTTCGCCAGGCTTTTCGTCAGATACCGCAGGACTTCGAGGATGCCGCTCTTCTGGACGGCTGCTCTGCGCTGCGCTTCCTGTGGCAAGTGCTGGTGCCTCTGGCCAAGCCGACGCTTATTGCGCATGCTCTGATCAGTGTAGTTACGCACTGGAACGACTTTTACTGGCCGCTGGTTGTCACGGACAGCCCAGCTGTTCGCACCCTCACGATCGGCCTGGCAATGTTCGTTCAGCAGGAGAGCGGCGCCGACTGGACTCTTCTGATGGCAGCTACGATTTTCGTTACCGCCCCACTCATGGTTACGTTCCTTGTGTTCCAGCGGAAGTTCGTTGAGAGCTTCATGTCGGCCGGCATCAAGGGCTAGCAATCGCTGCCCGTGCTTAACCGCTCATACCCGGAGGGCTCCGGAGCTGTTGCCGATCCTCGTTGCGATCATGTCAATCATCGCCGAGACTACGAGTCGCCGCGGGAACACCGCAGCGACTCGTTTCACTGCTATGCGCGGGGACGCCTCTGGTTCACGCTGAGGATCCGCTGCCAACCGGCCAGAAATGATTCTCGACGTACCCTGGGAATGATATCTGACGCTACGATCTAGTGTTCCGGTCTTCTTCCGGTAGGTCTTGGCCGAGGATTCCACGCCGAATATGCGCCTCGGAGCGTCATTGGGTCGGAGGTCGCCTAGCCACGGGCGTACGCAGCGCTTCTGCACCCTCAATACGTCTCTGGATGGCCCACAGGGACGTTCACGGCGTCGCGCAGGCTCTGTTCAAACATAAAGAAGTGGGTACAACTCATCCCTTGACCTCCGCGGGAGCGCTCTCCCACGTATTCGGCTTAATGAAAGATATCGGGCTCATCGATGCTCTTCAGTCGTTCAACGCCGAGTTCATGTTTGCCCCGGGCTGTTCTCGTTGGGCGCTAAAGCGGCCGCACGCAGGGGGATGATGCCAACCCTACGTTTAGCAGGGCCTCTTCGCGCCTGCCGGAAAACCCATATGAACGAGGTCGGCAATTGTCACATATGCGACAGGGTCATTAGGCGCCGCTACCCGGCCCGAGAGACCTACTTCATGCTATACACGCCAAACCTCATAGTCCAGAACACAGAACAAGCGAATGTACTACCTGCGCCATTCCCAGGTTTCGGGGCAACGATACCCGTGCTAGTTCCCTCTTACCAAGTTGCGGGAACCAACGTCATATCGTCAGGGATAAGACGCCAAGTGTTGCATGTATTCCAACAGTATGTCATGATATAAGGTAAAGAGTGATAGTATCCAGGGTCTTGGCGGGAGATGAAGGGGTCAATGGTTGAACGGCCAAGCGCGTCTACCGAGAGCGGGTTCAGCTTGGTTGAAGTGGTTGTAGTGGTCGTTCTTCTGGGGCTAGTGGCTGTGGTCGTGTATGTGGGAGCCAGAGGCGCTGTGAGGGTCGGCGAGGCCGGCAGAAGAAAAGCGGAGGCCGTCGCTGTAATGAAGGCCGTGGCCGAGGACCTCAGCGGGCGTGCCGGCGACCTGGCTTCAGCGGTCGGGGCAGGCGAACGGGGATACGCAGGCGGCGTCGGCATTCCGTCGCGGTATGAGGCGAAGTACACCGTGACCGACACGGGAATGGGAACCTGGCGCCTCGATGTGAGGGTGGTGCGAGATGGTGACACACTGGCCTCGGACGCTCTCTTCGTGCACAGACCGGTCAACTGACGCAGCAAGGCCGGACGCTGGCATAACACTGGTAGAACTCATGATAGCTATCGTGCTCATGAGTGTAGTCTTCGTTGGAGTGCTTGCCTACTTTCAGCTCGCAATGGCCGCCAATCTGCGTGTTACCGCTCAGGCTTCCTACTCTCAGGAACTGTCGCTGATGGCCTCGTTCATACTGGACGGCGCGGACGGGCGATATCGCGGTCTTCGGCAGGCAAAGGCTGTTCAAGTTGCACAAGGACATGACTATACGGCATACACCTTCATCTACGGCGGATCGGATGCCGGCCATTCGGAGACGTACTGGTCGAGCAATGGGCGGCTGTACAGGTCGCGCGGCGCAGAGATTCCGGAAGAAATGGGAAATGCGATAGGCCTTCAGATAGCAGCCGCGGACGGCGTCGGCAAGGGTGTTTACTCTCTGGTGATCACGGGCGCAACAGGCGCGGTGGGCGGAACCGAGTACGCCGCCTATGTGCGGTTGAGAAACTACTCTCCTTGAGCCTAGCGGCGCCTGGCGTTCAGCTGGAGTCTGCGACGAATGCAAGGGAGGGCGGCGAAGCATGCCATCGCTTAGGGATGAAAACGGCAGCGCGCTCGTCTACACGTTCGTCTGCCTGGTCGTTCTGAGCTTCATCCTCATGGGGATGCTGCAGACGGCTGCGATGGCTTACCGGGCAGCGAAGTTCCAGGAAAACCGGCAAAGGGCTTTCAGCGCGGCCGAGTCGGGGCTGGCCATCGGCCTTGCGGCCATGTCCAGTGGGATTGTGCTGGAGCGCCGCGAATACGATGTCGACGCACCCAGCATCGACCTGACTGCCGATAACTGGCTAGGTAGCGGCAGCGGGAGCGCGCCGGTCAGGGCATACCTGCCCACCGGCGCCAGCTACAAGGTATGGTTGTCGGCCCAGGATACGAGTGGTCAGTCCACTCTGACATCCAGGGGAACATGCGGCTCATCGTCAAGGGCAGTCGAGGTGACGGTGCACGAACCGCGGATTGTGCCGGCGAATGCGTCGATCACTGCGGCGGCCAAGTCGCCCGGGCATGCGGTTCATCTCAAGGGCGTCACGGCAGTGGAAGGCGATATCCGGATTGAGTCGGCCGACCTCGATTCGCTCAAGATTGAGCCGCCGTTCGGCTGGGGCTTTCTGTCGTTTCTGGTCAACCTAGATGGGGATCTGACCATCGGGAAGGGGGCTCGCAGGTCCGACTTCGTGGAGAGGTTCAAGAAGTACATTCGCGAGAACCAAATCTCTGTGGCCAACGACGCGCGAACATACCCGGCGGCGACGCCTCCGGAGGGCCTTCCTTCCAGGGAGGGAATCAAGAAGAAGTCCATCGAGCGAATCACCATATCGCAAAGCGGCGACTACCCGTTCATCGATCTCGACGGCATCAACGAACTGAGGTTCCAGACGGGCGCTACCGGAGATCCCACTAAAGACGACATCACGATCCGGGTTCGCGGCGATTTCAAGATGAAGGGCATTTCGTCGATTAAGGTTTCGGGCAAAGGCAAGGTAATGATGTATGTCGACCGCGACGTCAAGGATCTGGGGATCAGCTTCGTCGGAGGCCTGTTCGGCAGTGCCGATCCACTGAGGCTCTGGATCTACTGCGCGGGCAAGCATGTCAATCTGCTAAAGGGCATAGGTATTACTTCTTGCATGGTGTATGCGCCTGATGCCAAGGTGACGTATGAGGACCTTGGAATACACCACGGTTCTATCGTATGCGACCAGTTCAAGGCGGAGGGAGCTACCGCCTTCGAATGGGATGAGCGCTGGCGCCAACACAGCTTCGAGCCGGAGGGACGCACTCCCAAAGTCGTACCCGGCTCTTGGCGCGAGAGGCGCTGAGGCGCGCGCTGTCGACTGCTACCTAGCGCCTGGCGCCTCCCCTCGTCGCTGGCCGAGAGTCGCGGTTATATGCGCCCGTTTCTCCCCGTCGATCGGGTAGTAGTAGAGCGCGACCAGTGCGAGCGCAAGCGAGACCAAGGGCACTACCGTCATCAGGAAGCGCAGCCCCGGTGCTACGCTGGCTGGCTGGACCTCGAGCGCGGGATTGTACCCGTGCATGCCCATCACCACGCTGAACGCGATGGCCTCCAACGAAACGCTGAACCTCATCACGAACGCGTTGGCGCCGAAATACGCGCCCTCGCGCCGGGCGCCCGTGCTGATCTCGTCTTCATCGATGACGTCGGCAATGAGCACATCCACCAGCACCAGAACTCCCGCCAGGCCCACGCCGGTGAATGCAGTGGCGATCATTACGGTCGCGAGGTTGTTTACAAACGCGAACGGCACAAGGGCCATCGCGAATACTGCCACTGCCAGCATGCTTGCGCCGCGCGGGCCCAAACGGTTTGTGATGCGCCCCCATACCCACACCATAGGCAGCGCCACGATGAAGATGGGAGCCAGCACAAGGGTATTCTGGGCGTCGCTCAGGCCGAGCACGTACTTGCAGAAGAAGGGCAGTGTGGCTGGGAGCAGCACGAACGTGAACTGCACGAACAGGTTCATGATGACGAACGTAATGAACGACCTGTTGACGAAGGTGTACTTGAACGCTTCAGCGATCGGCAGGCCCTGCTTTTCGCTGAATTCCGGTCGTTCTCTCGATCCGAGCAGGCTCAGGAACATGGCGGCGAGGCCCAGAGCGCCGAAGATGATACCCATTCCGGTCCATCCCACCAGATCGCGGACTGCGGGCGCCATCGCCATCCCGACGATCATTCCCACGATCCCCAGCGCCTGCTTGGCGGCGGAGACGCTGGAGCGTTCGCCCAGCGACGGATACATCTCCGGGAAAAGGGCGGTCCAGTTCAGGATGACCACCGTGAACAACCCGTCGAATAGGAAAGCCATGCCGAGGAAGTACGCGAACAGGCTGCTTGGGCTGGCCTGCACTGATTGCGGAACTGCCCATACGAGGACGAATATAGCGCAGAATGGAATCGTGCCAAAGAGGATAAACGGAATCCGTCTGCCCCAGCGGGTGCGAGTGCGGTCAGACCATTGCCCTGCAAGGGGGTCGTTGATCGCATTCCAGATGCCATAGATCGTCATGCCGGTTCCATACAGCACGAGCGGCATCTTGAGGACGTCCACATAGTACAGCTGCGCCCACGAGCTGAACGCCTGCCCCAGGAGCGCCGCGGTGAAAGAACCCAGGCAGTACAGGAACGTGCCTGACGGAGCGCCGTACCTGCTGCCTATTCGCGACCTCATGCCAACGCCTCCCTGTGAATGCTTGTTTCGATGCAATTTCGACAGTCAACTCCGCTTACCTTCTTGCCAGGTTCACGTAGCGCCTGTAGGATATCTATTGCCGAGGTCGAATTACTGCAGCGATTATGTATTGGGCAGGTGAGATCCCGAACGATGATCAGTGCAAAACATGTGCGGGCAGGCACTGCCGTGATGCTTGCGGCGGCGTTCATGCTGCTGATGCCGAGTGCCGTCGGTTCCGAATCCGGCTCTGAAACCCTGGATAGCCGCGCCTCCGCTGACCTTACATACTCGATCGAAGAGCGCCAGCGGATCTGCGAGGAGGTCTGGCGCAAGATAGGCCTGTGGTACAGCTACTTCGACGACAAGGGTATCGATTGGGAATCGGTGAAACCCCGCTATCTTGATCTGGCCGCCGGGGCAAGGAGCGACCGCGAGTTCTTCTCCTGCATAACCAGCCTGCTGCGCGAGCTTCACGACGGCCATTCATACGTGTACGAGTATCCGAAGCCGATTCCCGGCATCGGCAGCAGAGGCACGCCTCGCATGCGTGTGGTGGAGGCAGACGGCAAGCCCATCGTGGCCCAGGTCGCTTCGGGCTCGGGTGCTGAGGCCAAGGGCGTCGCGGCCGGCCTGGAGATCGTGTCGGTAGACGGGCAGCCGGCGGAGGAGCGGATTCGTTCGCTGATTCCTCTCGTCACTGCGTCCACGTTGTGGCATGCACGGAGCACTGCTGTTGCCGCGATCCTAAATGGCGATCTGGACAAGGAAGTCCGGGTTGAACTGCGTCGCCCTGATGGCGCCGTGTTTGGCCTGCCGCTGGCGCGTGAGCCCTTTGAGCGTCGGCCCGAGGCGATCACCGCTCAGGTCCTTGATGGACGCATCGGGCTGCTCCGCCTTCCGTCTTTCTCGGCGTCGAATCTGGGGCTGAAATCGGGAGACGCTTTGGTTCGCGAGTTCGACGATGCTCTAGAGCAGCTCCGATCGACGAAGGCGATCATCATCGACATGAGAGGCAACGGCGGGGGCGACGATGCTGTGGCAGACCGTTGCGCTGGGCGGTTCTTCAAGTCAGCTGCTGCATTTCCCAGTTTCCAGATGCGCATGGTTACCTTGGGAGTGCCGTGGTTCGCGCCGCGCATAGGTCGGAGTGTCAGCCCCAGGGGTCCGTGGCAGTACACGGGGCCTGTGGTTGTTCTCATCGACGAGTTCGTGGTCAGCAGCGCCGAGCATTTCGTCGCAGGAATGCACGATTCGGGGCGGGTTGCTACGATCGGGCATACGACCGCAGGGTCCAGCGGAAACCCAGTCCATCTTGAAGTGAGCGGGTTCAAGTTTCAGGTATCCAGGTGGCGGGAGTACCGCGCCGACGGTTCGCTGATAGAAGGATACGGTGTGCCGGCGGATATCGCTGTCAGGCCTACCGCCGCCGACCTTGCCGGTGGTGTCGACCGGGTACTGGCGGCCGCCATAGACTACCTCGACCGCCTCGCGTCGAAGTGAGGCAAGGCTGAGGAAGATTCGATGCAAGGGTCAGGCAGGGGAAGGGTTCCCCTGCCTGCATATTACCTGGAGCTTTTCTATATCTCCCCTTCGCCTGCTTTCGTTGCTCGGTCAAGCGCGCGGTTGATCTCACGCCTGACAGCGGCGCTGAACACGTTTCCGCCCTTCTCGATGGCCTTCAGGGAGTCCTGAGCTGCCTCGGCTGATGGTGTACCGGGGTAAGCTTTGACGTAGGCCTTGAGGGCTTCGACAACGTCCGGCCGTACGCGCTTTGTAGCGTAGTCGAAGTGAGGCGTGTTGTTGGTTCCCATTAGGAGAGCAGCTAGCCCTCGCTTGAAGTGGGTTCTGGCCTCTTCGGCGAAAGCCGAATCCGGATACTTGGCCAGGTACGCTTCCCAGGACGCCACACGCCTGCCCAGCTCGGCCAGGGGGACTACTATGGCCGCGTCGTACTGCCAGCGCTCGTTGCGCTCACGGTCGTCAAGGCCGACGAAATCGGCGGCGGCCGAGGTCAATAGCTGGCCGAACTGTTCGGCGCTGAAGCCCGGACGCGGAACGACTGTCCACGTGCCTTCACCGTCATAGACTGCATTGAGTCCAGCCCTCTTGTACTCGCTTGAAGTGTTGAGCTGCGATGCCAGCCTCGGAAGACGCTCATATGCGGCCTGCGCCGCCTCGCCCGTCTTCGGAGGGTCCGCAAGTCCTGCCCGCTTCTCCAGCGACATGCCCTCGGCTGCGGCTATGGCCAGATGGAATTGCCTGAACTCACGGAAAGCGTCCTCGCGGAAGTGCGGTGGCGCCAGTTCGAACCGGGCCTTGTACTCCGCCAATGCCTTTCCCACTGCCTCGGCAGGCTTCGACTTGTCGAACGATGCGATGTATTCGGCGTACGCTTCGGGGGTGAAGATAGGCGTCACGTCTACCGCGGCGATTGCCAACTGGCGACCGGTCCACCGCCACACGGTCCTGACCATCCCGATAGAATTGGCGTGAGCCACAGCCCACACCTTCTGATACGTCACCAGTTCGTTGAGGCCTGTGCGGGAGATCGGAGCAACCTCAAGTCCGCCCACGTCATCGATACTGATGTCAATAGGCCCGATGAGC
>Ga0209606_1005594_pt1 | contig 10801 bp, 3 predicted proteins | sample AD_UKC057_MetaG_FD_184412 | JGI IMG/M metagenome (GOLD analysis project Ga0209606, IMG submission 184412) | Active sludge microbial communities of municipal wastewater-treating anaerobic digesters from USA - AD_UKC057_MetaG (SPAdes) (version 2) | ecosystem: Engineered > Bioreactor > Anaerobic >...
CTCACCCAACAAACCCCGCTCTTGAAAACCATGATCTTACGACGCCAAAAACTGCGTTTTTTTACAAATGGCAAAGACTCACTCAGTGAGTCCTAATAACACTGTTAGGCAAAATCATGCACGCGTTTATCAATCGGATGGCGCTTCGAAATTCCGTGAATGCCGCGCTCCAAAGGGCCGGCGTTTATGCGAACGGCGTGGACTCACGACTAAAACGAGAGTTCAAGGAACGCGCGAAGGCTTGGCTTGTTGATTTCGCTGCGGAGTATGATCGCACGACGATTTCGGAAGACGCATGGTGCGAAGCGATTGGTTGTCTGTCGCAAGCTCTTGCCACCGATTTTGGCCCATATCTGCGTGATGGGCGGGTTAAAGTGGGCGTCTCGCAGAAGATGATCAGCCTGTATCTGAAGTATTGCTGGTTACTCGGAGAGGCTAAAATGAAGCCGTTATTTGCAGTCGTGGATCGCGGTGTCATGCAGACGGCTGGAGTCGAGAATCCGCCGAATTGGACGCAGCTCGACGACCGCGAGGAGTATTTGCGAATCGTGCGCGCCCTCGATGCTTTCGCTAAGTCCGAGGGTCATATTGACGGAGCAAGCTGGGAAGCGGAAGAGTGGAGCGATGCGGATGAAGAAGAGGCCTAACCAGGCGCTAACGTATGCTTGTCACGTTCTGCGCTTACGCACAGCCCGCGCCAAGCACACGTGTGGCTGATCTTTGACGTTCGGCAAAAGAAGTATGTTTACGCTTGTAGTGTCTGATGATCAGTTGAACTCGTTGGCCCCTAATAAATTGGCCGATTTGGCGTTTAACGTAGTTCACGATTACATGAATGCGCACACGCGATTCGAAGAAGATGTGATGCTTAGTCTTCCTCAACCATGGCGCGCTGTGTGGTTGACGCGCCAATGCAAAGCAGACGTAGACAATGGAGGCTTTCACCAGTTCTTCTGGAATTCAGAAGGTCATATGAATGATGCCTTTTTAGAGGACCTGCGTTTTCTGGGAGCGATGGCCTACGCGCAAGTTGTTAGTAAGGCGGTCGCTACATTCTCCGAATATGACTACGTGGAAGAAAAGCGGCGTGCGGGTTTTTCTTGGCATAAGTTTACGGCAGCATACCGCCAGAAACGATTGGAGCGATTTGACGATGAATTCTATGAGCTGGAACCAGATCTGAGATCGATCATAGGTGTATATGTTAAAGCGCACATTGAAAAGTTTAGATGAACGCCTTAATAGGCCGAACCAGCCGCTAGAGCACAACGCCATTGCTCACCCCATTCTGTTTAGGGCCCATAGTAGGGACAGGTCAAAAATGGCTTCGTAAGTTGCTGATTCTGGGGCGACTGGTTTCTTGGCCGGTATGCGTGAAGCCAGAATCAAGGTTCCGGTGGATTCGGGCGATGCGGTCTATCACTGCATCACCCGCGTGGTGAACGGTGAGCGCCTCCTCGACGAGCCAGCCCGCGAAGTCCTCCGCAAACAGCTCTGGCAGGTCGCCGCCTTCTGCGGTGTCCACATCCACACCTACGCCATCCTCTCCAATCATTTCCATGTCCTATTGATGGTGCCGCAGCGCGCGCCCGTCTCTGACACTGAGCTCCTCCGCCGCTATAGGCGGCTTTACCCCACGCCCACCAAGTTCCAAGCCGCCCGGCTCGACGTCGTCGAAGCAGAGCTGCGCTCCGGCGGCCCCGAAGGCGATGTCTGGCGCAAACGCCAGCTCGCGCTTATGGGCGACGTCTCTCAGTTCATGAAACTGCTTAAGCAGCGCTTCTCTATTTGGTTTAACAAAAGCCACCGCCGCTACGGCACGCTCTGGGCCGAGCGTTTCAAATCCCTCCTCGTCGAGCCCACCGGACGGGCCATCGAAACCGTCGCCGCCTACATCGACCTCAACCCGGTCCGCGCCGGCCTCGTCGACGACCCCAAAGACTACCGCTTCTGCGGCTACGGCGAAGCGGTCGCCGGCAACGCCGATGCGCAACGCGGCCTCCTCTCGCTCCGCAGCGAAACCGATTGGTCCACCGCGCAAGCGGGCTACCGCCTCGCGCTCTTCGGCACCGCTGCCGCCCCGCGCGAACACGCCGCCAGCGTCACACCCGAGGCACTCGAGCAAGTCGTCGCCACCGGCGGCAAACTTCCGCTGACCACGCTCCTGCGCTGCCGCATCCGGCATTTCACCGACGGCGCCGTCCTCGGCAGCCAGGCCTTCGTCCAACAACAGCTCGCCGCCTACCGCACACTCCACCACCGACGTGCCCGCACCGCCGTCCGCCCCATGCCTGCACTCACGGACTGGGGCGGCCTCGCCACTCTCCGCGGCCTCCGCAAGCCTGCCATTAGTTAGTTCTATCGGTTGAGGTGGTTGTGTCACGCTGGCTTCTGGATTGGCCCCGGCAGAATCCTCAATTCTCGCGGTTTCGAAGGACGGTGGCCCGACCTCGGGCCGCGCAGGGTGCCGCATGTTCGAGCATTGGTGGCTGGGGGGCTGTGCCATGGAAATCCAATGAGGCTATGCCCGGTATTTACTTTCCATTCGCAATTCTTACTAACCAAGTTGTCTTCGCTGCTTTGCGCCCTCTTTCCCTACCTCCCGAGGCCGCAGGGGCCCATTTCAAAGCAACCCTCCACACACTCTCGAACCAGTCTCCCTGCTCGTGTCCACGCCTCTCGGGTTCATTAACTATAGCTTATCCGCCATGCTGAGAATAGCTTCTGCATGGCCGGTGGCTTTTCTGCCGATGCTCCATGCATGGGCATCTGGGCCCGGTTTACGCAACCGCTTGGTGCTTTGATAATGAACGGCATGGGCGAGGTGAAGGCGGTGGGCGACGGAGGCGCTTTTTCGCGCTTGGAGTCGGTCCCGTTTACCAGCGATCAGAAGGAGATCTGGCTGGCCGGGCGGTCCTCCGCAGTGGGCGAGGTGGACAACCGCGGCGTTTTCCCAATCAACCGCAAGGTCTGTCCCGACATCCTGCGAAAAGCGCTGGCCTGCGTGCTGCGGCAGTTCCCTTTGTTGCGCGCCCGCCTGCACCTCAACGAAAAGGAGCCCTTCTTCGAACTCGACGCCTTCCCGGACGTCGCTCTGGAGCTTCCCGATTTGGGCGCGTCGCTGGTGGACCTCGCGGAGGCGCACCGCTGGGCGGATGAGTTTTTCGAGCGTCCGCTCGGCGAGCAGCCGATCCGTTGCGCGCTCATCCAGGTGAGCGAGTCGGAGAGCCTCTACATCGTGAAGGTGTCGCACCTCGTGATGGACGGGATCGGCCTGTCGTTTCATGTCGAGCTTGTCGCCGAAGCCTACCGCGCTGCGCTGCGCGGTGCCGAGCCCGGTTGGGGCGAGCCCTGCGATGCGATGGCGCTCCACGACGAAGATCGAAAACACGCCGCGTCGTCGCGATTTTCCCAGGACATCGACTGGTGGAAATCCCATCTGGCGCAGTTGCCGGAACGCCGGATTTTCCGCGCGCTCCCCGGCTGTGCCGATGTGTTGGAGCTGGCTCGCCACCAGAAGTATTTCCTCTCCGCTGCCGGCACCGCGAAAATCCACGCCCTGCTCGAAGCGCGCAGAATCAGCGCGTCGACGTTTTTCACCGCGCTGCACGCCCTGATCGTCTCGTACATGTGCAACGAGAAACAGGTGGTCGTGCAGACGCCCACCGGCTTCGGCGAGCGCAAGAACTTCGCCCGGCGGCAGGGCAGCCAGATCTCGCTTCCGCCGCTCAACCTCAATCTCGCGCGTCACCGTCTGTTCAGCGAGGTCGCCGAGGAGGTGGCGACGCAGAGCAAACACTTCTTCCGCCACATCCGCACGCCCTACCAACTGGCGATGCGGCAATTCGAGCACGGCCGTTTCGCCTGCGCCGGCGACACGTTCGTCAACGTCATCCCGCACACGCCCGCCGGCAACGGGGACTTCCCGGTCGCGGCCGTGATCCAGAAGCACAGCGCGCGCGAGGCGGTGCTGTTTGGTGTGATGATCATGGAGGAGGGCTCGCCGAGCCGCTATTTCCTCAACGTACGCAGCAGTTGCAACCACCTCACGGAGCAGGACGTCGCGCGCTATGTGAAGCGCGTCGAGCTGCTCGCCGGCAAGCTCGCCGAGTGCGACGAGCTCTCGCAACTCGACTTCCTCCTCGACGAGGAGAAACGCGAGCTCGCCGCCTGGCAGCGCGGCGACCAACGCGACTACGCGGCGCGCACCATCCCGGCGCTCTTCGACGAGATCGCCGCGCGCCATGCGGACCGCCCTGCAGCGCGCGACGAGTCCGGCGGCGTCTGGACGTACGCGGAGTTGCAGCGGCGCTCGCAGCTCTGCGCGGCGTGGCTGGCAGGGCAGGGCGTGCAGAAAGGCGATGTCGTCGGCGTGCGCGCCACCCGCGGACTCCGCCTGCTCGAAACGTTGCTGGGCATCATGCGGCTCGGCGCGGTTTACCTGCCGCTCGATCCGAAGTCCCCGCCGGAGCGCTTGGACCACATCGTCGCCGACGCCAATGCGGTGCTCACGCTCGATCCCGAGCAGACCGACTCCGCTGCCGTAGCTGCACCGGCTCGCGGCGAAGCGCCCGGCCTGCGCGATGGCGCCTACCTGATCTACACCTCCGGCTCCACCGGACGTCCGAAGGGCGTGCTCGTGCCGCACGATGGTTTCATCAACATGATTCAGGGGCAGATTGAGATCTTCGGCATCACACCCGAGGACCATGTGCTGCAGTTTGCCTCGCCTGCGTTCGACGCCTCGCTTTCGGAAATCTTCATGGCCCTCATGGCGGGCGCCTGCCTGTACCCGGTGACGGACCGCTATCGCACCGAGCCGTGGTCGCTGAAGGAGTATATGCGCGAGCATGTGGTCTCGGTGGTCACGTTCCCGCCGTCGTACCTGCACCTGTTCGAGAAGGCGGCGTTCCAGGGCCTGCGCGTGCTGATCACCGCCGGCGAGTCTCCGGTGACCGACGACGCCCTGCACTACGCCGGCCAGCTTGAGTATTTCAACGCCTACGGTCCCACGGAGACCTGCGTGTGCGCCTCGATCAAGCGCGTGGCGCCCGATGAGAAGGCGCCGATCAGCGTCGGCCGCGTCATTCCCAACGCCACCGCGTACATCCTCGACGCCGAGAAGCGCCCGCTGCCGGCCGGTATGACCGGCGAGCTCCACATCGGCGGCGCCAGCCTGTCTTGCGGTTATTACCACAACGAGTCGCTGACGGCGTCGCGCTTTCTCACTTTGCCGAGTGGCGAACGCGTTTACGCGACCGGCGACCTCGCACAGTGGTCGGTCGGCGGCGAAATCCTTCTGGCGGGTCGCACGGACGATCAGGTGAAGATCCGCGGCAATCGCGTGGAGCCTGGAGAGGTTTCCTTCCTGATCGAGAAGTGCGCGGGCGTGCAACAAGCCTTCGTGCTCGCGGCGCCGGGCAGCGACGGAAAACCGATGCTCGCGGCGTTTCTGATCCTCCGCGAGGGCGTCCATCTCAACGCCGTCGTCGAGTGGAGTCTGGAGAGTTTGCCCGCCTACATGGTGCCGTCGTCCTGGCATCCGCTGGAGGCCATGCCGGTCACCGTGACCGGCAAGATCGACCGCGCCCGCCTGCGGGCCATGATCACGCAGGCGCAGGCCGCAGCGCCGAAAACTGCCATCGCGGTCAACCCGGAGCTGCTCCGACTCGCGGAGTCGGCGCTCGGCCGCCGCTACGATCCGGCGGTGGACTTCTTCGCGCAGGGCGGCGACAGCCTGCAGGCGATGGCGTTCCTGCACGGCATCGCCACGACCTTTCACGTCGAGATTCCGTTCCGCCGTTTCGCCCAGTGCGGCAATCTCCAGGAACTGGAGACGCTTCTGCAGCCGCCACGCGCGAGGGAAACCGCCGCCGACGCCGGCACCGCGCCGCTGAGCCGGAACCAGTTTCAGCTCTGGGCCTACCAGCAGGCCAACGACGGCTCCATCGACTACAACATGCCTTTCCTGATGGAGGTGGCCGGTGAGCGCGGCGAGCGCTTCGTCGAGGCGTTGCGCCAGGCCATCGCCGCGCAGCCGTTGCTGGCGTGCACGGTCGCCGGGGAGATCGACGCGCCGCATTTCGCGAAGACCGAGCGCGCGGAGATTCCGTTGCCGGTGGCGGAGTTTACCAGCGAGGCGTCGGCCGCCGCCTACTTCGACCGGCTCGCGCACACGCCGTTCGACCTGCGCCGCGAGCTACCGGTTAAACTGGCCGGCGCCCGCATCGGGCCGCGTTTCCAACTGCTCCTTCTCCTCCACCACATCGCCGGCGACGCCGAGACGCTGTCGCTGCTGCTGCGCAACGCGCTGCTCCAGCTTCAGGGCAAAGAGTTCGGCTGCGGACGCCTCGCCACGCAGGCGGCCTTCTGCCGGCGTGAGACCGAGTACCTCGCCTCCGCCGAAGGGCAGGCGGATCGCGCCTATTGGGACACGGTTCTCGCGGCGCCGCTCCCGTATCTGCACGCGTCGCAGAAACGCCGGGGCGCCATGGCGCTCCTGCCCCTCGACGCTGCGCTCTCCGCCGCTATTGAGCGGCTGGCCAAGGGCTGCGGGACGACGGTGCTGCCCGCCTTTGCCGCGCTGCTGGGTGCATTTTTCCGCCGGAAATACGCGCGCTCCGAGCTGTTGATCGGCCTGCCCGTCGGTCTGCGCGAGACGCCCGAGGAGTTCGAGTCGGCGGGCTTCTATGTCAACACGATCGCCCTACGCCTGGCGGAACGCGAGGGTGCGTCCGCTCCGGTTCTGGTCGGCGAGGCCGCGCAGCAGTTCAAGGAGGCGCTGGCGCACAGCCGCCACTGCGCCGACCGCGTCGCGGCCGACGTGCTGGCGACGCACTCGCGAGTCGCCGAGATCGACGAGCCGGGACTTTCCGTGCGGACCGTGGAAATGCGGCTCAAAGCCAGCAAGCTCTCCGCCAGCTTCACCCTCGAGACGGGCGCGACCTCGCGGCTCGTGCTGGAGTACGACGCGCTTTTCATCGCGGACGGCGACGCGTTGCTTGCGGAGTTGAGCCGGTTCCTGTCCGACGCGTGCGGCGCGGCGGCCCCACGTGACCGGACGCAGGTGCTGGCGGAGGCGTGGCACGAGATTCTGCGCGCCGAGCCCGGCGCAGACAGCGAGTTCTTCCGGTCCGGTGGCGACTCGATCAAGGCCATCCAGATCACCGGCATTCTCCATCGAAACGGCATCAAGACGCTTGGCGCGGCGGATTTTTTCCGCACTCCCACGTTTGCCGATCTCGGCCGTCTCCTGAAGACGGATGCGCCGGCGAGCGCAACCGCCGGTGCCGACTTTGCCGCACCGGCGCCGGGGCAAACGCTGCCTTTGTTGCCGCTGCAAGCCGAGCTCATCGCCGGGCATCCGGAGCACTGGAAGTCGTTCCATATGCTCCTGCCGCTGGAGCTCGGGCCCGAAGTGTCGCAGGCGAAGATCGAGGCGTGGCTGCGCGGCTTGCCGGCCCGCTTCGAGGCGCTCCGCCTGGCTTTCTCGCCGGCTGGCGCCGTGGTCCTCGCCGAGCCGCAGTGGCTCGCGCTCAAGACGTGCGCCTTCGACGCCGGCGTGACGCTGCCGACGTTGGTGCGCGAGAGTTTCAAGCAGATCGCCGTTGGTCTTGATCCTGCGGTGGGCCGGACGTTTGGCGCGGCCCTCGCAGAGCAGTCGGGCAAACGTTTCCTCGTACTCGCCGGGCATCACCTCGTGCTCGACGCGCTCTCGCTGGGTATCCTGCGCGAGGATCTGCGGCGCTTCTGTGCGTCGGGTGAAGCGGAGCCCGAGCCCCTCGGCATCGCGACGCGGGCCGTCGAAGTCGAGAAACGGGTCCAGTCCGGCGCGTTTCCGACGCAGGAGGATCGCCAGTTCTGGAAGACGGTCGCCGCGACGCCTACGGGCAAGTTGCAGGCGCTGATCGCCGGGCAACGCGACCGCGCCGCAGAACGCGTGTTCGAGTCCCGGCGCTTGGAGGGATTCTCAGATGCGTCGCAATCGGCCGCCGCCGAGATCCTCTCGGCGCTCGCCCGCGCGTTGCACGCATCCGGGCAGCGGACACCGATCTTTGTTGCGCTGGAGAGCCATGGGCGCGACGCGCTGTTGCCGGCGTTCGACACGAGCCGGAGCCTGGGCTGGTTCACCTCCGTGTGCCCGATGCCGCTCGTGCCAGCCGAGTCGGTGGAGCAGGCGCGCGTGCAGATTCTGCCGTGGATGCGCGATTATTTCGGGCCGGCCAGCGGTCACGCCTACGGCTATCTGAAACGTGCGGAGCCCGCGGCATTCGCGTGCGACGCTCAGGTCGGTTTCAACTATTTCGGCTCGCACCTCGCCGAGATGGCGGAGGGCTTCAAACCCTTGCCGTCGGTGGCGATGCCAGGCGTTGTGCCCGAGCTGATCGACCCCGATTTCGAGCCGGCCAGCCCGCTCGATCTGGTGGCCTATTTTGACGAGGCCGGCGTGTTGCAGTTGGGCGCGTACTTCAGCCCGAAGGTGCTGCCGGCGGACTGGGTGGTGCGCTTGCTCGACGGTTGGATCGAGGCGCTCAAGACACTGCCGGCCTACGCCCCGGTGTTGCCGGAAGCGTTGCGGCAACGCCTCGCCGAGCTCAGCGGGTGCGCGTTGGCCGACATCGAGAGCATCCGAAGCCCGGATGCGTGCCACGAGCCGATGCTCTTCCAGCATCTCGCCGCGGCCGACGCGACCTACACGCAGCAGATCGAGTTCTATTTCGAGGGTGAGGTGGACGAGTTCGCGCTCATGAAGGCTTGGCGCGCGCTGCTCGCCCGGCACGAGAGCCTGCGCTCGCTCTTCCCGATGCCGCATCCGGGCGAGTTCTACCGCCTCGTCCTGAAGGAGGCGCGGACCAGCACCGAGTATCACGATTTGTTGGGCCTCCCCGACACGTTCGCGACGGAGAAGGTCAACGCACTGCTGGCGGCCGAGCGGGCTCGCGGCTTCGAGCTCGGGCGTGGGCCGCTGTTGCGCGCGCAGTTCCACCGGCTCGGGCCGAAGCGGCTCATGGTGAGCTGGTGTTTCCACCATCTGCTGATGGATGGCTGGTGCATCGGCATTTTGCTGCGGGAGCTGTTTGCCCTTTACCAGGCGCAGCCGGGACGACGTGGCGCGGCGGAGCCGCTCCCGGCGCCGGTTCCGCTGAGCGACTACGCGGCGTGGCGCGCGCGTTTTGACGAAGGTGCGGCGAAACGTCACTGGCAGTCGCTGTTGGAGGGCTTCCGTCCCGTTGCCCCGTTTTCCGGAAAAGCGGCGCCATGCGCCAAGACCGAGCCCGCGACGTACGAACTGGTCGTGGAGACTGGACTCGCCGCGAAACTGAAGGACTTCGCGAGCGCGAACTCGGTGACACTTCCAATCCTGGTGCAGTCCCTCTGGGCCGTGCTCCTCGGCATGGAGACGGGCGCGCGCCGCGACGTGGCATTTGGCGTGGTGACCAGCGGGCGCCCGGCCGAGCTGCCGGGCAGCGAGCGCACCGTCGGGCTGTTCATCCAGACGCTTCCGGTGCGTGCGCGCTGGGAGGCGGGCGACGCGTTCTCGCGGCTGCTGACGGATCTGAAGGAGCAGAGTCTCGCGCAGATGCAGCACGGTTATCTGCCGCTCCCGGCGATTGGCCGCGATCTGTTCGATCACCTGCTCGTCTTCGAGAATTACCCGTACGAAACGACATTTGACGGCGGCGCGGTGGAGCTGGCTCGCGTCGATGGTTTCGAACGAATCCCTTATCCGCTCGGTATCTCGGTGGTGTTGGGCAACGGCCTCCTGTTCCGCTTCCTGTACGATCCAGCGCGGCTGGATCGCGACTATGTGCAGGGGCTCGGAGCGAAGATTCTGGCGCTGCTCGAAGCCGTCGCCGCGCGCAGCGAGGTTTCCTGCCGCGATCTCGAATCGACACTGATCGGAGTCGCCGGAGGGCAGTCACCGGCATCCGCATCGCTCACATCAGACGCCGAACGAAGCGGCGTGATTTCCGTGCTCGAAATGCCGGTGGAGTCGCCGGTGACGCAAGCCGCCGCTCCGCGTGGCATTGAGACCGCATTGCTGGGCATCTACGAGTCGGTCCTCGGTTGCCCGGTGCCGTCGGTCGACGGTGATTTCTTCCGCCTCGGCGGGCACAGTTTGCTGGCGATGCGCGTGGTCGCGCAGGTGTCCAAGGCATTCTCCGTCCGGCTGACCATCGACGACGTGATGCGTCACTGCTCGGTGCGGAAACTCGCACGGTTCATTGAGGGTGCGACGGCACCGGTGGAGCGTTTGTCCGCCGGGCCGGCGAAGGAGAAGTTTCCGCTCTCGTCGAGCCAGATGCGTCTGTGGTTCCTGCAACGGCTGCATGAGGACAGCCGCGTGCATCTGATCCCCTTTGCGGCGCGGCTCTCCGGTTCGGTGAACCGGGACGCGTTGCAGGAAGCGCTCTCGCTGTTGGAGCGCCGGCACGACGCGCTGCGCCTGCGCGTGTCGGCCACGGAGCCCGAGCAGCGGCTGGTGCCACCGGGCCAGCTCCGCCTCGAGTATTTCGACCGGCCGTTCTCCGCCGAGGAGATGGCGCGCGCGGAGATGCCGTTCGGCTTCGAGAATCCGCTGGTACGGGTCGCGCTTTTCCGGGAGCCGGATGGCGGCTTCGTGCTCACGTTTTGCGCGCACCACATCGTCTTCGACGGCTGGTCGGCCGAGATATTCGTGCGCGAACTGAACCAGGCCTATGCCGCCGTCGTGGAACGGCGGATGCCGGACTGGGCGCCGTTGGATGTCGGCTACGCGCAGTACGTCGAGTGGGCGGCCAAACAAGGGACGCCGGGACTC
>Ga0209606_1005611_pt1 | contig 10780 bp, 13 predicted proteins | sample AD_UKC057_MetaG_FD_184412 | JGI IMG/M metagenome (GOLD analysis project Ga0209606, IMG submission 184412) | Active sludge microbial communities of municipal wastewater-treating anaerobic digesters from USA - AD_UKC057_MetaG (SPAdes) (version 2) | ecosystem: Engineered > Bioreactor > Anaerobic >...
CTGCAACCATTGCAAAACCGGCTATAAAACCGGTGCGTTGGACTCGAACATAACACCATTTTTTTTAAAATCAAGCTTTTTTTTCACAAATATACCGCCGCAAATGCACAGCCAGACGGGCCTCCTGCCCGAAATAAAAATGGTCGACACCCCGAAGGATCGTCAATTTTGCACAAATCAATTCTGCTTTTTTTCTGAGATCAGCGACGTCGCAGAACATATCCTGATCCCCGCAGATCATTAATTCCACAGCATTTTCCAGACCCGTCCAGTCGAACTCGAAGTATTTCAGCGGAGGAGAAATCAACACAACGAAAGAAGCAACGGACGGGTGATCTTTCAGAAGGCGGCAGCAGATCCACGCGCCGAACGAATAACCGACGAGAAATATTTTTTCAACGCCGCGGCTTTTGGCAAACGCGCAGGCGGACAGAAGATCCTGCTTCTCTCCCCTGCCCTCGTCATAATGTCCGGTGCTTTTCCCGACGCCGCGAAAATTAAAACGGAGCGTGGAGTGGCCGGCGGCGATCATTTCATCGCGGACGGTTTCCACGACATTGTTGTGCATGGACCCGCCCATCAAAGGATGCGGGTGACAGATCACCGCGCCCGCGTCGCCTGCCGCCTGATGCCACAATCCTTCGCCGGTGAGGCTGCCGTTGGGCCAGAATACTTTTTCTTCCTTCGCCATGGAGAACCCTCCATCATTCCGCACTACATTGTTCCTTACACCCATCGCCCATTGCCTATCACCCATCTCCCATGACCCGCAGGGAATGGTCGCGACCGTTCCCTACATTGATCAAATCTCTTCCGCGCGGTGGCAGGCGCAAAGCCTGCTTCCCGAACAGGGTCGTAAATCCGGCGCGTGTTGCTCACAAACATCAATCTTGTAAATGCAGCGGCTTTTAAAACTGCACCCTATCTCCCCCGCGTCGCCCGCCTCTCCAAGAACCGTCATCTCCCTTTTTTTTCTTTGCGGAACGCAGCCCGGCATGGCCGCCATCAGCATTCGGGTGTAGGGATGCAAAGGTTCCCGGTAAAGTTCATTTTTATCCGCCAGCTCTACGATGCGCCCCAGATACATCACGGCAATCCGGTCGGACACATGATGAATGACGTTGAGATCATGAGAGATGAACAGATAGGTCAGGCCGAAATCTTTTTTCAGATCCCGAAGGAGATTCAGAATCTGCGCCTGGATGGAAGCGTCGAGCGCGGAAACCGGCTCATCCGCGATGATCAGCTCCGGCTGCAGCGCCAGCGCCCGGGCGATGCCGATGCGCTGCCTCTGTCCGCCGCTGAACTCGTGGGGATAGCGGCCGGCCTGCTCTTCGCTCAAGCCGACTTTTTTCATCAGTTGAAGCGTCTTTTCCTTTCTCCCGGCGCGGTTGGACGTCCGGAAAATCGTCAGCGGTTCGGAAATAATGCTCCGGGCGGATTTTCGAGGGTTCAGGGAAGAATAAGGATCCTGAAAAATCATCTGCACGCGCCGCCGGTACGTTTTCAAATCGTCCGGCGAAAAGGATGCAATGTTTTGGCCTCTGAAACAAGCGCTCCCCTCATCCGGCTCCTCCAGCTTCATGAGCAGGCGCGCCAGCGTGGATTTGCCGCAGCCCGACTCGCCGACCAGCCCCAGCGTTTCTCCTTCGAAGATTTGCAGATCGACGCCGTTCACCGCCCGGATGACCCGGGGCTTCTGCCGCAGAAACCCGCCGCCTAAAACGTAGGCTTTTTTCAGTCGCTGAATATCCATCAAAACGGAAGCCATGGACACCTTGAATAATCTTTTTAATGTTCTCCTTTAGTGGGAGACTATATCTTAATTCTTATTGGTCATTACGAGACGCCTCTCAGGCGTCGTGGTAATCTTATGCATTTAGATTGCCACGCAGACCGAGGGTCTGCTCGCAATGACGGGCTTTTTCTTGCATAGCAACAAAGCAGGACACAAAATGCCCCGCTTCCAATTCCGCAAGCGCGGGCTCCGACGCCCGGCAGCGGTCTTCGGCAAGCGCGCAGCGGTCGGCAAAGCGGCAACCGACGGGGAGATTATACAAGCTGGGCACCGTCCCCGGTATGGTTTTCAAATACCCTCTCCCATCGTCATTTTCGCCGGCGCATCCCGAAGGCCTTGATTCAATCAGCCCCCGCGTGTAGGGATGCAGCGGATCGGCAAACAATCTTTCCACGTCCGCAATTTCCACGATCTTGCCCGCGTACATGACCGCCACCTTCTGGGCCGCCTCGGCAACGATTCCCAGATCGTGCGTGATCCAAATAACCGCCATGTTGTTTTTTTCCTTCAGATCGGAAATCAGCTTCAGGATCTGTGCCTGAATCGTCACGTCCAGCGCCGTGGTCGGCTCATCCGCCAGGAGCAGCCCCGGGCGGCAGGACATGGCCATTGCAATCATGACCCGTTGACGCATGCCGCCGCTCATCTGATGCGGATAATCCTTCACCCTTCTTCCCGGATCGGGAATGCCGACCTCGCCCAGCAGTTTCACGCTGCGGTCCAGCGCCTCCCGGTCCGAAACATGCTGGTGCAGGCGAATGGCCTCCGCGATCTGCTCGCCTACGCGCAAAACAGGATTGAGGGACGTCATCGGCTCCTGAAATATCATGGCAATGTCCCGGCCGCGCTTTTCGCGCATTTCTTCTTCCGAAAGCTTAAGAAGATCCTGGCCGTTGAAGTAAATCCGGCCTTCGGCGATTTGGCCGTTGGGCGGAAGCAGCCGCATGATGGAAAGGGCCAGCATGGTTTTCCCGCAGCCGGATTCCCCCACGACACACAGGGTCGCCCCGGCGGAAAGCGACAGGGATACCCCGTCAACGGCCCGCAGGACGCCCCTTTCAGTCGTAAATACGGTTTTCAAGTTTTGAATTTCCAGAAGCGGCGGCATATCTCTGCTCACAGATAATGTAGTGCGTGGCTTCAGCCCCGCCAAGGGGTTTGCTCTAATCCTGACGCTTTCGTAAAAAAGTCTCCATTGCCGTCATTGCTGTCCTATCGGTCATTCCCGCATTCTTCTGGCGGGAATCCAGTCTTTTCGAAACTCTGCCGTCACCCCGGCGGAGGCCGGGGTCCATGACTGATTTAATTACTGGATACCGGCCTTCGCCGGTATGACTCAAAGGGGCCTAAATCGACATTGACGAGTTCATCAATCCAGACGCCTTTACAGCGAACCTGAAGGTTCGCACTACTTTTTTTCCTGCACCCGGTTTCGCAAAAATTCCACCAGCAGGCGCACGGGGATGCCCGACGCGCCCTTCGGAATGTAGCCTCGATCTTTCGTGGTCCAGGCCGGCCCCGCGATGTCCAGATGCACCCAGGGATACTCCCCGACAAATTTGCTCAAAAAGGCCGCTCCCGTGATCGCGCCTCCCAGCCGGCCCGCGCTGTTTTTGTAATCGGCGATGTCGCTTTTGATCAGCTCGTGATAATGATCCCACAGCGGCAGTTCCCAGATCAGTTCACCGGTCGCGTCGGCCGCTTCCCGGAGGGCCTTCTTCATCCGGTCGTCCGTTCCCAGCATTCCGGCCACCTCTTCACCGAGGGCCACGACGCACGCGCCGGTCAATGTGGCGATGTCGATGATCGCCGAGGGTTTGTACCGGCAGGCGTAGGAGAGAGCATCGGCCAGAATCAGGCGGCCTTCCGCGTCCGTGTTCAGCACTTCTATCGTCCTACCGGAATGGGATTTTAAAACATCGCCCGGCTTCAGCGCGCTGCCGCCGGAGAGGTTTTCCGTGGCCGGCACCAGGCCCACAAGATGGACGGGCAGCTTCAGATCCGCCGCCGCCCGGATAACGGCCAGCACCGCCGCGCCGCCCGCCATGTCCGTCTTCATCTCGTCCATTTTTTCCGCAGGCTTGATGGATATGCCGCCGCTGTCGAACGTCAGGCCTTTGCCCACCAGGGCAATCGGGGCTTCACCTTTTTTGCCCCCCGTGTATTCGAGCACGATCAGCTTGGGCGGCTGATCGCTGCCGGCGGCCACTCCCAGCAGCGCGTTCATGCCCAGCGCTTTCATCTGTCCCTTTTCCAGCACGCGGCAGGAAACATTTTTTCTTTTCGCGACCACCCGCGCCTGTTCGGCCAGAATCGACGGCGTCATCTCATTGGCCGGCGCCGAAACCAGATCGCGGGCAAAACAAACCGCATCCGCAATGATTTTTGTTTTTTGAACTTCATCCCGGACGAGGGCATAATCCTTCGGACCGGGCACAATGGTCATCTCCTGCACATCCTGCAATTCTTCGCGGCCGACTGTTTTATAAGGCGAATAGCGGTAAAGACCCAGAACGGCCCCTTCCACCGCCGCAGACACGACTTTTTCCTTTCGAACGTTCAAAAGGCTCAAATCCAGCGACACTGCCGCTTTACGAACCTTTGATCCGCGAAGCTCCTGCATGACCTTCGCAAAAGCCCTGCGGATTTTTTCCGGCGTCAGCTCATTTTTTTTGCCCAGTCCCACCAGCGCGATTCTTTTGGCCGCGAGAGTCCGGCTGTAGATCATCGTCACCTGCGAAGGCTTTGCCTCAAAACCACCGCTTTTTATAATATCGGCGATGAGCCCGCCGGATTTTCTGTCGATATCCGCCGCGGGACCGGACAGCGTCTTCTCCCCTTCACAAAAAACCAAAATAAAAGCCTCCGTTTTGACATCGGCAAGACTTCCCTTTTTAACCGTAATTTTCACTTAAACCTCCATATGAAAGCAAACTGATGTAATTTCGAACGCCATTTTCATTTACTAAAACGAGCACAACCAGACAGGTCTAAAATTAACAACATACCATGCACGATAATAAGGAATAGGCTGGAACAGCATGTTTTCAAGAAATGTTGTTAAGCCGCCCGGACGCGGACATGAGACTCTATTTTGGGCCAAATGGTCCTGCGTGCAATCCGCATATCGTAATCAACCTGGAGATTCAGCCATATTTCAGGGGACACGCCAAAATACTTGCCGAGGCGAAGAGCCGTATCGGCGGTAATCGACCGCTTGCCGTTAATGATTTCGCTGATCCGTCCCGGCGGCACATCAACGTCGCGGGCTAGCTGATTGGCGCTTATTCCCAATGGTTTCATGAATTCTTCGTAAAGAATTTCACCGGGAGTAACCGGTTCTAATAATTCCAAATCTTTCATTTTCTTTTCTCCAAATGATAATCAACGATTTCAACATTATAGGCGTCACCGCTTTCCCATGTAAAACAAATGCGCCACTGATCAATGATACGGATGCTGAATTGCCCCTTTCGCTCGCCTTTAAGTGCTTCCAATTGATTGCCCGGTGGCTGTCTAAGGTCTTGTAGGTTACGAGCACGATGCAAATAGGCAAGTTTTCGTCTTGCCTGTCGCTCAACAGCCTTAAAGCGAAGGACTAAACGATCATCGAAAAGAGAGGCTGTGTCCTTACAACGAAAAGTTTTAATCATGGTGAAACCTATTACGCAGCTCGTAATATGTAAAGCAAATTTTAAGGGTCTTCCGATCCACGCGTACTTTCCGCCCAATCTCCCGCTGACTGACACCATTGGTAAGTAACGTAATGATTGATGTTTTCTTGTTCGGTTGCAAAACGTTCATCCTTTCTCTTCCTCCCATTTTCTGTGCAAAAAGTGGGAGTCTGTAACGTTCTGCCAACCGTTTGTGAAGGGGCTTTTGATCGCCTGTTTTCAGGCGCTAAAATCAACCGGTGGGTGGGGGATTTTCAAGTGGCCACAGGTGGGGGATTTTGGGTGGCCGCCGGGGTCAATCGCGTCAAATCGCCTCTCGCAAAAATGTGAACTGAACAGGCTCGAGTTGTAAAGCATTATTGATCGCTTATGAGTCTTGGGTCCAAAAGGAGAAATGTATTGATTTTTAAAGAGAGATTGGGCATGATCGCGCTGCGGGTGTTAAGAAAGTGGCTAAAAGAAAAACTAAAAAAATAGTTCTCGAACGAATCAATCGTTATCTTGATGAGCTCCGGAAAAGGAACATCAATATTGACGAAGCATATCTTTTTGGCTCGTATGCAAAGGGAACGGCAACACAATGGAGTGACATAGATGTGGCGCTGCTAACCAATAAATTCATTGGTGACAGCTTTGATTTCAAATTTATGCTGATGAAAATTGCGCGCGACATAGATCTGTCTATTGAACCGCATCCATATTTGCGGGATGAATTTAAAAAAGGAAACCCAATGGCAGCCGAAGTTATTAAAACCGGTATCAGGATTTATTAGCGATGCTATTGTGGAAAATGAATAAGGTGTTATGTCCCCGGAACTACCCAAACGATCACCATGGTATTTAACCAGCCATGAAGGGATTTTGAACGATGAAATTACCCAATAAAGGCTTTACCTTGATTGAAGTAATCATTACCCTTGTTTTGGCTGGAATTGTTGCAGCCATGCTGTTTTCCTATTTCGGATCATCGATTATACAAAGCTCTACACCGGTTTCCAGATTGAAAGCGGTGGGTAAGTTAAATGCCATCATGGAAAAAATAACTTCTGATTATAATAATTCCTACGCAATCTGGAGTCCAAATACGACATATACCGTAGACACCATCATTCTTCCAACCAAATGGAGAAAAAACTGGTATCAGTATATATGCATGCAAGCCGGAACAAGTGGCTCAATGGAACCGGCATGGCCGACCAGCGGCGCTGTTGAGGATGGCAGCGTGAGATGGGAATACAGCGGTACTCAACCGCCGTTAAAAAGCTGGGTAGAAGATACTGATTATACTATAAATGCCGTTATTTATTCGAGGAATGGATATCAGTATAAATGTATTGTCGCTGGCAGAAGCGGATATACAGAACCAGCATGGCCAACAACTATCGATGCAACGGTTACCGAAACCAGGGGATCAACTTCCACGGTCGCATGGAAATGTAGAGGCCTTCAACCGCTTCTGGCCTTACAGACACGTATCGGAAATGAAGGATCGGAATACTCCAACAAAACTTTCGGCGGAGATAATCAAGTGAAATATCGTGTCATTTACAATAGGTTTATCACATTTGCGGGCAATACGGAACGAAGCACTGCCGTCGTCGCGGGCGAAGCTGATTACGGAAAATATCTCAAAGTTACTATTGGGTTACACTCAACTGAGTCTCCCCGTACGGATGAAACACTGACCACTCTGTTTGTAAGGCGATAAAGAAATGCCTATTAAAGTCTTTGGTTGCCTGCCGGAGGAAAAAGCATTCACCTTAATTGAAGTGATTGTCTGTCTGCTTCTGGCCGGCATCATGGCTGCCCTTGTCGGGTTCGGCTTCGTTCATGTCACGGAAGGCTATTTTTTTGCAAAACAAAATTCAGAAACCGTGCAGAAAGCCCAAATCGCCATGACTAGAATAGTTAAAGAATTAGGCGCTGCAGAATCGCAAAACAGCACGGCTGCAGCGATTACAGCGGCAAGTGCAATGACTGTCACTTACACAAGACTGGCAACGAGAGGATCAAGCACATTCATATCAAACACTATCTCGATTGCTGATGGTCTGGTCCAAATGAGTGGAAGCTCTATCGGAACGCTTATTAACAATGTTGTAACGGCTTCTTCATCTTTTTCGTATTTTGATGCCGCGGGAAATCCCTTAGCCACGCCGGTCACAGCACCGGCTAAAATACGCCGGATCGATGTCACGCTCCGGGTAAGCGACGCGAATAATATATCTTCAGAATTTAATAATAGCGTATGGATAAATGAATCTTATTAAAAATTTAAGGGAGAATTTTATGCGCTTACAAAACAAAAGAGGCTCTGTTTTGATTACCATCATTGTTGCCATGGTTCTGATGGCAGTCCTCGGCGCAGGCATCTACAGCATAACCACATCATCATCGTTCAGTGAGCTTCTGTCCAACAAAAACGATAACGCCTACCAAATGGCCAAGTCCGGTATCCGTTACGCCGCCAACCTCCTTGCTGAAAATGGTAAGAAGTATTCGCTGTATGAGACGACCTTTCAGATGCAGGACGGTAACAGTTTCACTATCACCATCGCTGCCGATGGCGCCACCGAAGACAAGAACATTACATCCAAAGGTAACGTTAATCAAGGTACTTTTCTGGCAGCCAGCAGAGTTCTCACCTATCGCATGCCGCCGCCGCCACCGGCGCCGCCGACACCGCAGGAAGCGGGATACTATGTCAGCTATTCCGGTAGCAACGCACAGATAGCCATCCCCTCTGGCAGCACAATCAATGGCAGTGTATATGGTGAAACAGTCTCTGTCGCCCCAAATAGCACTATAACGGGCAATGTAATTTCCAAAACGTCCATAACGATAGGTTCCGGCTCGATTGTCTCGGGCCGAATCTGTTCCTCGAACGGCGATGTCACTTTAAAAGCATCTTCGGTTAATGTTGGTGGTCCGATTAATGCCAACAACGGCAGTGTAATCTTAGAATCCGGAACCACAGCAGGGGACAATGTTTTTGCTTCCAAAGATGTCACTTTGAAAGCATCCGGATCAAGTGTTGCAAAAGATATTCATGCCGGCGGTAATGTTCTAATTGACTCCTCCTGTTCTGCAAACCAGAATGTTTATGCCGGTAGAACACTTACAATGAACAGTAGTAATTCAAAAGTAATGCAAAACGTTCATACGGGCGGCAACGTTATATTGAATAGGGGTACACCTATCTACGGCACCGTGTGGGCAGGCGGCACTATTTCTTCCCCAGATACAACGAATCAAAAAGGAAGTTGGTACATAAACCAGCCGGTTCCTCCCCGTATTCTTCCCACAGCGCCCACAGCATGCCCTGATGTGCCCAAACCCCAGATGCAGAGCTTTAATGATAAGGTCGGAACTGTTGATATTGTTGTGCCGCAAAGCGGTTCCAGCACCATTACCCCCGGAAAATATCGCAACCTGATCTTTAACGGAGGGGCCACTTTGACAATTCATGCAGGCACTTGCAAAAAAGTTGACGATGACGGTTGCTACTATTTTAATTCGTTTCAAGGTGGAAAATGGGGACAAACATTACGGCTTGATCTCTCGACGGGGCCTGATATTACCATTTTTTCCGTGGGTGACATTAAACATTCCGGACTTGTTCAAGTATCCACAGACGGGTCTAACTGGCATACGATTAATGAAACAACTTACCAGAATACGGCAAAGGAACTGGCCAAGCGCGTCTATTGGGAAACCCACGGCAATTTTCAGGTCACCACAGACAACGGCACAAGACAATGGTTCGGGACGGTTCTTTCCCAAAATAATATAACCCTGCCTTCAGGGGCGTGGATCATTGCCGCACTTGCAACAGTCAACGGCTCGATTTCTACAGGCGCTAACCCGATTATCACCTATATCCTGGCAGACTTTGCAAGAGATCATTGGTAGGTCAAAGTCTTATCTGAATATAATATTGGTTTAGCTCCTGAAAGTTTAAATGCATTGACATGGAATATTCAAATAAAAAAAACAAAAACAATCTTCAGGGTGGATTTACTCTGCTTGAAATTATCGCCGTCCTTATTATCCTGAGTATCATTGCGGCAGTTGCCATATCCAAAATTACTTCTACGAATAGTTATAACATTTTATCGGAAGCAGACATTTTAAAAATGCATCTCCGGCATGCTCAACTTCGCGCCTTAAGCGATGATAAAACGTGGGGCATATCTTTTGCTGGAAACTCCTATACTCTTCTAAGAGATGGAAATACGTCTCCTTACAATTTACCAAATGAAAATTCTCCAACACACACAAAAAGTAGTGTGCAATTTTCCGGTAATACCGTTACTTTTGACGAATGGGGAAGCCCCGGCACGAACCCAATTACGATCAATATATCCTCCGGTGGTGAAACGAAGGTTATTACCATCATGCAAAATACCGGTTTTATTCCATGAACGGATCTTCTGTCCGACACCTTCTCTCCGACAGCTTGACATCACCCTCTCCAACTGTTATCAGATTTTTACACAGTGTAACTACTTACAGGCGGCAAATATGCCAAGAATGCAAATACAATTGCCGGAAGAACAAGTGGCAATTCTCAAAAAAATAGCGGCCGCCGATAACAAATCAATGGCTGAAATCATCAGGCAGTCTGTTGATTTTTTTGCCAAGTCCAAATCACTGGATGCAGATGCGCAGCAACGTCAACGGGCGATAGCCGCCGCCGGCCGGTTCAGATCCGGAATCAAAGACCTTTCCGCCTCTCATGATGACTATCTTGCAGAGGATTTCGGCAAATGAGCATTTTTATCGACACATCGGCATTTCTGGCGGTTTTGGATAAGGACGATGAGCATCATAACCTGTCTGCGGAGGTCTGGCGAAATATTTTACTGTCTGCGGAAACGCTTGTTACAACCAATTATGTTCTTGTGGAAACATTCGCCCTTGTTCAACATCGTTTGGGAATGCCGGCAGTAAAGGTATTTCAGGAAGACATCATTCCTGCTCTCAGCATTCAGTGGATTGACCATGCTTCCCACCAGGCAGCAGCGGCAATCATGCCGACTGCAAAAAGGAAAAAGCTCAGCCTTGTCGATTGTGTAAGTTTCGAAACCATGAGGCGTTTGGGAATTAAACCCTCCTTCACCCTGGACCGGCACTTCAAAGAGCAGGGTTTTAAATGTCTTCCCGGAAAGTAAGCAATTCAAAATGAACGACTACTCGCGAATAATGATCGGGTCTTCAGAGCCGCCAGGCCCGCGCACCTGATAACCTGAAGGTCACGCGAGGCACGCACTGCATCTGCAAAAACCCGCAAGCCTAAAAGATAAAT
>Ga0209606_1005618_pt1 | contig 10773 bp, 7 predicted proteins | sample AD_UKC057_MetaG_FD_184412 | JGI IMG/M metagenome (GOLD analysis project Ga0209606, IMG submission 184412) | Active sludge microbial communities of municipal wastewater-treating anaerobic digesters from USA - AD_UKC057_MetaG (SPAdes) (version 2) | ecosystem: Engineered > Bioreactor > Anaerobic >...
AAGAAATCACCGATGCTTTCAATAAAACCATTGCCGTCCGCGCCAAAGGTTCTGAAGCCAAAGAATTGGCGGACATGTATTTTTTTGAAACGCTGGTTCGTATTCACCGGGCGGGTGAAGGAGCTCCTTATACCGGTTTAAAGCCGGGCGAAGCGGTTGATGCCGCAGTAGCCCTGGCCGATAAAGCCCTGGAAAGCGGTTCGGTGGATAAGTTGGTGGATGTTTTAACCAAAGCAATGGCTAATGGAATACGTGAGCGATTCCAGCATGCCCGAGAAGCGAGAAAACACGCCGATGAATCAGTGGCAGACGGCCGCGAATTCGTGGAAAAATATATTGTCTTTACGCATTACGTGGAGGGATTGCACGGTATCATAAAAGGGCATGGCGGGCATCACGGCGCGGAAGCCATGGGCGGTGGCGGTCACGGACATTAAAAACTATTTTATTCTGGGGGCGTGTTTGACGGACACGCCCCTTTTTTCTAGATTAATTGCTTTGTTCCACGATGGCGATTTCTTCAGGGGTTAAATCGTATAGCCCATAAACCAGTTTGTCGATTTGTTTGTCGGTGGCGTCGATTTGACGCTGGATTAATGTTTTTTCATTGTTTGTTTTTGCTTCGGCTAATACATCATTCGCTCAATTTCATCCTTTGTTAAATTATCGTAAATGCTTTGAGGTTCTTTACGCCACACGCTCCACTTTTCTTTACCATTAGAATAGCGATAAATCTTCCGACAAGACATACACGCTTTTCTTACTCTATCATCAGATAATTTAGTTCCTTTAGCTATTTCAATAGTATCAACATGGCTTTTACCAGCTGTGTCAGAAGTGTTCGATTTAAGCCACTGGTAAACTTTATAGCGGTCTATGAAATTACGGCTTTTAGCAATAAACCACCCTAGAAGACCAATAACTATAAAAGAAATAGCAGTGTTGATGATTATATCCGTCATACAATGCAAGTCCTCAATTAATTTTTTCCACAATTACGATTTCTTCGGGGGTTAAATCGTATAGCTCATAAACCAGTTTGTCGATTTGGTTGTCGGTGGCGTCGATTTGACGCTGGATTAATGTTTTTTCATGGTCGGTTTTGGCTTCGGCCAGTTGTTTGTTTAGCGAAAGCATTTGCTCGACAAGACTTATTATTAGATTGTATTTTGATTTATCTGATAGGTTATTATCTTTTATTGTTCGTATTGGGAAATCTTTAAAATAGACATAACTAGGTTCGAAAAAGTCACCCCGAAGTTTTGGTAGTAGCATATTAAAAAGGAAAAATGACGTAGAACTATTTAATATACCCAAAAGATATTTATCTGAATTAGGTATTATGAAACACTTCTGATTAGTAAACAGTTCGTTATGATCTAATGTGAATTCTGGCTTTTTGCAAATGTTTGGATAGATTATTTTAGGCTTTTCAAATTCTTCATAATATTCACACGTCCGCAATTCCCACCAATATTCGCCTTTATCATATCTTTTCTCGGCTTTTGATTGAAACGGTTTTAAATGTCGCGCTATCGCCGGGTAGTTTTGTACGAACCAATTCCACGGGTTGTTGTTTGATTTATTTCTTGTCCAGCCTTTAGGGATTAGAATCAGATATTTGCTTTCTGTTGGTTGCTCGTAACGTTTTATATCCCGGCCAAGCAAAAAAGGTTTGATAAGTTCCGCACTCTTTTTATCTTCGGCAATAAGCTGTTTTCTGGTTTCCGCGTCAATTACAAAAGCTTCATTAAGGCCGGTTTTAATACCGTAGTAGATTTCGCCTTTTATATATTCGCCAAGCGGAATGCCTGCTTTTTTAATTTTATCCAGTAACCTTTGTGTACGTTCATCAGAAAGTGACCAGCCGTTATCGTCGAGCTTATTACGCTCCAAAATAAATTTTTCTTTTTCCACATATTCTTGAAGATTAATAAAATTCAGTGATTTCACAGGAATAATAATAACCTTATTGCTAGGCTTATTATTAGTAACACGAATGATACAAGGATATGTTGTTGCTTTTTGGAAAACGGGTAAATCACCAAAATCGACTATTTCCTCTAAGCCTTGTTTTTTAAGCCATTGACGCAAATTCTTTCCGTAGTTGGCCCTCATCCATTTATTGGCAACGATATAGGAAAAGAATCCATTTTGACTGAGAAATTTTATTCCCCTTTCAATAAAATATACATAAATATCCGCGACGCCATCATATACTTTATAGTATCGCTGAAAGTATTCTTTGAAATCGCCAATCATTTCTTGTCGTACATATGGCGGATTGCCGATAACCGCGTCGAAGCCGCCGGCTTTGAATATTTCCGGAAATTCTTTTTCCCAATCAAAGGCGTTGACGCGCTGTATTTCTTCCGTGTCCAGAAAGCTGGTTTGTTTGCCAACGTAGAAATCCGGCCCGATAAGTGAATTGCCGCATTTGATGTTGTTGCCCAAATCAGGCAGGGCGCGCTCGTTGAATAATTTGAAAGCCGATTTTATTGTTTCGTCGCTTTCTCCTTCCAGAACTTTGAGCAAGAGCGAGAGCTTGGTTACTTCCACCGCCTGCGGGTCGATATCCACGCCGTAAATGTTGTTGAGCAAAATGCGTTTGCGTTCCGCTGTGGTTAAGCGCCATTCATTGCGGATTCTCTGATAAAGTTTGGGATTTTTTCCTTTGGCGTGTCTTTCCGCGCCGTCTTCAATGTAAACGTCCCGGTGCCAATCCAGCAGATATTGATACGCGCCGATCAGGAAAGAGCCGGAGCCGCAGGCGGGGTCTAAAATGCGCAGTTTTTCTACCGTTTTGGGCGTTTTGCCCTCCAGCAGTTTGCCCACGGTATTTTTGACAATATAATCAACAATATAGGTAGGAGTGTAATAAACGCCGCCCGCTTTGCGCACTTCCGGTTTTTCTTCCACCTTGGCGCGATGCCCCGGCGTGAGATGAATAACCTTGCCCAAAAATTGTTCATAAACCTGCCCCAGAATGTCAGCGGGCAATACGGAAAATTCATACGGGCTTTCCGGATAATAAAGGCTTTTGAAAATATCTTTTAAGATTTTATCATCGATGGCGAGCGTTAGCGTCAAATCATCGGGCGGCTCAAAGCGGTCTTTTTCCTGTTTGAAATGAAATAGGCCGGAGTTGTATTTATCATCGGCATTGTAATAAATTTCCGTCAATCTCTTATACACATTCGCGCCGTTTTGCAGCGCCATAAGCTGGCCGTAGGGTTCGATGCCCCGGTCTTCGCAGATGCGCAGAAAAATAACGCGGTCGATTGTTTTGCCCACGGCAAAATTTAGTTCTCTTTGCGTCAGCTTAGGATTGCGCAGGGCGATGTTTTGTGCCAGCGCCTGCCGCCAGGAATCGATTTCCGCCAGAAACGCTGCGTCCACTCCCGCCGTGCCTTTTTTGGCTTTTGTCGTTTCGGCGTATTTATCGAAAGAGCCTTTCATCACCGCTTCTTTGGAGAAAACAGAAGCGATTTCTTCCCAGCGGGTAAGGTATTCTTTGTAATTCATGTAAATGATACGCGCGGTGGTTGCCTTATCGCTTTTATCCGGTTTGACGCGGCAGTCATAAACGGCGAATTCCTCAAAATCGGTAAGAATGGAAAGGGGCAGTTTTGCCGACCAGGCGTAGCGCCTAACCTGATAGGCGGGGCCGACATCCCCGGCGATATTGACGGAAGGTTTTTTGGCTTCGACAAAGAATTTGCGCGCGCCGCCGACGCGAAAGCTGTAATCCGGCGCATTGCTGACGGAACCGATTTTTATCGCGTCTTCGTGAATGACGTCTTTGTAGGCTTCGGCATAGCCCGCGGTGTTTTCGACATCCCAGCCCAGCACTTTAAAGAAAGGGTCGATAAATTCCCGGCGTATTTGTGTTTCGTTGTATTTGCCGGACTGATAGGCTTCAAGATTTTGCTCAAAGCGGGCTACAAGAGCAAAGATTTCCTGCGGAGCTTTCATCTTTGTTTATCCGGTTTGATTTTTATTTTGTGCAAAAATTATAGGGAAAGCGGTTTTGTATGTCAATGAAATTATAAGGATGATATCAGTTGTAAAACGCGGATGCCGATGCACGCTATTGAAACACGTCCTTGACTTTTTTCCAAGTTCAGCGCAAATAAGAAGAAAATAAAAAATTGACGTTATAAGGCGTTTTTATCATCTCCGGAATGAGCATGTGTTATGCTGTCTGAAGAGAAGAGATAGGTGTGTAAGCGTAACGTAAAGCTCATCGGGTTTGGTATTTTGATATGGGTAAAAAAACTGAAACACGGGTTTTGATTGTTGACGACAACAGCGATAATCTCTATCTGCTGAGAAACATATTGGAGAATCAGGATTGGGAAGTATCTGAGGCCCAAAACGGCCAAGTCGCCCTGGAGATGGCCCTGGCTCAGCCGCCCGATATGATTGTTTCGGACATACTGATGCCGGTTATGGATGGCTTTACGTTTTGCCGGAAGTGCAAGGCGGAAGAAAAGCTCAAAAATATACCGTTTGCCTTTTACACCGCCACTTACACGGAGCCAAAAGACGAAAAGTTCGCCCTGGATATCGGCGCCGACCGGTTCATTCTCAAACCGCAGGAGCCGGACATATTAATTGATATCCTCACAAAATTATTAGAGGAAAAGCGCTCGGCAAAACCGGCGGCAACGCAACCTATGGGCGATGAAGAAGAGTTTTTGAGGCGGTATAATGAAATTCTCTTCAGCAAGCTCGAAAAGAAATCGCTGGCTGTGGAAAAAGCGAAAGAGGAATGGTTTCCCGAGCTGGAACAATTGATTTCAGCGCTTTCCACTGACTTGTCCGGCGCCCCTGTTTCAGAAATTGACGGAAAAATCGCGCAGGCGTTGAAGCAAATCCGTGAATGTTTGAATATAGACCGCGTAACCTTGTGGAAGCTGGCGGAAGAAGGGACGGAAATCCAGTGCCTTCATCAGCATGTCGCTCCTGAGTTCAAGAACGCGCCCCATGATGTTACCAATAAAAATTTTCCCGTGCTTTTTAACCAGGTGATAAGCGGTGATTATGTCTGTTTCAGCGGTCTTGAAGACTTCCCCGAAAAGGCGAAGATAGACAAGGAATTTTTTTACAGCGCGGGAGGAAAATCGACGTTAATCATTCCCTACCGGATTGCGGGCAAAATAATTACCGGCATGACGTTTGCCTCGATAAAGCGGGAGAAAAAATTTCCCGCGCCCCTTGTTTCCAGATTGAAACTTGCGGGTGAAATTATTTCCAGCGCCCTTTACCGCAGGCAGGCGGAAGAAATGTATAGTGAAACCGTGAAAAAGCTGAGGAAACTGGGCGATTTCACCGCCGGCAAGCTGTTTATCAGGCAGGATAAACAGGACGAAACTTTTTATCAGGACATTATCGGAAAGAGCGCGGCGATGCAGACGGTTTTTTCCCGCATGGAGCAGGTGGCGTCAACGGATGCGACCGTGCTGATTCTGGGTGAAACGGGAACAGGGAAGGATATGATTGCCCGCGCCATTCATGAAATAAGCCTTCGCCGGAAAAAGAAAATGGTTACCGTCAACTGCGCCGCCCTGCCGCAAAATTTGATGGAAAGCGAATTATTCGGCCGGGAGAAGGGGGCATTTACCGGAGCGGATACACGGCAGATAGGACGGTTTGAAATTGCTGACGACTCCACCATCTGCCTTGATGAAATCGGCGAACTTTCCATGGAAACGCAGGCCAAGCTTCTGCGCGTGATTCAGTACAACGAATTCGAACGCCTGGGCTCCAGCCAGACTCTCAGGGTCAATGTGCGGATTATCGCCACAACCAACCGGGACCTTGAGCAGGAAGTTCGTCAGGGCCGGTTTCGGCAGGATCTTTACTATCGTCTCAATGTTTTCCCCATCACTGTTCCTCCGCTTAGGCAGAGAAGGGACGATATCCCTTTGCTGGCACAGGCCTTCGTGGAACAATATTCCAGAAAATTGGGAAAACAGATTACTTCGGTGCCGGAAGCAATAATGAAAAAACTGCAGGAACATCCTTGGCCCGGAAACGTCCGGGAGCTGGAAAGCGTTATTGAACGGGCCGTTATTCTATGCCCCGGTCCTGTTTTGCAACTGGCGGAAAATCTGGAATCATTTTCTTTGCCGCCGTCTTCCGCCACAAAAACACTCGAGGATATGGAAAAGGAACAAATCCTCAAGACCCTTGCGGAAACCAACTGGCGTATCGAAGGCAAAAACGGTTCCGCCGAAATCCTTGGGCTTCACCCGAGCACTTTGCGGGCGAGGATGAATAAGTTCGGCATAAAGCGGCCGACACCGAAAAAATCCGTTTGAATCTCTGTTTTCCTTCGGCCTTACCCCTCAAGATATTGAGGCTACGCTATAAATATTGAGGGCAAGACCACCGCCCATTTTTTCACTTTTTTCCCCGCCAACCTAATCCTTTGTTATTAAAGGGTAATTAACAGCTTAATTTTTTCTCTTTTTGGCAAGCTATTTGCTCTTTACTATTTACAAAATCATCAAGGCTGCCTTTGGAGTGAATGCAGGAGAATAAAACAGGGAAAAAAGTTATGAGTGACAATAAAGTGATAAACGTGAAGGCTTTTTTAAAAGCATTGATACCGATGTTTATTCTGATCGGTTCTTTGTTCGGCGGTTTTGCGTTGAATATGGTGATTTTATCATCTCCTCAAAACATTGAAATCAAGCGGCCGGATATATTTTCCGGGACACGCACGCAGACGAAGAGTGAACAGGCGCCCTCCGAAGGGCTTAAAATAAATAGTGACACGGAAGCCGCCGTGATTGTTGTTTAAGGCGGCCGGTAAGAACCCGGCGATGATTTGTTTTGGGTAGAAAATGGAGCACATGGAACAAAAAGGAGAATAAAAAAGGTTTCGGCAGGAATTTACGGAACAGTGGTTAAAAGATCGGCGGATGTCTGTTCTGCGCAAATTCCCTCCCCTTAGAAGATAATTGAAGAATAGCGTATGTTACAAACAATCAACAGAAGTAAATCAAAAAAATGCAGGCAGACATCCGCGACAATTAAAAAATCAGAGGAACGCTACAGGCGTCTGATGGAAGCCGTTCAGGACGGCATTTTAATTCTCAATGCGCGTACGGGAAAAATAAGCGATGTCAATTCGTCCTTAACCGCTATTCTGGGCCATTCCCGCGCGGAAATTATCGGGAAAAAGATTTGGGAGCAGGAAACGCTTAAAGAAATCGCGGAAAGCCGGGAAGCTTTCAAAAAATTGCGGCTCGGAAGCATCCGTTGCGAGGATTTGCCGCTTCAGACCAAAGACGGACGCAGTATCAGCGTAGAGTTCATCAGCAATATTTATTCAGTCAATGGAGTAAAGATAATCCAATGCAATATTCGCGATATCACCGAGCGTAAGAAGGTTGAACAGGAAAAGGAGAAGCTGATTGCCGAACTTATAGACGCCATGACGAAGAGCAAGCCGTTAAGGGGAGTGCTGACAATTTGTTCTTACTGCAAGAGTATTTACGACGGCAAAGGGAGCTGGAAGAAGGTTGAACAGTATATACGCGAGAATTCCGAGGCGAATTTCTCTCAGGAAATTTGTCCGAGGTGCATGAAAATATTTCATCCCAACGAGGAGCGCGAAAAAGGAGATGAAAAACCCAAGGGGCGAGATAACAGACGCTTTATCACTTTTAATTAAGCCGCCCGCTTGGCCGTGTTTGATGTAACCAGCCCGAGAAACAAAATGTTTAGTAACAGAAGAAGGTTTTTATGGTTTTGTTTATCATGACAATTCTGTGGACGGTGGGATTCGTGAGCACTTCAACCATGGGGAAAATGAGCCACTTGCTTCTGCTTATCACTCTTTTGGAAATAGCGGTGGTTAGCTTTTTTCAGTGGCGAAAATCCATGAATGCCAGCAAGTTAATCAACAAGCGGACAGCAGATTATGTCTCCGGGCGCGGAAATCTCTCCGCGGAAAACTAAATACTCGTCGTCCTACTTTTTCGGGTAACCCGCTTTCTTGAGCGCGTCCTGAATCTCCCCCAAAACCGCAGGGTCTTCTATCGTTGACGGCACGTTGAATTCTTTCCCGTCCGCAATCTTACGCATTGTCGAGCGCAGAATTTTTCCACTGCGTGTTTTGGGAAGGCGTCCGACAATGGCCACATCTTTAAGACAGGCCAACGCGCCAATCTGGTCGCGGATCATTCCCACAATTTCTTTCTGAATTTCGTCAGGTTTTTTTGTCACCCCCGCTTTTAACACGGCAAAGCCAACCGGCACCTGTCCTTTGAGCTGGTCATCAACGCCGATAACGGCGCATTCGGCGACAGAGGGATGTTTGGCGACAACTTCCTCCATGCCGCCGGTGGAAAGCCGATGGCCGGCGACATTGATTATGTCGTCAACGCGCCCCATGATATAAATGTATCCGTCCTTATCTTTGAATCCGCCGTCCCCGGTCGTGTAATATCCGGAAAATGCTTCCAGGTATGAGGAAACATAAGCATCGTCTTTTTCCCAGAGCGTGGTCAGGCAGCCCGGGGGCAGGGGCAGTTTTATCGCTATTGTTCCTTCCGCCTGATCGGGAAATTCTTCCCCATTTTCATCCAGCACTTTTATGTTATATCCTGGAACTGGTTTTGTGGGAGAACCGGCCTTTACCGGCAGATGTTCAATGCCCATGCAATTCGCGGCAATCGCCCAGCCCGTTTCTGTTTGCCACCAGTGGTCAATGACCGGTATATTCAGAATATTCACCGCCCAGTGATATGTATCCGGGTCGAGCCTTTCTCCGGCCAAAAAAAGATATTTCAGGCAGGAGATGTCGTATTTTTTGATGAAGGAGCCGGAGGGGTCTTCTTTTTTTATCGCGCGGAACGCGGTGGGCGCCGTGAACAAAACTTTTACCTTATGCTCATTGATTACCCGCCAGAAAGCGCCGGGGTCCGGCGTGCCTACCGGTTTGCCCTCGTAGATGATTGTTGTAGCGCCGTAAAGCAGCGGCGCGTAAACGATGTAAGAATGGCCGACAACCCAGCCCACATCGGAGGCCGCCCAGTAGACGTCTCCGGGTTCGATGCCGTAGATGTTTTTCATGCTCCACAAGAGCGCTACCGCATGGCCGCCGTTATCCCGCACCACGCCTTTGGGAATTCCCGTCGTGCCTGAGGTATAAAGTATATAAAGCGGGTCTGTCGACCGGACGGTCGTACATTCCGCCGGCTTCGCTTCCTTCAGAGCTTCCTGCCAATCCATGTCTCTGCCCGCAATCAGTTCGGCCTTAACCTGCGGGCGCTGGAAAATAAAACATTTTTCAGGCTTGTGCGCGCAGAGCTCTATGGCTTTGTCCAGAAGAGGCTTGTAGGGTATAGCGCCTTTTGGTTCGATGCCGCATGATGCGGAAAGAATGACTTTAGGCTTGGCGTCATCGATTCTTACCGCCAGTTCGTTGGGGGCGAATCCGCCGAAGACCACGGAATGGATGGCCCCCATTCTCGCGCAGGCGAGCATCGCGAAGAGGGTTTCGGGAATCATCGGCATGTAAATTATAACGCGGTCGCCTTTTTCGACGCCGTTTTTTTTCAGCATGCCGGCGACAAGCGCAACCTCATCAAGAAGTTGCCCGTAGGTTATTCTTTTCACAACACCTGTGACGGGACTGTCATAAATGACGGCGGTTTGGTTTTTCCTGCCGCGCTCTACATGCCGGTCAACCGCGTTGTAGCATGTATTCATCTGCGCGCCTTCAAACCATTTGTAGAACTGAGGTTTGGGACTGTAAATAACACTGTCCCATTTTTTTACCCAAGAAACAGCTTCGGCGGCGTCTGTCCAAAATTCATCCGGATTGTTTATGGAACTGCGGTACGCCTCATCGTAAGAGCGGTAATTCATCATCTGTCCTCCCAAAAAGATTCCCGCTTATAAGTCAGGTTGACCGGAATTTCAAGAAAAAACACGCAAGGCAAGGTATGTTGCTGAAACCTTTTGGTATTAAAAGCGGGAAAAACGGCGGTGTTCCGGCGATTCACTAAATTATGTCTTCAACGCAATTTTTTCTGTCTCGTAAATTTTGCCGTCTTTCACCACCGTTTGCGGTTTGCGGCAGGCTTCGATTTTTTCCAGCGGATTTTCCTCAAAGATTACCAGATCCGCGTATTTGCCGACGTCAATCGTGCCGATTTTATCCGCCATGCCGACGATTTTTGCGTTGTTGATTGTGGCTGAGCGCAGGACTTCCTTGTTTGATAGGCCGACGCGGTGAAGCATTTCCATTTCCTGCCACAGAGTTCCGTGGTACGCGAAGGGCACGCCCGCGTCCGTGCCGCAGCCGATGATAATCCCGGCGTCTCTCATTGCCAGCAGGTTTTTGGGACCAAGCAGCAGAATGTTGAAATAAATTTCGGGATTGGCCATGAACTTCCGCATTTTATACAAATCGTCGCAACCGTATTTTTTGTAGTTTTGCAGATGGACGACGTTGTTTTTATGGATGGCTGGTTCCGTGTAGTCATTCGGCGCGGAGTTGATGTAATCGCGGCGCAGTGCTATTTCCTGCTCGATAAAATCAGTGCGGAATTTTTTGGGCAGTTCATCGTACGCTTCAGGCGCGGAAAGTCTCTGCGCGATGGTCATCGTCGGTATATTGGCGATTTTCTTTTTGGCCATAGCTTCAATGTCTTTTGGCGTCAGCACGGCATCGGAGATGGAATGTTCCATGGTGTTGATGCCGTATTGCACGGCGCGGTCAAAACCGAATTTGGTGTGAATATGTCCGGC